>Ga0335070_10001147_pt1 | contig 30275 bp, 17 predicted proteins | sample Lox_Sample_13_FD_206722 | JGI IMG/M metagenome (GOLD analysis project Ga0335070, IMG submission 206722) | Soil microbial communities from Loxahatchee National Wildlife Refuge, Florida, United States - Lox_Sample_1.3 | ecosystem: Environmental > Terrestrial > Soil > Wetlands | place: USA...
GGATCAAGTTCATCGCCAGGCAGACCCCAAATCTAAGAGTAAGCCCCTCCCATTGAGTCGTCACCTGAGACTTTGACGAAGAGGTCCCGACCAGAGACCCGACACAACCTAACAGAGGGTATGACAGCCTTGTGACCTGAATCACATAGCCGCCGCCGCCCCACAGATTATAAAAGTAAGTTCTAATGGAGGCCCGAGACTTCCGCGCGCAGGTGTTTGCTCGCGAAACGGGCAATATGAAATGACGCTGTGGCTACGTACCCTACGCACTCTTACGCTTCTTATTCTGGTCCTTGCATTCCTGAATTTCGCGCTGGCGGATAACGCAGCAAAAACAGCTGCTCAACCACAACTCGCAAAGTTCCTTGTTGAGCCTCTTCCCGGACACCCCAAGCCAGAAGCGCCAGCTTCCTTTTACAAGCCCGACACGCTCTACCAGTACATCGATGGCGGAGCTGACGTCTACCTGCTCTACGACTTTCAGGTTGTGGTGCACCAGGACTTCAAAACCGGCGCTGCAGAGTTGACGGCCGACATCTACGATATGGGCAAGCCGGAGGATGCCTTCGGCATCTACTCCGCTGAGCGATCTCCCAAATACAACTACATTCCGGTCGGCGCGGAAGGCTATCGTAGCAAGGGCGTCCTCAACTTCTTTCAGGAGCGCTATTACGTGAAGTTGGCGGGATCGGGTGCCGGATCTGATGCGCTGCTCGATCAGTTGGCACACACCATCGCCACGCGGATCGGTGGAAGTCGGACTGTACCACCCTTACTGCTGAAACTCCCGCAGGTGCAGCGAGTTCGCCATTCCGAACAATACATCCGCAAAGATCCACTCGGGCATGCATTCCTGGCGCCCGCCTACGTCGTTACGTACGGGACCTCTCCCAAGGAGAGCAAACTGCTGGTTTCAGTTGCGAATGATACGGCAGGAGCGAAGTCGCGCATCGACCAATTGGCGACTCACTTCAGACAAACGGGCCAGTGCGCTCCTGCTGCCGAGCTTGGGGAGAACGGCATCCGAGGAAAAAACAGTTTTGAAGGTGATGTCAGCGCCCGTACCCAGGGACGGTATCTTCTTGTGCTGCTGAATCCTGCGGCAAACGGCGATGCGCTGTTGAAATCTGCGGCCGCCGCGCTTCACTGAGTGTGCGTTCGCTCACAGACTTCGGGTCACTCGCTATGAATTCATAGAGCCATTCCAAGGAGCACGTCATGAGTAGAGATTGGAATCGTCGCGACTTCATCGTAAAGCCGATCTTGTGGGCGGGCGCAGCGCGCGTGCTTGCAGGAACGGCGCCGCTGCTGGCCGAATCCGCCGAGTCACAATCAGGAGCTTTGCCGCAACGCACGCTCGGTCGAACCGGCATCACCTTGCCCATCGTCAGCATGGGAGTGATGAATGCCGACATCCCCGGGCTCATACGCCGCTCCTACGAGCTTGGGATTCGCCACTTTGATACTGCCGCCGTGTATCAGAACGGCCGCAATGAGGAGATGGTGGGCAGTGTCATCAAAGAAATGGGAATTCGCGAGAAGGTCATCATCTCGACCAAGCAGGGAAGTCGCGCCAGCTTCCAGAACACCGCCGAACACAAGAAGCGTTTCATCGACGGCGTCGAGGCCAGCTTGAAGCGCCTTCAAATGGACCATGTCGACATTCTGTACCACCACGGCATCGATTCCGCTGACCACGCCAAGGCCGAGGGCCAGATAGAAGCTCTCCAGACGCTGAAAAAACAGGGTAAGACTCGCTTCATCGGCATCTCAACCCACGACCCCGCCCCGGTTCTGAATGCAGTGATCCCGCTGAACGTGTTCGATGTCGCGCTGGTTACCATCAACTACACCATGGCGCACGACGCCGAAAGGATTGCCACGATCGAGAGAGCGGCCAAGAGCGGCATCGGCATCGTGGCGATGAAGACGCAGGCCGGTGGCACCGTTCGACCAGACTCGAAGATGCCCAAGGAGCTTCCTCCCGAAAGCCAGACTGCTCTTCTGAAGTGGGTGCTCAATCACGATTTCATTACGACGGCGATCCCCGGCTTCAGCACCTATGAGCACCTCGAACAGGACTTCTCCGTAATCCACAACCTCGCCTATACGGAGGCGGAAAAGAAGTTTCTGGCCGACAAAGCCTTCGTAGCTGAAGCCGAGTTCTGTCAGCAGTGCGGCCAATGTCGAGAGGATTGCCCGAAGCGCGTCGACGTTCCGGCGCTAATGCGCTCGCATATGTACGCGGTGCAGTACCGTAGCGCTGGAATGGCGCGCGAACTGCTGGCGAAGTGCGAACCGGGACAAGGCCTAGATGCCTGCAGCAGCTGCGCGTCGTGCCGGGCTCAATGCCGCCATTCCGTGAAGATCGCCCGCAAAATCTCGCAGCTGCAGGAGCTTCAACTCACATAATCCTGTGTAGGAGCGGACGCCGCGCCCGCGCTTCGGCGAAGCGAGGTAGGATCCACGCATTAGACAATGGGCGCCTGTGTGCGAGCGGCGTTTGCGCGGCCGCATTTGGATTTCCGGGGCGGATGGTACAATATCTTTGCCGAGCGGGAGTAACTCAGCGGTAGAGTGCGACCTTGCCAAGGTCGAAGTCGCGGGTTCAAATCCCGTCTCCCGCTCCAGATTTACGGCGCCCTGGCGACCCTTCTCCGGTCCTGTAGTCATCCCTCTAAGAGCAGTTTTTTGAAGAACTCACGCTGCTCCGCTGGCTCTCTTGTCAGGGGCACGCAGGTGTGAAAACACTGACCATCGCAATGGGGCCTAATGTGTCACTCAGCCGGTCGCAACGGATGTCCGGGGACTGAAGAAGGAACTCAGAGAATTCTTTCGGTGGCAGCGATGTTGCAAGGTGTAGATAATGGCCTAGAATTCCGACAACGACAATGACCCCGAGAATCTGCGCCGCGATTCTATTACTTTGCTCGTCTATGGCTACATCTCAAGTTCGTGTGTGGCAGGGTACGTTCACTTTGCCAACTTATGAGGAAGGCGCACCTGATCCGAACCCTGCGTTCGACCAGTATGCCAACGGCCGGTTTAACTATCCTTATCCGCTTCGAAACAATTTGACGGATCGCCGTACCGATCACGCCTGGCGCGCTGTGTTTCTGGAAAATGAGTACTTGAAGTGCTGGGTATTGCCCGATCTTGGTGGCCATCTCTACACCTGCACCGACAAGATCAGCGGCCAGCCGATGTTCTACGCGAATCCCTCGATCAAGAAAGCGGCCATCTCGTATCGCGGAGCGTGGGCCGCGTTCGGAATCGAATTCAACTTTCCGGTTTCCCACAATTGGGTCAGTCTCTCGCCGGTGGATTTTTCATTCGCAGAGAACCGAGACGGCAGTGCTTCTGTTTTTGTGGGGAACGTCGACCGCGTTTACGGAATGCAGTGGACGGTTGAGCTTGTTCTGCGGCCGCATTCCACCGTTCTTGAGCAGAAGGTCACTCTCAACAATCGCAGCGACGTTCGGCACCGTTTTTATTGGTGGAATAACGCCGGAGTGGAAGTCTGGGACGATTCGCGAGTCGAATATCCGATGCGTTTCACTGCAAGCCACGGATTTCGAGAAGTCGCGCCCTGGCCGGTCGAAGCGGATGGAAACGATCTGAGCATTGTGAAGAACCAGACCAAGGGGCCCGTGTCTCTGTTTGTGCATGGCAGCCGGGAACCGTTTATGGGAGTCTGGCATCCGCACACGAACGCGGGAACAGCTCACTTTGCCGATTACGCGCAACTTCCCGCGAAGAAGATCTGGTCCTGGGGTACCGATGCCGACGGACTCGACTGGCGCAAGACCTTGTCTGACAACAATAGTGCCTATGTGGAGGTCCAGGCCGGGCTCTTCCGTGATCAGGAGACCTATGCTTTCCTTCAGCCTCGCGAGACGATCAGGTTCTCAGAGTTCTGGATTCCGGTGCGCGACATCGGTGGAATATCTCGGGCGAACCTGGCCGGAGTTGTCCATCTAGAGCGGAAAGACAACGCCCTGCTGGTTGGACTCAATGTAAATCAAAACATTCCGAAAGCGCAGCTGCGCATTTTGGCGGCAAATCAGACTGTTTTCCAGGAGAACGCCGATCTTGCTCCTGAACACACGTGGAAGCATGAATTGGCTGCTGCCGATCCACAGCAAAAGTACACTTTCGAAGTTCTAGGTCAGGACGGCGCTGTTGTGATTCGGCAGACTGAGGGTCAATATGACTGGACCCCGGTGGAAGACGTCCATGTCGGCCCACAACCGGTGTATCGCATTCCAGATCCTGATCGCCGCTCCGAAGATGATTGGCTCGAACTCGGAAAGGAGCAGGAACTCGACGGGAATTTGTTGGCGGCGCTTGAGTCATATGAGGATGCCTTGGCCAAATTCCCTGGGAGTCTTGAGTTACGGAAAGCCGCCGGGCGTCTGTGCGTCAGCCTGCTGCGCTTCGACGAGGGGCAGCGGTTTCTCGAACCGGTGCACGCTCGCAATACGTCGGATCCCGAGGTTTCTTACTATCTCGCAATTGCCTACGATGCATTGGGCCAAAACCGGAAGGCACGCGAATTCTATGAAGCCGCTGCGCGGCTTCAGGCCTTTAGAGCAGCGGCTGAATTGCGGCTAGCAGAGCTCTCGGCACGGGAAGGGAATTTAGCTCAGGCCGAATCCTATCTCCGTCTCGCCAGTGATGCCGCTCCCGACGATCTTCGTACTGCTGAGGAACTGGTTGCGGTCCTCCGGGCCGAGGGCCAAAAAGATGAAGCAGAGAAACTCACGCAGGAATGGCTAAGACAATTTCCGCAGAGCTACTTTCTCTTAGAGCAGGCGGGCAGACCTGATCTTCGTCATCTCGCCGATGACAGCGATCGGGTTTTGAATGTGGCGTCCGAGTACATGCGGCTTGGAATGTATTCGCAAGCAGTCGACGTGCTCTCGCGCGACTACCCCGCGCCGACGGATGACGAAAGCGAACCCGGGCAGCTTGCTCCCAACAAGCATCCCTTGGTCGCCTACTATCGAGGATATTGTCGCGAGAAGCTGGGCAAGTCTGGAGCTGCAGATTTCACCGCGGGTGCGAAGCTTCCCACGGCGTATGTGTTTCCCGGCCGCGGAGAAGATGTCGTGGTTCTGAGTGCGGTTTTGCAGGGAAATCCCAAGGACGCAATCGCGCAATACCTGCTTGGGACGCTCTACTTCTTCAAGGGCATGACGGACCGGGCACTCGCCGCGTGGGATGAAGCTCGTACACTGAATCCGCAGATTCCGGTTCTTCATGCAAGCCTCGGACGCACTCTGCTGCAGGAAAAAAATGCTCCGCAGCGTGCCTTGCAGGTGTTTCAGGAAGGTCTGCGCACAGACCCACGAAACATCGCGCTCTACACAGGTATCGACCAGGCCCTCAGCATCTTGCGAAGACAGCCGCAGGAAAGAGTTGCAGCGTTGGAGCAGTATCCCGACCAGGCTCACATGCCAACCTCTCTTGTCTATGAACTGATTCTGAACCTGGCCGAAGCTGGAGAGTTCGAAAAAGCGGACGCATTATTCCGCAATCGGTTTTTTCAACGGGAAGAAGGAGGCACCAACGTCCGGCAAGTGTGGCTGGAAGTGCAAGTGCAGCGTGCATTATCACTGGCGCAGCACGGCCAATGCTCCGCAGCGGTGAAGATTGTCGACCATTTGGCGGAACCCGTGTCCGATCTCGCTTTCACGCATGACGGGCTTGAGCCCTTTCTTCGTTCCGCGAGAATGAAGTACCTGCTCGGTAATGTGTACAAGCGTTGCAACATTGCGGAAAAAGCTCAGGCTATTTTGACGGCGACTGCCGAGAAGTCGTCTTTCGACGATGCCGTCTGGGCGTGGAAAGCATCTCAGCAGCTCTCGAATGCCGATTCCATGGCAGCAAAGAAAAAGTTGGAGGAAATTCTGGAGCAGGCGGAAAACTCTGGCGAAAGCAGCTCACCCAGTGGATGGTGGCTCTACAATGTGGGGCTGCTTAACAGCACGCTAGGAAACACACAGGAATCCGAAAACCGTTTTCGTCATGCACTTCTGGCCTCCGACTCGTTGATGGCGTATCACCTGACGCGGCTTGCAATGTCCGGCGGCACTCCTTAGGGCCCTCAACTCTAGTTATGAATGCTCTTCTTCGATTCGGCGTTCTCCTGATCTGTGGCTGCACGTGCTCCTTCGCTTCTGATGCGGTCATCCACGCCATATGGGCGGGCTCTGATCCACAGCTGGACACGAACCCGGATTCTGCCTTTTGGCGCGGCTCGGAGCCGGTCTATATGGAAGCAGATCGATACGGCAAGCCTGACCCAAAATACCGGACGGAAATCCGCGCGCGCTGGACAAAGCAGAACCTGTACATTCTGTTCATCTGCCCCTACGAGGAACTGAATCTCAAACCGCATCCAAATACTTCGGCGGAAACGAACGAGCTATGGAACTGGGATGTCGCCGAAGCTTTCATCGGTGCCGATTTCCAGAACATTCAGCGCTACAGGGAATTTGAAATATCACCGCAGGGGGAGTGGGTTGATCTCGATATTGATCTCCACCACCCGAATGATGTAGAGGGCTGGAAGTGGAATTCTGGATTCGCAGTCTCTGCGAGGATCGATAAAGGCGCGCACATTTGGTACGGGGCCATGCGGATCCCCTACTCTGCAATCGATAGTCGTCCGGCAGCTGCAGGCAACAAACTTCGCATTAACTTCTTTCGTTGCCAAGGACCAACTGCGGTTAGACATTTTATCGCGTGGCAAGCCCCGATGAGCGACGGCTTTCACGTCCCGGAGAAGTTCGGGACTCTCGAACTCGTGCGCTCGAAGGCCGCAGCCGTGCCGGAGCCTGCCCGACACTAATCCATGTAGAATGCTTCGAAGCAGCAGCTCGATCCAACACTGACCCGATGCATCAGTCCATGCGGAAATCTCACAAGATTTGGCCCTGGCCAGTGTTCGTGTTTTGGGTAAGCGTTCTGCTCCTTGTGTGTCTCTTCAGACTAAGTGCCCAGACGGCGCCTCCGCCTGCGATTCAGTTTACGAATGTTACTGAGTCTGCCGGCATCAAGTTCAAGCATTTCAAGGGTAACAAGGGAATCTCTATCAATCGGGAAGAATTTGGTCCGGGAGTGTGCGTGGCCGACTTCGACGGTGACGGTTGGCCGGACATTTATTTCGTAAACGGGAGAGATCTTTACGACCGCGGTATATCGGTCACGAATGCCCTCCATCGCAGCAATCACGATGGGACATTTTCCGACGTCACGGATAAGGCTGGCGTGCCAGGCACTGGCTACGGGCTGGGCTGTGTGTGGGGAGATTTTGACAATAACGGCTTTCCAGATTTGTTTGTGACTCAGTACGGCAAGAACGCCCTCTATCGCAACAACGGCGACGGAACCTTCACTGATGTCACGGACAAAGCCGGAGTGGGTGGTCTGGAGTCCGGAACGTTTCATTCAGGTGCTACGTTTTTCGATTATGATCGCGACGGCTGGCTGGATCTGTATGTCGGGAGCTATGTCGATATCGGCGACAAGCGGTACTGCAAACTAGGAGACCTCCTAAGCAGCTGTGCTCCGAGTGAGTATCGGGGAAGTCCGGACGTGCTCTATCACAACAATCACGACGGTACTTTCACAAACGTCACGAAGGCTGCGGGAATCTACCAACCGCAGGGGAAGAATCTTGCGGTGCAGGCAGGTGACTACGACAACGACGGATGGCCCGATCTGTTTGTCGCGAACGATGGCCTGAACGCGTACCTTTACCACAATGAAGGCAATGGGAAGTTTAAAGAGGTTGGCCTTACCACCGGAATGGCCGTGACCGCCCGGGGAACATTAATGGCCGCGATGTGCATTTCCCTTGGAGACTACGACAACGACGGCCAACTTGATCTGTACATCTCAGATTTTCAACGCTCCTCTGATCATCTTTGGCATAACGATGGAAAAGGATTTTTCGATGAAGTCAGCGATGAGGTGGGAATCACGCAGTCCACTCGCGATGTGCTGAGTTTTGGCGGTGGCTTCATGGATTACGACAACGATGGATGGCTCGACCTTTTTATCGCGAACGGCCATGTATATCCGGAAGTGGAACAGGCCACGCCCGGGACTCACTATAAGCAGGTCAACTCATTGTTTCATCACGAGAGCACTGGGAAGTTTGTTGAGGTGAGTAAATCCAGTGGCGATGGTTTCCAGACTCCGCATGCAAGCCGCGGAGTGGCATTCGCCGATTTCGATAACGACGGGTTCATCGATGTACTGGTGGCAAATAACGGAGATCCTCCGCTGCTTCTCCATAACACTGGAGGCAACGGAAACAACTTCATCAATTTCAAATTGACGGGAAAGAATAGCAACCGGGATGCAATGGGTGCGCGCATTCGCCTTGTCAGCGGAACTGTGTCCCAAATTCGCGAAATAACGGGAGGAGGTAGCTATCTCTCGCAGAGCGATCTGCGCGCTCATTTCGGTCTCGGAAAGGCAACACGGGCGGAGACCGTCGAGGTAATCTGGCCAAGCGGCCAGCGTCAATCCTTCAAAGATGTAGATGCCAATAAGTTCTACCTTGTCGAAGAAGGAACAAACCAGTTACAGTTGCAGCACATTTCGGGACGCGAGACCTCGCACTTGCGATGAAGGCGTTAGGCGCTCGCCGCCGCTTTCAACACCTCCAGTAGGCGTTTCGCAACTGTTTTTTCTTCTTCAGGCTGCAGCATCCAGACGCCAACGACGATTGTATTTGGTCCGCCAGGTAAGCCCGCGCTGGCGGGAGCTCCGCCCGTAGACGGATTCAGCTCGATCCGCGGATTACCTTGCCGCATCTTCTGCATGACTTCTGCGCCAATGATCTTCACCCGGTTTTGATCGTAAGTGATGAGCAGGTGTGGAACATGATTCGCCACTTCGGGAACGAAGATTTGCGTCTGCAGAGTTGGGATCGAGCTCAGTTGCTTTGCGATGAACTCCGCCCTGCGGCGATACTCCGCTTCCATTGCGGCGTCATCCTGTTTCAGAAACCAGTCCACCGCGGCGACCAGACCAACGATTTCTTCTTTCGCCACCTTCATCCCGCGTCCGATAGTATTGGAGTTCGGGGAATTGTTTTTCTTCGCCGCCTCGATCAGGTCCTTTCTGCCAAGCAGCAGGCCGGTACATTGCGGTCCGCGAAGGCCCTTGCCACCAGAGAACGCCACAAGATCGAATCCCATCTGCGTGTACTTCCAGAGATTTGAGATTGGCGGCACGTCTGCGGCGGCGTCGTTGAAGCAAGGTACTCCATGCTGATGGGCCACTCGCACCCAGTCCTCGCGGCTGATTGCCCCTCCGCCCGCATTGAAAAAGTGTGCCATTACCGTGCGCTGATTGAATGCTGCTTCGTACTGCTCAAGCGCCTCTACTTCTACAAACCGAATGCCGCAGTTGCGCACCGCGTGGTCATACCCATAACGATGGGCTTTCTGTACGATCACCTCATTCTTCAGTGCGGTGATGTCGGTGGGAATATCGAGAATGGCTTGATCGTTTCCCATTGTGACGCAGGCTGCCGTGCCCACTACCAGCGCCGCGGCAGCTCCAGCGGTAACGAGAGCCGCCTCGCAGCGCAACTGCTTGGCCAGGTACGCACCCGATGCTTCGATCAATTCATTGAGATTCACCGGTTTCTTTGCCGCCAGCGCGATTGCCGCTTGCACTTCATCGGGCATGGTTGAGGCCGAAAGAACCGTGTACGTGCCAGCTGCATTGATAAATGGAGTTACACCCAATTTCTGGTAGTAGTCCACACCTGCGGAAGACTCCTTCGCGAATGCTCGAGTTCCAAGAAATGGTAAGGCGGAAAGCGCGGCGCTTCCTGCGGCAATTGCTTGTGCGCTCTTGGTTACGAGTCTGCGGCGAGTAATCTGTTTCACGGTTATCCCTCCCTCCGGAATGCGCATTCAGTCTCGGGGAAAGTCGTCAGCCCTGGCGGGCAATGAACTGCCGAGTCCCGGAGTATTGAAATATTGTGGACGCGCTTTCTCCCACTGCACCATGCTGAGACCGGACGGATCATATGAGATACGTCCCGCACGGATCGTCATGCGTGCCGCCAGGCGAACATTTCCGTCCATCTTCGCGACGCCACAATCGATATACCCGAACTGTCCCTTCATCAACTCCAGAACGGCGATGTCGGCTTCCTTACCAATCCCAAGTGTGCCCAGTTCGGGCCTGTGAATCTCGGCAGCAGGGTTGACCGTTGAGCGTCGGATGATGTCGTCCAGAGGCACACCCATCGCCAGGAATTTCGACATGACGTTCGTCATGCTGACGACGTTGTAGTCGCCCGTATGCAGGTCGGTGGAGAGGGAATCAGGCATGAATCCCTGTTTCACTGCAGGGACCGCGTTGCGGAACCAGAAGCTGCCGGCTCCGTGGCCAACGTCGAAGATCACGCCACGAGCATGGGCTTCTGCCAGGGCAGGATTTAGTTTGCCCTCGGCAAGAATAATCGGGAATTGTTGGGCAAACACATGAGTATGAATGTCACCCGGCCGCATCTTTTTCAGCAGATCTTCGTAAGTTCTCTCCGGACGTGGCCAGAAATCGAACATGACCGGAACATTCGCCAGCGTTCCACATTCGATTGCCCGGTCCACTGCGGCCCAAGGCACATGCTCTGCATCCCAGGGAAGGTTCGTCCAGTAGTGCGCGGTCTTCACTCCTACGATGATGTCGCGATATCGCATTACGGTAGCCGCACAGAGTTTCGGGTCCATCTCATCCAGGCTCTGTTCGAGACCGCCGCCCATGCCATTGGCAACAATGTTGAGAAATGCCAGCACTCGCACTCTGGCACGATCGATGACTTCTTCCTTCTCTTGTAGAAAGGTTTCCGCACCAGCAGTACCAGCATCAACGATCGTAGTCACCCCAGACTGCAAAGCCATGTCTGCGGGAATCCCGAGCGGAAGCCCATGAACGCGGGCCTCGGGAGTGAACCAGTTGAGCGGCGCACCACCGTGGCCGATGTGGTAGTGAATATCGATTAAGCCCGGGGTGACGTACAGGTTGGATACATCCACAACCTTGCCTGCCTGCTCGGCAGGTATGTTCTTCTCGACGGCGGCGATCTTTCCCTGCGAAACAGCCACGTCGCGCACTTCATCAATGTGGTTGGCCGGATCGATCACATGGCCGCCCTTCAGCAGCAAGTCGTAACGCGGTTGTGTTTGTGCGACTAATCCCAGAGGAGACGCGAATGAGATAGCGAACATCGCCACGACAATCAATAGTGTTTTCATGAGTTCTGCACGGTACCTTCTGTAGTTTTATCGAAGCGAAAGTGTATCCAGACGCGACGAGATTGTCATCATTCTCGGCAAGTGAGTTGTAAAGCGAGACCCGCTAGCGTAATCTGATCGGCTCATTCAAGACCGAACTAGCGCAGTTTTGGCCAATGATTATGGATCGCCGTACCTTTATGAAGGCGGGTTGCCTCGGAAGCGCTTCGCTGTTGATTCAAGGTTTGGATCCGATGATGCGCGCCGACTCGGCCCCTCCCGCCGTGCCCGCGATTGAGTTGCATGGCCTGCCAAACTACAAACCTTCACCCCTTGGAATGCCGGGATTATTTCCGGGGCGAGTAATCGAAGTTCGAGACCAGGCGGCCATCACAAACAACCGCGTCTCGCAGCCGGTTGTGCGTGGTCTGTTGCGGCAGGCAATGAAGCAATTGACAGGGGAGAGTTCGCCGCGCGATGCATGGGCGAAATTCATTCAACCGAACGACATCGTAGGCATTAAGATCAATCCTTCGGGCGCGCCCGCCTGCTGCTCTTCCCCTGAACTCGTACGAGAGATTATTGGCGCAATTCGCGATCTTGGCGTCCCCGCACGCAACATCCTAGTGTATGACCGGTATTCGTACGAGATTGACCTCGGCAGCTATCAGGCACTGCTGCCAACTGAGATCCAAATCGTAGGGATTCAGGACGCCTTCGCGGGAAGCGGTGATGGCTACGAACCCACTGTTTATTGCGATGCGAACTTTTTCGGGGAGTGGGAGACCCGCTCGTACATGGCGAGCATTGTGGCCCACCAGGTCACGAAGATTATCAACGTTCCCACGATGAAGGATCATTCGGCGTCCGGCGTCACAGGAGCTCTCAAAAACCTGGCCTACGGCACGTTCAACAACGTCGCCCGCACCCACCGGGCTCCCTATTCTTTCACCAATCCGGCGATTGGGTCTTTGTGCACGGTTGAACCGCTGCGCTCGAAATCCGTCCTCCATATCATGGATGGCATGCGCCAGGTATGGCACGGCGGACCGCTCACGCAGGTGCAGGAGTTTATCGAGCAACCTGGCATTCTTCTCGTCGCGACCGATCCGGTGGCGATGGACACCATCGAACTCGCAGCCATAGAGAAGAAGCGGAGAGAGAAGGGCGCACCCTCGGTATGGGAACACGATCCAGGTAGCATCACGCCAGATACAAATGTGTTTTTCCACGATGCAAATAAGAATCTGTTTTTCCGCCAACCGGGACACGTTGAGGCGGCCGGAAAACTTGGCCTCGGCGTCGCCGACCTGAAGCAGATTGATCACCGTGTTGTCTGATTTGAGATGACCCAGGAAGCAGCAAAGCAACATTCCACTCGAGACTGGCCAACGTTGCTGGGAGACAATGCTCGCACTGGCGGGCAGGGCCAGCGTCCGCTCCATCGACCCGATAAAGCGGCTTGGCAATTCCGCAGTGGCGATGCCATTCGTTCAGCCCCGGTCCTGCAAGAGGGCGTTCTTTACGTTGCGTCAGTGAGCGGTGCTCTGTATGCGATTGACGTCTCGACCGGACTTTCGCAGTGGAAGTTTCAGGCCGCCGCACAGGTGCATTCCACGCCTTCTCTCTCGGGAAACACGATCCTGCTCGGTTGTGACGATGGCAAGGTGTATGCGGTTGATCGTCATTCGGGAAAAAAGTTGTGGGACGCGGCTAGTCAGGCTGAAGTCTGGTCATCGCCGGTCATTCGCAATGGAATTGTCTACTTCGGCAGTGCGGACGGTAGAGTCTACGCTGTCGATCTTCAAAGCGGCCGTCCACGATGGTCCAGAGATCTTGGTGGAAGGATCTATTCCACTGCCTATGTAGCCGAGAGATCCCTTTACGTCGGCTGCGGAGATGGCAAAGTTTATTGCCTCGAATCCGCTTCCGGAAAAGTCGTATGGGATACTCCGACCGGAAACGGTATCGATTCATCGCCCGCCGTCACGAACGAGATTGTGCTTATCGGCTCCGAAGATTTTTTTGTCTACGCGCTGAACGCGAGTACGGGCGAGGTGCGCTGGAAGTATGAAACCGGACTCGGCATCGCCTCGTCACCAGCGGTATCAGGGGACTTCGCGGCCATTGGCAGCAAGGACGGATTTCTCTACGCGTTTGATCTGCGGACCGGCCAGTTGCGTTGGAAAACTGCCGTCGGTGAAGTCGTCACGGCACCACCCGTGATCGGCGATGGCGTGGTCTGTATTCAGGCGGGAGGCACCTTCGCGTTGGATATTGGCACGGGAAAAGTGGTCTGGAGAGCCAGTCTCGGGGGCGCCATCCAATCCGTTCCCGTACTCGCGGCTGACTCTATTTATCTCGCGAGCTTGAGCGGTGAGATTCATGCACTTCGCTAGCCGACGGGCAGGGGCGGTTCTAGTTCTGTTGATGTCGTGCTTTGGCGCGAGCGGCCAAAGCCGCCGCAACGACCACCTTGTTTACAAGAAGAAGTACATCATGGGCACGGTCTTCGAGATTGCTGCCTATGGACCCTCAGCTCAGCAAATCTCGACCGCCATTGAGAACGCCTTCCGTGAGATCGTCCGCATCGATGATCTCCTCAGCAACTACAAGCCTGAAAGCGCGTTGAGTGTTTTGAACCGTTCCGCACATTTCCATGCTGAGCGAGTTCCGCCTGAGTTATACAGCGTGATCGAACAGGCAGTGCACTTCTCCAGGATCTCGGATGGAAGATTCGATATCACGGTCGCCCCATTGGTCAATCTCTGGAAGGCCGCTTTAGCGGGCGATTCGACACCTTCCCCTGCGCAGCAACATGAGGCTCTAGCTTGTGTCGGCTATGACAAGCTCGAATTAACTCCTCCGGACCAGGTGACCTTTCATTCCCCGTGCTTGCAGTTGGACTTGGGTGCAATTGGGAAAGGTTACGCTACGGACCGCGCCGCTGATGTACTGCGCTCCTCCGGAGTTCACGACGCATTCATCAGCGCTGGAGGAAGCACAATTCTGGCTCTCGGTTCCCCTCCCGGGCAAACCGCTTGGCTCGTACACCTGCGTGATCCTTCGCATAGGGCTGATCCATACATCATGCTCACTAATGGAAGTGTCTCGACTTCCGAGCAAACTGCGGCGACTTTATTGGGGCGCGATTCACCCGGTCACATCATTGATCCCTCTAGTGGAAGGCCACTCGAGAGCCAGTTCGCGGTCAGCGTGGTTGCGACGACTGGAACGATGTCCGACGGACTCTCTACTACGCTGCTGCTTCTGGGTCCGGAACAAGGCAAGACTCTGATCAAACAGACGCCTGACACCTCATCGGTCTGGGTTTCAGCAACGGCACAAATCCAAACGGCGACAAACGGACGACAAATTCTTTTCGGCGGAAAGCTGTGAGCAAGAATCTACGACTCACTTTTATCGATCTCGGCAAGGCCCTTCTTCTTCTCCTCGCATTAACTCCATGCGCATGGAGTCGCGTATTCGTTCAGTGGAGTACTCGCGAGTTGCCTTCGAAGAGTTCTCTCGGTGTGAGCGATCTCGTCTTCTTCTGGAAGTCGGGCATCTCGCCGCAATTGGCGGCCGCGCGCGAACAAGGATATCGCGTGTACCTCCAGACAACCATGCAAAGCGCCAAAGATGCGGCAGAAGATGCCGCGAAGGCTGGCTGTACGGGGATCATGCTGAAAGTTCCTGACTCTCAGTCTAAGCAAGCCGCACATGAAATCGCCCGCTTACAGCCCGCATACCCGAAACTCAAATTCCTAACGCTCAATCCTGATGCCAAGGTCCCCAACATGCGGGGCAGCTTGATCGTCATGCACGACTCTGTTCTCGAAGTATCGAGTCCTACTGCCCAACCTTGGATCGACAGCAATCTCGCATTGGTCAAAGTCGAACAGCGCGCTCACGAAGGCCAGGTTCCTCTTTACACGTTCCCCTGGTCTGATCGCACAAATCTCACCGCCACGGATTATTCCTTGGCGGTCGCCGAAGCTGGCGCATTTCATGCACATTTTGTTTTGCAGTTGGATGAACATCTCCAGCAGGCGCTGAACGCTCATGATGCCTCGGCCTGGGCATTGTGGAATCAGGTTCGCTCCATGATGAACTTTTCGGCCGATGGAGCCGCGCAAGCGCTCGCACCTGCCGCCAACGTCGCTGTCATTCTTGATCAACTCGATGCGAGCGATGAAGTTCTGAATCTGCTAAGCCGCCACAATATCCCGTCGCAAGTGTTTCTCGCGGGCGATCTCGGGAGAGAGGAACTTGACTCTTTCAACATCCTGATTGTCTTTGCGAAGCCCGGCCGGGAAGGCCAGCAACGCATCACTGATCTGGCGACTCACGGTGCGACCGTCGTCATTGTGAATGCGCACGATCAATTCCCATGGCAGGGTGCTCAACGAGTCCAGCTGAACGAACACACAATTTCCTACGCGATGGGAAGCGGAAAAATCCTGGAACTCTCAGAACCCGTTACCGATCCCGAAACTTTCGCGCAGGATATCCGCCGACTCATGGGTAAACGAAATTCATTGCTGAGTCTCTGGAACGGGCTCACCACAATTGCTGTGCCTTACAGGCAACATGACGGAACGTTGAGCCTTGTCGAACTCGTGAACTATTCAGCAGAACCGGTTCGCGTGCAGCTGCAAGTCAAAGGACAGTTCAAATCCGTCCGCTACGAATCGCCCGAAGATGGCTGCTGCAAGACGCTTACATCGACGGAGCATGACGGATTCACCGAATTCGTCATCCCGGATCTTTTCATTGCCGGACGTGTACACCTGCAGCGGTAACTCGGGCCGAGCGTTTTCTGAATAGGCGCAACAGCAAGTCTAACGAAATCTGCGGATGAAAAGACTGTGGCGGTCTGAGCGATAAAGCCCCAGAACATATAATGCGGGTTTCGCCTTCGTGGAATAAATCTGCTGCCGAATCCTGAGCACTGCGGCGCCAAGCGGAATTCCCAGAAGTCGCGCGGTGTGTGCGTCCGCAGTGGTCGCGTCCACTTCTTCATCGGCGTGCGCGATCTGAAGGCCGTAGTCGCGCTCCAGGGCAGAAAATAGCGACGCCCGGTCCAGTTTGGCTCGCGTCAACTCGCCGTACTCGTCAGCAGACAAATAGCAGGTCTCGATCGCGAAGGGCTCGCCGCCGCCGAGTCTCAGCCGTTCAACTTTCATCAGCCGGCTGGTTGCCGGCAGCGAGAGACGCGCAGCAATCTCCTGTTCGGTTTCAATCACCCCGAGGGAGAGAATCTTCGATGAGACGGCCAGACCACGCGACGACATCTGCTCCGTATAACTCATCAGCTTGTTGAAGTGAATTTTGGGCGGCGCCACAAAGGTGCCTGCACCGCGCCGCCGCACAACAAGACCCTCACGTTCCAGCGCTGTGAGCGCGTGGCGCGCGGTCATGAGACTCACACCATGAATGCGCGCCAGTTCCCGCTCCGAGTCGACGATGTCGCCGGGTTTGAGCAAGCCCAACTCCAGCTGCCTGAGGATAGTTCCCTGGATGCGTTGGTACGCGGGTAGCCCGTCACTGCGCGTGTGCGACATCCAAACGTTCTCCTACGAAGCTGCACCATACTACAAAGTGCTCTAGGGCTCCAAACACTAAATTGTGGTCGAACCCGCTCCGGCAGCGCGTTCTCGGACCAGGTATCGGAACCCCTTACCTGCCACGGACCTTGAGGCCTCTAAGTAATTTGCAGGAGATGTGGATGGGCCAAGTCCAACGGTATCAATAGCCTGCACAGGTTTTGCGATGGTCCTGACCCTGTAACCGGGAAGAGTCTCGGTTGTAGCGTTGGTGCTGATGCTAGACATCACGCTAGTACATTCATATTAAAAATCTCGACCATCCCATCATTTTTTTCTTGACGACCGCCAGCGATCCGCTATATAGCATTGCCTCAGATTGTTAGGAGGGTCGTAATGAGACGGTCGATTGCGTTTATCTGCTCTCTCCTGGTAGTGGTGTCCGCAACCGGGTTCTTCCAGTGCGCTTGGGGCCAAGAGGTTACGGCTGCGATCGTCGGCACAGTCGTGGACCCGACTAATGCGCCCATTAAGAACGCGAAGGTCACCGCCACGGACACCGAGCGCGGCACTGTATATCAAGGCGAAACTAACGACGCTGGCGCCTACAACATCAATCGTATTCCGGTAGGAGATTATGAGTTGCGCGTAACTGCACAGGGATTTCAGACCTCCGTGCACCCGGCAATTACGCTGGTGCTGAACCAGACCGCGCGCATTGACGTGCAAATGAAAGTTGGCCAGGTTTCCGAGACAGTGGAAGTGACCAGCTCCGCGCCCATCCTGAAAACGGAGAGCACGCAGGTCGATACCATCATCGACGCTACTACGAATGAGCGTCTTCCGCTGGCGAGCCGCAATTACGTTCAGTTAACACTGCTTGCTCCAGGTTCCGTTACGCCGAACCCCGACAGTTTTAACAACGGCGACAACACGGCAAACGGAGGAAGGCCTTATATCAATGGCAACCGCGAGCAGGCCAACAACTTTGTGCTCGACGGCGTTGATAACAACCAGGTCTCAGATAATCTCGTGGGCTTTACGCCGGCGCCTGACGCGATCGAAGAATTCAACCTCATCACGCAGAACGCTCCCGCCGAATTCGGCAATTACCAGGGTGGGATCGTGAATGCCACTATCAAGTCGGGCACGAATGCATTTCATGGTGCCTTATGGGAATTCTTCCGCAATGACAAACTGAACGCCAATAAGTGGGAGAACGGGTTCAACGGCCCGAGCGCTGCACTTCCCAAAGATAAGCTTCGCTGGAATATGTTCGGCGGAACGATTGGCGGCCCAATCGTCAAGAACAAATTGTTCTTCTTCTTCGATTGGCAATCTCAGCGCTTCGATCACCCCGCCAGCACGCAGAAGGTAGGCGTCTTCACGGCCGCCGAGCGAACTGGGGATTTCGGTGACATTTGCAACACCGGCTTCACTGCAGGAATATGTAATGACAGAGACAGCAAAGGCAACGTCACCAACCAGCTCTACGATCCTACTACCCACAATCCGTATGCCAACAACGTAATTACCGCCCCGATCGACCCTGTGGCGCAGAATCTCTTCGCGTCTTCTCTGTATCCGGCACCGACTGCGCCTGGTCTTCAGAACAACGCGACTTACACGCTGGTTCAGCAGTTCAATACCAACCAGTTCGATGCAAAGGTTGATTTCAACGCCAGCTCAAGCAACCACATCTCCGGGCGTTACTCCCACGCCAAGCAGCACAACCCGACTACCAGGTCTTTTGACCTCCTGTCAGGTGGTTTCTCTGACGCTCCCATCGACAACATTGCTTTCGATTGGAGCCACACCTTCAGTCCAACTCTTCTGAACGATGTACGAGTTGGAGTGAATCACGTTAAACTGCACAATGGGCCCTCGTTTAGCAATGCCGCGGCCACGGCAGGAACCGATCTCGGGATCGCGAATGCGAACGACTCACGTCCGGGTCTGCTTTTCCTGAATTTCAATCCGGGCAGCGGTGCTCTCACCAACATTGGCGACCGCTGGATCGAGCAAAAATTCCAAGACGCGGTGATCCAGGCATCGGACGCCGTAGTTATCACACACAACCGTCACGTCTTCCACACCGGTTTTGAATTTTGGCGCGACCGCATCAACACCTTCTATACCGGCAACAACGGCGCCCTAGGTGAAATCCGTTTCAGCGGGTTGTACACCGAGGATGCTGCCGGTAACGGCGGCTACGGAGGAGCGGACTTCTATCTCGGCAGGCCCGATCTGGTGGATAAGGGCATCTCCGGTGGAGAGTGGGGTCAGCGCGCCAGCGTTTTCGGCATATATTTCCAGGACGACTGGCGTGCTACCGACCGTCTCACCATTAATCTCGGACTCCGCTATGAGGCGCACACGCCTTGGGTGGAAGAGCACGATCGCCAAGACAACTTCGACTTGCTCACGGGACAAGTCATCGCCCCGAATTGTTCAAAGGTCGACCTCGGCACTGCCCCGGTTACTTGCCGCAACGGCAGCCGTGGCCTCTACAACGGCACCTATGGCGGAAAGGACTTCCAACCCCGCATCGGTCTCGCGTGGACGCCAGGTGCTCTCGGTGGGAAATCTGTGATCCGATCGGCGTTTGGTATCTCCTCATACCTGGAAGGCACCGGCACAAACCTGCGTCTTCCCATCAACCCTCCCTTTACTCCGGCGGAGACGCGAGTCGCGCTCCCGGGCACGACGACCGAGCAGGGAATCATTGCTGGCGGCTCACCCAGCGACCCCTTCGCCTCCGCACTCGTTCGCGTGTGGGATCCCCACGTACAACCCGCAATCACCTACCAGTGGAATTTCACCTGGCAGCAACTGCTGACCAACACGATGACATTCCAGGCAGGCTATGTAGGACAGCACGGTATACATGAGATGGTGCCCACGCCGTACCTGCAAGGGCGCTTGGCCGGCGAAGCGGGGTGTGTCCCGGTGGCACCGGCTACCATCTGCCCAAGCGTTTACTTCTCCGGGAATCCGGCGTTCCAGTCCGATATTTCGCAGATCTCGGGCACGGCCTCAACCGGCAGTTCTAACTATCACGCCCTTCAGACAGTGCTGCAGAAGCGTTACTCGAATGGGCTGCAGTATCAGGTCGCGTACACCTTCTCCCGCTGCAGAACCGATAACAGCGGCTACTATGGCAGCTGGGGCGCACAGGCGGCTCCGGCCAATCCGTACTACCAGAACCTCTACGACCCCAGAGCCGATTGGGCGAACTGCTACTTCGATTCCAAGAATGTGCTGTCTGCCTACGCGGTTTACGAGATTCCGTTCGGCCACGGAAAACGTTGGGGCAGCGGATCCAATGGCGTTGTTAACGCCATCGCTGGTGGATGGTCGATCAATCCTATCGTTTCAGTGCACTCCGGATTCCCGGTTGCGCTGTATGACTTCAACTTCGCAAACGGCGACTCCGCCGGGACTGAAAGCCGTGGACTGCGCCCCGACTGTAACGCTGGCGCAGGCAGGACCTTCGGACGAAGGAAGTACTTCGATCCGAGCAGCGGCGCATTCGCGGGATATCAATGGTTCGACCCAACTCCGTATACCGATCCCGCCAATGTGTTCGGAACCTGCCCGGCGCAGGGACCCGTCACCGGACCTGGCTATGCAGATCTGGATATGAGTTTCCAGAAGAACTTCCAGATAACCGAGACGGTGAAGTTGCAGTTCCGAAGCGACTTCCTCAATGCCTTTAACCACGTCAATCTCAATACTCCAAGCTCATCGCTTGGCAGTACGATGGGCGTGACGAGTTCATCGTCAAGTCCGCGAAACATCCAGTTTGCGCTCAAGCTTTACTATTGACGCAGCCAACGGCTGATATGATGTGGGGCAGATGTTCTCGACATCTGCCCCTTTTTTCTTATGTACATATTCCGGTTCGCCATTTTTCTGTTAGCCGTGCTCGCTGCGGCTTTCGGCCAAACAACCCATCCCGCGCCGACCGATCCCCAGCGAGCAATCAAACTCGCCAAAAGCGGACACTGTGAGCAAGCGGTTCCAGCCCTGAAACGGGCGATTCAGACCAGTACTGACAAATCGACGAAGCGCTCCGCAGCGTTCGCTGGGGTGCGTTGCGCGATGTTGATCAATCAGACCAGCGCTGTCCTGGATTTCCTGCAAACCCTCAATCGCGAATTTCCCGGCGACCCTGAGGTCCTGTACTTGGCTGTTCACACGTACTCGGACCTTTCCACCAAGGCTGCCCAACAGCTCGCCATGACGGCACCCAATTCCCTCGAGAGTCACAAACTCAGCGCCGAAGCGCTCGAAGCCCAGGGAAAGTGGGACGCTGCGGAGAAAGAGTACAAAGCGGTACTAGCCCAGGACCCGCAAGCAGTTGGCATCCATTTTCTGCTCGGTCGTTTATTGCTCTCCAAGCCTGACCCTGGCCCAAGTGATGCTGAAGAGGCAAAAAAGGAGTTTCAGGAAGAACTCAAAATTGATCCCTCCAACGCTGGCGCAGAGTATGTGCTCGGGGAAATGGCACGTCAGGGCGGACAATGGGATGAGGCCATTCAACACTTCTCCAAAGCGACAGAACTCGATGCCAGCTTCGGTGATGCCTTCCTCGGACTTGGAAACTCCCTGCTATCGGCAAGACGATTCGCCGATGCGATTCCTCCTCTTAGAACCGCCGTCAAGCTCGAGGCGCGCAATCCTGCCGCCCACTACAGTCTTGCGACCGCACTAACACGCACGGGACACAAAGAAGAAGCAGACAAGGAATTCGCGATTCACCGGCAGATGACTCAGAAAGGACAAGCGGAACAGGGAGAACAAGCGGGAACACAACCGAGTCCCAACTAACCTTCAGATGTGAATCAATGCTGGGGTTCTTCGACCGTGAGAATCTGATCGGCAGGGACACCGTGCAGAATTTGTTTGATCCCGCTCGGCCACCGAATTTCCACATCTTTAATCAGGCGATTCTTACCCAGGCCAAAGTGCACTCGGCTATCGCTCGACGACGCATATCCGACCGCCGTTGTTATCTCGTTCCATTGCGACGCACCATCTTCGGTCCTAATGCGAATCTGCGCGCCGATGCCCATGCGATTGCTTTTCGTTCCTACCAGCTTCAGCAAAATCCAGTGATTACCGGTTTCGGAGATGTTGCGCAGGATTTGAACCGGCCCACCGAGCGACGTCACCACCACGTCGATGCGACCATCGTTGAAAAGGTCGCCAAACGCCGCTCCGCGATGCGCTGCCGGTTCCTCAAAGTCCGCTCCAGCTGACGGACCAACATCAACAAACTTGCCGTTCCCCAGATTGCGAAACAGGGAATTCGGCTCTGGATATTTGCGTCCGGTGCCGAGTTCGCTGACGTTGTCGAGTACATTGGCGCGCACGACCAGCAGATCTTTCCATCCATCATTGTCAAAATCGAAAATTCCGTTGCCCCAGCCCGACATATCTTTCGTGCTCTGCAGTCCGCTTGCCTGGGTGACATCGTCGAACTCCCCGTCCCCGTGGTTGATGAGCAGGGGAAAGGTCTCGTGCTCCACGGCTGTGTACCAGATGTCGGGACGACCATCATTGTTGACATCCTGGAAATTGGAAGCCATTCCCGATAGCGCCACACCATTGGGGGCATAGGCTACCCCCGCTTGCGTGCCCACTTCTTCAAACTTCTTGGCGCCCAAATTATGAAACAGGAACCCTGGCGTGGTGTCATTCGCCACGAACGCGTCAAGGAAGCCATCGGCGTCGTAATCAGCAAACGACACGCTCATCCCTTTGCCCATATGCGAGGCGATCCCCGTTTCTTTTGACACATCCGTGAACGTGCCATACCCATTGTTGCGATAAAGACTGTTATGCAGTGAGCCGTAATACTTTGGGTCGCAATAGCCGCGCACCCCGCTTCTTACCTGGCAGAAGGGGTCCTTGTTCACTTCCCAGACGCAGTAATTCACGACAAACAAATCCAGCTTGCCGTCGTTGTCGTAATCGAACCAGCCCCCGCCCACCGACCACATCTTCTTGCCGTTCATCTCGGCGCCCGCGAGGCCCGCCTTCGCGGTGACATCCGTGAATGTGCCATCGCCATTGTTGTGAAAGAGTTGATTGCCGGTTACGTTCGCTAGAAAAATGTCCGGTCGTCCATCATTGTCGTAGTCGCCGACGGCGACACCCATGCCGTACCCGGCGCCAGCGACTCCGGCGCGTTCGGTGACATCCGTAAACGTGCCGTCATGGTTATTCCGATACAGCCGGTTCCAGAAGGCAGGAGATTCCTTCTGCAGCGAGGGAATGGCAGCTCCGTTCACCACATAAATATCCAGCCAGCCGTCGCCGTCATAGTCGAGCAGTGCAACTCCGGCGATCATCGTTTCGGGTTGATTCTTGTTGGGTGTCGGCGAGTTCTGTGTGATGAAGTTAACACCCGCTTTCGCCGCGATGTTTTCAAATCGGATCGGCGACGAGTTGGGTGTGCTGACCAGTTGCAGTGCGCCCAATCCGAACACAAGAGTCACAATGAGATATCGCATGGACACGATTTATGGGCGCGGCGGCACCTCGAATAAGCAGGCAGTTGGCGGGTGCGCGTGTGCGAATCTGCAATAAGCAGAATTCTATCAATGTTGTGCCGGGAGCGGTCTGCTTTTGTTCAGGCTAGAGCAATCGACGCTCACAGACCGTTCAGTGTAAAATTGTCCGGTCAGGCTCGGAACATTGATCGTTCGAGCGGGGCGCGGTACCCAAGTGGTAAGGGAGAGGTCTGCAAAACCTTTATGCGTCGGTTCGATTCCGACCCGCGCCTCCAAAGTTCTGCTGGTATATTCCGCTGACGCTAGTCTTAGCCACCGAGTGTGGCTCTGTTTCCAATCAATCTCGAAAGTCCGGTTCCGCTATTGGTTGCTTCCATGTGCCGCTCGGCGCCAGTCAAGGTGTCTGCGGGGGTATTTTCCGCGGGTTGTGACCTCGCCGGGGAAACCCTCTCCTTTCAATTATGTCCATAGATGTTCCGGCCAGCGGTCACCAATAAGTGATTTATTTCCGTATAGAAATACTGAAACATGGTAGTTTGGAGCCGACATTTCTGTATGCAAGAAATATAGCGTTGCGGCTCTCCTCTTGAGCAGGAGTGATCTCATGAATATCAAAGCTCGTTTATTGTTCACGTTGCTTGTCGCAGCATCACTCCAAACTTGGGCTCAGACTACGCGCGATCCTCTGAAACAATCCTTCATGAATCCCCCGGATTCCGCTCGGCCTCGCGTGTGGTGGCACTGGATGAATGGAAACATTTCCGAGCAGGGCATCAAGCTTGATCTGGAATGGATGAAGCGCACCGGTTTGGCCGGTTTCCAAAATTTCGACGCGGCTCTTGAGACGCCACAGATCGTAGAAAAGCGTCTGGCCTACATGACACCAGAATGGAAAAAAGCGTTTCGCTTTGCTGTTCAGGTCGGCGCTGATTTTGGATTGGAAGAGGCGATTGCCGGTTCGCCAGGATGGAGCGAGTCAGGGGGGCCGTGGGTCATACCGTCTCACGGCATGAAGAAGTACGTATGGAGTGAGACATATATAAAGGGTGGAAAACCCTTCCGCAACAAGATCGCCCATCCTCCTACCGAAACGGGCCCTTTTCAGAACTTGACGACAACTGAGGCTTGGCCGCAGGGCGCTGACAAGCGCCCATCGTTCTACGCTGATGCGGCAGTGATTGCGTTTCGCCGACCCGGGAGCGAGGTTGCGCTTGATGCTGTCCCGGTGAAGGTGACATCAAGCCAAGGCGAGGTGAACGCGAGTGTACTTTCAGATGGTGACCTTCTCACTGGCATTCCCTTTGTGGTCTCCCTTGAAGGGACCGAATGGGTCCAGGTTGAATATGCTCAAGCTCAGACCGTCCGCTCCGTGACATTTGCCAGTAATGACCCTAGCTGGACTGACGCAATGATGACTGGCAATTGGCCACTGGACAAGCACCTTGAAGTCAGCGATGACGGGCTTGCATATCATCCGGTTGCAGATCTCAATGCCACTTTCTCGCCGCAGCGCACGGTCGCCTTCTCCCCTGTGACGGGACGTTTTTTCCGGATCACGTTCCGCCAATTGAAGAATCATCCGGAAACATGGGCCAAGGCCACACCCGGCCCACGCAATTACCTTGTAACGGAATTCGTATTGCATCCTGATGCTTGGGTTGATCACTTTGAGGCGAAGGCTGGCTTCGTAACTGAGCCCGACCTGTATCCGTACAAGACGGCTGATTCGAATGCCGTGGACGTCATTCGCAAGAAAGAAGTGATTGATCTCCGTGGCAAGGTGCGCGATGACGGAACGTTGGAGTGGACCCCACCAGAGGGCGATTGGGTCGTTCTTCGCATCGGTTATTCACTTCTGGGCATTACCAACCATCCGGCCACCAACGAGGCTACGGGACTCGAGGTCGACAAACTCGATCGACGCTACGTGAAAGACTATTTCGAGAAGTATCTCGACAGCTACAAAGATACCGTCGGGACGAATTTGATCGGCCATCAGGGCATCCACTATGTCATAAACGACAGCTGGGAAGCAGGCCCCCAGAATTGGACAGATAACATACTGCAGAAATTCCGGGAGTTGCGCGGTTACGATCCCATGCCATGGCTGCCCGTGCTGAGCGGACATGTCGTTGAGAGCTCCGAGGCAAGCGACGGATTTCTCTGGGACTTTAGGAAGACCATCGCCGACCTGACTGCAACCGAGCATTACGGTCAGTTGGAATCCAGCCTCCATGATCGTGGCATGGAGCACTATGGCGAATCGCATGAGAGTGGCAGAGCCCTTATCGCCGACGGAATGGAAGTAAAGAAGTTCAATGAAATCCCGATGAGCGCGATGTGGACGCAATCGCCGGGACTGAATAGGGAAATGTATGGGTACGATGCGGACGACCGGGAATCGGCATCGGTGGCGCACATCTATGGTCAGAACCTGGCGGCGGCAGAATCGATGACCGCGAGCTCCGCGCCCTGGGGTTGGTCCCCGGCAACTTTGAAGCCTACTGCTGACGCCGAGTTTCTGAACGGCATCAATCGCATCGTGATTCATGAATCCGCGCACCAGCCGGTGACGGATAAAGTGCCTGGCTTAACACTCGGACAGTTCGGGCAATGGTTCAATCGCAACGAGACATGGGCCGAGGACGCGCGCCCCTGGGTCGACTACCTCACCAGAACCAGCTTTCTATTGCAGCAGGGCAGATTTGTCGCCGACGTTCTCTATTTTTACGGCGAGGACTCCAACCTTAGCGCCCTGTTCGGCGACAAGGGGCCGGATGTTCCGATGGGATACGGGTATGACTACATCAATGCTGATGCGCTGGAGCACGAGGTGACCGTAATCAATGGCCGAATTAGCACCAGGCACGGCATGAACTATCGGATACTCGCTCTCGATCCCTACAGTCGCCACATGTCGCTGCCGGTGCTGCGTGCGATCCATGAACTGGCGATGCAGGGAGCGATTATCGCCGGGCCTAAACCGACTGATGATCCCAGTCTTGCGGATGACCATGCGGAGTTCAGACGATTGGCAAACGAAGTCTTTGGCGATCAAAAGGCGGCACACACGGTGGGCAAGGGGAAGGTCTTTACCGACTATCGTGTTGGCGAAGCACTCGTCGCACTTAACATTCCACCGGATTTTGAGTATTCAACGACGGAACCTGAAAAGCAGGTTCGATTTGTGCATCGCGCGATTTCAGACGGCGACCTCTACTTTGTGAACAATCGTCAGGATGCCGGTGACACGGTACTTGCGACATTTCGCGTCGCGGGTAAAGTTCCCGAGATATGGCACCCGGAAACAGGAGCGACCGAAACGGCGTCGTATCGGATTGTGGGCGGCAAGACTATCGTTTCTTTAATCATGGAACCATGGGGTTCCGTGTTCGTTGTCTTCCGAAAATCAACCAAGTTATCTTCTGCTCAGGTTCCGACTAAGAGAGAAGAGTCCATTGCCGCCTTGGAAGGCCCGTGGACGGTTCAGTTTCAGCAGGGGCGTGGCGCGCCCGACTCAACCATCTTGGATCATCTGGAATCGTGGACGAACAACTCCGACCGCGGGGTGAAATACTTCTCCGGCACGGGAACATACAGCAACACGATTGTGGCATCCGAAGCCTGGTTCCAGAGTGGCTCAAGTCTCTGGATCGATTTCGGCACGATAAGGGAACTCGCCCATGTGTATGTGAATGGAAAGGATCTGGGAGTGGTCTGGCACAATCCCTTCCGCATTGATGTCACGTCCTCATTGAAGCCTGGCCGCAACGAACTCATTGTAAAAGTAACCAACCTCTGGGTGAATCGGATGATCGGAGACCAGCAGCCCGGGGCCGCTAAAATTACATGGGCGGATGTTACGCCGTATCAGGCGGACTCACCGCTTGTACCGGCTGGACTGCTCGGGCCGGTGCGTATCGTACGTACAGAGGATGCCGCTCCGCCGCAATAACTCAATCGCATGTTGGACAACTTAGGGGTGAGCCTCCGGGCACCTCCTAGCAAGGTGAGCAAAGTACCTCCGTTGCTATCGCAGCGACAAAATGAGTCGATGCACGCCAGGCTCACTGACCTGTGTGACCGCATAAATTGATTGTTCGATCTTCTCAAAGCGCGGAGAGATCGGTTTGCCGTCCAAGGTTGAAGCAGCGACTTCCCGCTCTTTTGGAAGTAACACGTGAAGCTCGAAGTCTCGTCCAGTGCCTGTGAATTCAACCGCAACGCGAGCTGGGGTTTTCTCGTGAGTGTAGCGGTATCGACAGTAGCCACCGGAAGCCGGGTATTTGAGCGTCACCTCCGCCAAATGGACATCGGCGGCAATCCAGCGGGGAGCGATCCTGGTCCGACTGAACGCGGTACCGCGGTCTTCAACCCCCGCGAGACCCTCCAGAAGTGCGTACGCCACTGCAGCATTCCAGCCGTCCGGTATTCCACTGGAAAGGTCATCGTAAGGAGCAAAGAATACTGGCGTACTGCAGAGGGTGACGCCTAACAGCAACCACTTTGTCTCTCCTATGCCAGCGGAAAAATCAAGCGAGGATATCTCCCGATCGGGATGCGGATTGTCGAAACCAGCTACATAGACTCCGAGTGCGGGCAATCCATGGGCGGAGGTTTGCCAAGCGACGCGAAGGCGATCGCGAACACGCGGGCCCTCGCGGGCATAACGGCTGTCGGCTGGTTCCCACCAGGACCCTATGTTCTTGCGGCTCTCAATGTACTCGGAGAAGGAACTGCCGTCAGCATATCGAATCGTGAAAGTGCCAAATGTCCCTTCCGGACCAGCTCCGGTGTGGAGCAAATACACTGAACCCGCTTTGCCCTGGACGCTTACAGTGGCTTGCTGGGTGTACGGGGAACTCTGCGCTATTCCTACGCAGGCGCGATGCCCATTCGATTCAGGTGGAATGGCGTCGAATGGAATGCCATGGAATTCCTGCGCACCGGTGGGGAATCCGGCTAAGTTGTGGTTCGGTTCTCTGTCGCCAATCCAGCCGGGGACCCCAGCATTGCCCGGGCCGAGATCCACATTCGCGATCTTACGGAGATCGAGCGTCTCGAATGTCCGCTTAGGCGTTTCAGCCGGCTTTCCTCGGAGCGTAACCGGAAGATATCCGCGATACCGCTCGGCGATTGCCTTTTGGCGGCGCAGGATGTCAGCTCCGTACTCTTCGAATCCGTGCTCGAACGCTCCGCGGGCCAATTCTCCGGCTACACAAGAAAGTACCCCACCATTGACGTATTCCCAAACAAGCCCGGGCGCATTCTCGCCAAAGTCTCTCAAAAAAGGAGGATAGATCCCGTAGAACTCGCCCGGGGATCCGGTTGGCATCTCGCTCCGAATACGCTGGTAGGTGCGAAGAATCGCTACACACTTGTCATGCGAGATTCCGCGATTGATGGAGTACGCGTTTGAAAGCGAGACCTGCTTGGTCATGTCGACGCCGACATCCGGTTTATAGCCCGGATTCTCGGCGATCCAGTGCGTGTAGAACTCCCCGTTCCATGCCAGTTTGTCTAAACGTTCTTGTACTTGCTCAGCGAGAGCGAAAAATTCTTTCGCCTCTTCTTTTCGTCCTGCATAAGTCAGCATCTCGTATAGCCGCCGGCAAGCGGCGACCATGTTCGTATTATCTCCATAGAAGATGCCGAACTCACTTTTGCCTAAGTACACTACGAAGACGCAGTCCGACCCGATTTTCTGCTGATCGTCAGAAGTGAAATCCCAGGTATCTATAGTGAACCCGCGGTGCACGAGTTGATATTTCTGAGACCAGCGGTACGGATCCTTGGTCAGGAAGCGTATGGCTCTGATTGCGCCATCGAGCTTCGGTTTCATCCATTCATCATCCCCGGTGGCCTTCCACGTATAGTAAAGAGCCTCAATGTAGAACTGCTCGACATGGCTCTCGACCGGAGCGCGGCGTAACTGACGGAATCCGCCTTCAATCTTGCGAACGAAGTTGTCATAGCCGAATTTCCAGTCAAAGTAGTTGGCTTCCGGAGTGGCGGGATAGCAGTTTTCCCAGATCATCCCATCTTCGCGCTGCGTGTCAGCGAAGAAATCAACCGCGTCCTTCAGTTGATGCCAGTAATACTTCATCCCCTTTAGAGTGAGGGTGTGGTCAAAAATCCAATTGACGAACAACTGGTAAATCCGATCCTTGTAGCGGATGACATTAACGGGAGCCTCCTGATTCCAGTCCATCATCGTCCACTCAATATCGGTCAGGAGGCCTTGGTAGACGCCACTTTCCTCGCGAATTTCCGTCTCGCAATCGACTTCGAACGAAATCGACGCAATCGGGGCTCCTTGTGGATTGAGGACGCTCGCAGTATGAATCCCAAGCACACCCGAAACTTTGAATGCGAACGGATCCCGCGCCGCGCCGCGAACATATTGCTGGCCGGCGGCGTCTTTGACAACGACAGTGCCGTTCGAGGCTCCGCGCAGCCGGATTTCATCCAATGGACAATAGGGTCCGGTTTTTGATGGTTCAATTGTCAGATTCAGTTCGGTCGCGAACACCTGAATAGGAGCGACGAGCGCGCTACCTGCAACCGCAGGAATGGCCTTCAGCACGCTACGACGATCTACCGCCATACAGTCCTCTGTTCCTCCGAAAAAGACACGATCGAAACCGCGCCAGGCGAGCAGCAGCCCGGCGTTATCCGCGCTGATTGTCTGGGACTTCTTTCGCCGCCATCTGAGAATGTTGAGTTGCAGAGACAATCAACCTAACGCCAGAAGGCTGCGCTGGCGGGCAATCATTGTCAAGAGAAAAACGATTCCTGTATAGAAATGTGTTAGACTGCGGCTGCCTAATAGAAAATATCTGTCGTGTATGGCAATCCTCTTGGTGCAAGCGCCGCGTCCAAAAAGATGGGTATGCATTCTCATGGCTTTGTCAACTTGTGCCGTGCTCGAGTAA
>Ga0335070_10001148_pt1 | contig 30258 bp, 23 predicted proteins | sample Lox_Sample_13_FD_206722 | JGI IMG/M metagenome (GOLD analysis project Ga0335070, IMG submission 206722) | Soil microbial communities from Loxahatchee National Wildlife Refuge, Florida, United States - Lox_Sample_1.3 | ecosystem: Environmental > Terrestrial > Soil > Wetlands | place: USA...
TGGATATGCCCCGATCTATCGAGTTGTGACCTGCCCAAACCGGCCGAACGATCCACGTTCGGCCGGTTTCGTTTCAGAGGCGCGCGCGCTGGGAATCCAGGGCATCCAGCACGTCCAGTGCAACGATCTCTATTTTCTTCAAGGAAATCTGGAGCCGTCTCAGCTCGAACAAATCGCCAGCAGCCTGCTGTGTGACCCGGTGACTGAAAGTGTCGACTGGCGGGCAAGTGGTACTTCGCCGCCATTCTCGCTGGCGGAGAACACGCACCAGATCGAGGTAGGCCTGCGCCCGGGGGTCACCGACCCGGTCGCCGAGCAGATCCTCCGCGCCGCCCACGAGATCGGGATCGCGGCGCTGCAAAACGCCTCGACCGGCAAGCAGTTCATCATTTCCGGGCGCCTGGAGAAAAGCGATCTCCACCATCTGGCCGGGCGCCTGCTCGCCAACCCGGTGATCCAATGCTACGCGCTGGGTGAGATCGAGCCCATTTTCCCGCAGCCGGCCGAGGCTTCGACCCGGGTCGAGATCCTTCCTATCCGCAACCTCGATTCCGCGGGCCTGCTGGCGCTGTCAGTGGAACGGCGGGCGGCTCTGGACCTGGCGGAAATGGAGGCGATCCAGGCATACTTTCGCGCCGAGGGACGCGACTGCAGCGACGTGGAGCTGGAAATGATCGCCCAGACCTGGAGTGAGCACTGCGTGCACAAGACGTTCAAGGCTTGCGTCGAAGTCGAAGCGCCCCAACCTTCACCCTACCCGCCGCTGGTCAACAACCTCCTGGACACGTATATTCGCCGGGCGACCGAGGAGATCGCCGCGCCCTGGGTCATCTCGGCCTTCAGCGACAACGCCGGGATCATCGAATTTGGCCCGGATTGCGAGGTTTCCATCAAAGTGGAGACCCACAACCATCCTTCGGCCATCGAGCCGTTTGGCGGCGCCAATACGGGAGTGGGGGGAGTGATCCGCGACATCCTCGGCGTCTCTGCCAAGCCCATCGCCGCCACCGACGTGCTCTGTTTTGGGCCGCTGGACGCGGATACGGACGACCTGCCCGGGGGCGTGTTCCACCCGCAGCGGATTTTTTCGGGGGTCGTTTCCGGGGTGCAGGATTACGGGAACAAGATGGGGATCCCCACCGTGAACGGCGCGGTGTGGTTCGACCCCGGCTACACCGCAAACCCGCTGGTCTATTGCGGCTGCGTCGGGATCGCGCCGCGTGGGCTTCACCGGCGCGCACCCCTGCCGGGCGACCGTGTGATCGTCCTGGGGGGTAAGACCGGCCGGGACGGCCTGCGCGGTGCGACTTTTTCTTCGATGGTCATGGACGCCCAGACGGGGGAGGTGGCCGGCGCTTCCGTGCAAATCGGCGCGCCGATCACCGAGAAAACGGTCATGGAGGTGCTGCTCCGCGCCCGGGATGAGGAGCTGTACCACGCGGTGACCGACTGCGGCGCGGGCGGGCTTTCTTCGGCAGTGGGGGAGATGGCGGCAAAGACCGGCGCGGACGTGGACCTGGCCCGGGTTCCCCTGAAATATGCCGGCCTGGCGCCCTGGGAGATCTGGCTTTCGGAGGCTCAGGAGCGGATGGTCTGCGCCGTCCCGGCGGAAAACCAGGAAAAACTCCGCGCTCTTTGTGACCTGTTCGACGTAGAGATGAGCGATATCGGTGCCTTCACCGGAAACGGGCGCCTGGTCGTGCGCTATCACCAGCAGAAAGCGCTCGATCTGGAGACCGATTTCTTGCACCACGGGCTTCCCCAACGGCGGTTAGCTGCCTCTCCCCCCGGGCAGGCGACCATCTCAAGAGCCGCGGCCGCTCTACCGGATTTCTCCGCCGCGCTGCTGGCGCTGCTGGCGCACCCGAATATCGCCTCTCGGGAGGCAATCATCCGGGTGTACGATCACGAAGTCCAGGGAGGAACCTGCGTGAAACCGCTGGCGGGCCCGGGGAATGGGCCATCGGACGCCTGCGTGCTCAAGCCGATGGGCGCTCCCGGGCTGCGGGGGATCGTCCTGTCCAACGGCTTCAACCCGGAGTATGGCAAGATCGACCCGTATCGCATGGCTCTCGGCGCTGTAGATGAAGCCATTCGTAACGCAGTGGCGGTGGGGGCGGACCCCGACCACCTGGCGCTGCTGGATAATTTTTGCTGGGGGAATCCGCTGCGCGCGGAGATGATGTGGGCGCTGCTCGAGTCCGCGCGGGGTTGTTATGAAGGGGCGGTGGCGAATCGCTCACCGTTTATCTCCGGCAAGGACTCATTCAACAACGAATACACGGTAGCGGGAGGGCTCCGCCAGGCCATTCCGCCGTCCCTGCTGATCACCGCGCTGGCCACCCTCCCCAACGTAGAGCGGGCGGTGACGATGGATCTCAAACAGCCCGGCGCCACACTGTACCTGGCGGGCGAATTTCGACCGGCCTTTGGTGGCAGCCATTTCGCCTCCTGTTTCGGAATGCCGGCGGGCGCCGCGGACCAGGTTCCACAGCCCGGCCTCGAAGCGCCCGCGCTCTACCGGGCTCTCTTCCAGGCGATGCAGTCAGCGGGCAGCGTGAACGCCTGCCACGATTTGAGCGAAGGCGGGTTTGCCGTCGCGGCGGCGGAGATGTGCATCGCCAGCGGGCTCGGTGCGGCGCTGGACCTTCCGGCGGGAAGCGGCCCTTATCCCTCCCTGTTTGGAGAAACGGCCGGCTGCCTGCTGGTGGAGGTAGCCCCTGGCCGCGAGGAAGCCTTCGAGCGTTTCTTCCTGAAAGGGTTTCTCCAGCGCGTGGGGCAGGTGGTCGCGCAGCCGGCCTTTGCCGTAAGCCTGGCGGGAGAACCCCTCTTCTCTCTACCGGTCGCGGATCTGGCCGAAGCCTGGCGCACGCCGTTGATTCGATCAGGGAAAACACGCTGATGAAACCAAGAGCTCTCGTTCTTCAAGCAACCGGGACCAACCGCGACCATGACGCTGCCTTGGCGATCGAACTGGCTGGGGGGGCGCCGGAAATTGTCCACCTCAACCAGCTCCGCCGCAGGGAAAAGCGCTGGAGCGATTACCAGATGCTGGTCCTCCCGGGAGGGTTCTCGTACGCCGATGCTCTCGGCGCGGGACGGCTGCTGGCGTTGGACCTGACGGTTTATTTTGCCGGGGAAGTCCGCACCTTCGTGGACAGCGGTCGGCCGGTCATCGGCATTTGCAATGGGTTTCAGGCGCTGGTCAAAGCGGGCATTTTACCGGGGTCTGGCGGTTTGCGGCGGGTCAGCCTGACTTTCAATTCCGGCGGCTGCTTCGAATGCCGCTGGGTCACGCTGCTCCCCACCTCGCGGGCCTGTATCTGGACGCGCGGCCTCGAGCAGATGATCACCTGTCCCGTGGCGCATGGGGAAGGAAATTTCACGGTTTCCGAGACAAACATCCTGGAAACATTGGACGCGCAGGAACAGGTGGCGCTCCGCTACGTCCGGCCGGACGGTACGCGCCCGGAGGGGGAATATCCCTTCAATCCCAACGGGTCGGCCGGCGACATCGCCGGAATCTGCAACCCGCAGGGCAACGTGCTCGGCCTGATGCCGCACCCGGAGAACCACGTTTTCGCTTACCAGAATCCAGACAAGCGGACCCCGGCCCAGGGCAGCGGCCTGGCGCTGTTTGCCAACGGGGTCGCTTATGCCGGCCAAATTTAGGAGGTATGGTATATGCTCACGAAAGAAGAGATCCAACCCTTGCTCTCGCAGGCATTTGTCGAAGCCGACCTTCCCCTTGCGGGCAGGCAGTCGGGGAAAGTGCGCGACTGGTACGTCCTTCCAGAGCGCCGCCTGGTCATCACCACCGATCGCCTGTCCGCCTTCGACCGCGTCCTCGCGGCCGTGCCGTTCAAAGGCCAGGTGCTCAACCAGTTGTCCGCCTGGTGGTTCGAGCACACCTGGGACCTCATCGCCAACCACATGCTCTCCCTCCCCGATCCGAACGCCATGTTCTGCAGGGACGCGCAGTCTTTCCCGGTTGAGGTCATCGTGCGCGGCTATATCACCGGGGTGACCCACACCGCGCTCTGGTACCGCTATTCGCTGGGCGAGCGGGAGATCTACGGGTACCACTTCCCGGAGGGCCTGCGCAAGAACGAAATGTTGCCCGAGCCGATCCTCACGCCGACCACGAAAGGCGGGGCGACCGGCCACGACGAGCGCCTGACCTGCGCCGAGGTGGTCGAGAAGGGTCTGCTCGACGCGCGTACCTGGGACCAGGTCCAGGCCGCCGCGCTGGCGCTCTTCCAGCGCGGACAGGAAATCGCCTCCCGAGCGGGATTGATCCTGGTGGACACCAAGTATGAGTTTGGCCTCGCCCCGGACGGTTCGATCCTGCTCATCGATGAAGTGCACACCCCCGATTCTTCCCGCTTCTGGAAGGCGGACAGCTACGCCGGGCGCCTGGCCGACGGCCTGGAACCCGAGCTGTTCGATAAGGAGTTCGTCCGCCTGGCGTATGCGCAACGCGGATACCGCGGAGATGGGGAACCGCCCACGCTTCCAGATGAGATCTGGATCGAAACCAGCCGGCTCTACCAGGCCATTTATGAAGGGCTGTCCGGGCAGACATTCCAGCCGGGGGCCTACCCGGTGGGGCCGCGCCTGGTCAAGATGCTCTCCCTCCAGGAGGCGCTGCGATGAGCGGAGCCCTGGTGGTCATCCTGATGGGTTCGCGGGCCGATGAAGCCCATTGCCAGAAGATCGCCGCCGCAGCGGGCGCCCTGGGATTGGACACGGCCTGGTACGTCGGTTCAGCCCACAAGACCCCGCGGCACGTGTTGGGGATCCTGGCGCAGTGCGAGGAAGACCCCCGTCCCAAGGTGTATATCACTGTGGCCGGGCGTTCCAATGCGCTTTCGGGGTTCGTCGACGGGGCCGTCGCCGCGCCGGTGATCGCCTGCCCGCCGAGTGGGGATTCTTTTCGCGAAGTGGATCTTTTCTCCTCGCTGCGGATGCCCTCGGGAATTGCCCCAGCCGTGGTGCTGGAACCGGCCAACGCCGCCCTGCTGGCGGCAAAAATCCTCGGCCTGCACGACGAGACCATCCACGGCGCGGTGGTCGCTTTTCAAAAGGCGCAGGCTGAGAAGATCCTCAGCGATAATGCCGAGCTGCAGCCATGAACCAGCCTTCTCCAGCTTTTCTCGAAGAAGACCGGCCGCACGAAGAATGTGGGGTGGTTGGTATTTTTGCGCCCAACGAGAACGCCGCCAGCATGGCTTTTTTTGCTCTCTACGCCCTTCAACACCGGGGACAGGAGGCGGCCGGGATTGCCGTGTCGAATGGATATGCCATCCGCATGCACAAAGACGTGGGGCTGGTCTCGCAGGTGTTCAACTCGATCAACCTCCAGCCCCTGCAGGGCAGCTGCGCCATCGGCCATACCCGCTACTCGACCACCGGAGCGTCTACCAGCCACAACGCCCAGCCCTTCCTGGTCGAAACCCAGCACGGTCCCATCGCGGTGGCCCACAACGGCAACCTGGTCAATGCCCCCGCGTTGCGCAGGGAACTGCTCGAGCGCGGAGTGGGGCTGTCTTCTACGTCCGACAGCGAGGTGATCGCCATGATGCTGGCCGGGGCGCGCGGCCGGACCTGGAACGCGCGCATCCAGAGCTTAATGAAAAAATGGGTGGGGGCCTATTCCCTGGTGATCCTCACCCGCACTGGGGTCTTCGCGGTGCGCGACCCGTGGGGCTTCCGGCCGCTCAATGTTGGCCTGCTGCCCAGCGGGGGGCATGCGGCCGCTTCCGAAAGCTGCGCGTTACAAACGCTCGGCTGCTACGCCACCCGCGAGGTCAAGCCCGGCGAAATTGTCATCTTGAGCAATTCCGCATTCACTGTCCAGCAGGCGGTGCCGCCCAAACCGCGCCAGGCAGCCTGCCTGTTTGAATTCATCTACTTCTCCCGCCCAGATAGCACCTGGAACGGCAAGAATATCCACGAAGTACGCCAGCGCCTCGGCCGCCAACTGGCGAAGGAAGGCCCGGTCGACGCGGACGTGGTCATTCCGATCCCGGATTCGGCGATCCCGGCGGCCATCGGCTATTCCGCTGAGAGCGGCATTCCCAACAACGACGGTTTCGTGAAGAACCGCTACATCGGCAGAACGTTTATCCAGCCCACCGAATCACTCCGCGAGCAGGGTGTGGCCCTGAAGTTCAACGTTTTACCCGCCAATATCCGCAACCGGCGTGTCGTGGTGGTCGACGACAGCATCGTGCGCGGCACCACGACCGGACCGCTGATCCAGCTCCTCCGCGACGCCGGCGCGAAAGAGGTCCACGTGCGTGTCACCTGCCCGCCGATCAAACATCCCTGTTTTATGGGCGTGGATATCGGGACCTACGAAGAGCTGATCGCCCACCGGATGAGCGTGGAAGAAATCCGCACCCAGGTCGGCGCGGATTCGCTCTGTTACCTGTCGATGGAAGGGATGATGAGCGCCATTGGAAGCACCAGCGGCTACTGCAATTCCTGCTTTACCGGGCGCTATCCATTCCACATCCAGTCCAACCTCTCCAAAGACGAGTTTGAACAGCAGGCGCCCGAAGATGAAGACTGATTCTCGTTCCCTCTCAACCAAAAACATTCTCCTGGTGGGCTCCGGCGGGCGCGAGCACGCCCTGGCCTGGAAGCTCGCCCAATCGCCGCGCCTGGCCCGGTTGTGGATTGCGCCGGGGAACGCCGGGACGGCTGAACTGGGAAGCAACGTCCTCATCTCCGCGGAAGATATCCCTGGACTGGTCGGTTTTGCCCGGGAGCGGTCCATCGAGCTGGTGATCGTCGGGCCGGAAGGACCCCTGGCGCTGGGATTGGCGGACGCACTGCAGGGGGCGGGCATCCGGGTTTTCGGCCCCACCTGCGCCGCGGCCCAACTGGAGACCTCCAAATCGTTCGCCAAGGGTTTCATGCAACGTCACGGCATCCCAACGGCGCGCTACGCGGTCTTTACCTCTCATGAGGAAGCTGCCCGCTACCTGGAAGGGATCGATTACCCGGTCGTGATCAAGGCATCCGGGCTGGCAGCCGGAAAGGGCGTAATCCTCCCGGAGTCGCGCGAAGAAGCCTGCCGGGTCCTGGCAGAGTTCATGGTAGCGAAATCTCTCGGGGCGGCCGGCCAGGAAGTGGTGATCGAAGAGCGGCTGGAAGGGGAGGAAATCTCCCTGCTGGCCTTCGCCGACGGCGTGACGGTGAAGGCGATGCCCCCCGCGCAGGATCACAAACGGTTGCTGGACGGTGATCGGGGACCCAACACGGGCGGCATGGGCGCCTACGCACCCGCCCCAGCCTGCCCGCAAACCTTGGCGGAGAAGCTGTCGCGGACCGTCCTGCAGGCGGCAGTCGACGGGCTGCGCGCCGAGGGGATTCGCTATCAAGGCGTGCTCTACGCCGGGTTGATACTCACCCGGGACGGCCCGCGGGTGCTCGAATTTAACTGCCGGTTTGGCGATCCCGAGACCCAGGCGCTGCTCCCGCTCCTGGAAAGCGACCTGATCGAAATCGCCGAGGCGTGTACAGAGGGCGCGCTGGCGCGCACGTCGGTTCTCTGGAAAGCCGGCTCCTGCGCCTGCGTGGTGCTCGCATCTGCCGGTTACCCGGCCGCCAGCGTTTCCGGGGTGCCCATCCACGGCCTGGAGGCCAGAAAAGGCAACTGCATCGTGTTTCACGCCGCCACCCGCCGCGAAAAGAGCGGAGAGTTGGTCAGCGCGGGGGGACGCGTGCTGGGGATCACGGCCTGGGCCGGGGATCTGCCCAGCGCCCTCCGGGACGCCCAAGACGCCATCAACCAGATCGGCTTTGCGGGGATGCAATACCGCAGGGATATTGGCGCCCGGGGCCTGCGCCACTTGCAGGCGATGCGGTCGGCCTATGCAGACGCCGGGGTCACTATCGATTCCGGCAACCACGCCGTGAGCCTGATGAGGGACACGGTGCGCTCCACCTACAACTCCGCCGTGGTCGCCGGCATCGGTTCGTTCGGCGGGTTGTACGATGCCGCGGCGCTGCGGTCCATGCGCCGCCCGGTGCTGGTCGCATCTACGGATGGCATCGGGACCAAGATCATGATCGCCGCCCAGGCAAAGCGCTACGCCCCGCTGGGGGTGGACATCGTCAACCACTGCATCGACGACGTGCTGGTCCAGGGCGGGCGCCCGCTCTTCTTTCTGGACTACTTCGCCGCCTCCTGCCTGGAGCCCCAGATGGTTGCGGAGATCGTGAGTGGAATGGCCGGGGCCTGCCGCGCGGCGAGCTGTGCGCTGATCGGCGGAGAGACGGCCGAGATGCCGGGCGTCTACCAGCCCGGCGAGTTCGACGTGGCGGGCACGCTGGTCGGCCTGGTGGAATACGACCAGATCCTCCCGCGGCCGGCCCTGCAGCCGGGCGATCTGCTCCTCGGGCTGCGCTCCTCAGGGCCGCACACCAATGGGTATTCTCTCCTGCGCCGGGTCTTTGCGCAGACGCCGCTCGAGGCGGTCCTGCCCGGCCTGGAACGGCCGCTGGTGGATTTGCTCCTGGAGCCGCATCGTTCTTATCTGCCGCTGCTGGCCCCGCTGCTGGACGATCCGACCGCGCCGGTGAAAGCGCTGGCCCACATCACCGGTGGCGGATTGGTGGAAAACCTGCCCCGCATCCTGCCGGCATCCCTGGGCGCCCGGATCCAACGGGGCTCCTGGCCGGTTCCGGCGCTCTTTTCCATCGTCCGTGAAATGGGAGGCGTTTCCGACGAAGAGATGGCGCGCGTCTTCAACCTGGGGATCGGGATGGTCGCGGTGATCGCCCCAGAGAGCCTGGGCTGCGTCCAACAGGCGCTCGGTGAGGAAACCTGGGTGATCGGCGAGCTCGTCCCCGGGGAGCGGAAAGTGATCTTGCAATGAGCGCCGCGGCCCCAACGCGACCTTCCCGCCTGGTGATCCTGATTTCCGGCAACGGGACGAACCTGCAGGCCGTCCTGGATGCCTGCGCAGCAGGGAAGATCGCCGCGCGGGTCGTGGCGGTTTTTTCTAACCAGGCGGACGCGTATGGATTGCAGCGCGCTAGGCAGGCGGGCGTGCCTGCCTTTCACCTGCAAAAAACCAGAGAGATGGACCGGGGGACCTATGATACCCGGCTTGGCGACCAGACGGCGGCATTCAGCCCCGATTGGGTCCTACTCCTGGGCTGGATGCGCATCCTCAGCACCGCATTTTTAGACCGGTTTCCTGGCCGGGTGGTCAATCTCCACCCGGCGCTCCCGGGCGCTTTCCCGGGCACCCACGCCATCGAGCGCGCCTGGGACGCCTACCGGTGTGGAGAAATCGACCGGACCGGGGTGATGGTCCACCTGGTGCCGGATGAGCGCGTGGATTGCGGCCCCGTCCTGGGACAAAAAATCGTGCCGATCGATCCAGACGACAGCCTGGAAACGCTGGAGGACCGCATCCACCAGGCCGAGCACGCGCTGGTGATCCAGGTTCTATCCGAAATCTTATGACTGGGCAACCAGGTAACCAATTGACGAAGTAACGGTTCTCGGATTTCGGTTCTCGACCTTTTTGAAAGGATCCTTATGCCAAACGCGATACTTTCGGTTACCGATAAGAGCGGGCTGATCGAGTTTGCCGCCCGGCTGGTCCGGCTGGGGTGGACGCTGATCGCGTCCGGGGGCACCGCCCGGTTGCTTGAAGAAAACCATCTCCCCGTTACGAAAGTGGCTGAATACACCGGTTCCCCCGAGATCCTGTCCGGGCGGGTCAAGACGCTTCACCCCGCCATCCACGGCGGGCTTTTGGCGCGCCCAACGGAAGAAGACCGCCGGGAATTGACCGGCCAGGGCTGGGATTGGATCGATCTGGCGGTCGTCAACCTGTATCCTTTTGAAAAAACGATCTCACACCCGGATGCAACCCTGGCCGAAGCGATCGAGAATATCGACATCGGCGGCGTAACGCTCATTCGCGCCGCCGCCAAAAATTTCGAGCGGGTCACCCTGGTCTGCGATCCGGCGGATTACGGCCCGGTCCTGGCCGAGCTGGAGCAGCTCGGCGGCACCACCCCGGAGCTGCGCCGCAGGCTGGCCCAAAAAGGCTTCCAGCAGACAGCGCACTACGACGCGGCGATTGCTCAATACCTGGACCCGGAAGGAACCTTCTTTCTGCAGGCGTATCCTGTCCGGCGCCTCCGCTATGGGGAGAACCCGCACCAATCGGCCAGCCTGTATTCTTACCAGCCGGGCTGCGGACCGCTGGGGGGCAGGGTGCTGCAAGGGAAGGAGCTCTCGTACAATAACCTGCTCGACCTGGACGCGGCCCTGCGGGCAGCAGCCAGCTTCGAGCGTCCTACGGTCGCCATCATCAAGCACCTATCCCCCTGCGGCATCGCTTCCGCAGATTCTCTGGCCGGCGCGTTTCGCTCCGCTCTCGCGTGTGATCCCACCTCTGCTTTTGGGGGGGTGATCGCGGCCAACCGGCCTTTCGACGAGGAGACCGCCGAGGCCATCGGTAACCTGTTCGTGGAGTGCATCCTCGCGCCCGGTTTCAGCGAAGCGGCGCTTTCGTTGCTGGCAAAAAAGAAGAACTGCCGGCTGGTCGAAATCCCGGATCTGGAGCTTTCCCCCGATTTCGAGCTGCGCTCGGTCAACGGCGGCCTGTTGAAGCAGTCGATCGACGCCGGTGACCCGCCAGGAACGCAATGGAAGGTCGTCTCCAGCCGGCAGCCAACGAATGAGGAATGGCGGTCGCTGCGGTTTGCCTGGAAAGCCTGCCAGCATGTCAAATCGAACGCGATCGTCTTGGCGCGGGGAGAGGCCACCGTCGGGATCGGCGGCGGGCAGCCGAACCGGGTGGACTGCGTGCGGATCGCCATCCAGCGGGCCGGGGAGAAGGCGCGGGGGGCGTCGCTGGCTTCCGACGCGTTCTTCCCCTTCCCGGATTCGATCCAGATCGCTGGTCAGACGGGGATCACCGCCGTGATCCACCCGGGGGGCTCCATCCACGACGCGGAAAGCCTGGAGGCAGCCGAATCCGCGGGACTGGCCGTGGTCCTCACCGGGGTTCGCCACTTTCGCCATTAGAAAAAAGGAGGAACGATGAACGAAGAGCTTTTTGAGACCTTTGACTCGCTCACCTTCGACGATCTACTGGTGGTGCCCGGGTACAGTGAAGTCCTTCCGGGCGACGCGGATATCCAGGCTACCCTGGTGGAGGGGATCCGGTTAAACACGCCCATCCTCTCGGCTGCCATGGACACGGTGACCGAAGCGCAAATGGCCATCGCCCTGGCGCGGGCGGGAGGGATTGGGATTATCCACCGTAACCTGTCGCCGGAAGATCAGGCCGCGGAGGTGGACAAAGTGAAGCGGTCGGAAGCCGGGATGATTTCAGACCCGATCTGCCTGCCCGCCAGCGCCACGCTCCAGGAAGCGGAAGAGATCATGGCGCATTACCACATCAGCGGCATCCCGATCGTAGAAATGCACAGTCGGAGGCTGATCGGCATCCTCACCAACCGGGATACCCGTTTTTGCGAACCCGCCGACAACCAGCGCCCGGTGAGTGATTTCATGACCGCTGAGAACCTGGTCACCGCGACGATTGGCACCACCCTGGACCAGGCCCGGCAGATTTTGCAAAAGCACCGGATTGAAAAGCTGCCCCTGGTTGACGAGCAAGGCTGCCTGACCGGGCTGATCACGGTCAAAGATATCAAGAAGAAAGCCGATTATCCCAACGCCGCGAAAGACAGCCGCGGGCGCCTTCTGGCGGGCGCGGCGGTGGGGGTCGGGGGCGACCTGGAGACCCGGATCGAGCTGATGGCCTCTCGCGGCCTGGACGTGGCCGTGGTGGATACGGCGCACGGCCATTCCCGCGACGTGATCGAGGCGATCCGGCGGATCAAGGCGGTCGCCCCGCACCTGGCGGTCATCGCCGGGAACGTGGTGACCGCGGAAGGGACGGCAGCGCTGATCGAAGCGGGGGCTGACGCGGTAAAGGTGGGGGTTGGCGCCGGCTCGATCTGCACCACGCGGGTGATCTCTGGGGCGGGCATGCCGCAGATGAGCGCCATTTATGCCTGCGCGCGGGCTGCCCGCCCGTACGGCATTCCAATCATCGCCGACGGCGGGATCAAATACTCGGGCGATATCGTCAAGGCAATCGTCGCAGGCGCAGAAACGGTCATGCTGGGCGGGATGCTGGCCGGTCTGGAGGAGTCTCCCGGCGAGATGATCCTCTATGAAGGCCGGCAGTACAAAACGTCCCGCGGGATGGGGAGCCTGGGCGCGATGCGGGGATACGGCCGCGACCGCTATGGTACGGGGCAATCTGGTCTCGGAAAATTGGTGCCGGAAGGGGTGGAAGGGATGGTACCCTATAAGGGAGCCCTGGCCGACGCCATTTTTCAACTCGTCGGCGGGCTACGCTCGGGGATGGGCTATGCCGGGGCAGAAAACTTGGATGACCTGCGCTTTCGCACCCCCCTGACTCGAATTACCAGTGCGGGACAGGTGGAAAGCCACCCGCACAGCGTCATCATTACCCGGGAAGCGCCCAATTACCAGCGGGGAGAGTATAACAGCGGATGACGACTATTTTGAGCCTGCTCATGGTATATTAATACCAGGAGAGAGACTGGCTTGGATTCAAAGAATACCGCCTGGAGCAGAACCACCAAATACATCGTGGGGGTGAGCCTGGTTCTTTTTGGGATCTACCTGATCTACCTGAGCCGGGATGTCATTCCAGCCCTGGTCGTTGCGGTGTTGATCGCCATGATCACGCATCCGGCAATCGGCTGGCTGCACGAGCGGACCCATATGGCCCGCGGCCTGGCCCTGGCAATCGTCTATCTGGCGGTACTGATCCTCATCCCGCTGCTGCTGCTCCTGGCGGTTCCCGCGATCATCAACGCGGTGAACTACGCGTTGAACGTGGATTATGCGGCGTTTGCGCGCAGCGCTCTCGCGTGGCTGCGGTCGGTTCTGGTGTCCATCCGGGACTTTCAGATCCCGATTGCATCGCTGGACGCGTATGTCGACCAGATGGTGAACGACCTTCTCGCTTCCTTGCAAACCCCCTCATCCGGCGCGGCTCTGGAGACGCCTTCGCTATCCACGATCCTGCGCTCTTTAGGAACCGCGCTGACGACCACCTTTAGCACGGTCACCAACGTAGTCGGCGCGGTAGCATCGAAAGTGGTCCTGCTTATCTATATCCTGCTGGCGTCCATTTACATGAATCTGAGCGCCCATGCCATTCGGGAAGACTTTTTACAGGCAATCCCGTCTGCCTACCGGAGGGAAATCAACCTGCTGATGGATCAGATTGGGCAGGTGTGGAGCGCTTTTTTTCGCGGCGAGCTGACCCTCATGCTGGTGATCGGCGTCATGAGCTGGCTGGGATTGACCGCGCTGGGCATCCCTGCGGCACCGTACCTGGGGTTCATCGCCGGTTTGCTGGAGCTGATCCCTAACATTGGCCCGGTCCTCTCGGCAGTTCCGGCAGTGATCGTCGCATTAGTGCAAGGGTCCTCCTATCTGCCGCTCGACCACCTGGCCGTGGCTGCATTGGTGATTATTCTCTATATCCTGATCCAGCAATTTGAGAATAACCTGATCGTCCCGCGCGTGCTGGGCGACGCGCTCGAATTGCCGCCTTTGGTGGTGATGACCGGCGTGTTGGTGGGGGCAACCGCAGGGGGCATCCTGGGAGCGCTGCTGGCAACGCCGATGATCGCCACAGCCCGCGAAATCCTGCGCTACGTCTACAGGAAGATATTAGGCGTGGATCCTTATCCGCCAGGAGAGGAGACCGTCGAAAAAAAGCCCGCTCTAGACCCCAGGCTGGTTCACCTGTTCAACCAAATCCGGCAACGATTGCCGCGATTTCAGGAGCCTGCCAGGCAAGAGGATGGTCCATCCAAGGTAGAACCTGTCCCTGAAGCTAGCGGCGAGCAAGAGGGAAACGACAGCCAGGATTGATCTTCATTTGCAATTCTGGAAAACGATTCAGGGAAGTGCGCCATGCGAATCATCGACTTGGCCGGGTACGACGCCTATTTCAACCAGGCCGCGGAAGAGTATGTGTTTCGATCGCTGGATCCCGAGCAGGATACCCTGATCCTCTGGCAAAATCAGAACGCCATTGTGGTGGGCAAGCATCAAAACACAATCCAGGAGATCAATTCCCATTTTGTTCGGGAAATGGGAATCCAGGTGGTGCGACGGTTATCGGGCGGCGGCGCGGTGTACCACGACCTGGGGAATTTGAATTTTTCCTTCGTTGTCAGCGCACCGGGCAATCAGATGAACGTGCGGCAGCTCAGCGAGCCAATCGCGAAAACCCTGGTCAGGTTGGGGGTCGCGGTTCAAATCTCCCCCAGAAACGATCTCTCTGTCGAGGGCAAAAAGATCTCGGGAAATGCCCAATATCTCAGCAGAGAGCGGCTGCTGCATCACGGGACGCTGCTCTTCAGCTCGAACCTGGAGATCTTGTCTCGCGCTTTAGCCCTCACAGGCGATAAAATCGAATCCAGGGCTACCAAATCGGTCCGCAGCCAGGTGACGAACATCAGGGACTATATCCCCAACTTCAGTATTGCCCAATTGAAACGGGAAATCATAGAAACTTTCAAAATCGACCGCGAGGTGAACCCTTTTGAATTCACCGGTGAAGATATCGCCTCGATCTCTGTCTTACGGGATCAAAAATATTCTACCTGGGATTGGAACTACGGCAGCTCTCCAGAATTTGAGATGCGCAAAGAGCGCCGCTTTTCTGGAGGAAACGTGAGCATAACGATGAAGATCTACAGGGGGGAGATCCAGGCAATTCACATCGAAGGTGATTTTCAAGGCGAGGAAAATATCACCGGTCTTGAGCAGCGGCTCATCTCGGAAAAGCTGCGCGAGGATTCAATCTATGCCTGTCTCAGCTCCCTGGACCTGGGACAGTATCTACCTGGGATGACCGTGGCAGAACTGGTCGATTTCCTCGTTTATTAGTGGTGATGGCCAGGTCGCAGTTTGAGATCGGCAAGACGTCGCAGGGATAGATTTCTGAACCCAAATTGATCTCTGGCAATACCGATCCTGGTTTCCTTAATCGAAATCGACAAAATCGCGGATAAACGAGGTGATGAAGCGCTCGGCGGTGTAGCGGCCGTGGATCACGTCCCACAGCCCTTTGGCGAGAGGCATGGCGACGTGCAGCTTTTCGGCGATGTACAGCATGGCCTTGAGGGTATTGTATCCTTCGGGGGCCACGCCCATCTCCTGCTCGATCTGGGGCAGGGTCAGTCCCTGGGCCAGCAGCTCGCCCATCCGCCGGTTGTGGCTGTGCTCGCTCAACGAGGTGGCCAGCAGGTCGCCGATACCGGATAAGTAGAGGAAGGTCTCGATGTGCGCGCCCATGGCCACGCCGATGGTGGTAATTTCCTCCATGGCGAGAGTCAGGTACACGGCGCGGAAATTGATGCTGGTGATCTGCTTGCCGTCGAACAGTCCCAGGCCAATGGCGTAGATGTTTTTCAGGATCCCACCCAGCTCCACGCCGATCTCGTCGTCGCTGAAACGGGTGCGGAAATAATCGTTCTCCAGCAGGCGCGCCACGAGGAGTTGGTCGCTGATCCGCTTGCCAGCCAGGACCACCACGGTGGGCAGCCGGCGAACAAATTCGTTGGCAATGGACGGCCCGGAGAGCATGATCTTCGGGTTGAGCGGGAATAAGCCGGAAAGGGTCTGAAAGGAGGTCAGCCCGGTCCCGGCGTCGATACCCTTGGCCAGGTTGACGAGGATGGTCCCAGGATCGATCTGTTCGCGATAGGGCGCTAGGGTAGACTGGATGAAGGCCGAGGGGATGGAGACGAAGATGACCCGGCTTTGGGTCACCACCTGGGAGAGAACCGTGGTCGCCTGCAGCCCGGGGTGGAGTTCGACGCCCGCCAGGAAGCGGCTATTGCTGTGCTTTTCCTGGATCTCACGCGCCACGGCCGGGTCGTGCTCCCAGCCAAGAACCGCGTGACCATTGCAGGCGATGAGGTTGCCTACCGCCGAGCCCAGGTTGCCTAAGCCGATGATGCCGATTTTGAGAGAATCTTCAGACATGGGACCCTTCGGGAGCGAGACGATTCTGATAGATGGTTGTTCGATAAACTTATTGTATCAAACTATGATCGAGCAGGATGAAATCCCAGGCGGTTACCGCCTGGCAATCAAATCCTGGACTGTCCAGGCGGAAGATGTGAAAAACTATTTATTTCTGGGGTAAAATTTTTCTGGGAGGAAAACGGTGCAGCAATTCTTAAGCACAGAGGCGGTGTTCATCGGGTTGCTACTCGTCGCGGCGCTGGTCGCGATCGTCGTCCGGCGGCTGCAGGTCCCCTATACCGTGGCCCTGGTGCTCGCCGGTCTCCTCCTGGCAACGCTTTCTCCTACCAAATTTGCTCTCACCCCCGAGCTGATCCTGGCGTTATTCGTCCCGCCCCTCATCTTTGAGGCTGCTTTCCACCTGAACATCAGCGACCTGCGGCAGTCATTCCCTGCGATCCTGACCCTGGCCGTCCCAGGTGTGATCCTGACCATGTTCATCGTGGCAGGCGCGGTGGTCGCCGGCGCCAGGATCGCTCTTCCCGTCGCCCTGGTTTTCGGCGCTCTCATCGCGGCGACGGACCCGGTGGCGGTCGTCTCCCTTTTCCGGCAGTTGGGCGTTCCGAAAAAGCTATCTGTGCTGGTGGAGGGAGAAAGCCTGTTCAACGATGGGACGGCCCTGGTGCTGTTTCAACTGATGCTCGGGATCGCCCTGACCGGCAAATTCAACCTGGTCCAGAGCATCGCTGACTTCTTGCGGGTTTCCGCCGGGGGAGTGTTGTTGGGGTTGCTGCTTGGCTGGCTGGCCTCGCGGGTGATCGAGCGGATCGACGATTATTTGATCGAAACGACCATCACCACCGTTCTGGCCTACGGCGCCTACCTGGTGGCCGAGCAGCTTCACTTCAGCGGAGTCCTGGCTGTCGTGGCGGCCGGCCTGATCAACGGCAACCTGGGACCGCAAGGGATGAGTCCCACCACGCGGATCGTATTGTACAACTTCTGGGAATATACCGCTTTCCTGGTCAATTCACTGGTCTTTTTGCTGATCGGGCTCCAGGTGAATATCCCGGGGTTGATCGGCTCCTGGCAGGCGAACTTTTGGGCGATCCTGGGCGTGCTTGTGGCGCGCATCCTGGTGGTCTACAGTCTGAGCTGGATCAACAACCATACTGGTAGGGAACCTATTCCATTAAGCTGGCAGCATGTCCTGACCTGGGGAGGGCTGCGCGGGGCGCTCAGCCTGGCTCTGGCCCTCAGCCTTCCAGGCACATTGGGGCCGGATCGGGAATTGCTCCAGGCGATGGCATACGGCGTGGTGCTGTTTACGCTGCTGGTGCAGGCGCCGACCATGCGACCCTTGGTCAAACGATTAGGAATCGTTACTCGCGGCCCAGCCCAAATCGAATATGAAATGCGCCAGGCGGAGCTGACCGCTTCGCGGGAAGCCGAGGCGCAGCTCGAGCGGCGTTACCTCGAAGGGCTGCTCTCCGCGCACTCCTGGGAAAAAATCAAGCCGGAGTTGCAGAAACAGAGCCACGAGCTGGCGAAGACAGTGCGAGCTGTGCTCCAGGCAGATCCATCGTTGGAAGAAGAAGAGCTGGACGACGCCCGCCGGGAAATTCAGCGCGCCAAAAGAAGTACGTACCTTGGCTTGCGCCGCGATGGATTGATCTCTGACGAGGCCTACGACCGGCTGATCGAGGAGGCAGATGCCATTCTGATCCTGAAAAAAGAGGAACCAACTGGCGTTGATGGCAGCGAGATGGGGGAGGAGGCGGACGAGGGGTTGGAGGAAAATTTGGAGCTTCGCGAGATCATCGTGGAACCCGGCTCGATGGTCGAGGGACGCAGGGTGCGCCACGTCCCCTGGCCAGACGATTTTGTGATCGCGCGGATCCAAAGGAACAGCGAATCGATTTTTCCGCGAGGGAATACGCAGCTTCTGGCCGGAGATCGATTGGTCGCGGTTGCAAGCGAGGAGTCATTCCTCGAGGCCCTGGAGTTGTGCCGGCCTCGTAACCATTCCGGATAAACCTGCCATGGATTCCCTGATCCTTTCGACCTGCCACGCACCGAACATGGATTTCCTCAGCCGTGATCTGGCGGGTTATCTCTCGAACCACCTGCGCATTCCGGTTCATCTGGCCATCGACATCTCCTGGGAAGAGCGCGACCGGCTCCTGGATGAAGGCAAGATCGACCTGTGCTGGATCTGCGGCCTGCCGTACGTGCGCAAAGCCGAACGAGCGCCCGGCGCGATCGTCCCCATTGCGGCGCCGGTGATGACCGCCAGCCGCTACGGAGGCCAACCGATCTATTTTTCGGACGTGGTGGTGCACCGCGACAGCCCCTTTCAGTCGCTGGCCGATCTGCGCGGCGCGGTGTGGGCCTACAACGAGCCCGGGTCGCAGTCCGGATATGGGGTGGTGCGCTATGCGCTTGCCGCGCGTGGGGAAACGCTGGGGTACTTTGGACGCATGGTGGAAACAGGGGCTCACCAGACCTCGCTGCAAATGATCCTGCGGCGAGAGGTGGACGCCTCGGCGATCGACAGCACGGTGCTGGAGCAGGAACTGAGCGACGACCCGGGCATTGGCGCCAGGATCCGGGTCATCGATACCTTTGGACCCAGCCCGATCCCGCCCTGGGTGGTCAGCCAGCATGTATCGCCTACAATGCGCGAAGCGCTGTGGAATATCCTGACCGGTATGGATTCGCAGCCGGATGGCAAGGCGATCTTGCAAAAGGCGCGGATCGCCCGGTTTTCCCCGGTGAGCGACCGGGATTACGATCCGATCCGCGAGATGGCGCGGATCGGCTTTGCTAACTCAATTTGATGGTTCGCGGCGCTGGGGGAGACGCTGTACCGGGCAAAAAACTACGGAAGCCGCTGAAAATTGTGAACGCCGTTCCTTTTTCCGCTGAGGCGGAACAGCCCAGAGCTCAGGATCGACCCGGGCAGCCACACGGGAACCGGCGGCCAGACGGCCAGGGATCCGCTGTTCTTCAGAACGCGGTACATTTCGGGTAAAAGCCTGTCGAGAGGAAGCATGGGGGCAGGGATCACGCCGAGGAGCAGCACGGCATCGAAGTCTCCAGCGTCCAGTCCGGTATTCCTGGCATCGCCTTTGACCACGCGGACATTGCGTAAATTGGCCGCTTTCACCTTTTGAGAAACAAAATCAACCGATTCGGATAGCACATCCAGCGCTACCAGACATCCCGCGTCACCGATCATCCGGGCTGCCGGAAGGGTGAAATATCCTGTGCCGCATCCCACCTCTAATATGATCTGCCCAGGCAGAAGCCCGGCGCCGAGTAAGATCTTCTCCGGGCCAAAGAACCGGTAGCGGAACCGGCTTTCCATCCCAGATCCTAACAGGTTAACGATCAATCTGCCGGTAAGTGACTTCGCAAACGTTTCCATTTCATTTTTCCTTCTCAAGTCATCTGCGGTATGTTTCTTCGACATTTCCCTGGATTTCCATACGGCCCGGCCTGGCCGGGCCATACGGATAGCGCCTCACTTTTTATGGGTGGTTCACCACCGGCAGATCCAGAAACGAAGGATGCTCTGGATCCCGGAGAAGGCGGAGGGACGGGGCCGGGTCGAGCACCGGGGTGGCGAAATTCCCCGCATCGGCGAAGGTGATGGTGACGCGCACGCGCTTGCCGGGGGCGAACTGCCAGGCAGTGGGCAGCAGGTCGAAGACCAGCTCCACCGGTTCACCAGCAGGGATGGGCCGCAGCTCGCTCTGGTAGTAGTTGTGCCAGGGTAACCCAAGGGCGTCGAAGGGAGCCGGGCTCAACGCCCGGTGGGATGCGCGCAGGTTTCCCTCGGTGACATAGACCGAATTTCCTTGCGGGTCGACTTCTTCAATGTATGCAAACACATCCAGGTCGGGCGCGGCTGTCGACAGCCAGAGATGAGCGATAGGACTCCCGGCGATGGTAATCGATGCGTCCAGAGGCGCGGTCGTGTAAGTCAGGGCTTTCGAGTCATTGGCGCGCAGGTTGGGATACTGGTGTGGATCCGCAGGCGCTGACCAGCGCGGTTTATTTCCGGTAGTCGTAGAGTAATCCACCGTGTAAGCGTCCACGAGAGCTGCCGCCTTTTGCACGCCATCGGGGGCGATCTGGGTCAACGCGCCGTTATTGACGGAGATAGACCGGTCAAGGTTTCCACTGGCAAGATAGTAGCGGGAAAGCTCCTGATCCTCCGGCGGCCATTCGGCGGCGGCCTTCCAGACGGCTGACTGGTCCGCGCCCTGCACGTAGTAGTGGATAGGGGCTTCATCCATGATGCCGTTGTCGATGCCTTTCAGCCAATAGTCGAACCAGCGGTGGACCTCGGCGCCATAATCCACATCCGGGCCCTGGGATTCGATCTCACTGTGGTCCACCGGGCGGACGAGCAGCCGCCTGGGGGTCTTGAGGTTGGCGTAGATCAGGAAATCGTCGCGGTCGCAGATGTCGTACCAGCCGTCGATCAGGTAGAAGGGTACCCCGGCGCGATTGATCTTTTCGAACAGCGGGGAAAGCATATAGTTCTCCTCGTAATATCGCTGGCCGCCGGAGGTCAAAAAATCGCGGAAGGGGGCTTTGCCGACATTTTTTACCGTGTCCGCGAGGGTCGCATTTTTGCGTTCCGCACGGGCCTGGGCCAGCAGGGCACCATCACGATCCTGGTCGACCGGTGTGGCGAGCGAGTCAAAAGCCTGGTTGGCGCGAATGTAGAAATTGTCGAAGGCGGTGTCCTGGATACCGCCCGGGAACATCATTGCGCTGTAGGCGTCGACCCAGGTGGTGGCCGGGAGGATGGCTTTCAGATGCGGGTTGCCCGTCGAGGCGGCGACAAACTGGATTTGGGCCTGGATCGAATCGCCAAACATGCCGATGCTGCCATTCGACCACTTCTGGGCGGCAATCCAGTTAAGGATTTCATCCGATTCTCTGGCGCCCAGCTCGGGGGTGAACTTCAACTGCCCGAAGGATGCCCCGGTCCCCGGGCGTTCGACCACCACCGCCGCATAGCCGGCATACAGCATGTCGCCCAGCCATTTGGTGCGCCAGACGTGATCCAGGATCACGTTGTGATTGGGGGTGAAGCGGGCTTTCAGCTTCAGAAGCGGGTTGTAGTACCAGGGCAGGTCGACCAGCCTGGCGAGGTTGTTGTTTCCATCCGGATCAAACACCGTCCAGGCGCGGTCGTAGGGAGTGTATTTGAACAGCACCGGCAGAGGCTCGCCGGCGGGGACGCCCTTTTTGGTGGGAAGATACAGATCGTAGGCCAACCGGGCGCCATCCGAGAGGGTCAGGTAATCCGAAGTGCGCCGGTAGCCGTCATAAACCTTTGCTGAATAGCCTTGATATTTGCCGAATTGTGAGATCATGCGTTGTCCCTCCTTTCTCGATTGTATTGCGGAAATCAAAAAACTGGCCAGCAAAATGATCGCCAGCGACACAATGGCCCATAGCCATGAGCTCCTGGCAAAGTTTTTCCGGTGGGAGTGATTGGATCGAACAGACATAAAGACCTCCAATGCTTTTTTCTATTCTTCAGTTTGAACTGCCGAGATCAGGGGAAGATTTAAATCGCGAATCCGCTCCAAAATCCCAAATAATGCCGGCTGGTCGGGAATCTCGCCTGAGATCGTCGTCACGTTTACCCCATTTTCTTCGCTCGTGGAGATCTGAACCGACCCTAGCCAATCAGTCCAGCTTTCATCCAGAATTCCCTTGATCTTGATTTGATATTTCATGTGTATGTCCTTCCTGGATGATCTCTTACAACCCTTTTTCCTATGCGTCCAATGTACGCCGAAACTGGTCCGGAGGATAACGTACCAGAGTCCAGGAGAGGTACAGGTCTATGCTAGGATCCAGCGACCTGGACTCCCCCTGTAGCTGGGAAATCGCTCTCAAACGCTTTTTCCAGGACTCGGAGTCTGCCAGGAATAGATGATGTGTGATTGCAATTTGCCCTGAAAAGCGTACAATGAATTTTGCAGAAGAAAACCGGATCCCGAATATCCCCTCCATACGAGAACAGCCTTGTCCATTCCGCTGCTGGCTACCAAGCTGCATATTCCCCCACCGGGCGGTTGCCGGGTGGATCGAAAGCGCCTGTTGAGCCAGTTGGATGACTGCCTGCGCCCAGATTGCCGCCTGGCGCTCATCTCCGCGCCGGCAGGTTTTGGCAAAACCACCCTCGTCAGCCAATGGATTGAGGATTGGAGATTGAATCCCAACCCATCGCCGCAGTCCACTGTTTCTCAATCAACGATCAGCAATCAAAAATCAGCAATTCCCCATCTCCAATTTTGCTGGCTTTCCCTGGACGAGGGAGACAGCGACCCGACCCGTTTCTGGACCTACCTGGTCTCTGCGTTACAGACGGTGGAGGGCCAGTGGGGAAAAGATGCACAAACGCTCCTTTCGGGCGGGTTCGGGAACAACTCCGAAGCCATCCTGACCACGCTGATCAACGATCTTGCCCGTTCGCCAACCCCGGTTGTCCTGATACTGGATGATCTCCACCGGATTGAAAATAAGGAGATCCTCAAATCGCTCGCTTTTCTTCTGGACCGGGTTCCTCCCCATGTGCACGTGATGATCCTGACCCGCTCCGATCCGAACCTGCCATTGGCGCGCTACCGCAGCCGGGGCCAGCTTCTGGAAATCCGCCTGGCCGATTTGTGCTTCTCTCTGGAGGAGGCGCACACGCTGCTGAACACCGCTATGGGATTGGATCTGCACCAGGCGCCCATCGAGACGTTGCACGCCAAAACCGAGGGATGGGCTGCCGGGCTGCAGATGGCCGGCCTGGCTTTAAAGCGCATGGTCGCGGATGGATCGTCGGATGCTGAGGTCAGCGCTAAGGTTCAGCGGTTGGAGGAATTTATCGCTTCGTTTTCGGGCAGCAACCGGTTTATCCTCGATTATCTGCTCGAAGAGGTGCTCCGCCGGCAGTCCCCTGAAATACAGGAGTTTTTGATCAAAACATCGATCCTGGAGGGAATGAGCGGCTCACTCTGCGATGCGGTGCTGGAAAGCAAGAAGCCAATCTCGCAATCAATCCTGGATACTCTCGATCGCGCCAACCTTTTTCTGATTCCCCTGGATGCCGAGCGGAGCTGGTACCGGTATCACCAGTTGTTCGCCGATTTGCTAAGCAAACGCCTGCGCCAGGTCCATCCGGGGCTGGAGGCGCAGCTTCACGCTCGCGCCAGCCGCTGGTACGAGGAAAACCAGCTTATCCTGCAGGCTGTAGAGCATGCTTTCCAGGCCGGAGAGGCTTCCCGCGCCGGGCAGATGCTGGAGGATCGCGGGGATATGATCCTGGGGCGCGGCGAATACCGATGGCTGCTCCGCCAGATTCAAAAAATCCCTCCGGACTGCGTTCAAGCGCACGGAAAATTGTTCCTCTACCAGGCCGTGATATACGCGTCGATGGGGCAGTTGAATCAGGCGGAACGGAGCCTGCAGGCGTTTGAGGCCAGCAGCGCGGCGGACCAGGCTAACCGGCGAAAGGGAGGGGATTGGGTCACCGGAAGCGCCGCGGCGGTGAAAGCCTTGATTGCGATCTTCCGTGGAGATGCCGTGACAGCGCGGAATTCTGCCCGGCTGGCGCTCGAAAAATTCCCTGAAGGCAGCGTTAACCCCTGGCGCTCGCACCTGTTGATCGCCCTGAGCCACATCCACGAGATGGATGAAAATTTTGCAGAATCCCGGCAATATTTGATCGACGCGATTGAGGCGGGAAAACAAGCGGGGGATATTTACGTCACCCTGGACGCGACCGCCCACCTTGTGATAACCCTATGTTACCAGGGTTGCCTCAAAAAGGCTTGCGATTATGCCCGGCAGGGATTGGGATACATCGAACATTTCGGGCTGGCCCATTCGCCGGAAGCGAGCATGGTGTTCCTGGCCTGGGGATACATCCTCTGCGAACAACATCATCTCGAGGAGGCATGGATCTACGTTCAGAAAGGGATGGATCTCTGCCAGCGATCCCGGATTCCAGGGATGTTGGCGTGGGCGCACCTGGTCGCCGGGCGTTATTGGATTGCCACAGGTGATACCGGGAACGCAGAACAGTCTGCCCACGAGGTTGCCAGGCTGACCAAAGATGTGGAGATACCGGCCTGGATTGTGAGCGGGTGTTCGGCGCTGCTGGCCCAGGCCTGGATCCGGGAGGAAAAGCTTGCCGAGGCAGAAGAAGTTCTGCATGGGCGAGGGATCCCCTCCACGATGCCATTGAATGTAATCACGATCGCGGAATACACGGCATTTGCCGGCGTACTGGTCGCGAAAGGGGAGTTGAATCTCGCCGAGGATCTACTCGAACGAGTATTGGAGCGGGCGAACGCCAGTGGAATGCGTCGTCCCATGCTGATGGCCCTCATTCAACTGGCGCTCCTCCATGAAATGAAAGGAAACCAGCAGGAAGCAGTTCGGGATCTTATCCGCGCCCTGGAGATCGGCGAGCCGGAAGGGCATCTCCAGGTGTTTTTGGACGAAGGGAAGGCGCTGGTCGAATTGCTAAGCAGGGTGGTCAAACAGGACCAGCACGCGGTTTTTGCGCAAAAAATCATCGACCTTGTCGGCGAAGCCGGGGTAAGCCCAACTCCATCCCGGTCCGTTCGAGCCGGGGAGGCTGAGCTGAGACCGGCAGGCGAATTTGGAACCCTCACCAGGCGAGAAATCGACGTGCTTAGCCTGCTCGCGGAAGGGCTCTCCAACAAAGAGATCGCCCAAAGATTGTATCTCTCCCTGCGCACGGTGAAATATCACACGACCAACATCTTCACCAAGCTCAACGTGGAGAATCGTACCCAGGCGGTGCTGCGGGCAAAAGCGAGCGGGATTCTTTTGTAACCCGGAGACGTCGTTCAAGAAGAAGGAACGTTACCGTGCTCAATAAGATGACGAACTGGCTCAAAGCGAATCTACAGGGTCCTTTGGTCCTGCAAAACTGCGTCTACTTGATCATCTTTTTAGTTCTGGTCACCTTTATCGTTAACCACCCATCAGATCTGGCCGAATGGAAATTTTTTGGCACTGTTCTGGCCTTAACGCTATTGTTTGTTTTAAACCTGGTCTGGTCGGTGCCAGCTGCGTCTATTTCGACTCAAGAAAAAAAAGTCCAGGCCTGGGTATTTCTGATCCTTTCGGCTATCCTGCTCCTCGCCGTGATCTGGATGAGCGGCCAATATGACGCCGCGTATCTGCTGGCTGTCCTGTGCATCCAGGCGGGTATCAAACAAGGAGTGTGGCCGGCTGGGGTGATTTTTGGGGCTGCTAATCTGATCGCCTGGTCCGGTCTCCTGGCAATTATGGGACTGCCAGCGGCGATCATCGCCCTGCTGAAATCCGTGGGTCCGGGCGTTCTCTTTGCACTGCTCCTGACGACTCTCCTCGAACGCTATGCGCGGCAGACCCGGCGGGCTGAAGCATTACTTCAGGAGTTGCAGAGGGCCAATGCTGCCCTGGAAATGGCGCGTCAAAAAGAAGTGGACCTGCCAGTGGCGGAAGAGCGAGTGCGCCTGGCGCGGGATATCCATGATGGCCTGGGCCACCACCTCACCGTGCTCAGCATCCAGCTCCAGGCGGCCAGCAAGCTGGCTGATCGCAACCCACAGGCCGTCACCGAAGCGATCCAGGTCTGCAGGGAAGAGGCGCAGGCTGCTTTGGAAGAAGTGCGGCACAGCGTGGGCTTGATGCGGCAAGGCCCGCTGGAGAGCAGGCCGCTCCCTGAGGCCCTGGCCTTTCTGGCCCAGGGTTTTGACCGCCACACCGGGATCCATACTACCCTTGAATGTTCCGGTACCTACCAGGAACTCCCGACCTATGCGCGCGAAACGCTTTACCGGGCGGCGCAGGAAAGCCTGACGAATGTCCAAAAACACGGGAACAACGTTCAACGTGTGTCTGTACACCTGAGATACGAAACTGGCTTCGTTCGGCTATCGGTTATGAATGATGGGCAAAGGCCCGTTCCAAATCATTCGGGCAATCAAACCGGTTTTGGCCTAGCCGGTATACGTGAGCGCGTAACCCGGCTTGGCGGCGCGCTCCGGGTAGAGCCAGGGGCAAGAGACGGATTTGAACTGGAAATCTGCATTCCTGTTCAGGGAGGGGAAAATGATCCGGGTATTACTGGTTGACGACCAAACGCTGGTACGCCAGGGAATTCGCCTCCTGCTTGAAATCGAGCCGGACATTGAGGTGATCGGCCAGGCCGCCGATGGCTGTGAAGCGCTCCAGAAAGTGGAAGAAACCCATCCTGACGTGGTGTTGATGGATGTACGTATGCCGGTGATGGACGGGATTGTCGCTACCCGAGAACTGAGCCTGCGCTTCCCTGAAATCGGGGTGATCATCCTGACCACGTTCGAGAATGATGAATTTGTTTTCGAGGGTCTCAAAGCCGGGGCGCGCGGATACCTGCTCAAGGATATCAGCAGCGAAGAGATGGCCCAGGCGGTGCGTACCGTTGCTGCGGGGAAAGCCTTGATCCAACCCAGCGTCACCCGCAAGGTGCTGATGGAGTTCTCCCGTCTGGCCAGCGCCAGCTCAACCTCGCCGTCCGACGCCGGGCGCCTGCCGGATACAAAGCATTCCAGTCTTCCGGAGCCCCTCACCAGCCGTGAGCGGGAGGTGCTGCGCGCCCTGGCCAGAGGTTTTTCCAACCGGGAGATCGCCCAGGAACTGTTCATCACTGAAGGCACCGTCAAGAACCATGTCTCGAACCTGTTTGCCAAGCTGGAAGTGCGCGACCGTACCCAGGCGGTCTTGAAGGCTCAAGAACTGGGTATCCTATAACTTTTCTCCCCCAAAAGTAACACTCAAAATCTATCGACATCGCATTCGATGTCGATCTTTTTTCACTTACCTGGAGCTTTTTGCCGGCGTATGCTGGTATCGAAGCCAATGCTTACCGGAGGTTATTGTGAAAGGCATACAGCAAAAAGAGAGCCAACTCTTACCTAAGAGGCCATCCCCAGGAGCATCTGGGGCGTTCCTGATATTGATTGGGATCGGGTTGTTCGCGACCACCTGGCTGCGATTGGCCTGGATCCCCATCTGGGTGGCTGGCCTCGCTTTGCTGTACTGGGGCGTCAGCCGCAGAAGGTTTCGCCTGATCTATGCCGGTGGGATCATCACGGGAACCGGGTTGGCGATTGTGGTGCAGACCGCACCCTGGATCAACCACGTGAGCGAAACGGAACGGACCAGCCTGTTTCTCTTCTGCATGTCCCTGGGCTGGCTGCTAATCCCCGGCATGTCTCGCCTGGTGTTTGGAAAGACAACCTGGTGGCCGCTGGTTCCCGGACTGGCATTGTGCTGTGCCGGGGCTGCCTTCTGGTTCTCAAATGCCTGGGTGAAGATGGTCGCTCCCTGGATCGGGCCATCCTTGCTGTTGATCGCTGGCTTGTTCTTGATCTTTGTCTGGGGAAGAACCAGGTGAATCCCTGCCAATTTGTTTGACGATAGGAGAAAGAATGATTACCTTCACGAGATATCTTGAACAAAACAGGACGGTGGTATTCGAAACCGTTCAATTGACCCTGGTAGCTGCTGTCTGCAACCAGCTAGAAAGCGCTGGTTTGCCCGCCAGGCTAGAAAAGGTCATGGATGGATATGCCGTGACCGTGCCGCCGGAGTACGCATTCCAATCACGGAGCCTGTTGTACGCAAGCCCGAGCAGCGATGAAATGCTGCCGGTCGTTCCTGAAGAGCAAACTGAGGAGTAAGAACATCATGAATACACAATCTCGGATCGATTTTTTGGATACACTGCGGGCTTTCATCATCTTTCTGGTGATTGCCATGCATGCGGCTCTGGCGTATGTCAGCGGCTGGCCCGATTGGGTTCACAATCCCCACACTGACCCCCTGTTTGGGTTGATTTATTATTTCGCGGAAAGCGGCGTATTGATGCCGATCCTGTTTTTTATTGCAGGATACTTTACCCTGCCCTCCCTGCTCAAGCGCAGCCCGGGCGAGTTCCTCAGGGATAAACTGGCTCGTTTGGGGATTCCGTACGTTATCGGAGTTGTCATCCTGTCTCCGGTTATGGTCGGTCTGGTCTATTATGCCAACGGGGGTACCCTGCCGCTGATGCAAGCGCTGTTCCAGTTTGTCCCTCCGCATTTTGTCGGGCAGTACCATTTCTGGTTTTTGGGGGTCCTGCTGCTGTATTTTGCACTGGTTATCCTGGTTAGCGTACGCTTACCTGAAGCTCTCAGTTTTGCCAGGTCTCTGCCTAATCGACCCTCAGCGCGTTTTTGGGCTGTTGGAATTGGAATCACCTGGGTGGCGTGTTTCGCTGTAAACCTGGTTAGCAAATATTCGGTCTGGACCAGTCTTTACGTGCTTCAGTTCCAATCGGTGAAGTTCCCGTTATACAACGCGTTCTTCTTATTGGGGATGGTCGCCTATCAAAAAGGCTGGTTTCAGGGAGGATACCAACCCCGGCTGTTCCCCTGGGCGGGCATTTACCTCGTCACTCTGGTTTTCATGCTGGGTATGGTTAGCGTCAATGGGGGAGAACCGGTTACGGTCCTGGGGAAAGCTCTAATGAACCTTACCGCCTGTGTGGAAACCCTGGCCGCGCTGATGACCTACCTGGCCCTTTTCCAGAGTCTGCAGAAGCACGTCCGGCCTTTCTGGATGAAATTGTCCAGCCTCAGCTATAGTGCCTACCTGATCCACCTGACCGTGTTATTTATTGTCCTGTCTTTCACCCGAGATTTGGCGGTGCCCTTATTCTTCAAGTATTTGCTGCAGGTCATGGTGACCGAGCTGATCGTATGGGGAAGCGCCTATGGGATACAGAAGGTGGCCATATGGCGATCTCCGGGAGCCCTTCGAACCAAAATTAGTGAAAGCTCCGATTAAAAAGTAATGCCCCACTCTGCGGGGCATTACTTTTTAATCGGAGCTACATTACTCCGCGGCCGGCTGCCCGGCGGACAGGGATTTGCTGCGTTCGATGGACTGGAGGGCGAGGTAGCGGTCCCCGAATTGATTAACCTTGTCCAGCTCGTTGTCATACTGGTCGTAATGAACCTCTTCTTCGCCGACCAGTTGCTCGAAGATCTTCTTGGTGACCGAATCGGCGTTGGCCCCGCACTCGTTCGCCCAAAGGTTATACTCGCGCGCGCTGTCTTCCTCCATCTGGCGCGCCGTCTCGAGCATTTCCGCGACGCCCAGGCCGGTCTTTACCTCGCCGGCGGCTTTCATGACAACGTCGCCCTTGAGGAACAAAATTCGCTCGGCGAGGAGCTCGACATGCCCCATCTCCTGGATCGCCGTGCGCTTGAAGAGGCCAGAGAGAAGGTCATACCCCTGGTCGTCCAGGTGAAAGTGGAAAAACATGTATTGATGGACGGCGGTCAATTCATCCCCGACGGCGCGGTTCAGTAATTCGATGCTTTTCTCGTGCATTTTACCCTTCCTGTTGTTTGTGATTTGGTGAACAAAGCTTAAGTTTATTATAACAAATAAGATGTATTTTCGGGTTAATTTTTGCTCTAAAAGTTATCTAACCCTGAAGTTGGTCCAGGTTTACATCGCTGCACCTTCACTCATTTTGCGCCAGCACAGTGTTGATCATCACGTCCAGCGCGGCGTAGAGGGTGCGCACACCCTTCGCCGGGACTTTGGCGACGACCGTGCAGTCCCTGGTAGTCGGTGACGATATTGGCGCCGTAGAAGCCGCCGCGCGCCAAGGAAAAGCATTCTTCGATCGTCCGGTAAGAAGCCATCGTCGAGTGGAGCGGGTTGCCGTGCGAGGAGGGGGTGCCGTCGATCGCGCCCGATAGCATGATGTCCACCCCCTGCTGGCCGGCGAGACGGTTGAAGTCGAGATATTCCATATCCAGGCAGTTGGTGGAGGCCAGCTTCCCATAGGGCGTCTCGATGGCGTCGATCACCCGCGGCCCGCGCAGCACGTGATCGCTTTCGGGTCCGACGAGCAGATTGTGCTTGACATACTGGTAGGCGATTTCGCCCCGCGGAGTGAACATGACCGATTTATTGACCCACTCCGTCTCCGGGGCGGGGCATTTGGCGACGTCGGGCTCTTTCACAACCAGCGGAAAGACCAGGGTGGATTGGCCGGGTAGATTCGAGTCGAAACCAACCGGAACTTTTCGGGAAATCGGGCG
>Ga0335070_10001149_pt1 | contig 30251 bp, 28 predicted proteins | sample Lox_Sample_13_FD_206722 | JGI IMG/M metagenome (GOLD analysis project Ga0335070, IMG submission 206722) | Soil microbial communities from Loxahatchee National Wildlife Refuge, Florida, United States - Lox_Sample_1.3 | ecosystem: Environmental > Terrestrial > Soil > Wetlands | place: USA...
AAAGGGACCTGCTAACTGCATATATCGAGAACGTTTACAAACATGACTTCTGTACACACACATCTCATTAACAACCTGGTGCTTTCATTAATCTTGGTTAGTGAGATAATGAGTCTATTAGATGAACAAGTTGAACATCTATCTCAGAAGGTTCTCATGACACTTGAAAAAACAAGCTTAAGCGAGTTTTCTAAATCAACCGATGTTTCCAAAATTCTTCATTTAACCGATGCTCCCAGTGCGAAGAAATTAGTCAATGAAGTTGACAGGGCCTCAACCCAATCTGAGAAAAACGCAGAAAAAATCGCTATCGTCAAAGCTCTTCTTTACTCGTCATGGCTTCAGAGATTATATTTCATCATCAGATCAGGTTTCATGGGGTTCTTGAGCGGAGTCATTAATATTGTGTTCATTCTGTTTCTCGGTCCAATCAATCTTGTTGACAGCCTAATCCTGAGCGTAGTATGTTTTCTATTCTCACTCGTCATTACAAGATTGTTCGAAGGGAAGATTGACAGCGCTACAACAAAACTAATTGCTTCTCTATCTAAATACGAAGGCGTCAGGAACATCGTCTTGAATCATCTTTAGCATAATCTCAGGTATATGAAGCAGATTTGAAGTCTCCCGTGGTATTTGGAAAAGAGGGAAGCTTACAAAAGCAGGACAGGTAAGCCCGAGGATAACCGGGTGAAGGGTTCAAAAGTGAGGCCCTAAAAAGAGCCCTTTTTGACACACAAACGATTACAAGAGGACAGGGCTGTGACTCAACGCCGCATTTCGACCATTGAAAAGAGTTCAAAGTCATTGTAAGTGTACAAATGTGATTTTTGTGCACGTCCGCCATATAAGTTCTGATTTTGAATAACACTTCAGATTTCAGCCTGAAAAGACAGAGATGGTGACAAATGAAAAACGAAGCGAGCGAAAAATGCCAAAATGTTTCCAAAGGAACAGTACCCATTATTTATAATCAAAATGCCGCTTGTGAGATTCAAAGAAATAGTTTAATTGTTTCAAATCCTAGTCAAGCTGATGAAGACTTCGAGGTCGAGGCGGCCGAGATGCTGAATTGGAAACACGCTTTAGCTATGTCTTTAGCTAGTTACAATGTAAACTGTAAAGAAATAGATCGCTCCATCGACTTCTTCGCAGTCATGCCAGAAGACAACATAGTGTCGCACGCCGCTAAAGACCCGAGCAGCCCGAAGGAGTAATGGTCTCATGTCAAGAAAATCGTTTTCTGAAAAACTTAGAAAGAAGTTTGACGCAAGGACGAGTGAAATTAAGAAAGGATATAAAGACAAAATAGGAAAACTAGAAAAAGAGAGAGACGCAAAAATTGAAGAGTCGAGGAGGCGTTTTCGCAAAGAATTTTTGTTGGCACTTAAAGAAGTAGTGCTAAAAAATGGAGACTATGAATGGCTCATCCAATGGCTGGTGAAAAGCAAGGAAAACGAAGCTGAAGAGGCTGAAAAAAGACTTGAGAAAGGAAGGGCGGAAAGGTTACGAACAATGAGCGCTGAAGATTACCTATTTCGTTACCTCAGGGATCCAGAGGTTGGAGAACGGATTAAGTCGATGATAGCAGACAAACCAGAAGACATCGAGAGATTCTTAAGCATAGAAGCAAAGTTAAAATACGAGAGCGCGTGGGTAGACGGAACGTTGCTGTGACTGGTTCAAAATCCGCCCCGGAAATTCACTCGAAAACACGTCAACTCATACTGCCGAGGAAGCAACTCTTAAATTAGATTGCCAGAATTTTTGCGTGCCTTCAACAGATTGAACCTTTTTTAATTTAAAGGCTAGCAATAGCTGTTTTGCCTTCTTCTTCGAATGTACACAAAAATTGTATTTGTAAACGTTCTGGATATTAGCCCAACCGCTAAAAAGCCTTGTGAGGCTACAAAGCAATAGCAAAAAAGAATACAGGAGAAAATGAAGGCGACTTGTCATGGACTTGTTTAAATTCTCTGCTTTGGTTGTGTGGGTACTACCTCTTGTATCCAGCGTTCTTGTCCCAGTTATTGGTCGCAGAAGCGCTAAAGCAAGAAATGCATTTGTCATTGCGATTACCGCCATAGTTGCCTTTCTGGCTTTTACGCTCATTCCTGCTGTGTATTCCGGCTTAACACTCAGCTACGTTCTACCCTTGAACGTTTCTAATTTCTCATTAGGCGTCTATCTGGACCCACTTAGCGTTCTGTTCACATGCCTCGTGGGTTTCTTCGGGTTGATCATTGCAGTTTACTCACTTGGATACATGAAGGGTGAAAAAAGCCTTGACCGTTACTTCTTTTTGTTCTTACTATTCATTGGCTCTATGATTGGCATAGTAATCTCGGATAACTTTCTCCAAATGTTCTTTTTTTGGGAAATGGTGGGCTTGTGCAGCTGGGCCCTCATTGGTTTCTGGTATAATCGCCCTGAGCCCGTGAAAGCGGGCAGCAAAGCTCTTCTCATGACGAGAATAGGAGACGTTTTGCTCCTGGCTGGTATCTGTGTGCTCTATGTCAATTTGGGGACGTTCAGCTTTCACCAGGTAATTGTGGACATTCAAAACGGTATGCTCTCTTCTGGAGCGCTTGTTACCGTGGCGTTTCTTTTTCTGGGGGGCGCAGTGGCGAAGTCTGCTCAGCTTCCGTTGCATACGTGGCTTTTTAGTGCCATGGAAGCTCCCACATCAGTCAGTGCTTTGCTTCATGCAGCCACGATGGTCAAAGCAGGCGTCTATTTAGTTGCGCGATTTGTACTAATAGCAAGCGTTTCAGCCTCACTTTTCGCGGCGCTTCAGCCCATCTGGCTTCCAACATTAGCTTGGATAGGTATCTTAACAGCATTTACAGGTGCAACTTTGGCGTTAGCCACGCCTGACATGAAGGGAGTTTTAGCTTATTCAACCATGAGCCAATTGGGCTTTATGATGGCTGCTCTAGGAACAGCCCTCAACGGCGTCTCTTCAATCGGCTGGTTTGCCAGCTTGTTCCATACGATAAGCCACGCCTTCTTCGAGGGTCTAGGCTTTCTTCTCGCCGGCGGCATTATTCATGCCGTGGGCACCCGGGACATGCGTCTCATGGGAGGACTGAGAAAAGCAATGCCCCTCACCTTCGCCCTCGCTTTAGTTATGATATTAACGACGAGTGGGCTCCCACCGTTCGCTGCTTTCTTTAGCAAAGGCCTTGTCATAACGAGTGTTATTGACGCAGGTAACTTGCTACAAATAATCATGATCTTCGCCACAACGATGATCACATTCGCTTACAGCTTGAGATTCATGAAACTCATCTTCCTCGGCGAGCCTTCAGAGCACGTACAAAACCTTAACGTCCATGAAACTGAGAAAGTAATGCTGATACCAGCTGCCGTGCTATCGATTGGATGCTTCACTTGGGGTTTCTCGATGTCTTCACTTGGACGCTTTATGGGTTTGGTGCAAGTTCCAGCTCTTTTGGGCTCATTTAGCGTCTCAGAAGCGGCGTTATCTGGGATGGCCCTGGTTGCTGCTGCTTTGCTTGTCTATGCAACTTACTGGAAAAACAACCATGCTATGACTGCCCTCCGTAACCCTCAAAACCCGTTGAACAAACTGATTAGCAACGGCTATTTCATCGACACAATCTACGAGAAAGGGGTTGTAGCCTCCATGATAGCTTTCGGGCAAGCCATCAAATATAGCGATATCCTCTTCTCAGAAATCTGGCTGAAAGCTTCTGCCGGCCGCCTCATCCAGCTTGCACACAAAGTAACTGCCGCGTTGGACTCGCTAACGAAACAATTGCTCAACCTGCTCGCAAACGGAACTCTCCTCAGCCCTGACGAATTGAAGAAAACTCCTTCATTTAGCCTGGAGTACGACGTTTTTTGGGGAGTTCAGGGATTAATCATGATTACAGTTGCAACAGTGATTATCGTAATCATAAGAGGGCTCTAATTATGACAAACCGAGTCTTGCTAACTGCTTTTCAAAAATCCCAAATTGCGGAGCGCGGAGGACATGAGTGAATACACAATACCTTCTCTCGTAGCATGTTCCGTATCGAAGAAAAACTTGCAATGAAAGATATTTAATTCAAATGGCTCTTAAACCCATAAAAACGCAATTCTCATCAGTAATCTAAGAACAGAGGAGGAGAAGACTTTCCTAAGTAGACAGAATGGTGGGAATGCATACCGTGAAAACACTCCCTATTATATTCACGGACCTGCGTACTTCCCCTTTTTCGGGATTCTATCTTTAGTGGTCCTCATTTTGATCTTCTCAGGTTGATAGGCTTAACTTTTGAGAACTCAAGCTTTAGACTGCGATTTTGATCATAAAGTGAGTAGCCTGATGGCGGTTCGGTAAACGTACCTCTGTATAAGGTGCAATCTGTGGTAGCTATGTTCGTCGAAGAATACGTGAGGTGGGTTGGCTAAAACTATAGGGTCTCGAGGGTTTCGTATGAAGCAAAGTACCCTCAAATGGCTGTCGCGTGAGAGTCGTTCTGATACCTTATGGAATGAGCATTCACTTTCTTAGCAATTCCTCGCAATCCATTATGCTCTCAAGTTTGATACTGACAGTGTCCATTATCGTGTTTAGGTGCATTACCGGTCTAAAGAGTTGGCATTGTAACTCCAACTCCCGTTCCTCCAATTGTGGCAGCATTGGCGGCTCTTGAACTCTCTCCTAAGCAGCCAGCGGTATCGCTCATGTTTCGAGTATGCCAGGGGCACTTGTAGGCGCAGCTCTACTACATTCAGGAAATATTCCTGACCCTGGCGCGCCAGTGCCAGCATAAGCGGAGCCGGTGCCTTCGATTGTGTATCCCTGCTAGGATTGATTGCCATTTTTCTTGCAACTCTTCGAACTATCAGCGATATTTTCGCGTTCCATATAAGTTGCGCAAAGTTAAACAAGAAACTTGAGAAACTTCTCTTCAGAAAAATACTACTAAGTTCTCAAAACTATTTGCAAAGGCTCCATTTTATAGGGTCCCGAATATCAGAAAATTGTAGGCCAAACGTTTCAGGGGGAAAGAAGATGTGCAGGCGCACTTCTCATTGCGAAAACTCATGCTACCCCATTAGGTTTATGTAAACGAGTGGTTTCGCAACGCCCCTTTTTTCCAAGTTATTTGCTCCGTCTAAGTTTTGCCACAGCTTCAACGATGAGCGTTATTCCGCCTGACAAGTAACCTACTGAGAGCGCCCTAATTGAGGTTGAAAAAGGAAGAGGTGTAAACAATAAGGCTACAACGGATGAAGCTATGCTTAATAGACCCAACACAAAAAGCGCGCCTCGCGCGAGACCTGGCAAAGTTTCAACAAATCTTCCAATTATGACGCTAAAAGCTCCATGAAACAACAGCGCAAATGAGAATAATTGAATCAATGTTTGTGTTAAGAATTGCTGGTTTAGTATGGCTATGAAAGTTACAACAATGTCAAAGATCCCCAACACTATGTTAAGCGCTCTTAGTCTAAGTGCAAAATGTCTAGCGAACACGCCAATAATGATTCTTGCCAGCCCGAGGACAAGAAGGGCAGTTACCAGCGTTAGGACTTGTGTTAGTTGATTGACGTTTGGGTATGCCAGAACTCCAACGGTCAATGAGATGCATAAGAGGCCAAGTATCATGTCCAATCCGCGTAACCAACCTGGCGGCTCCACGTTTGGATTACGCAGCCAGCCCGGGGTTTTCATTTCGCTCATGCCGAATCCGCATCTCCTTTGCCGTCTAGCCATCGATCAAAGGTTTCATTGCCCTCTTCTTCCTTCTTTTCGATTTCAGCCTCTCGTGCCGCAATCTTAGACTTGACCCTCTCTCTGTCTTTCAAAGCTTTCTTCTCTAACGTCTCGATCTTTGCTATGGCTTCATTTTGTCGCTGATGCAAGTTGACTTTTGCCAGCTCCAACTCGGATAGCAACTTCTCATTCATTTTGTCTAATCGTGAAGGTGTCTTAGCTTGTTGCTCTGCATGAACCACGCCTTCTACTGCCTTCAAGGGTGAATTCCAGTAGAAATAGGACTTTCTTTCGCGGCCGAAAACATTCAAGTAGACTTCATTTGTTACCGGGGCGTGAACCAGAAAACGCATTGTCCTCGGTTCGTCAGGTCCTAGACTTCCAAAGGTTTGTTTTTCATTTTCCACAACTTCTTGCCCGTCCATGAAAACGAGCTGCACTTCAAGATCCAATAATAGGGTTTTGCTAATGTTTCTCAATCTTACGATGTACCACTGAGACCCTTCTGGGCGTGTGGTCATATCGTCAAGGGTTATTTCGTACTCTAGCGGATATTTAGTTCCCAACATAGTCCTTTACCTCAGTTCATTAGTGAAGTAACACAAAAAAGGGGAAGGTTACAAATTACCTCCCTAATTCTCAATTACGGACACGCTTTGACGGAAGCCTGCCATACACGCTCGTGCCGAGTCCAGCAAAGGATGCGGGGTCGCAAAGGGTGTCTTTAGATTTCTTAGTCTTTGGATTCTGAAATAGATTGGCGGATGCGAGTCCGTGCTTAGCCATTCTTGAACGCGGAAAGAAGATTTCCGTTCCAATAGCAGTCTTTGGTAGCCTATCTTTTCCAAAGCATCAGCCAACACGTTTGGCTGTCCTATCACCATGGCTGAAACCAAGTCTGCCCGCTCTTCAAGGAATTTCGCAACGGTGTAAATTACTCCCATAACCGCTCCGAGATAGAGCAGGAACAGGATAGGGTTGATGAAGATAAGTGGCACAAGTGGGAATAGAACGTAGAATCTGAATAGAAACTCGGCGGAAGACAACCCAAACAGTATTAATGGGTCATGGCCTTTGAGATGCCCGAATTCGTGCCCAAGAACGCTCTTGATTTCATCGTCGTCCAGTTGTACGAAAAGGCCCGATGTCATCGTTACCACACCACGGCTTGGACTAGGACCAGAGGCAGCGGCATTTGGCGCCAGAGTATTTGACACAACAACTTCAGGCATGGGAAAGCCAAACTTCTCAGCAGTCTCTTCAACAAGCTCATAGGCGTTCACCTTATGGCCCGTAAAATCTTCCACTTTGCATTCAATTCCATACTTAGAAAAGATTTCCTTGCATTTCTGGCGATCGACTTCTCCATGGCCAGCAATCGCTTCGTCATAGACTTCCTTTTTTAAGTTTGAAAGCTGCTTTCTAGGAAGTTTGTCAACAGCTTCTTTGCCTTCAGACGACAATGAGTACTCCAATATGTGCACAAAGGGGTTTTTCTGAGTAAGTTGCCAATCTGCAATTTTGGCAACTATCTTGTTAGAATAAAACATAAAAACAGCCTGAATGGCTAGGACAATAATTCCAAAGTATACCCCTACGAAGTAGAACAAGACCAGTTGCACTGCCATCAAAATCATTGTCATCAAAATTTGTGTTTCGAACAAAGTACGTGAGGACCGTTCTCCTTTGCCTGAAACATGTTCAGGGACAACGCTTTCGCCCTGGCGCCAGGCGAAGAATAGAGAGTTCTTTCTCACCTGTTCCTCGAACGCGTCAACGGCTACAACTACATCCTCTCTGGCTTTCTGAATTTCGTCTTGAGAAACACCTTCTGCCAAAGGGATAATGGAAACTGTCACTTTCTTGCCCCCAGTTATTTCGACGCTCAGTTCAGCGTTCCCTTCTGCTCCAATCACCCAATAGGCAAGAGACAATTTGTCCGCTGCAGTCGCTCTTTCAATGTGCACAAAACGGTCCTTGTTGGCTAACAAGAGTTCCTTATAGATAAACTCGTACAAATTACCAATTTGATCTTCCGGTATTTCCGGCGAAATCTGGTAATGGACTGTTTCTATTGTCATTTTTTTCACACTCATTTATCAGCATCATTTTTTCAGATGCTAACATTCACCTTTTAACAAATCAAAACATATATTGCGGACGTCCACAAAACTTGATTTTGTACACTTTTGAATTAGAAGGGCTTCGTACCATGGTTCGCACATCTGCTTGGGTTCTGACTTAGAGTTAGGGTATTTCGTGAGAGAAAAAAGGAATGTGTTGTCAACTTCATTGTGGCAGAGTTCAAATCCTTCTAGTCCACTTCTTTTCTACTAAAATGATTAATTCGTTAAACGGTTTATCACCGGAAATTCCTTTGCAAGTTTTTTAAAAACTATATGAAATCACCAAGTGGAAGGGTTTGCTGGTGCGCGCGCTGGCTTACGGCGTTGATATCGGGCGGTATTGCACTGGTGGGTTAGCTGATTCTAGCCTTCCTTGCAGGTTCTAATTTGCCTTCTTTCGACCTTCCTGCTGCTGGATTACTGGTAGTACTCTGGGCAGTTGCGGTAGCTCTTCCAGTCAAAGAAATCTTCAAGTAATCATTCTCGTTTCCACAAAACGCTCCATTCTTTTCCTATTGAGGTAAGCCAAGGTTACAAAGATAATTTTTCGTATAAACTTGAATTTACAGGAGCTTTCAGTGAAACTCGATGAAGTGCAAGAACTGCCGGCACGTTGTTGCTGAGATTGACAGGAAAGTCCGCCACAAACAGGGTAACCACAGCAGAGTTTCCCCGCAGCGTCTAATTTCGTCGTTGCTATCAGAGGCTTCGTGTGTCATGTGACTATTTGGGCGTCGGCGCAAACGGGGTCTAAGGTTGTGATGCGCACTTTTACGTGTTCACCCACTTTTGCGGTTTTGACGAAAATTGAGTAGCCCTGGATTCTGGCGATGCCTTCGCCTCTGGGACTCTCTTCAGTAATGTCAACTTCGTATTCTTTGCCTACTTCAACGGGGTAAACAAGGTCCCTGCGACCTCTGTTCTTTGCGTTTCTGGGCGAACGTTTTCTGGGACTGATAATGCATCAAACCTCGGATACATGTACATCAAGCAAGCCCAGACCTTAAGGTTTCCCATCAGAACCTTATTCTAGCGCACATTTTGACGGGAAAAACGGCTACAATTGTTCAGCCAAAGACCATAGTCGATACGCCTCGACACGCACATGTATACCATGAGCAGATTTGCACTAAGACTTAGTGCGTGCGCTTTGAGAATTTAACAACTATTTCCTATGCTCCAGCGATAGATTTGGTTTAAACAAGATAAAAAAAGAGAGGTTTTTGCGGGTGATATCTCCATTCGTCGCAAGTCAAACCCTGCCCTCGGCACATATATTTTCATGGAAAAGCGCTTGCTTTGAGCTTATTTTCGCTATTGGGACGCTATAATCGCTGCTTGAATTCTGCTCATCTCCCTAATTCCAATTATAGGTTTGAACCATCGTTTAGAACCGTCGACACCGAATTCGGAAAATACCCCCCCCCACCGTTCAAGGTCACCAACTATTGATGTTCAAAACCATTCTTGAAGTCAGTATAGTGAATCGAACGAAAGGAAGCGAACCTCAAGGCTCAAAACCGTGTAAGGGAATAATACCAATGCATCTCTCCCGAGGTTCTGCAAGATGAAAGCACGCAAAGGGTTCACCTATTCGGGTTAACCAACGAAATGCTCTCTTGGACCTTCGAATCGTATTTGCTGTTTTCATGCAGAAAGTCTTAGCTGCTTGGTACCCTCTGGTGTCCTCTGAACGCATGTCTCTGTGTCCCATCAGAATCCCTCATTTTAGTTTAAGCGTTAGATGTTTCGCTGCGTTCCGCACACTTTGGCAGGTGAACGAAAGCCCACTAAGCCAAGGTTCTATGAAACTAGTGTCCAAATACTAGCGAACTGCGTTTTGTAAGGTCTTGACGATAGAAGGCAACCTGTTGGTACTAAAGTAATATGCCAATTAATTGGTTTAGGGCTAAGCTAAACTCCAACGATTACTGTCTTTAGTACCTTCACGCCTCTTTTTGTTCCCAATTCATCGCCGAGGTGCCGTAGATCAGCCGCTTTGCCTTTAACAGCAATGGCTTCTAAGCAGTCGCGTTCGCCTATGTGAACATGCAGAGTTGAGGTGACGAGGTTTGAGTGATGATGCTGAGCTTCGGTCAAGTTGCTTTCGAGACCGCGCACATCGTGATCGTAGACCATGAGAATTATGCCCGTTTGTTCAGTATTTGCTTCTTGTTGAATCCATTTGCGTTCTGAGACGAAAAGGCGAACAGCGTCTTGAATGGCTTTGCTGCGGCTTTCATAGCCCATTTTGTTTATGATCTCGTCAAAGTCTTTGAGAAGGTCAGGTGGAAAGGTCACTCCAACCCGAGTTATTTTATCCATATGGCATCTGCCAGACTGTTGACTGAATTGCCTAAAAAACTTTACACAGATTAATCTGTCTTAAGTGCACGCAACATACTGCCTGTTTGATAGCCCGCCAAGTCAACTGTAACGTATCTGAAACCCAGCTTTCTTAATGCGTGGTCAATTTTGTCTTGGACCTCAGGACTGCTAAGCAGATTTCTCTCATCTCTGTGCACTTCAATTCGTGCTAAACCATTGTGATCTCGTACGCGCAATTGCTTAACGCGAACTATTTTCTTGATTTCTTCTTCAGCTTTTTCGACTCGCGCCAGCTTTTCAGATGTAATTCTTTCATTAAATGAAATTCGCGATGCCAAGCAGGCCAGAGATGGCTTGTCATGTATCGAAAGCTCCATTCGTTTAGCGAGCAGCCTAATTTCATCTTTGGTAAATTCATTCTCAAACCACGGGCTATACACGTTCGCTAGTTCTCTAACTGCTTGAAAGCCAGGTCGATGCTCTGAGAGGTCACTGAAGTTGGTGCCTTCAAAAACCGCTTTGAACCCAAGTTTATTTGCCTCTTCTAACAGTCGTTTGAGGAGTTCCTTTTTGCAGTAGTAGCAACGATTTTCTGGGTTTCTGCTAAAATCCTCGTTTGATAGCTCATCAGTTTCGACCTCAAGTAACTTGATGCCGATCTCCTTGGCGACAGCCTCTGCATCGACCATCTCCTCTGAGGTGTAGGTTGGCGATTTCGCAATGACTGCTATTGCTTTTTTTCCCAAAACCTCGTGGCACACTGCGGCTAATGTTGAGCTATCCACTCCGCCAGAAAAAGCAATCACCACGCCGTCTTTGCCTTTCTGAGCAATGAACTGCTTTAGTTTTTCATTCTTCTGGTCTAAGCAACTTAACGTCATCTGTTTTTCACCTTTCAAGAAAAGTTTCTCTTGCTTTTACGATCGCTATTTCCAAAACCTCTCTAAGCGGTATGTGGGTTTTTTCCGCTATGCGTTTTAGGTCTTCGTATTCGGGCTTGGCTTGTACGATTTTCCCTGCGTCATCTTTCACGACTTTTATCGTTACTCGTTCCTTTGTTTCTTTGACAAATACCTCGACCTGGTGAAGTTCGCGGTTAAGAATATGCCTTTCGCAAGTGCTTACCCTAACGCCTAACGTGCCTGTCTCTTCCATAATTATTCGTGAGAGATGTTCGCTATCCTTCAGGTCTGCAATGACGCGAAGGATTTGACCTGGGCGATTCTTCTTGGTGAAAATAGGAATTACACTTACATCTTTGGCGCCTTCCAGCAGCAATCTGTCGAAGGTGTAGCCGATGACTTCTCCTGTGACGTCGTCCAAGTTCGTTTCTAAAAGGGCAATTTCACCTCTTAACAACCCGGCGTCCAATGGTTCGCCTATGGTTATGCGAAGGCAGTTGGGCATTTCATTGAATTCTTTGGTTCCAGCACCATACCCAACTCTCAGTGGTCTTAGGGCAGGGTAGAATCGGCATACCTCATCCACCATGTTGACCAGCATTGCTGCACCCGTGGGGGTGGCTAATTCTGCCTCGATTGGTCCGCCTTTAATCGGGAAATTCTTAGATTGGAAAATTGCTAAAGTTGCTGGGGCAGGCGTAGGCACGATGCCATGAGAAAACTTAACTGTCCCTCCACCCACAGCAACTGAAGTGGCATAAATTTTGCCCTTAAACAACCCAAGGTCATCTAGCGCAACTGCCACGCCTATTATCTCCGCAGGCGTATCGACTAGCCCCACTTCGTGAAGGTGCGCGTTTTCTAAATTGTTCCCATGAAGTTCAGCTTCAGCGGTTACGAGTGTATGTATTGCGTTTGAAGCGAATCGTCTAGCCTCTTCGGAAAGCTGAATGTTCTGTGATGCTTTTTCGACAATTTCTGAGAGTTGATGCCCATTGATTTTGCTCTTAGCTTCGGCAGTTACATCAATTTGGGTTGCTTTGAATTCTCCTCGCGTAACCTTATTGATATCTGTTTTGATGTTTTTATAAAAACCCGGGGGAGATTCCAGAGTCTTTATGGCTGATCTAACCTTGTTAGCGTCAGCGCCCACATCGATTAATGCACTCAGCAGCATGTCTCCAGCTACGCCGGCGCTCTGGCAGTCAATTACCGCTATTTTTTTAGAACTCAATTTCTCACTATGAAGCATAAGAGCCCACTTGAGAAAGTATCATTATAAGCAATATATCACTTATTATGAAAACGAGTTGTCATAATCCTATGATGACGCTAAGAGAAGTACTTGAAAAAATCTCAAGAAAAGAGTTGTCTGTAGAGGAAGCTGAGAGGTTTTTGCGTTTTCAAGCAATCGAAGAAATTGGCAGCTGCGCAAAAATTGATGTAAACCGAGAATTCCGAAACGGCATTCCCGAAATAATTCTGGCCGAAGGAAAGTCCGCCAAGGACCTCATAGAAATTTCCTCAAAACTGTTGTCAAAAAGCGGACGCGTCATCATAAGCAGATGCTCTCAAGAACAGATCGAAGCTTTACGCGGAACAACCCGAAAGAAGGATATTTTTCAAATTAACGAACGCGCGAAAATGGTCATTATCCGAAAAACAAATGCGTCTGTTAAGAAAACCGGAGGCAAAATAGGAATTTTAACCGCTGGAACCTCTGACATCGGCGTAGCGGAAGAGGCAAAGGTTTTGGCTGAAGAATTGGGCTGCGAGGTTCTAACAGCGTACGATGTAGGCGTGGCTGGCATTCATCGGTTGATGGCGCCTTTGAAAGACTTCATACTGAAAGATGTCGATGCAATAATTGTGGCTGCAGGTAGAGAGGGTGCTTTAGCTTCCGTTGTAGCAGGCTTGGTCGATACCCCCGTTATCGGAGTTCCAACATCGAACAGTTTTGGATTCGGCGAAAAAGGCCTAGGTGCCTTGATGTCTATGCTCCAATCCTGCAGCTTGGGTTTGGCAGTGGTTAACATAGATGGTGGAGTTGCAGCAGGCGCCGTGGCTTCATCGATTGCCAACCGCGCCGCCAAATTCCGCATTCCCCACAACTGACACTTTTGGTGCGCTCAGCTAGAAAATGACCCTACTATTTTTGGCCCGTGGTTGTCCACAACATTGTTAATCGGGTTCTTAAGAGCCTTGCTAACTCGGTTGTGTCTTCTATGCAGGCGAGTTTTGTGTGAAGCTCATCTTCAGTCGTTTTTCTCAGATTGAAATCGAACTTGGCAGATGCAGTTATTAGTGCAATTTCACCCTCAATGGGTTCAAAGATGCGGTTTAGCCTTCATCTTTAATTCATGTCTGCTCATGTCGCAATTCACTTGTCGATTACCTCACAAGTGTTACCTTTTTAGGTCTTTATCATACTAATTACGGAGTGTCTAAGCAGGAAGGTTAATAAAGTAACACTTTTATTAGAAAAAGTATTACCAAATCTGGAGAAGAGATAGCATGCACATTCCTGATGGCTTCCTAACACCTCAAGTCTTCATACCAGCATTCGTCATAACAATAGTATTTTGGGCAATATGCCTAAGGAAAGTGAAACTAACCGACAAACAGGTACCAATCATGGGGCTTCTCACCGCCCTTTTCTTTGCGGCCATGATGATGAACTACCCAATTGTCGGCGGAACCACCGCGCACCTTCTCGGCGGAGCCGCCATAGGCTTAATTCTAGGTCCGTTCGCTGGCGGCATATCCGTAACTATAATCTTGGTTCTGCAAGCATTCCTTTTTGGTGACGGCGGGCTTACTGCGCTTGGCGCCAACGTTTTGAACATGGGCATAATCGGCATCCTTGTTCCCTGTGGGCTTTTCCTGATGCTTAACAAAGCATTCAGAGCAGATGGCAAAAAGTTGTACCCCATAATCTTCGTTTGTGCCTTTGTGGGCGACGTACTAGCTGCGATTGCAGCAGGCACAGAACTTGGGCTTTCTCAACCAGTCTTCCAATATGGATTAAGCGTGGCTGTGCCTGCAATGGCATTGAACCACTCAATAATCGGGGTTGCAGAAGGAATAGTCACAATGATTCTAATAGGTACACTCTTGAGATTGCGTCCTGACGTCCTGGAGCAAAGCCCCATACTCAAAAAGCTACCCATATTCCAGAACAAGAAGGAGAACCCAGAGTAAGGTGAACGTCATGGCAACAAACAAAAAAACCCACAAAACCCTCATAATCGGACTGGCCGTAGCAATGATATTCGTTCTCGTCGGCGTCTTCGCACTATCCTACTCAATGGAGACGCTGGACAGACAAGCTGAGCAACTCGGAGTAGAAGAACACCCCGTATACGAGCCGCCGTTCCCAGACTATGCCATTCCAGGAATAGACAGCGTCTGGGGCGCACTCGCAATTGGAGTAGCTGGAACCCTGCTACTATTTGGGGTAGGCTTAGCCGCTGCTAAAGTTTTGCGTATGAGAAAGGGTCAAAAAGCATGAAAGTGCCCCAATCCTTAAGAGATTTAATCGAAGGCGCCGAATCACTAGTATACATCGAAGACTTAAGCGGCAAACGCGGCTTGCTACAAGCCCTAAATCCACTTGTAAAACTTGTTGCCATAGTCTTCATGATTGTAGTTTCCCTTTTCATCTCCTCCCTTTCTTATCTAGCGCTAATCTGTGTGGTGCCCTTAATCTTGGCTATAGCGTCGCGAATTCCACTACGATACCTTGCTTCAAGGGTCCTCTTCATTCCAGCATTTGCAGCTGTAATTACTCTCCCAATACTATTCCTAACACCTGGACACGCAATCGCGCAAACAAGTCTCGGACCATTAGCAATAAGCATTACATCAGAAGGACTGCAAAACATGCTGGTTTTCGCCATTAGAGTTTTGTTCTGCGTTTCTTCCTTGAGCCTGCTGGTACTTTCAACAGGCTTTGATAGGCTTCTCCGGCTTCTGTCCTCTTTAAGGACCCCACCCATAATTGTGCAACTTTTCAGCCTTACCTATCGTTACTTCTTCGTATCAATTCATGAAGCCCAAAGCGTATTGATAGCCAAGGAAGCGAGAACCTACATCCACCGACGTACAATAAATTACCAGGCCTTGAAAGACCTTGGATCCATATTATCAACGCTGTTCATTCGAACATATGAACGCTCGGAGAGGGTCTATATGGCAATGAAATCCCGAGGCTTCGAAATCGATAACAAAAATAGATTGTCGTTACCAGCATTTCGGGCCTACGACGCCGTTTTTGCCGCAACTATATTTACCGCATTTGGATTGCTTGTAGTGGCACTTTAGAAGGTCAAGTATGTGGCGGATTCCATCATTTCAGTTAAAGGAGTACAATTTGCTTATCCCGCTGGCGTGAAAGCGATAAAGGGCGTCTCGCTTGAGATTCGAAGAGGCGAGCGGGTTGCGTTACTAGGTCCGAACGGCTCTGGCAAATCAACGCTCATTCTGCTCATTGCAGGTCTGCTATCCCAGCAAAAGGGAGAAATTACGGTACTTGGCGAGAAAACCACTTCCAAGGCTTTTCAGAAATTAAGGCAAAAGATAGGCATAGTCTTTCAAGACCCAGATGATCAATTGTTCAACCAAACTGTAATCGAAGATGTAGCTTATGGTCCAAAAAACCTAGGGCTTCCTGCCGAAACAATCAGCAAAAGATGTGAGCACATTCTTGAAGACATAAGCATAAGCCATTTGAAAGACCGCCCTCCTCATCGGCTGAGCTTTGGAGAAAAAAAGAAAGTCTCGTTGGCAACTGCTCTTGTCTTAATGCCTGAACTACTCATACTCGATGAACCCACGGCGAATTTGGACCTGGTATCAAGAAGAGGACTGATCAATACATTAAATGAACTAAACGCGGAGGGCACAACCATAGTTGTTTCCACTCACGATGTTGAGGCATTGCCAGAACTCGCTGACAGAGTAATAATTGTTAGTCATGGATTCTTGCTGGGAGAAGGCGATATTCGCAGCGTTTTGCAGGATGCCAAGCTTCTTGAGTCGGCAGGGCTTGAGCCTCCTTCCATCGTGAGGCTTTTCAGTTCGCTCAAAGAAAAGAAACTCATTGACAAGATTCCGCTAACTTATAACGAGGGACAAAACATACTGCTGAAACGACTTTCGAATGGTTCTCTAGAAGAAAGCGGATAGTGTTTCTGGGGTTAGCATTAATATGTCTAGGTGAACCGTTATTGACCAAGGTGCTGCAAAAAGTGTCCGCAGAAAGCAATGCTGGCTGGCCTTACAAAAAACTGGAACATTGGCCTCCAATGACATATCGCGATCGTTCAGCCACTACAGCTGAGGATTTATCATCTTTCACGAGTTTACTCAAAGAAGAGAATCAGACCGATGGTAACAAGGAACTGCAGCCGTGGATTCCCTTCTGCGTGGGAAGATGTGCTTTCTGTTATTTTCCGGTCAGCTGTGACAAGAAAATCTACGGGCAATACGTTAAGGCGCTAAAGAAGGCATTGCGCCTCTACTCAGAGACCAAATATGTAAAGTCAACCGTATTCACGGAACTTTACGTTGGGGGCGGGAGCCCTTCCGTTCTTGCAGAGGGCCAAATAACTGATGTTTTGGATTTTTGTCGAGCCAACTTCAATTTGAGTTCAGACTGTGCAACTAAATTCACAGCATGCACAACCAGTCTAACTAATGAGAAAATCAAACTTTTAGCAAAGCAAGACGTCACTCAACTGGACATCGGAATACAGACCTTCAACGAAGATTTTCGCAAGATACTCCTGCTTCGGGACAGCAGCAAGAAAGCTCAAACCAAGCTCAAAGAAGTAAAGAAGAGCGGCTTGGGACTAAGCATCGACTTGCTCTACAACCTTCCGGGTCAATCCTTGAAACAGTGGGAAGCAGACCTCAAGAATGCATTGGAGCTAGAAGTTGAGAGCGTAGACTGCTACCCGTTAGACTTGTATACTGATACACCTTTGGCGAAGAAGATCGTTTCTGGCGAGTTGCCTCAAGCTGGAAATTACGAAAAAGAACTTCAAATGTACCTCATAGCGTACAAGCTCTTTAAAGAAAACGGGTACTTCCCGACTTGCCACAACAGGTTTTCCAGAATAAAACAAGACCTTGAACCACCGTCTACCGAGGTTGTCGGCACGGGTGCAGGCTTCTTCATGGGGCGCATAGGAGCTTTTCAGTACTCCGATATCGAAGAAGTAACCGAATACATAACCTCAGTCCAAACCCCATCGTTGCCAATTGCCCGCTTGTCAAAGCTTACAAAAGAAGAGGAAATGCGGCAAGCAATGATGATGCTATATGTTCGAGTCTCGGTTAACAGAGATGAATTCAAGACCAAGTTTGGCAAATTCCCAGACGAAGCTTTTCCCAAAGCGTTCGAAGAATTAAGGAGCAAAGGCTTGATTTCAGAGTCTCACGACGAGATACGACTTTCCGAGAAAGGCGACCCCTGGAGATTTAATATCGCATGGGAATTCTTTAGATAATTGCCCTGTCCCAGTCATGTCCTTTTTGGGCTGGTGACTATCCATTTTACGAAGTCAAACCCGTATTTTGCTAGTAGGGGTGCCAAAAAATTTGGCAATACTTCATCCGTCACTTCGCCCAAAACCACAGTGTCACCCTCCCGATAAATAAGTGCCAAACACGAAGCTTCTTTTCGGTGCTCAAATTTAGATAGGATTTGCCAATACTCTTCAAGCCCTTTTCCCTTCTCGACCGTCCAAGTGCATTTACCGTTCGGTGCTTCTTCATCAAACGTGTTGAAGGCACAGATAACTTGAGCCACGATGTCAGGGGTCTGATTGGTTTTAACGCAAAACCAGATAGTCATTGAGGGTACCTTCCTAAAACTTGGCTGACTGACTTATTTGCTTTCCCATCAGACCAATTTTGAACAAAGTTTATATGAAGTATATCTATGTAGACATGTCGATGTAGATATGATTAAAGGTCTCCTTAAGATGTCAATGCTCAAAATAATCTCCAAAAACAAAGTAACGGGATACGGGATCATCAAAAAAATATACGATCTAACCGGAGAGAAGCCAAGCACGGGCTCAGTCTACCCGATGCTGAAATCTATGACTCAAAAAGGATGGATTACTGGAAGAGCAGAAAACGGAAAAACCTTCTACGAGATTACAGATTCCGGTCAGAAGGTTGTAGAAGCACATGGCTCAATGAAGAAATACTACGAGCAGAAAATCAGCGGGTCAATCACTCTGGCACAAGACACCTTCAGTGATTTACAAGTGGCATTAGTCGACAACACGACTCTCCTCAATCAGGTCGCCAACGAAGTGTCAAGCCGCATAGCCCATGGGGTGACGGCAGAAAAAATCAACTCAGTTCTCTCGAAAACAATCACAGCGCTCCAGAAACTTGCATGAAGGCATTGTTATGAAAGATTCTATAGTGTCAGTTCAAAGGCTCAGCCATGATTACGGTAAGCTGCGAGCAGTTGATCAAGTAAGCTTCGAAATCAAGAAAGGCCAGATTTTCTCGTTCCTAGGACCAAACGGTGCAGGAAAAACCACCACCATAAACCTGCTCATAACGCTAATGCCAATCCAACAAGGCAGAGTAACCATAGCTGGATATGACGTAGCGAAAGACAAAGGCGAAGTCCGCAAATCAATAGGTGTCGTTTTTCAGGACCAAAGACTTGACCGAGATCTTACCGTCTGGGAAACGCTGGATTTTCACGGACGAATATACTCAATCCCAAAAGAGATTCGCAGACCAAGAATTGAGGAACTTCTAAACCTAGTTGAACTATGCGAAAAGAGAAACGAGTTGACCAAGAACCTGAGCGGGGGAATGAAGCGTCGGCTGGAAATTGCCCGAGGTCTCCTCGTCAAGCCTAAGGTGCTGTTTCTAGATGAACCCACAATAGGCTTGGACACTCAAACAAGGAAACGCATTTGGTCTTACATTAGAAGGGTAAACAAAGAAGAGGGTGTCACCGTGCTCCTGACAACACATTATATGGATGAAGCTGACCAAAACAGTGACACAATCTGCATCATAGATAGAGGCAAAATAATCGCAAACGGAACGCCAGAAGAACTCAAGAAGTCGCTAAAGCAAGATCGCGTCCAACTTCAGACAGACAATGACGAAAGGGCAATTCAACTTGTTAAAGACTTGCCCGGAATAAGCCAGATTAGAAGATCGCCAAATGGGCTGACTATTCACCTGGATGAAAATGCATCGTTGATGACGAAGCTGGTCGATCTCCTCAGAAGCGAGGGTATTCAGATTGTTGGAATTACCTTGCTTAAGCCTACTTTGGACGACGTTTTCATTCAGTATACGGGAAGAGAATTGAACGAAAATAATCAAGAAAACAGCAGCATGTGAGAGGGGATAAACTTGGAGAAAGGGTTTACAGCAATTTATTGGCGTGATATGAAAAAGTTCATTCGAAACAGAGCTCTGCTTTTTTCCGCCCTAATACAGCCAGTTCTCTGGCTTGTTCTCTACGGTGTGTCTATGACTAGCAACATCAACATTTTTTATGCCAACAGTAATGCGCCCGCTGGTTCAATCTCAGTAAGCTACATGACTTTCATGACTGCGGGTGTAGTAGGCATGACTATTCTTTTCACTTGTCTTTATGCAGGGCAGAACATTCAGTTTGATAAACAGTACGGTTTGATGAAGGAGATTGTTGTTTCACCCATACCCCGTTCCCAAATTCTCTTGGGTGTTACTTTGGGAGGAGTCACGAGGGCTTTAATCCAAGCTGCAATTGTGATTCTATTTGGCTACGTTCTAGGTATCCAGTTTTTCTTCGGATTAACCCTTGCCGCGACATTAACAGCGATAGGGGGAGTACTCCTGTTTGCAGTGCTATTCTCAATGAGCTTAATGTTTCTCTCCAGCACCATAGCCATGAGAGTAAAGGATCACAACGTTAGCCAAGCAATAATTACGCTGCTTACTCTACCACTCTTCTTTGCAAGCAACGCACTTTATCCTCTGAATTCTTTGCCAACTGTTCTGAAGGCTGCTGCTTACCTCAATCCCCTAACCCACTTCATTAATGGCATGCGTTATTTTGGAATCAGTTCAGATTTCTACTCCTTTGGCGTTCACCATACCACTTCACCATTTGATCTTCTGATATCACTGGGATTTCTCGCTGCATTTTGCATTCTCATGTTCTTCCTATCTGTAAGAGCTTTTGATTCAACGATAGAATTCTGAATGAAAACGGGTCATTATTGAAGGGAGTTGGCTTAAACCTTATAAAAAGAACACTCCAATAATGTAAACAAGGGATAGTTCAGGCCAATGCTGGCGTCGAAATGACAAAGTATAAGCTCAAAGTATTGGTAATACTGTTAGCTACCATCTTGCTATCTCTTGTCCTCCCTGTTTTTGCAGTCGATTATTCTCCCGGAGTTGTTTCTGGCAAATACGTGAAACTTGGATGGTATTCGGTTAATGTTCCCCAAGAAAATTTATTGAATTGGGAAAAGATCCAAATTCTCTCCGTTACGGGCGAAGAGGTTGATTGGAGTATGACAGGTGAGATGTTAAATGGTTCAGCGATGCCAAACTCCGGGGAGCATTTTTTTACAAATGTTCAAACTGGCACAACGAATTACACTCACAGTGTCCTTGGAGTTATCATTGCAGGAAATTTGAAGGCTGGTGATCCAGTGGCTTTAGGAACCGCAAGTATTGTGGTTAACTCGACCGAGCTCAGGACTTATTTGAACGTGAGCAGATCAGTGAACGTTTTGGTTTTGAAGTCTTCTGGGACGGGACAAAATGGTCCGTGGAATAGCACAGTAACCTACGTTTACGATAAGGCATCAGGTATGTTGCTTGAGAATGAAAATCGAGAAGCATGGCCGAACGGTACACGAACAGAAGCGATTGTTGACTTGAGAGTTTCTGAAACTAACCTTTTTTCTGCACAAACAGCTCAAGGACTTCCTCTATGGATCTGGGCTCTTAGCTTTGCAGCGGCTGCAACCCCAATTCTCGTAGTTTTCTTTGCTCTTCTGAAGAAACAGCGACTTACCGTTGCAAGACCCCATATTCGGAAGCTATCAAGTGATAACGCTCAGAAGTTCAGCGTTGGCAAGGTAAACAGCGGTGTTTGCTATTTATCTAACTCATTGGAAAGGTGTTTTAAGGTAGTTAGTGACCTGCGAGGACAAGGGATAGGCGGCATGGCTATTGTCAGAGAGAATCCTGCTTTAGTTGAGAAGTCATGCAACCTAAAGCCCGATCATGTAATTTTGTTGTCAGCTAAGCCAATCGCGGGTTATCATGCTGTCAACAGTCTACAAGAAGTTTCAATAGCTATTACGAAATTTATCAAAGAAGGGGTCGGAGTTATCCTTTTGGATGGTCTGGTTTATCTGATTAGTCGGTTTGGATTTAACCCAGTCTACATGATGCTGCAAGAAAAGAAGATTGAATTTCTAGAATCAGGTGCAGTTTTTCTTGTTCCTGTAAATTTGGAGACTATTGATGCTCGTGAGAAAGGCCAACTTCTATGCGAACTACAAATACTTGAGCACTAATTTAGGCACTTCATTTCAGGAACCTTGAGGCTTTGCATCATTGAGAAGCCAACGATGGCAGCCTCATTTCGTCTCCCGGTAGCTTGAGAAATTCACGGGCGAGCTTCATTTTGCCGCTGCCTTCTTCACCTGAGACCAAAAACAATTTCCCCATTCCTTCAATTGCTTGTTAGGCAACGGTTGCAGTTCTTCGAGTTCTTTTTCTCTGCCGACGAGAACCGGTTCGGCCAAAACCTGAGGCTTTGACATGAAGCCAAAAACGCGCCTAGAAATAAGTTTGGAGAGAAGCAACAGAATGCATTGGTCTGGTTTTTAGCCACTAATAAAAAACAAGGTAAAGGAATTTGCAGCAAAACGGGAAAGCCAAAGTTATTTATTCAATCCTAGATTCAATATCGAAAGAAAAGAGCTGCTTGTAGAAGCTAAGGAAATGACGGACATAAACTGAGGTGTGAAGCCATTCCTTCGGACTAGAGTGTGTTACTTTGAAACGAAAAAGAGATACTTTCTCATTTTCGCTTCCGGAAAACTCATCGGGTTGCAGCTGAAAAAACAACATATTGTTTAGCTTTGATGGGAGAAAATCCTAAAGTTATATATGCTAGCAGCGCACAACGGAAAGTTAAAGCAAGTTGGACCTGCCGTTACACTCGAGTCTTTGCTGGAAGCGAGTGCCGCGAACTCTGCAAAGGGGCAGAGTCTCTTGCTTGAAGAACTCTGAAAATGAACATGAAGAAGAAGCCGATTGGTGCAACCTTATTCATTCTATTCCTGATTTTTCTAGCCGCCGCCCTTGTAACGGGACCAGTTCGCGCTTATGTTGATGATTGGCCGATGTTTCGCCATGATTCGCAGAACACTGGGAGCTCCACATCTGGAATTTCTAGCGGCCAACTGCTTTGGCAGTTTTATCTGGGCGGCACCACCCATTCGACTGCAACCGTGGTTAACGGAGTTGTATATGATGGTTCATGGGATGGTTACGTTTACGCACTAGGCGCTGCTGATGGCTCCAAGATCTGGCGATTCACAATCGAGAGTCCTCCTCAGGGCGAGTCTTCCCCCGCTGTTGCAAATGGCGTTGTCTACGTAGGGACCACCATTGATGTTTACGCAATTAACGCAACCACTGGTTTGGAAATCTGGCAGTTTCCGACTTCTAGCGTGGAGTGCTCCCCTACCGTGGTAAGCGGTGTAGTTTACATAGGCTCGTTTTACGGTTTCATGTACGCTCTGAACGCCACAAATGGCCACCTATTATGGGATTTTCAAACCGGAGGCTCAGTATCTTCCTCGCCGGCAGTTGTAAACGGCACAGTGTACACTGGTTCAAAAAACGGCTATGTATACGCTCTAAACGCTTCCAACGGCTCAGTGCAATGGTCATTCGACACAAAAGGTCCAATATTCTCATCTCCAGCCGTTTTCAATGGAATGGTTTACGTAGGCTCCGAATCAGGAACTGTCTTCGCATTGAAAGCAAGCAACGGTGCTCTAATCTGGTACTACACTACAAGCGGAATTATCGATACTTCCCCCGCAGTCGCCAACAATATGGTTTACTTCAGTACCCGCGGCGGTCTCCTCTATGCTCTGAATGCCTCCAACGGAGCAATAGGCTGGGAATTCCTCCCCCCTACTGGGCCATTCACTTTGGGAGCCTACCAGTATTCCTCGCCCGTTGTTGCAAATGGTGTTGTCTATTTCGGAGCACCTGACAGTTACGTTTACGCCTTGAACGCCACTCTCGGTTCGACACTGTGGTTGTTTAAGACTGGAGATTATGTGTTTTCATCACCAACAATTGACAACGGAGTCGTTTACATCGGCTCGTACGATGGATACTTGTACGCCTTAGGGGCGGCAAGCGTTAGCCCGCCCAGTGGACCAGTAGGCTCATCAATCAACTTTAGAGCAGTAGGACTTCTTAGCTTAGCATCGGTGAATGCGACTCTTAACGACAACCCTGCAAACTTGAGTTCTTCAACAACCGACATCAGCGGCGCCCTGTCCGCAACGTTCACTGTCCCAGCGACCACATTTGGTAGTCACACCTTTACGGTTACCGACGGATACCACAACGTGTCCACAACTTTCTGGACAACTCCCACTATTAGTTTGAATTCGTCCATCGGAAGTGTTGGTTTCATTGTGAACGTAACGGCGACAGGACTGGTTGGTTCGCAGAATGTCTCAGCGAATTTTGCAGGAACAAATGTTACATTGTCAAATTCAACAACTGACTCGTCTGGAAACCTGAACACCACTTTTTCGGTCCCAGCCGCAACCGTGGGAAGCCACGTTTTCCAGTTAAACGATGGAACCAACTTGCTGAACACCTCGTTCTCAGTGTTTCCCAGCATCAGCTTGAACCCAACCAGCGGACGCGTAAACTCCATGGTTACGCTATCCGGTGGCGGTTTTGCGCCTTCCTCCAAAATCAACGCGACATTCGCTGACCAGCAGGTACCTCTGAATGGCTCGAACAGGACAGACGGCTCGGGATCATTTTCCGCTAGCTTTGTTGTTCCCAATTCAACTGCGGGCATCAAACAAGTCAGCGTCTTGGATCAGAATCTCAATTCAGCATCCATCTCCTACAACGTCACCTCCGTCTTCCAGCCCATAACGGTTAGCATGTTCGGTTCAGCTCCTCCAGCTACTGTGGTTATAATGGGTGGGAACCCATCACCCGCGACTTTCGTGGCCGACGGAACTCCTCACAGTATAATCATGGATCAAGGAACTCCCTTCGCTCTGTCTTTTAATAACAGTAACTCCGTCCGAATTGGGTTCAATCTGTCAGGAATCTTCTCGCTCACATCGGATTCGAACAATGCCTCCACAACTCTTGTTTCAGCCACGGCTTTCGAGCAGCTGAATAATATCTACAGCGTTACAGGTCTTTCGGATAACGACTCAGTAATCCTAACAGGAACTTACCTCACCAACCCATTAACTATCATAACCCTTAACTCTGACAACAATTGGAACACTTCCGCATGGACGGACTACGGCACCACAGTCATGTTCCCAGCCTCCTCAGCAAAAACAGGATTAGATGAAAGATGGTCCATTGGAAAGGACTACAGCACTGCAGTGATAACCTCCGGCGGAAACACACTGTCCAAGCAGTATTATCACCAGTACAGACAGACACTCAGTTATACTGCCATCGGTGGCGCATTGCCATCCGCCCCAACTGCAAATGGGCTAGGCTTCGGATCGCCTTACTCCCCTGCTCTAACAACAAACCCCGTAGACTATTGGTTTGACGCCACAGGACCAATAGCTCTTAGCGGACCCTCCTCCGGCACCGAACGGTGGATTCCGAGTCCACCCAACATTCTAGCCACCTCGCCTGGACGTCAGGTCATAAACTTTGGTCATCAATTCTTAGTCACTTTCGCGCAATCTAACATCGCAAGCGACTCGACGGGCGCTGTAGTCACGGTCGGCGGAGTCGCCAAGGCCAATGCAGAATTGCCTTTCAGTCTGTGGGTTAGCTCTTCAGACTCTGTGTCATTCAGCTACTATCCCACAATTACGAGCGCCTCCATTGGCAAGCAATACGCATTGACAGGAGTTAGTGCAGTGTCCCCTTTGGTTGTGTCGACCCCGATAACCGTCACAGGGACTTACAAAACTCAATATCAAGTAACGTTTTCGACGACGGGGTTATCAACGGATGCCAAAGGTCCAAACTCGACGAGTACAAGTCCACAATGGGTTGACAGTGGCACTTCCCTGCCGTTCAGCTACGTTGACATTGTGTCAAGTTCTATTCAGGGAAAGCAATACGTTCTCTCAGGAGAAACTGCAACTTCACCACTGACCATTACAGGGCCAGCCACAACAACAGCTACGTATGTAACTCAGTACCAAGTATCTTTTGCCGTGAACCCGCCTGCTGCTGGAACAACTTCCCCAACAGGCAACGATCTATGGATCAACGCGGGAACCCTGCTGATATCGGCTTCACCAAAAGTTGGATACGCTTTCGCATCATGGTTGGCAACAGGGATGATCACCTTCACCACACCAAGTTCTGTGGTGACAACGGCCGCAATTAGTGGGGCAGGAACCGTGACTGCAAACTTCACGCTGATCTTTATTCCGTTCTCGAATGCAACTATAACAGCTTCAAAACCTGACTTGAGCACAGCCACAATCGAAACCTACGGAAACGTGACAACCCAGCAAATCTCTAACGTCACACTTAAACCGGATCAGTCTGCTGAAACAACAACGCTTTCTTTCAATGTTGCAGGACCTGCAGGAACGACTGGATTTAGCTACATGACTATTCCGAGAAGCGAGGCTCCTTACGGAAATCAACCTGTGGTCTACGTTGATGGACAGAAAGCTCCTGATCAAGGATTCACTCAAGACACCAGCAACTTCTACGTGTACTTTTCAGTGCCGTTTCCCGCAAACCAAGTAACAGTAAAAATCACCCAAACAGTCTCTCCAACAGCATCCCCAACCGAACAGCCAGCAACTCCTTCTCCCTCAGAAACTTCTCTACCTTCTCAACAGCCCCCTACAGCCTTTGTAATTACCATCGCAGCAGGCATAGCCGTTGTTATATTGATAATATCAATAGCTTTTGTTTACGCGCGTCGTTCAACAAAACAAACCAAAAAGACAAATTCATGAGACCCTTACTGGTGGCAGCTTTCTCTTTTCAGCCTTCAGCCTTGAAACAGATTCAGTAGCTCTTCTACCATCAGCACTCACAAAATCATTTGGAATTTTAGCTACGAAATTACCTCTGCTCCACTTTGTTTTCGCATCAAACGGAACATAATATTTTTAAACACCGCAGATAACGGCAGAAAACATGAAATCCCGCATCTTCACCGAAAGGGAGAGAATGATAATCAAGTCCTTTGTTGACGGAAAAATCCCCATCAACGACCCCAAACTAACCCGGATTAGAACAAGAATAAGAGAGCCCGAACTCTTTGCAGATGCTAATCTGCTTTTTAGCCTCAGAGACAAAGTTGAGGCAAGTATGGCAGAGATGAAACTACGCAAACGAGGTCTCGATTAAAAAGGAGACGATTGAATTAGGAAAAGCAGGACCTGCACTTTCTTTAATCGTGCGAACGGTACATCGCATAGGGATCATGTTGCCTCTTTAGCAAGCACTCACAAAAAAAATAATTCACAAAGATGACCTTCGGGCACTTACAGTAAGTTTTGTATGTTGACTAGCAGGTTACTTGAATAATGGCAACCAATTTCTTCTTCTCGCCTTCGATTTTCTCCACAATTTTTGAAGTAGGCATCTTGACCGACTTGAATCCATTCAGGATTCTTGCGCAATCTCAGTAATTGGCAAAGCCCCCTCATATCCTGTTCCGACATACACAATTTCCGGCTTTTCCTTTTTCAAAAAGTTCAATTCCCTTTCAGACAACGGCGTGTGCCCGTAGATTGACTTGTAAGACTTGGATTTCTTCTTTTTTCTCTTCGTTACACTTCCATCAACGTGAACTATTATGTCTTCTTCGTAAGTATGTCCGAACAACGTAACAGACCCAAAAGAAGCGTTCAAACTTCGTCTTCCTCTTATGAGAAATCGGGCTTAACTATTATTAAAAGCGCGCTGACAAGGTCACATTAAGATAGTGCGGCGAAATCTTCAGCTAAACATTTTTCGATTTCTTCTAAGTGTTCAAGTAGCTGATTAATAAGAACTGCAGTATCCCCCCGGACGCACTTGAGGGTATCCATTACCAAACTCCTAAACTCCCAAAAAGAAGGCTGTATATAGCTGTGCCCATAAGAAAGACTACGAAGCCCACAGCATTAAACTTAATGAACCGAAGGACCCAAAACCTAATCTTTTCTCGGCGTTTTCCAGAAAAAAATGAATTCACATTCATGCGGTTCGCCTGCGCTTTTCTCATATGATAGTTAGTCGTGTGTGTTCGCAAAAGAATATCTCCTCTATAGAATACATACTCGCTCTAAGAACGAAGAAAAAAGTCTGCCCCGCCAAAACATCACTGTTCTCATCAACCGCAAGTCTTAAAAGAGAATTAGAAACAAACTCGATTAAGGGATTATTATGGTATATTGCAGCAGGTGTGGCACCCAAAACCCAGACACTGCGACAGTGTGCTCAAACTGCGGCGCACCACTCTATGCAGTAGGAAAGCAGTATCCTGGAAGCGAAAGAGAACACTACAGACGAATGGAAGGCGAGTGCTTTGGCTTGCCAAACGGTGGAATGATTGCGGGTCTTATCTTTGGATTGATAATTGTACTTGTCGGCTTAGGTCTATTCTTCCAAGCAAGTGGATACGTAGTCAGCTTCTGGCCATACATCTGGCCCCTCATCATAGTAATTTTCGGCATACTCATCGTTGCGGGCGCACTCTACGGTCGCCGAAGATACACCGAAGCGCGAAGTTAGAGCTAACACAACTGACACTCGTGACATGTTCGCTTATTATTCCATTCGGACAACGAAATTCTAAACCATAGAAGAAACAAGATAAGCCCAAAAACGTAGAGGTCAACAAATAGACTTTTCAATAGCGCGTCAACTTCTACAAAAATTAGAAAGGCCCCAAGGACAAAAACTGCGTTGAGCGCGGTCTTTGCACTCCCGGCGAACTTTATTTGTGTCAATCCAACAAGCATCAAGACTTCACCTGAAACGACTAACCAAATGTTTCCTGGAACAATTCTGAAGTCGCCAGAAAAATAGAGTATTGTCCCCGCCAAGGAGATTGTGGCGCCGATTAGCAAGCCAGTGCAAGCCGCACAAAAAGTCCGACGCCCAAGTTTTATTCGGTTACCCTCGAACTCTTGGCAACCAGGATGATGCCCAATAATCTCAATAGAACTGTGCACTTTTCCTAGCTCGACATTCCTTTCCTGGACAGGGTTAAACGCCACCCTGCATTTGACTGGATAGAAAACCGCGGCAATACCCAACAGGCATAAAACGCAGAATATTGCCCCGATCGGATTGCGTTGCGTCAAAGTTAGAGAATTCTCCACATTAAGCTGCAATACCATGAAAATGATCAACGCGAGCCCACCAATGGATATCACAAGCGAAATTGGAAGAAAAGAAGCTGAAACCTGACCTTTGTTCATCCTCTTCTCCTAGAACAGTGACTTGATCTTTCCTAATACTCCAGTTTGGGCCATATGCCAAAAAACCTTTTGCTTTAACCTGTTTTTCGAAAAGAGCCCACCGAAACGTCTGCTCCACGATCCGTAGAAGTTACGATAGCAGCCGTACAATTCCTCCTGCACTTCATGGGGAGAGAGTGCCTCTGTAGGCATTATGGCATGAATCATATCATAATGCGACCAGTTTCTGTCTGAAATCCAGCCGTTGCGCTCGGCTTCGCTATAGATTTCCGTGCCTGGAAACGGGGTGAGAATTCCAAACATAACGAAATCAGGATCCAAATCATTAGCAAAATCTCTGATTTGAGATATGGTTTGTCTTGTATCTTTACGGTTACCAATTATGAGCATGGCATGCGCAAAAATACCGTTTTCCTTCAACAAACGCACTGCGTCCTTAGCATCGTTCGGAGTTATACCTTTCTTGAAACTCTCCAGCACTTGACTACTAGAGTTTTCTACTCCAAGCAGTACCCAGTTTAACCCTGACTTGCGCAACCTGGACAACACGTTTTTATTGCGGATTATGTCATCGCATCGAGCCTGTACGAACCACAACACATCATCGGGGAGTTTTCGAGCAATGATTTCTTCCGCAATTTCTCCTGGGCGATGTCCTGCTCCGAAGTTGTCGTCAGTTAGCCAAAGGAACTTACTTCCAAACTCATGGTAACAATAAGCCATTTCATCAGCAATTCTCTTGGCTGACTTGACTCTCCAGCACGCTTGCCAGTGCCTCCATTGAGTGCAAAAAGTGCATTGATGGTTGCAACCGCGAGCACCTTCGATAAGAGCATAAGGATTGTTTCTGCCACCCATGATGCGAAAGTGATACTTTCGCATGTTATTCTTAACAAGGTGGTAGCCCGGAAAGGGCAACCCCTCGATATTCTCCATTAGAGGTCGCAAAGAATTATGGACAACACCAATTTGGCCTCTATAGGAAATCCCCAAAACATTGCCAAAACCATTCTTCAACTGATACGCTCTTATCAGTTCAGCCAATGTTTGCTCGCCTTCACCTCTGACGATTACATCAATTTCGGGGAACTGTTGCAAGCTCTCCTGTGGAATGGCAGAGAAATGCTGACCTCCAGTTATGGTCAAAACATCTGGCAACATACGCTTTGCGGTTTCAAGAGTCTTGGCAACGGCGTAGGTGTTGCAGGTAGAAAGCGAGGCGCAAGCAACAACGTCAGGCTTCGACGCAACCATGCGTTGCTCCATTGCTTTCCAATCAACTTTCTCCGCATTGCAGTCGAGCACTTCTAATTCGATGTTTTTAAATTGTTTTTCCAGGTACGCAGCGAGCTGAATAATGCCGTATGGTGGCGGAAGGTACTCCCCCATTACAAACCATATGTCTTTGGGGGGCTCGACAAACAGGACCTTCAACCTGGTTTCCCTCAACCACTACACTTGGGTGTTT
>Ga0335070_10001150_pt1 | contig 30233 bp, 24 predicted proteins | sample Lox_Sample_13_FD_206722 | JGI IMG/M metagenome (GOLD analysis project Ga0335070, IMG submission 206722) | Soil microbial communities from Loxahatchee National Wildlife Refuge, Florida, United States - Lox_Sample_1.3 | ecosystem: Environmental > Terrestrial > Soil > Wetlands | place: USA...
CCCGGACCACCTGCTCGGGCGTCTGGTGGAGGCCGGTGTAGATCACCTCGAAGCCGGCGTCACGCAGGGCCCGGGCGATCACCTTGGCCCCCCGGTCGTGGCCGTCCAGGCCGGGCTTGGCCACCAGCACCCGTATCTTGCGCTCCATCGGTTCCCCTCCGGCCTCAGAAGTCCGCGGGCTCGCGGTAGTCTCCGAACACCTCGCGCAGCGCGTCGCGGATCTCGCCCTCGGTGGCGTAGACGCGGGCGCACTCCAGGATCCGCTCCACCAGGTTGGCCCGGCCGGTGCGGGCCGCGTCGGTGAGGGCCGCCAGGCGCTCGCGCACCGCACCGCCGTCGCGCGACTCCCGCAGCTTGCGCAGCGCCGCCACCTGCTGGCGCTCCACCTCCTCGTCGATCCTCAGGATGGGGATGGTGAGCGGCTCGTCGGTCACGAAGTCGTTCACCCCCACGATGATCCGCTCCCGGCGCTCGATTTCCTGCTGGTAGCGGTACGCGCTGCGGGCGATCTCGCGCTGCAGGTAGCCCTCCTCGAGGCAGCGGATCACCCCGCCGCGCCGCTCGATCTCCCGGAAGTAGGCCTCCGCCTCCTGCTCCAGCCGGCGGGTCGCGGCCTCCACGTAGTAGGAGCCGGCCAGCGGGTCGATGGTGTTCACCACCCCGGTCTCGTAGGCCAGGATCTGCTGGGTGCGCAGCGCGATCTGCACCGCCTTCTCGCTCGGCAGCGCCAGCGTCTCGTCCATGGAGTTGGTGTGCAGCGACTGCGTGCCGCCCAGCACCGCCGCCAGCGCCTCGTACGCGGTGCGCACGATGTTGTTCTCGGGCTGCTGCGCCACCAGCGACACCCCGGCGGTCTGGGTGTGGAAGCGCATCAGCCAGGACTCCGGCTTCCGCGCGCGGTACTTGTCGCGCAGGGTGCGCGCCCAGATGCGCCGCGCCGCCCGGTACTTGGCGATCTCCTCGAAGAAGTCGAGGTGCGAGTTCCAGAAGAAGCTCAGCCGGGGCGCGAACTCGTCCACGTCCAGCCCCGCGGCGATGCCCGCCTCGACGTACGCGAAGCCGTCCGCCAGGGTGAACGCCAGCTCCTGCCCGGCGGTCGCCCCCGCCTCGCGGATGTGGTAGCCGGAGATGGAGATGGTGTTCCACTGCGGCACGTTCCGCGCGCAGAACGCCATCAGGTCGGTGATCACGCGCATGGACGGCAGCGGCGGGAAGCACCAGGTCTTCTGCGCGATGTACTCCTTGAGGATGTCGTTCTGGAGCGTGCCGCGCAGCCGGGCCAGCGGCACGCCGCGCTTCTCGGCGCACGCCAGGTAGAAGGCGAACAGGATGGCCGCGGGGCCGTTGATGGTCATGGAGGTGGAGATGGCGCCCGGGTCGATGCCCTCGAACAGCACCTCCATGTCGGCCAGCGAGTCCACCGCCACGCCGGTGACCCCGACCTCGCCCTTGGCCAGCGCGTGGTCCGAGTCGTAGCCCATGATGGTGGGGTTGTCGAAGGCCACCGACAGCCCGGTCTGGCCGCGCTGCAGCAGGAACTTGTAGCGGCGGTTGGTGTCGCGCGCCGAGCCGAAGCCGGAGAACTGGCGCATGGTCCACAGCCGGTGGCGGTACATGCTGGGGTGGATGCCGCGGGTGTAGGGGAACTCGCCGGGGAAGCCCAGCTCCTGCTGGTAGTCGAGGTCCCGCACGTCCAGCGGCGTGTACAGGACCTGGTTGGGAACTCCTGAGATGGTGTCGAAGGAGATCGCGCGCGGCGGGGCCGCGTCCCGCAGCGATTCCTGCCACGCGCGGCAGGCGGCGTCCAGGCCGGCCGTCTCCGGCTGCGGCCGCGGAACGCCCGGCGCGGCCGCGGGATCCAGGTGCTTCCGGTTCGGCATCGGCACTCCTTGCGCGGATGAGGCCCGGGCCCGCTGCGGGCCCGTCAGGCTCCTCCGGCCGGCGGGCGGCCGCCCCCGGCCTGCTTCAGCAACTCCACCGCCCAGCGTTCCGCGGCCCGGTACGGGCTCTGCGAGCCCGCGACGACGGCGTCCACCAGCCCGTCCAGCTCGTGCTGCGGGGCCCGCTCCAGCACCGCGCGGGTGACCGCCTCGCGCACCAATTCCAAGATCCGGGCGCGCACCGCCTCGCGGTGGCGCGTCCCCAGCACGCCGGTCTGGTTGAGCCACGCCCAGTGGCGGTCCAGGGCGCCGCGCAGCTCGTCCACCCCCTCGCCCCGCAGCGCCACCGTCTTCAGCACCGGCGGCTTCCAGCGGCCCTGCCAGTCGCGCATGGACAGCGCGCCCTCGATGTCGCTCACCAGCCGGTCGGCGCCGTCGCGGTCGGCCTTGTTGACCACGAACACGTCGGCGATCTCCATCAGCCCGGCCTTCAGCGCCTGGATGGAGTCGCCCGACTCCGGCACCACCACCACCACGGTGGTGTCCGCCGCCCCCGCCACGTCCAGCTCGGACTGGCCCACCCCCACGGTCTCGAGCAGGATCCGCTCCGCCCCGAAGGCGTCCAGGGCCTCGCACACCTCGCGCGAGGTCGCCGCCAGCCCGCCCAGGCTGCCGCGGGTGGCCATGCTGCGGATGAACACCCCGGGGTCCAGCGCCACCTCGGCCATCCGCACCCGGTCGCCCAGCACCGCGCCGCCGCTGAAGGGGCTGGTGGGGTCCACCGCCACCACGCCCACCTTGAGGTCGCGGGCGCGCAGCCCGCGCACCACCTGCGCCACCAGCGTGCTCTTGCCCGCGCCGGGGGGGCCGGTGATGCCGATGCGCGGCACGAAGCGCTGGTGCGGGAACAGCTGGTGCAGCAGCGCCGCCGCCTCCGGATCGCGGTTCTCGATGCGGCTGATCACCCGCGCCAGGGCCGGCTTCTCCCCGTGCAGCACTCGCTCGATGAGCGGGTCCACGCGCCTCCTCTGAGGATTCGATGCAGACGGGGTGCACGCCGGGCCCGCTGCGGCCACGCCGGCGGCGGCGCCCGGCTGTCGATCGTCAGGTGTAAGTTTCAACAGGTAGGCAGGTTAGCACGGCGTTTCGGGGCCGGTCAACGGGGCCCCGAAGTGCCCCCGGCCGGCCGCTACTTGCGGGGCGCGCGCGGCGGCCCGGGCGCCTGGACCTGCGGGCACACCCCGCCCTTCCACGTGAGCCGGTCGTAGCCCGGCTCGAAGGGCACGGCGTCCAGCTTGTTGTCGCTGTCCAGGAGCGTCAGCGTGGCCGGCGGCTGCTGGGTGTTGCACGGGAAGTGGTAGTTGGCGTAGACGCACACCCCCGCCCGGTCGGCCGCCCCGGCCGCCACTCCGGCGGCGGCGGTGTGGGCCCGGGCCGCGCGCAGGTCCACGCGGAACGCGTACAGCACGTACTCCAGGCTGCTGTCCCGGGGCACGCCCATGGCCCCGGCCCCCTGGTACCACACCAGCCCGGTGCTGTCGGGCGTGAGGCAGGGGTTCTTCCGGAACTGGTAGAACATGGCGTTGGCGCCCCGCAGCAGGTTCGGCACCCGCGCCCCGGTGGTGTAGAGGTTCGGGTGTCCGGCCACCGGGAAGCCGCCGGGCAGGAAGACCCCGCAGGACTCCGCGGCCCCGCCGCGGTGCGCCTGCCAGGCGCGGGGCAGCCCGCCGGCCCCCCGCAGGCTGAGCTGCAGCTCCGCGCCGCGGAAGGTGTGCACGCCGCGCACCGTGACCACCACCTGGACCACCGAGTCCGAGGTCGAGTTCCGGCCCGCCACGCAGGCGGACCCCGCCTGCCAGTAGAGCCGGGCGCGCGCCGCAGCGTTCTGGCCGGCGCCGGCCGTGGAGGCCGCCACCAGGCCCGCGAGCGGGAACACCATGAGCCAGCGGTGCAGCTTCATGTGATCGCCTCCCCTTGAGGTCCCCGCGGGCCGGCGCGGGCGCGGCCTCCCGCGCGGGGTTCCGGGGAGGAGCCTAGCACCGGCGGGCGCCAGCGCCTACTGCGCCGCCGGGAACTCCGCCGCGTGGAACTGCTCCTCGTACAGCCGGGCGTACAGGCCGCCGCGCGCCAGCAGCTCGGGGTGCGTGCCGCGCTCCACGATCTTCCCGTGGTCCAGCACCAGGATGAGGTCCGCGCGCAGGATGGTGCTCAGCCGGTGCGCGATCACCAGGCTGGTGCGGCCCTCCAGCAGCGGCTCGAGGGCCTGCTGGATCAGGGCCTCCGAGCGCGAGTCGAGCGAGGAGGTGGCCTCGTCCAGGATCAGCAGCCGCGGGTCCCGGAGCAGCACCCGCGCGATGGCCAGCCGCTGGCGCTCGCCGCCGGAGAGCTTGTAGCCCCGCTCCCCCACCACCGTGGCGTAGCCGTCCGGCAGGGCGGCGATGACCTCCTGAACCTGCGCCAGCCGGCAGGCCCGGTCCAGCTCCTCGCGGGTGGCGTCCGGCTTGGCGTACCTGAGGTTCTCCTCCACCGTGGCGTGGAACAGCGTGGTCTCCTGGGTCACCTTGGCGGTCCACCGGGCCAGGTCGGCCAGCGACAGCTCGCGCAGGTCCACGCCGTCGAACGTCACCCGGCCGCGCCCCGGGTCGTACAGCCGCGAGGCCAGGTAGGTGAGGGTGGTCTTGCCGGCGCCGCTCGGCCCCACCAGCGCCACCACCTGCCCCGGGAGAGCCTCGAAGCTCACGTCCTGCAGCGTCCACGCGCCCTCGGCGTAGCCCATCCACACGCCCTCGAAGCGCAGCTCCCCGCGAGCCCGCTCCAGGCGGATCGGCCGCTCCGGCTCGGCCACCTCCACCGGCAGGTCCAGGTACTCGAAGATCCGCCGGAACAGCGCCACCGCGGTCATCACGTCCACGTGCATGTTCACCAGCGCCGAGACCGGCATGTACAGGCGCCCCAGGTAGGCCACGAAGGCCACGATGGTGCCCACCGTCAGCCGCCCGGCGATGGCCGCGTGCCCGCCGAACAGGTAGATCAGCGCCGGCCCCACGCTGGCGAACATCAGGATCCACATCAGGAACCAGCGCCCGGCCATCGCCTGGCGGACTTGCAGGTCTCGCACCGCGCCGGCCTTGTCCCGGAAGCGGCGCAGCTCCTGGTCCTGCGCCCCGAACAGGCGGGCCAGCAGGTAGCCGCTCACCGAGAGCGTCTCCTGCACGAAGGCGGTGAGCTCCGAGAGGCGCTCCTGGGTCTCCTTGGAGATCCGCCCGCGCACCCGGCCCACCCCGCGGGTGGGCAGGATGAACATCGGCAGCACCGCCACCGCCACCAGGCTGAGGCGCCAGTCCATCCCGAGGATCACCACCAGGGTGGTGACCACCAGGAAGGAGTTCGACACCAGCGAGACCAGCGTGCCGGTGACCACGCCCTGCACCCCGCCCACGTCGTTCTGGAGCCGGGACAGGATCTCGCCCGAGCGGGTGTTGGTGAAGAAGCGCAGCGACTGCCGCAGCAGGTGCGCGTACATCCGGACGCGCAGGTCGAACATCACCCCCTGGCCCATCACCGTGACCAGGTAGTTCTGCCACACCCCGATCAGCCCGGTGACCAGCGGGATCCCGATCATCCCGGCCACCAGCCAGTTCAGCTCGGCCCCGCTGCGCGCGGGGATGGCGTGGTCGATGACGCGCCGGATCAACAGCGGCGGGATGAGCCCCAGCAGCGCGGAGACCGCGATGCAGCCGAGGATCAGCAGCGAGGAGCCCCACTCGGGCGCCAGGCAGCGCGCGATGCGGGACACGTCGCTCCGCCGGAGCTGCACGTTCTTGGGGGCGTCGGCGTAGTCGAAGTGAAAGTGGCTCACGCTCGGGTGGCTCCAGGGCGGCCAGGGATGCGGAGCGGCCCCGCCGGCCGGGCCGGGCGAGGTCGAGGCTCCGTGCGCCGAAGGCTCCCATCCCGGCGGCCCGGGTGTCAACGGCACGCGGCGGTTCCCCGCCGCGGCGGATCTCGGCTACCATCCCGGCCATGCCCGGCCCGTCCGCGTTTCCCGCCCTGCGGCACCGCAACTTCCGGCTCCTGTGGTCCGGCCAGCTGGTGTCGGTCTCCGGCTCGATGATGCAGATGGCGGCCATCCTGTGGCACGTCTCGCTGCTGGTCCCGCCGGACCGCAAGGGGCTGGCGCTGGGGCTGGTCGGCCTGGTGCGGGTGGTGCCCATCGTGGGCTTCTCGCTGCTGGGCGGGGTGGTGGCCGACGCGCTGGACCGCCGCCGGCTGATGCTGGCCACGCAGGCGGGGATGGCGCTGGTGGCGGTGGCGCTGGCGGCGCTCGCCTTCGCCGGGCTCTCGGTGGTGTGGCCCATCTACCTCTTGGCCGCGCTGGGCGCCGCGGCCAACTCCTTCGACAGCCCGGCGCGCCAGTCGCTCATCCCCAACCTGGTGCCCCGCGGGGACCTGCCCAACGCCATCAGCCTCAACAGCGTCATGTTCCAGGCCGGCTCGGTGGTGGGGCCCTCGCTGGCCGGGGTGGTGATCGCGACGCTGGGCGTGGGCTGGGTGTACGCGATCAACGCGGCGACGTTCCTGGCGGTGATCGTGGCGCTCCTGGCCATGCGCGGGGTGCCCGCCCGCGCCGCGGGGAGCGAGAGCGACATCAGCCTGGCGGCCGCGCGCGACGGCCTGCGCTTCGTGTTCCGCGCGCCGCTCATCCGCTCCACCATGCTGCTGGACTTCTTCGCCACCTTCTTCGCCTCCGCCACCGCGCTCCTGCCCATCTTCGCCCAGGACATCCTCAAAGTGGGCGCGCACGGCTACGGCTGGCTGTACGCGGCGCCCTCGGTGGGCGCGGTCCTGGCCGGCCTCGCCATGGCCCGCCTGGCCGACCACATCGGCCGGCGCGGCTGGGTGCTGCTCGGGGCGGTGGGGGTGTACGGCCTGGCGACCGTGGCCTTCGGCGTCTCGCGCAGCTTCTGGCTCACCTTCGCGTGCCTCGCGGCGACCGGCATGGCCGACACCGTGAGCACGGTGCTGCGGAACGTCATCCGCCAGCTGGCCACGCCCGACGCCCTGCGCGGGCGCATGACCAGCATCAACATGATGTTTTTCATGGGCGGCCCGCAGCTGGGCGAGCTGGAGGCCGGCATGGTGGCGCAGGGCTTCGGCGCGCCGATCTCGGTGGTGACCGGCGGACTGGGATGCCTTCTGGCGACCGCGTGGACGGCGGCGAGGACGCCGGAGCTGGTGGGGTATCGGAAAGAACCGGGCGGGCCCGCCCGGCAGATCTGAGCGCCGGCCGGACTACGCCCCCGCTACCACACCCCCGCCGCCGCGGGCACCGCCGCCCGCTCCTCCAGCCGGATGGCGCTCTGGGTGCAGGCGGACCGGCACACCCCGCAGCCGTAGCAGGCCCGCGGGTCGATGGCGGCCCGCTCCGTCCCCGCGCTGTACGCGATGGCCCCGAACTGGCACACCCGCATGCAGTCCCGGCAGCCGCTGCACAGGTCCGGGTCCACCCGGGCCACCCACTCGGCGCGGAACATGACCGGCAGGCCGTGGGTCACGGTGGAGCGCATCGCCAGGCAGTCGGTGCGGTCGCAGTTGCAGATCCCGCAGATGAAGGGGGTCCGGAAGGTCCACACGGTGTGGCACAGGCCCTCCCGCTCGTGGCCGCGCAGAGCGGCGACGGCCTCTTCCCGGGTCAGCCGCTCGAGGCCGCGGTGGTCCGGCCCGGCGAGGAAGCTGTGGTCCAGGCCGCCCAGGATCCGGGCCAGCGCCCCGCCGCGCGGCGACAGGCTGACCCCGTAGCAGTAACGCTTCTCTTCCCCGAGCGTGGCGTGCCGGCAGATGCAGGGAACGCGGACGATGGTGTTGACGAAGCCCAGGATCTCCTCGATCTCCTCGATCGGGACCACCTGCCCGAAGTGCTCCCGCTTCATCCGGCGGGTCGTGAGCCGGCGGACCAGGCCCCGGATGAGCGCCGGGGCCCGGTCCAGCCGCTCCAGGTCCAGGGCCTCCCGGGCGAGCGCCTCGGGGTGCTGAAAGAAGTCCTCGATGAACCGGCGCCGGCGCGCGTCGCTGAGCAGGTCCTCGGAGTAGTTCTCGGCCTGCAGGTACCACTTCTTCCCTTCGCCGTGCTTCAGGCAGAACTCGCACATGGGTCGGCCTCCCCCGGGGCTCTGCGCGCCCGCTCCCGGCCCGCGGGGCCGGGGCGGCCCGGCTGCGCCCCTACGTCGTCTCCGCCTCCCACAGCGGCTCGTCCTCGCCGCGCTGGCGGGCGGCCCAGCGGCCCAGGACGAAGAGATAGTCGCTCAGGCGGTTGAGGTACGGCAGGTCGGGCTCGGAGATCTCCTCCTCGCGGGCCAGCTGGACCACCAGCCGCTCGGCGCGGCGGCACACCGTGCGGGCCTGGTGCAGGAACGCCGAGACCCAGCCGCCTCCGGGCAGCACGAAGCTCTTGAGCATCGGCAGGCCGGCGTTGAGCCGGTCGAGGTCCTCCTCCAGCCGCTTCACGTGCCGCGGCTCGATCCGCGGCTGCTGCGGGTGGCGGTCCGCGGCGCGGGTGGCGAGGTCGCTGCCCAGGTTGAACAGCTCGTTCTGGATGCGCTTCAGGGCGGTCTCGACCTCGGCGCGGGCCTCCTCCGGCCCGGGCGCCTCGCGGTTGGCGGTGCGCGCCAGCCCCAGCACCGCGTTCAGCTCGTCCACGGTGCCGTAGGCCTGGATGCGCAGCGAGTCCTTGGGGACGCGCTGGCCGCCCACGAGCTGGGTCTCGCCGGCGTCCCCGGCGCGGGTGTAGACGCGGGTGATGCGGATGCTCATGGACTGAACCTTAGCCGAGATCGCCGGCTGGCGCCATACGGCCCGGGCCGGCCGCGGCCCTGCCACGGGCCCGCGCCGGCCCCCCCGGACGGCGGCCCTCGGGTCCCGCGCCCCACGGCCGGATGGCCTGCCCGCACCGCGTGTGCTACTGTCGCGCCGCGACCCCGGTCACCAGAGCCTCCGGCGCGCTCCGCCGGAGGGGCCGTCCAGTCCACGGGAGAACGACATGAGCCAAGCCGCCAATCCCGGAGCCCCGCCCCCGACGGGCACGTTCCTGGGCCACCCCCGGGGGCTGTTCGTCCTGTTCTTCACCGAGATGTGGGAGCGCTTCTCCTACTACGGGATGCGCTCGCTGCTCGTGCTGTACATGGTGAACCACCTGTTCATCCGGCCGGACGTCGGGCAGCGGCTGCTGGGCTTCAACGTGGTCCGGCACGCGCTGGAGACGGTGTACGGGCCGCTGGCGGTGCAGCCGCTCAGCTCGCAGATCTACGGCCTGTACACGGCGTTCGTGTACCTGACGCCGTTCTTCGGCGGGATGCTGGCGGACAAGGTGCTGGGCCAGCGCCGCTCGGTGATCCTGGGCGGGGTGCTGATGGCCATCGGGCAGTTCACGCTGATGTCCGAGCACCTGTTCTTCCCGGGGCTGATCCTCCTGATCCTGGGCAACGGCGCGTTCAAGCCCAACATCTCCACCCAGGTCGGCAGCCTCTACCCCGAGGGCGACCCGCGCCGCGACGGGGCCTTCACCATCTTCTACATGGGCATCAACCTGGGCGCGTTCTTCTCGCCGCTGGTGTGCGGCACGCTGGGCCAGAGCATCGGCTGGAAGTGGGGCTTCGGGTCCGCAGGCGTGGGCATGGTGCTGGGGCTGATCCTGTACATCGTGGGGCAGCCGGTGCTGGGCAAGGCCCCCTCCCCGCTGCGCACCTCGGCGCCCAAGGCCACCCTCACCGTGGTGTACTACCTCCTGGGCGTCGCCGGCGGCCTGTGCGTGCTGATGCTGGCGCCGCCGCTCCTGCTGGCGCTGCTGCCCACCTTCGCCCGCTGGGCGCTGCTGGCCATCGTGGCGGTGGCGGTGCTGACCCTGTTCATCCGCTGGATGGGCTCCCTGGACCACGATGAGCGCTGGAGCATCTGGGCGATCATCATCCTGTGCGCGCTGAACATCGTGTTCTGGGGCTGCTACGAGCAGCAGGGCAACACCATGCAGCTGTGGGCCGACCGCAACACCAACTGGCACTTCTTCGGCTGGAACGTGCCGTCCACCTGGTTCCAGGCGTTCAACCCGTTCATGATCTTCGTGTTCGCGCCGCTCCTGAACATCTTCTGGGCGTGGCAGAACAAGCGCAAGCAGGAGCCCACCAGCGTCACCAAGATGGCCATCGGGTGCTTCCTGCTGGGGATGTCCTACATCATCATGATCATCGCCGCGTGGGGCATGGCCCCCGACGCCAAGCGCAGCGTGATGTGGCTGGCGGGCACGACCCTGGTGATCACCATGGGCGAGCTGTACCTCTCGCCCATCGGGCTGTCCTTCGTGACCAAGGTGGCGCCGGCGCGGATGGTCTCGATGATGATGGGGGTGTGGTTCCTGTCCAGCTTCTTTGGCAACTACCTGAACGGCTTCCTGGGGATGTTCTGGGAGCGGATGCCGCACCAGGCGTTCTTCCTGATGCTGACCCTGCTGGGCGTGGGCACCGGGGTGCTGATGATGCTGGTGAACCGGCCGCTGCGCCGGATCGTGGCCAAGCACGAGGCGGTGACCGCGCAGGCGTCCTAGCCCCGGCGGGCGCCGCGCGAGCGTCCCCGCCGCAGCGGGCGAAGTCGAAGGGCCCCGGTCCTCCCGGACCGGGGCCCTCGCGCTGGAGCTTCCGCGCCGGCCTCGCCGCCCGGGCGGGGCCGCGCCGGGAACCTAGCCCGGCTCCGCCAGGCTCCCCACCATCTTCTCCACCTCGTCCAGGATCTCCCCGGAGCGCACCAGCTCCTTCATCGCGTTGTGGTCGGCGTACAGCGGGCGGTCGGTGTCCAGGTGCGCCACGTGCCGGCGCACCACCTCCCGGGCTTTGCTCACCCCCCGGCCGGGCTGGAATTCGCGGAAGTCCAGCGCCTGGGCCGCGGCCATCAGCTCGATCCCCAGGATCCCCAGCGCGCTGTCCAGGATCTGCTGGTTCTTGAGCGCGGTGTTCATGCCCATGGACACGAAGTCCTCCTGGTCGCCGGCGGCCGGGATGGAGTGGATCGAGGCCGGCGACGAGAGGATCCGCTGCTCCACGATCAGGCTGTCCGCGGTGTACTGGCTCAGCATCATGCCCGAGAACATGCCCGCCCCCGGAGTGAGGAACGGCGGCAGCCCCACGCTCAGCGCCGGGTTGGTCAGGCGGTTGAGGCGCCGCTCGGACAGCACGCACACCATGGTGATCGCGGCCCCGGCCATGTCCATCGGGAGCGACACCGGCGAGCCCTGGAAGTTGGCGCCGGTCAGGGTGGTCCGGGTCTCGGGCAGGAAGATGGGGTTGTCGCCCACGCCGTTCAGCTCGATCTCCACCTGCGTTCGGGCGAAGGCCAGGGCGTCGTGCGCCGCGCCGATCACCTGCGGCGAGGAGCGCATGGAGTACGCATCCTGCACCTTGGTCTTCATCCGCCCGGCGAGCAGGTCGCTCCCCGCGACGCACTTCATGATCGCCCGCGCGCTGCGCACCGCGCCGGGGAAGCCCCGCAGCTCGTGGAGCCGGGAGTCGTAGGGCTTCAGGTTGGCGATCAGCGCCTCGAGCGACATGGCGCACGCGATCTCGGCCTGCCGCAGCAGCCGGTCCATGTCGTGGAGCTGGATGGCGCTCATGGCGGTGAGCACGTTGGAGCCGTTGATGGTGGCCAGGCCGTCGCGGGCCTTGAGGCCCGGGACCGCGATGCCCGCCTGGCGCAGCGCCGCCGCGCCCGGCATCCGCTGGCCCTGGTAGAAGGCCTCCCCCTCGCCCAGCAGCAGCAGCGCGATCTGCGACATGGGCGCCAGGTCCCCGCACGCGCCCACCGAGCCCTTCTGGCACACCACCGGGGTCACGCCCCGGTTGAGCATCTCCACCAGGGTCTGGGTGATCTCCGGGCGGCAGGCGGAGTGCCCGTGGGCGTGGACGTTGATTCGCGCGGCCATGGCGCCGCGCACGTGCTCGATGGGGGCGGGCTCGCCGATGCCCGCGGAGTGGTTGTAGATGAGGTACCGCTGGAACTGCTCGACCTGCTCGTCGCTCAGCACCACCTCGGAGAGTTCCCCGATGCCGGTGTTCACGCCGTACATGATCTCGTGGGCCCGGATCTTCCCCTCCAGCAGCGCGCGGCAGTTCCGGACGCGCTCCAGCGCCCGGGGGCACAGCTCCACCGGCTCCCGATGTCGGGCGATGTTCACCAGCTTCTCGATGTTGAGGCTCGAGCCGTCCAGCACGATCGACATCCTTAGGCACCTCCCCCACGGCCGGCGTCCCGGCCGGTCCCTTGCACGCCGCGCGCCGCGCCTACTTGGGCAGCCGCGCTTCCAGCACCTCGATGGCCTTGTCCAGCTGCGGATCCCCGGCGCCGGAGTCGTCCTCGGGGGTGGACTCCACGTCCACGTCCGGCTTCACCCCGCCCCAGGTCTCGGTGTCCTCTCCCTTCAGCGTCCAGCAGCCCCGGTAGGGCAGGCGGTAGCTGCTCCCGTCCAGGAGCCGCCGGCTGCCGGTGCCGATCAGCCAGCCGTAGGTGGTCCGGCCCACCACCGGGCCCAGGCCGAGCTGCTGGAAGCCGTTGGCGGTGACCTCGGCGTTGGACAGCGACTGCTCGTTCACCAGCATCGCCGTGGGCCGGGTCCAGGCAAACGCCGGGGTCAGGTGGCGCGGGAAGCCGCGCGGGCCCCGGTACTGGTACGGCCGCTGCCACAGGTCCATCAGCAGCGGCTCGTCCAGCGAGCCGCCGGTGTTCCAGCGGAGGTCCAGCAGCAGCCCCTGGTGCCCGTCCATGCCGGCCTGCAACTCGCGCCGGAACTTCTCCAGGTCGGCGGCCCCGCACGCGGGCAGGTGGATGTACAAGAGCCGGTCGGCGGTCCTGCGGCGCACGTAGTCGCGCCGCCCCTCGTCCCAGTCGTTGTAGCGGAGCGTGCGCTGCTCGCCGGGGCTCAGGCCCTTGACCCGGACCTCCCGCGCGCCCGGGGTGGCCGGGCCCTGGAACGCGCCCTCGGCCACCGGCGCGCTCGCCACCAGCAGCCGCACCCGCTTGCCCACCTGGTCCGACAGCCAGGCGTCGTCGCGCGCCCCGGCCGTCAGCGGCCGGCCGTCCACCGCCAGCAGGTACTCGCCCGGGGCCACCTTCACGTTGGGCTGGTCCAGCGGCCCCTCGCGGTACACCGCCCGGATGCGCGCCCCCACCTGCCCCGGCTCGGGCGCGTCGAACTCGCACCCCAGGCCCGCGGTGGGCTCCTCCGGCGCCTGCGGCGGGCCGTAGGCCCCGGTGTGCGAGGAGTTCAGTTCGCCCATCATCTCGCGCATCTGGTCCTCGAAGTCCACGTGGTGCGCCACGTACCCGGCCCGCTCCTCGTACTTGCGGCCCACCGCCTCCCAGTCCGCGCCGTGGTGGCCCGCGTCGTAGTAGTAGTCGCGCAGCGTGGTCCACGCCTCGTGGAACATCTGCCGGTACTCGCCCGGGGTGTTGATCGCCACCTGCGCGGAGTAGGCCACCTCGGCGGGTCCGGTCGCGCCGCCCCCCTCGCCCAGGGTCAGCACCCGGATCTGCCCGCCCGCGAGGTAGAACAGCTTCTTGCCGTCCTTGTCCCACTGCATCACCCCGGGGCGGGTGAAGGTGCCGCTCTCGTGCAGCGGGCTCGCCACCGGCTCGCCGGAGGTGAGCGCGCGGGCCTTCCCGCCCTCGGCCGGCAGGCTGTACACCTGGCTGCCGTTGAAGTCGCTGCCCAGGAACACCAGGGTCCTGCCGTCCGGCGAAGGCGTGGGCTCCAGGCAGTCGCCGCTGGTCTCCAGGAGCCGCCGCGCGCGCCGCTCGATGCGGGTGAAGTCCACGCGCACCGCCGGCGGGCTGCCGCCGGCCTCCTTCTTCGGCGGCTCCGGCAGGAACAGCGAGTCCAGCTTGCTCTCCGCGAACTTCACCGTGTCGGGCAGCAGCGGCAGGCGGTAGATCTCGAAGTTGCCCTCGTGGGACACCCCGCGGTCGTGGCCCTTGCGGTTGGAGGCGAAGAACAGGCACTTGCCGTCCCGGCTCCAGGCGGGCTGCAGCGACTCGTGGTTGGCGCGGGTGACGTTGACCGGCGTGCCGCCCTCCAGCGGGATGAGCCAGATCTCGTGCTCCTCCAGCGGGGTCACCGCGGTGTAGGCCAGCCAGCGGCTGTCCGGAGAGACCGCCAGCTGGCAGTCCAGCTCCTCGTTGCCCACCGGTCCCGGGACCAGGGTGCGCTCCGGCCCGCCCGCGAGCGGCGTGGCGCAGATGCTCTGGAAGTCCTTGAAGTACACCACCCACCTGCCGTCCGGCGACACCGTGGGCGACCCCTTCTCGCCCGGGCCGTCGGTGAGGCGCCGGGGCGCGCCGCCGGCCGCCGGGGTGACGTACACCTGGCCCACGCCGGTGGGATCGCTCACGTACACCAGCGAGCGGGCATCGGGCGTCCAGGTCACCTGCTTGTCGCGCTCCGGGCCCGAGGTGACGTGGCGCGTCTCGCCCCCGTCCGCGGGCAGCACGAACAGGTCCCCCCGAACCACCAGCGCGATCTTCCGCGAGTCCGGTGCGAGCGCCATCTCGCTGGCCTCGCGGCTGAACGCGCGGGTCTCCTCGAGCGGCCGCTCGAAGTCGGCGCCGGCGTAGATCTTCACCTCCCGGCTCTCGCCCCCCGGCAGATCCGTCACCCAGATCCCGAAGGCATGCTCGTACGCGGCCCGCGAACCGTCCCGCGACACCGACAGGAACCGCACCGGATCATCGGCGAAGCGGGTCAGCGCGCGGGGGGTGCCGCCCCCGCCCTCCTGCACGTACAGATTGGGGATCCGCCCTTCCCGGTCCGACACGTAGTAGATCGCCTTCCCGTCCGGGCCCCACTGCGGCCAGTTGTCGTCGCCCTGCCAGGTGGTCCAGCGGGAGTACTTGCCGGCGGCCAGGTCCAGCGCCCACACGTCGGCGCTGTTCGAACCCCGGTAGCCCACCCGCCACCAGAAGCGCAGCGACTGGTCGTTGAGGTTCAGCAGCACGGTCCGGCCGTCCGGCGAGACCGCCGCATTGCACGCATCGGACCAGAAAGTGCGGGTCAGGCGCCGCGGCATGCCGCCCGCCACCGGGATGGAGAAGAGCGCGTAGGTGCCCTCCCGGGCGCTGGTGAAGATCACCTGCTGCCCGTCGGGGGTGAAGCAGCACGGAATGTCGTCCGCCGAGTGCCACGTCAGCTGCCGCGGAAGACCCCCCTCCGCCGGCATCACGTACACGTCGTAGTTCCCACGCCGGTTGCTCGCAAACGCCAGCCACTTCCCGTCCGGCGACCACACCGCCGAGCGCTCGTAGGCCGCGTTCGCCGTCAGCCGCCGCGCCACGCCCCCCTCCACCGGCACGCTCCACAGGTCCCCCACGTAGCCGAACACCAGCGTCCGGCCGTCCGGCGAGAGCGCCGGGTAGCGGCCCCCGCGGATGGGCTCCCCGGCCCGCGCCCAGGCGGGCGCCTCGGCGGCGGCTCCGGCCGTGGCTCCGAGCCCCGCACCCGCCGGGGCGGCCAAGGCCCCCGCCGCGCACGCGGCGCACCCCAGGATCCATGTCGGCCAGAGTCCCCACCAGGCGGATGCGCGCTTCATAGTGTCGTTCCCCTCCGCGCTCACCGGCCGTGCAGCCGGCCGCGCACGTAGTCGAATTGGAGCACCTTCCGGAACTCGCCCCCGGGGGCCGGGGCCTCTTCGCGGGTCAGCAGCAGGCGGCCGCGCCTCGACAGATCGTAGCGCAACCGCACCTGGGACTCGGGCCCGGAGCCGCTCAGCACCAGCGCCAGGCCCTCCTCCCGGCCTTCCAGGTACAGCACCATCCCCGAGGCGTCGGCGTAGGACATCCGGTAGCGGCCGCCCGCGTCCCGGGTGACGAAGCCCACCATCTCGAAGTCCTTGCGCGCCCCGGTGGCCACGCGGCTCTGCAGCATGAGCAGCGTGTGCTCGTACTTCCACTGGCCCACCAGCCGGTCCACGGTGGCCGGGTCGCCCGGCGGGCTGCCCTGCCACACCCCGACGAGCCGGTCCAGCAGCGTGTCGGTGAGCGCCGAGCGGGCGTGGAACTGGAGCGTGTCGGGCGCGGCCGCGGCGGGCGCCGGAGGGGGCGCCGCGGCCCGCGCCGGCCCGGGGTTCGCCGCGGCCGCAGCCATCACGGCCAGAGCTGCCAGCGCCCCCGCCGCGAGCGCCGCGGGGGGCACCCACATCGCGGGCCGCATCACCGGGCCCCCTTCCAGAACCGGACGAAGTTCAGACCCATGCCGTCCTCCACCTGTTCGCGGGTCCACCGCCGCTTGAACAGCCGCTGGGCGGTGCGCCAGCCCTCCTCGGTCAGCAGGCAGCCGGCGTGCGTCTCCCCGGGGCGCAGCTCGTCGGGCGACAGGAACACGAACCCGCCCGCCGCGCCGTGCGGCAGGCGGCCCGGGTACAGGCACGGCACGTCCACCCCCTCGGGGGAGCGCAGCTCCGACTGGTCCAGCAGCAGCCCCTGGCCCGCGATCCGCCGGGCCTCGGCGGGAGTGGGCGCGGCATCCGGCTGCACCGCCCGCACCCCCATGCGTTGCAGGAAGCCCAGCAGCAGCGTGTCGGAGAGGTCGAAGGAGCCCACCCGCGACTCCAGCACCACGGCGACCCGGCCGTGGCGGGCGAGGTCGTCCAGCTCGTCCGCGGTGTGGGCCACCTGGAAGGTGGAGGTGTCCGGCGCGAACTCGCGCTCCAGCTGCGCCACCCGGGTGGCCGTCTGGAGCGGCTCGGCCGCCGGCAGCGACAGCAGCACCACGCCCGCGCCGCGCGCGGCGGCTTCGCGCAGGCCGTGCCGGCCGTCCTCCAGGCGCACCCGCGCCACCGGCCGGCCGATCCGGGCGGCCAGCCGGGCCAGGCGCCGCCCGTCCACGCGGAAGAGCGAGGTGTCCGCCACCGCGTGCAGCACCCGCAGCTCGAAGCGGCCCACCGCCTCCAGCACGTCCGCCCGGAGCTTCCAGGCGCGGTCTTCCGGCTGGTGGTAGTCGGGGTGCTCGCCGGCCGAGGCGGTGAACAGCGAGGGGATGCCGCGGTCGGAGAAGGGCCAGTGGTCGCTGTCCTGCCCGGTGCCCCAGGCGCCGGCGCGGCCGCGCAGGGAGTCCGGCAGGCAGCCCCGCGCCAGGTGCACCAGCTCGGGGTAGCGGTCCACCCCGCCGATGTTGGGCACCGGGTCGCCCACCCCCACCATGTCCAGGTTGAGCATCACCGCGATGCTCTCGGCGGGCGGGTGCTCCGCGAACCAGGTGGACCCCTGCAGCCCCTGCTCCTCGCACCCGAACAGCGCGAAGTAGACGGTGCGCCGCGGCCGCCACGCGCCGCGGGCCACCGCGCGGGACAGCTCCAGGACGGTGGCCGCGCCGGAGGCGTTGTCGTCCGCCCCGGGGTACACCCGGCCCAGCGCGTCGCGGCCCATGTGGTCCAGGTGGGCCCCCACCACCACGCACTCGTGCCGCAGCCCGGAGTCGGTGCCCGGGACGCGCCCCACCACGTTGCGCCCGAGGCTGTGCGGCTGGGCCTGGCTCTCGACCTTGATGCGCACGTGCCGGCCGAGCGGGAAGGAGACGTTCCGGCCCTGGTCCATGGCCGCGCGCAGCTCGCTCAGCGAGTGCCCGGAGCCGGTGAGCAGGTCGCGCACCACCCGCAGCCCCACCCACAGCGAGGGCATGTCGGGCACGTAGTAGCGCTCCTGGACGGTGCCGAACACCGGCCGGTCGCCCTCGAACATGAGGGCTCCCTTGGCGCCGTGCGCCCGCGCCGCGCGCACCTTCCAGCCGTTGGCCCGCTCCTCCTCCCAGCGGGCGCCCCGGGGCGCGCCGCGCTGGAAGAGCACGATGCGATCGCGCACGTCCACCCCGGCGTAGTCGTCGTGGCCCTTCTCCGGGGCGCTGATGCCGTAGCCCACGAACACCACCTCGGCCTCGGCCGTGCCGGAGCCCACGCACAGGGGAGCCACGAAATCGGCGCCGAAGGCATAGCGGATTTCGCCCGGCGGGGCGTCCGGGAAGGTGAGTTCGGGCACGCCGGAGAGCTGGGTGGAGAGGAACTCGAAGGGCTGGAAGTAGCTGCTGTCGCCCACCCCGGGGCGCACGCCCCACTCCTGGAAGCGGGCGGCGGCCCAGGCCTCGGCCCGGGTGCCTCCGGGCTGGCCGGTCCGGCGGCCGTCCAGGGAATCGGCGCTCAGGACCTCGGCCAGGCCGCGGGCCATGTCGCCGTCGTAGGGGGCCTGCGCGCGGGCCGTCCCGGCCAGCGCCAGCGCCAGTGCCACTGCTGCCAGCCTCCTGAACACCTGGGCCTCCGAATCCGTAGCAGGTGTGGCAACGGGGGTTACGGGCGGGCATTGTGACACGCCCTGGAGGGCCCCGGCAAGTGCGCCCGGGCCCGGGTGTTCCCCGCATTTCGGGTTGTTGAACGGAGGGTGACAAGGCTATCCTTCCCGCGGGCAACTCCTGGACGAAGTCCCTGAGCGGCCCGCCCGGCCGTGGACTCGTCCGACTCGGGTTCCGAACCATCCCTAGCGAGGCACGTTTGATCCAAGGCGCGCTCTTCGGGGCCGGCAATATCGCCCAGCGCGGGCATTTGCAGGCTCTGAACTCCGACCCGGCGCTGGCCACGGAGATGCGGATCACCTCCTGCTGCGACCTGGCCTCCGCCAACCTGGAGGCCGTCCGGAGCCGGTGGCCCGAGATCCGCACCTACCCCTCGGCCCCGGCTCTGTGGGCGGCCGAGAAGCCCGACTTCGTGGACATCTGTACCCCGCCCGACTCCCACGCGGCGCTGCTGCGGGAGGCGGTCGCGCGGCGGGCGCACATCTTCTGCGAGAAGCCGCTGTGCCGCTCCTCCCGGGAGGCGCAGGAGCTGGACCGCCTGGTGCGCGGCGCCCCCCTGGTGTTCCTGCCCGGCCACCAGTACCACCACGCGCCGCCGTGGCGCGCGGTGGCCGAGGCGGTGCGGGCCGGCGAGATCGGCGGGCTGCGCCTGGTGGAGTGGACCGTGTGGCGCCGGGAGGCCAACCCGGGCAACTCCGCCTGGTCCCCCGCCTGGCGCACCGACCCGGCGGTGGGCGGCGGCGGGATCCTGATGGACCACGGCGCCCACGTGGTCTACCAGCTGCGCTCGCTGCTGGGCGACCCGGTGGCGGTGACCGCCCGGCTGCAGCGCCTGCGCCCGGACGCCTACCCGGTGGAAGACACCGCCAGCGTGATCTTCGAGTACCCGGCCGCGGTGGCCCGGCTGGGCTTCACCTGGGCCTCCCCGCTGCGCGAGATCACCCAGCGGCTGGTGGGCTCCCAGGGCGAGATCCGGGTCCTGGACGACCGCATCGTGCTGGCGCGGGACGGGACCGAGCGGGAGCTGAAGTTCGACGCCGGGATGTCCGCCAATTCCTCCCACGCGGAGTGGTTCGTCCCGCTGTTCCGCGAGTTCGCCGCCCGGGTGCGGCGCCGGGACTACGCCCGCGACGGCTGGGAGGAGGCGGTGGCCTCCCAGCGGACGCTCGAGGCGTGCTACCGCTCGGCCGCCGAGGGCTGCACGGTGCGGCCGGCCGAGCCGCAGCGGGTGCCCGCGTGAAGCGCTGGGAGCTGCTGTTCCTGGCCCTGGGGGCGGGCCTGTTCCTGCTGCTGCTGCGGCAGTTCGGCCTGACCTCGCTGGTGGACTCGCTGGTCAGCCAGGGGCCCCGGTTCCTGCTGGTGCTGGTGCCCACCGCGATCTCCTACCTGCTGTTCTGCTTCGCGTGGTGGCTGGTGCTGGACCCGCAGTCGCGGCGCGAGCTGACCTTCGGCTACCTGTTCCTGGTGTCCATCGCCGGCTTCTCGCTCAACTACATGACCCCGTTCATCGCCCTGGGCGGCGAGCCGCTCAAGATGATGCTGCTCTCCCGCCGCCTGGGCAGGCACCGCTCGGTGTGCTCGGTGATCGCCTACAACGCGCTGCACGTGCTCTCCCACCTGGGGATCTTCGTGACCGCGTTCGTGCTGGGCTTCTGGTTGCTGGACCTCACCCCCACCCGGGTGTTCGCGCTGGCCGGCGGGGCGCTGGTGTGCGCGGGGCTGGCGGTGGCGCTGCTCACCGCTCACCGGGGCGGGCTGGTGCAGCGGGTGCTGCGGGTCCTGGGCTGGCAGCGGCTGGTGCGCATCCCGCCGGAGCGGCTGGCCGCCTGGCACGAGCGCCTGGTGCGCTACGACGCCAGCGTGACCAGCTTCTACCGCAAGCGCCGGGGCAGCTTCTGGCTGGCCCTCAGCGCCGACTTCCTGGGCCGCGCCATCTGGGCCATGGAAGTGGCGGTGATGCTGGCCAACGTGGGCCGCTGGCTCCACCCGCTGCGCGCCTTCTTCGCGCACTCGGTGAGTTCGCTGATGCAGGCGGTCACCTTCTTCGTGCCCTACGAGCTGGGGGTGAAGGAGGGCAGCTTCTTCCTGTGCCTGAAGTGGCTGGACGTGGATCCCTCGCTGGGCCTGTACATCGGGGTGGCCTCGCGGCTGCGCGAGATTCTGTGGATCGCCGCGGGCCTGGGCATCATGGCCGCGCTCGGGGTGCGCCGGCTGCCGGTGCTGTCCGCCGCGCCGGGGCTGGGCAAGGAGGTCGAGTGAGCCTCAGGGGCCTGCGGGCGGAGCTGGAGGCGCGCCAGGTGTTCAAGGCCTGGGAGATCGAGGAGAACCTGGACCGGTTCTTCTTCCGCCCGGTGGCGGTGGTGTTCACCGCCCTGTTCCTGCCCCTGGGCATCACCCCCAACCAGGTCAGCGTGGCCGGCATGCTGCTGGGCACGGCCTCCATCTTCTTCCTGTTCGGCCCCCGCCTGCCGGCGCTGCTGGCGGCGGTGGCGCTGCTGTGGCTCGCCGAGATCCTGGACGCGGCCGACGGCCAGCTGGCCCGGATGCAGCAGGAGCCCTCGCGCCTGGGGCGGATCGTGGACGGCGTGTGCAGCATGCTGATGTACCTGGCGGTGTACGCGGCGCTGGCGGTGGGGCTGGTGCAGCGCACCGGGCAGTGGGGGTACGCGGTGCTGGCGGTGGCCGCGACCGCGTCCCACTCCCTGCAGAGCGCGCTGTACGACTTCTACCGCGGCGAGTACATCCGCATCGCCAAGAAGCGCGAGGCCACCGACGGCGACGCCCCCGAGGCGCTGGCGCGCGCGCAGCGCATCGGCCGGGCGCGGGCTCCCGGCCTCGGCCCGCGGATGATGCTGGCGCTGTACCGCCACTACGCCCAGCGCCAGGTGTGGACCACGCCCACCTACCAGCCGCTGCTGCGGGCCGTCCGGGCCCAGTTCCGGACCCGGCCGGTGTCGGAGAGGTTCGCCGCGGCCTACGCCCGGCACCAGCGCCGCATGGTGCGCTGGTGGAACCACCTCGGCCCCAACGCCCACCTGCTGCTGCTCACCGGCGCCATCCTGGTGCACCGCCCGGCGTGGTACCTGTGGGCCAACGTGCTGCTGCTCAACCTGTACGCGCTGGCCATGACCTGGGCCCAGCGCAGCACCTCCGATCGGCTGATCCAGGAGCTGCTGCTGGAGGAGGCCGCCGCCCGGCCGGAGCCGGAGACCCGCAGGGTGATGGCCCGCGTGCCATGACGGCCCCCGCGTGGGAGGCCGTGCTGTTCGACTTCGGCGGCACCCTGGACGGCGACGGCATCCACTGGAGCCGCCGCTTCGACGCCGCCTTCCGCGCCCTCGGGCTGAGCTACCCGCCGGAGGCCCTGGACCGGGCGTTCCGGGCCGCCGAGGACGCCATCAACGCCGACCCCGCGGTGAGCCGGCTGGACCTGCCCGGATCCATCCGCCTGGAGGCGGGCCTCATGCTGGGCGCCCTGGGCTTTCCCGATCCCGCCCCGGCCGAGGCCGCCGCCCGCGCCCTGACCCTCGAGACCCGCGGCTTCCTGGCCCGCAACTCGGACGTGCTGCGCGCCCTGCGCGGCCGGGCCCGCCTGGGGATCCTCTCCAACTTCACCGGCAACCTGGAACTGATCCTGAGCCAGGAAGGCCTGCGCGACCTGGTGGACGGGGTGTTCGACTCGGCCGTGGTGGGGCTGCGCAAGCCCGACCCGGCGTTCTTCCGGCACGCGCTGGAGCGCCTGGGCGCCGAGCCCGCCCGGGCCCTCATGGTGGGGGATTCGGTGGACATGGACCTGCGCCCGGCCCGGGCCTTGGGCATGGCCACCGCCTGGGTGGAGGGCCCCGCGCCCCGGCCGACCGACTTCCGGCCCGACCTCACGCTGGCCAGCGTGCGGGACCTGCCGGGCGCCTGGGGGGCCCGCCGGTGAAGGCCGGGATCCTGGCCGCCGGGGAGGGGTCCCGGCTCCAGGGGACCGGCCCGCCGGTCCTCAAGCCGCTGCTGGAAATTCGTGGTAAGTCACTTATTTACAGGACGATAGAGAATCTGGCCGAGGCCGGGGCGGAGGACATCCAGGTCATCGTGAACGAGGACTCGGTGGAGGTTCGGGACCGGGTCCTGGCCCTCCCGCTACCCGTTCCGGTTCGGTTTGTGGTACGTTCCACCCCTAGTTCCATGCACAGCCTGCTGGTGCTCCGGCCGTATTTCGGGGACCAGGCAGCGCTGGTGTCCATGGTGGACTCGATATTGCCCCCCGGCGCGCTGGCCGGCCTGGCCCGCAGGGCCCGGTCGCGCCGGCGGTCCGACGGAACCCTGGCGCTGACGTCGTTCGTAGACGACGAGAAGCCCGTGTGCGTGCGGATGGCCGGGGACCGGATCACCGAGCTGGGCACGCGCCTTCCGGGTGCCCGGTGGGTGACCGCCGGGATCTACTACTTCACACCGCGGGTGTGGCCAGAGCTGGACCGGGCCGAAGCACTGGGCCTGTCCAAGATGCGCAACTTCCTGGGCCACCTCGTGGAGACGGGTTTCCGGCTGCACGGCCACCGGCTGCCCAAAACGGTGGACGTGGACCGTCCCCATGACGTGAGGGCCGCCGAGGAATATCTGGCCCTCTGGGAGCGCAAGGAATGACGCCACAATTCACGGGGATCGCCCGCTCGGTCGAATTCTCCCCCAACCACGAGAGCAACGACGCAGCCATCATGCGGCTCACCCGCGAGGCCATCGAGGCCCGCGGCTTCCGCGTGGCCATGCTCAGCGAGGACGAGCTGCCCACCGCGCAAGTGAGTTCCCCGGTGGTGTTCCACATGTGCCAGGGCCCCCGCAGCCTGGCCTGGCTCATGCGGCTCGAGGCGCAGGGCAAGCTGCTCATCAACTCCTCCACCTCCATCCAGAACTGCTACCGCACGTTCATGGTGGAGCGCTTCAACCGCGCCGGGGTGCCCTTCCCGCGCACCGTGGTGGTGGACACCGCCATCCGCGCGGTGCCCGAGGAGGTGGCCGACCTGCCCAGCCTGTGGGTCAAGCGCGGCGACGTCCACGCCACCCAGAAGGGCGACGTGGTGCACGTGGCCGACGCGGCGGAGGCGCTCCAGGTGCTGGGCACCATGCGCGCGCGCGGCATCGACCGGGCGGTCCTGCAGGAGCACCTGGTGGGGGACGTGATCAAGTTCTACGCCATCCACAGCAACGGGTTCTTCGAGTGGTACCACTCGGAGGGGCCCGGCACCCGCCCGGTGGACCCGGAGGCGCTCCGCCTGGAGGCCGAGCGGGCCGCGTCCGCCGCGGGGCTGTCCATCTACGGCGGAGACCTGGTGGTCCACGACCAGGGCATCACCCTGATCGATCTCAACGACTGGCCCAGCTTCGCCCGTTTCCGGGAGCGAGCCGCGCAGAAGATCGCTGACCAAATCCTGAAAGAGGCTCGACTGCATGGCCGAATCGACTAAACCCCGCGCCGCCCTCATCCAGACCGAGATCCCCGGCCCCAAGTCCCGGCAACTCTTCGCCCAGGAACAGAAGTACATTGCCCCCGGCACCCAGGGCTTCGCCCTGTTCTCCGGGCTGGTGATGGAGCGCGGCGAGGGCGCCACCCTCACCGACGTGGACGGGAACCGCTACATCGACTTCATCGCCGGCATCAACGTCGCCGCCCTGGGGCACTCCCACCCGCACTGGGTCAAGCTGATGACCGAGCAGATCCAGAAGCTCTCGGTGGGCAGCTTCTGCTCGGAGAACCGGGTGAAGCTCACCGAGCTGCTGGCCTCGGTCACCCCCGGCGACCTGAACCGGGTGCAGTTCTACAGCGGCGGCGCGGAGGCGGTGGAGGCCGCCATCCGGCTGGCCAAGGCCCACACCAAGAAGTACGAGGTGGTGGGCTTCTGGGGCGGTTTCCACGGCAAGACCGGCGGCGTGCTGGGGGTGCTGGGGTCGAACTTCAAGCACTCGCTCGGGCCGCTGATGCCGGGGCTGTTCCTCACCCCCTACCCGGACTGCTACCGCTGCCCGTTCAAGATGAAATACCCGGAGTGCAACTTCCACTGCCTGGACTTCGCCCGGGAGATGATCAAGGTGGAGACCACCAACTCCATCGCCGCGATCCTGGTGGAGCCCATCCAGGGCACCGCGGGCAACATCGTGCCGCCGCCCGGGGCGATGCGGAAGATCCAGGAGATCGCGCGGGAGTTCGGGGCGCTGCTCATCTCCGACGAGATGATCACCGGCTTCGGGCGCTGCGGCGAGTGGTTCGGGGTGAACCACGACGGGGTGGTGCCGGACATCATGACCTGCGGCAAGGGCATCGCCGCGGGCTTCCCGCTGTCGGCGGTGATCACCAGCGACCGTATCGCCAACAGCCCGCCGTGGAGCAACCCCTCGGGCAGCTCCTCTTCCTACGGCGGGAACCCCATGGGCGCGGCCGCCGGCCGGGCCTCCGTCGAGACCATCCGCGACCAGAAGCTGGTCGAGAACTCCCGCAAGGTCGGCGCGCTCATGCTGGCCCGGTTCCGGGACTTCGAGCGCAAGTTCTCGTTCGTGGACGGCGTGGACGGCAAGGGCCTGATGATCCGGGTGGAGCTGGTCAAGAGCAAGGCGACCCGCGAGCGGCTGGACCGGAAGGTGTGCGAGGGCATCTTCCTGCGCGCCATGCGGCGGGGGCTGCTGACCATGGCGTACACCAGCAGCTTCCGGGTGAACCCGCCGCTGGTGCTGGACGAGGCCACCGCCATGGAGGGCATGGACCTCCTGGAGGAGGCCTTCGCCGAGACGGAGCGCGAGCTGAAGCGCTAGCCGCGCGCCTTACAGCTCCAGGACCCCGGCGAGCTGGGTCAGCCGCGACCCCACCTGGCGCTGGGCGTCGTCCAGCTGCTCGCTGGACAGCCGCAGGAAGCGCCGGGTCTCCTCCAGCGTCTCCGCGGTGTCCTCGGTGCGGCAGAAGCCGGCCGGATCGGTGAGCGCGCAGGACACGTGCACCAGCGCCTCCATCTCGTGGCCGGCCATGCACCGGGGCCGGGCGTGGTGCACGATGGTGCGCTCCAGCGCCGGCGGGAAGTTCCACGCGCGGGCCAGCTCGCCGCCCGCCTCGAGGTGGTCCACCCCCAGCACCTCCCGCTCCGCCTCCAGCAGCGTTCCGCCGGCCGCCTGCCGCTGGCACGCCTGGGCCAGCCCCTGGGGCATGCAGCGCTCCACCGCCAGCAGCCCCACGTCGTGGAGCAGGCCGTACGAGAAGGCCTGGTCCCCCAGGCCCAGCCCCCCGAGCCGGTCCAGCACGTCCGCGGTCAGCGCCGCGCCCATGCAGTGCCGCCAGTGCGCCACGCGGTCGAAGCCCCCCTGGCCCTGGCCGCGGATCAGCAGCCCGACCTTCACGATGCTGGCCACGCACAGCTGCTTGATCGCCTTGAAGCCCAGCACCAGGATGGCTTCCTGCACCGTGCCGACCGCGCGCAGGCGGCCGTAGGCGGCGGAGTTGGCGAGCTTGAGGAGCGTCGCCACCAGCGAGGGGTCGGCGGACACGGCCTCGGCCAGGCGGGCGGCGTCGGTGGCGGGGTTGTCGATGACCTGCCACACTCGCATCAGCACCTGCGGGAACGGCGGCAGGCCGGTGACCCGTTCCAGGAGGGTGTCGCGGTGGGAGGTTTCGGTGACCATGGGGCCTCCTCCCGGCGCGGCGCCAGGCCGGGCCGGGACCAGCCGTCGCACGCCTAGATGTCGAACGCCTCGGCCAGCGCCACCAGGCGGTTCATCACCACCTGCCGGGCCTGGCTGATCTGCGGGCTGCTCAACCCCAGGAATGTCCGGAGCCGCTCGAAGCTCCCGCCCACGTCCCGGTCCAGGCAGTACTCCTGCTGGTCGGTCAGCGTGCAGGCCAGGGCGACCAGCGCCTCCAGCTCGTAGCCGCGCTCCAGGCGCGGCGCCGCGTGGTGCTCGATGACCTCCTGCAGGCTCACGGGGAAGTTCCACGCCCCCGCCAGCGCCGCGCCGGCCTCCGCGTGATCCATCCCCACCACCTCCCGCTCCACCTCCATGAGCCGGCGGTCGGAGGCCATCTGCAGGGCCAGTTGCTCCGCCGCTTGGTCCGGCAGGCACCGGTCCAGAGCCACCATCCCGATATCGTGCAGCAAGCCGTGCGAAAAAGCCAGATCCCCGATGGGCAGCCACTGGATCTCGGCCAGCGCCTCGGCCGCCAGGCCGGCGCCCACGCAGTGCCGCCAGTACAGCACATGGTCGAAGGTGCGCGGCGCCGCGCCCTGGCTCAGGAGTCCCACCCGCACGATGGTCCCCATGCACATCTTCTTGATGGTGTTGAAGCCGAGCAGGGTGATGGCTTCGGGGATGGTGGTGATGCTGCGGCTGCGCCCGTAGCTGGCCGAGTTGGCCAGCTTGAGCAGCGAGGCCACCAGCGAGGGATCCGCGCACACGGCCTCCGCCAGGGTGCTGGCATTGGAGACCGGGTTGTCGATGACCTGCCACACCCGCATCATGGTGTGCGGCAGCGGAGGCAGGCCGTGGATTCCCTGGACCAGCTGTTCGCGCGAGACCGTGGCAGCTCGCAAGTGCCGACCTCCCGTCTCGGGGGCGGAACAGCGCAGCGCCCCCGGGGCGGGCAGCGCGCAGTGGATTGGATACCAAGGGAGGTATCGGCAGGCAGCGGAGAGTTATTAATGTTCTGCCCTTGATAGTGCGGGATCGTGCATCGTCCCCGCCGGGGCGGCGGGATTGCGCGCGGGCCGGCGCATTCCGCCGGCGCGGCTAGAGCTTCGCCCGGGTGCGCAGCGCGCCCAGCGCCTCCCGCGCCCGGGCCCGCGCCTCGACCTCGTCCCAGCGGAGCGCGCGGCCGTCGCGCACCAGCCACTCCCCGTGGCTCAGCACCGCGCGCACGTTCTCGGGCCGGCCGGTGTACACCACCGCCGCGGCGTACTCCTCGGCGGTGGCCGGCGCGGTGGGGTTCCAGCCCCGGTGGAGGTCCAGGAACACCACGTCGGCGGCCTTGCCGGGCTCCAGGCTGCCGGTCTCGGCCTCCCACCCCAGCGCGCGCGCGCCGCCGCGGGTGGCCATCTCCAGCACTGCCAGCGGCGGCAGCGCCGCCGGCCCGTGGCGGGGCTTCTGGATCAGGGCCGCCAGGCGCATCTCGGAGAACATGTCCAGGGTGTTGTTGCAGGCGGCCCCGTCGCAGCCCAGCGACACCGAGACGCCGCGGGCGCGCAGCCCCGGCACGTCGGCAATGCCCGAGGCCAGCTTGAGGTTGGAGCCTGGGCAGTGCAGCACGTGGGCGCCGGTGCGGGCCAGGATCCCCTCCTCCGCCTCCGAGAGGTGGACGCAGTGGGCCAGGCAGCTCAGCGCCGAGAGCGTGCCGAGCCGGTCCAGGTGCTCCACGTTGCCGCAGCCGCAGCGCTGGTGCACCGCCTGCTGCTCGCGGGTGCTCTCCGAGGCATGGGTGTGCCAGCGGGAGTGCTCGTAGGCGCCGGCCAGGGCGAAGGAGTCGCGCATCAGCCCGTCGCTGCACGAGAGCACGAAGCGCGGCGTGAAGGCGTACCGCAGCCGGCCGCCGGCCCGGCCGTGGAAGCGCCCCGCCAGCTCGCGCGCCTCGGCCAGCGCGGCGGGCGCGGGCTCGTGCAGCTCCGGGCAGGACCCGGGCAGGTCCATGAGCGTCTTGCCGAAGAAGGCCCGCAGCCCGGAGGCCTCGAGTTCCTGCCCGATCACCTCGGTGTGGCGCAGCGTGCCCATGTCCATGAGCGCCGTGGTCCCGGAGCGCACCAGCTCCAGGAGCCCCAGGCGCACCGCCGCGCGCATGGAGGCCTCGTCGTGGGCCGCCTCCAGCGGGAAGATCCGCCGGCTGAGCCAGTCCAGGAGGTCCAGCTCCTCCGCCAGGCCCCGGAACAGGGTCTGGCACAGGTGCAGGTGGGTCTGGACGAAGCCGGGGAGCGCCAGGCAGTCGCCCAGCGCCACCACGGTCGCGCCCGGCGCGCCGGCGCGGCGCTCCCCCGGGGCGAGCACCGCGGCGATGCGCCCGTCCTCCACCAGCAGCGCCCCGCCCGGCACGAAGGCGCGGGCGGGGTCGAAGGTCAGGACGGCCTGGGTCTCGACAAGCGTGCGCGGCATGCGATGGCTCTCCCCTCGCCGGGCCGCTCCGCGGCGCCGGCGCAGTGCGAGAGCATAGGCGCTGGCGGGCGGCCGCGCCAGCGGCGCCCGCGCGCGCACGCCGCCCGCGCCGGCCGGGAAGCCCCGAAATCGCTTTGCGCAGCGCGGGCTTTGGCCTATTCTCGGGGCCGAAACTTCGTCCCGACTCGCCCGCCGGGACGGGGACCCGACCCGTCCGAAGGCCCCGAGGCAGCACGTGGCGCAGCAGCTGGAAGCGGTCCAGAACCGCCTCAAGTACACGTTCTACAGCGTCCAGAACTTCGCCTACTTCAGCGGCCGCGTGCTCGCCCTGTGCGTGGCGCCGCCGATCTACTGGCGGGACCTGTACGAGCAGCTCCACTTCATCGGCGTGGGCTCGCTGTACCTGGTGCTGCTGTCGGCGTTCTTCTCGGGCCAGGCGCTGGCCATCCAGCTCACCCGCGAGCTGCAGAGCATGGGCTCGGAGACCTACCTGGGCAAGCTGATGGTGGTGGCGGTGGTGCGCGCCCTGGGGCCGACGCTCACCGGGCTGGTGGTGGCGGCGCGCTGCTCCTCGGGGATCACCGCCGAGATCGGCGCGATGAAGGGCTCCAACCAGATCGACGCGCTGACCGCCTTCGGCACCGACCCGCTGCGCAAGCTGGCCGTGCCGCGGGTGTACGCGCTGCTGGTCATGCTCCCGTGCCTGACGCTGATCTCCGACCTGCTGATGTTGTACGGCGGGGCGCTCATCTCAATCTACATGGCGCGGGTCTCGATGACCACCTACTGGAGCATGGTGCGGGCCTACATGACCTTCGCCAACCTCACCGTGGGGATGGTGAAGCCGGTGGCCTACTCGTTCGTGATCTCGCTGGTGGCCTGCTACCAGGGCTTCACCAGCAGCGGGGGCACGCGCGGCGTGGGGCGGTCGACCACGCAGTCGGTGGTGATCGCCTCGGTGAGCATCCTGGTGGGCGACGCGGTGCTCACGCGCTGGGTGTTCGCGATGCTGGGGTGGTGAGATGATCGAGTTCCGCGACGTCCACTTCCGCTTCGGGCCGCTCAAGGTCCTGGACGGGGTGTCCTTCAAGGTGCGCCAGGGCAGCACCAAGGTGATCCTGGGGCCCTCGGGGACCGGCAAGTCCACCGTCCTGAAGCTGATCCTGGGGCTGCTCAAGCCGGAGCGCGGGCAGGTGCTGCTGGACGGCGTGGACGTGGCCACCGCCCGCCGGGACGAGCTGATGGCGCTGCGGCGCAAGGTCGGAATGGTGTTCCAGGAGGGGGCGCTGTTCGACTCGCTCACCGTCGGGGAGAACGTGGGCTACTCGTTCCTGGAGCGCAGCCGCATGACGCTCGAGGAGGTGGAGGCGGAGGTGCGGCGGCATCTCACGCTGGTGGGGCTGGACCCGGAGCTCATTGACCAGCTGCCCGACCAGCTGTCGGTGGGGATGCAGCGGCGCGTGGCCATCGCCCGCGCGCTGGCCGCGTGCAACCCGACGCACATGCTGTACGACGAGCCCACCACCGGGCTGGACCCGATCACGCTGGAGACCATCACCGACGTGATCGTGCGGCTCAAGGAGGAGCTGGGCATCACCTCGGTGGTGGTCACCCACCAGATCCCGGACGCGCTGAAGGTGGGCAGCAGCTTCCTGATGCTGGGCGCGGGCAAGGTGGTGTTCGACGGGAACGCCGAGGCGCTGGCGGCCTGCGAGGTGCCGTTCGTGATGGAGTTTCTGGAGCCTTTCAAGAAGACGCTGCGGGGTGCCTTCCACAGCCTGCACCCCGAGCTCAACGCAGGGCAGGGGACGTCGCCATGAAGCGATCCGGGGACATTCGCTGGGGGCAGGTGCAGATCGGAGTGGTGGTCGTGGGCGCGGCGCTGTTCCTGTTGT
>Ga0335070_10001151_pt1 | contig 30220 bp, 41 predicted proteins | sample Lox_Sample_13_FD_206722 | JGI IMG/M metagenome (GOLD analysis project Ga0335070, IMG submission 206722) | Soil microbial communities from Loxahatchee National Wildlife Refuge, Florida, United States - Lox_Sample_1.3 | ecosystem: Environmental > Terrestrial > Soil > Wetlands | place: USA...
AGGTGCGGGGAGGGGTGGTGGGAGGCTCACTTACCCAGGGTACGCTGAAGGTGGGCGACCAGATCGAAATAAGGCCCGGCCTCTACGACAGCGTCAAGACGAAGTATGTGGCGGTCGTGACGACGGTCGTCAGCCTCGGGACAAGCGCCGGCCTCGTCGACTCGGTCAAGCCTGGAGGGCTGGTGGCGATCGGGACCACTCTGGACCCCTTCTACACAAAGAGCGACGCTCTGGTGGGGAGCGTGGCTGGAATCCCGGGCACGTTACCCGAGGAGATAAGCGACCTTGGGATGAAGCCCACGCTGTTCGACACCGTGGTTGGCGTCAACGATGTGATCAAGGTCGAGCCCATCAAGATGAACGAGATCCTGAGGCTGAACGTAGGCACCGCCACAACGGCGGGAACCGTGTTCCAGATGAAGGGAGGCAACGTCTACGTGAAGCTCAGGAAACCGGTCTGCCCGGCCCCGGGCGCCAGGGTCGCCATCAGCAGGAGGGTGGGCGACCGCTGGAGGCTCATCGGTTCGGCCACTCTGGTGTAGGCCGTTGCTGGTGCTGCTGGATACCTCCATCCTCATCTACCTGGTCGAAACTCCGTCCTCCTTCCTGGAGGGGCTCACGGGAAGCCTCGGGAAGGTGGAGTTCGCTGTCACCGATTCGGTCCTCGGGGAGCTGAAGGGCCTGGCCGCGTCCAGGGGCGCCAGGGCGAAGAAGGCCAAGGGCGCGCTCTCCTATGCCCAGGGGCTGAAGTCCTACCCTGTGGGAGGGGAGGCCGACGACTCTCTTGTCAAGCTGGCACTGAGGGAACGGGCCGTAGTGGCGACCCTGGATGGAGAGCTTGCGTCATCTCTCAGAAGGAAGGGGATACCAGTGGCGACCCTGAGCGGCGACCGGCTTCTAGTTCTGGGAGCGACCACCTGAGTTCGGCCTACTTTGAAAAAGTTTAAAATATGTGCGCCTGAGACCTCTTCGTGGAGCAGGGCCGCGAGGTCTTTGTGAGAGGGTCAAGTTGTTCCAGCTAGTGAAGCTGAGGGACGTCGTCCGAGTCCCGCCTGACAAGTTCAGGGAGCCGCTGAAGGGGGTAGCGGAGACCGTGCTCAAGATGAGATACGAGAGCACGCTGACTCCGGAACACGGCTACATCATATTGGTGACCGGAGTGCAGGTCGAGCCGGTGGGCAAGATGGTCCACGGCGACGGAGGGATCTATCACCACGTCGAATTCTCGGTCCTGGCCTACGAGCCGAAGCTGCAGGAGATAGTCGAAGGGGAGGTGGTGGAGATCACCGAGTTCGGCGCTTTCGTGAGGATCGGTCCGGCCGACGCGCTCCTCCATGTCTCTCAGATCATGGACGACTACATCTCCTCCGACCTGAAGCAGGGCATCATCCTCGGCAGCAGCACCAACAGGAAGCTCAAGGTGGGCTCGAAGGTCCGGGTGAGGATAACGGCGGTCAGCTTGAGCCGGGGCATAAGTCTCGGCAAGATCGGCGTGACGTGCAGGCAGCCGTACCTTGGAGCTTTCGAATGGATAGAGGAGGACCTCGCGAAGGCGGCGCCGAAGAAGGGCGCCAAGGAGACGAAGGCCTAGGGGCGTTTCGGTTTGACCAAGGAGCTCGCCTGCAGAAAGTGCATGTTCATCAGCCAGGGCAAGGTCTGCCCTGCGTGCGGCTCTGTGGACCTGACCGAGAACTGGAAGGGGCAGGTGGTCATATTCAACGTGGAGAAATCCGAGGTCGCCAAGACCTTGGGCGTGACCAAGCCGGGCAAGTATGCCCTTCAAGTGAGCTAGGGAGTTGCCGTACTACAGGCTCCAGAACTACCAGAGAGAGGACCTGAGGAGACCCCTTGGGGTCCTTATCAGCAACGGCGACCTGGCGGCCTACCTCAAGGAGGCGGTGCCGTCCGACGCGACCGTCGTGACCGTTGGGGACAGGACCACGGAATACTTCGTCACCCACGGGTGGCGCCCTTCCCTGCAGATAGTGGACACTCTTGAGAAGAGGGCGAGGCGCACGGCGCCCGTCGGAGGCTTCGACCGGATGACGAGCGTTAGCAACCCGGCCGGGGGCATCTCGAGCGAAGCCATGGAGCTGGTCCGGACGGAACTGGCTAATGGAGGCGCCTCCAGGATCCTCGTTGTGGGCGAGGAGGACCTCCTCCTGCTGCCGGTCCTGGTCTTCGCTGCGGACGGGACCGACGTCTTCTACGGGCAGCCCAACGAGGGAATGGTCCACGTGAAGGTCTCGCCGCAGACCAGGAAGAGGGCAGTGGACGTGCTCTCCGTGATGGGATACCAGGCGCCGATGCGCTGATCTGGAACCCCATGCTTCATCTCCCCCTCCACCATAAGATTCTTAAATGCACGCGCTGGTAGGCGTTGGATGACTATGTCTCTGCAGCGGACGAAACTCTTCGAGAACGCATTGCTCGGCCGGAAGGAGGCCACGTACTACTTCAAAGACTCGGCCGGCATGCTGAACAGGTCCCAGGCCGTCAAGTTGGTGGCCAACGACCTCGGAGTGAAGGAGGAGAACGTGGTGGTGATGGGCATCCGCGGCAGGCAGGGGACGCGAGACCTCGTCGGCACCTTCTACGCTTTCGAAGACGTCAAGGCCGCGAAGGCTCAGCTACCGAAGCACTACTTCCTCAGGAGCATGTCCAAGGAGGACCGCAAGAAGTACTTCGAGGAAAGGAGGAAGAGCCGGGCCAAGAAGGTGGCCCCTGCGCAGAAGAAGTAGGAGTTGATGCCTAGACAATGAGCACGGAAGTAACGCCGCCGGTGGAGGAGAAGAAGCCGAAGGCAGTCCGAAAGCCGAAGAAGCCGAAGGTGAGCCCGTCGGTGTACAAGTTCTACACGGTAAGCGGTGCCGTCCTTTCCAAGACCAAGAGGGAGTGCCCCAGGTGCGGCAGGGGGACCTTCATGGCTCAGCACAAGGACAGATACTACTGCGGCAAGTGTGGCTTCACCGAGTGGTTCGAAAGGAAGCGCTAGGAGGCCTCCAGCTCCTTCCTGATGGCTATGGCCACAGGAGGCTGGACGAGTATCTGAAACGGAAGCACGTATTTTGATGCCGAAGCAGAGAACATGTTCTCCCTTGGGCCCGTTTCACAGTAGCCGTCCCTGAACAGCCTCACGAGGTTGACGGCGGCCTCGGGCGACTCGGCGGTTATGGCGGAATAGTAGAGGTATTCCACTATGTCCCAGGGCTGCTCGCCTCCCTCCTCCGCCTGTTCTAGGTCCACGATGTTGACGCCCGCGGCGTTGATGAGGACGTTGCTGGGCTTCGTATCGCCCAGGCAGAAGTTCGTGGCGTGGATGCTCCCCAGGACCCGTGCGAACCTGCGGACCTTCTCCGCAGCCGACGGGTTTCCCTTCATGGCCAACCGGGTTATGGGCTCGAGGTTCTCGCCGTCGACGAACTCCTTTACTACCACCCTGTCGTCCGGCGCGACCAGGAGGATGCGTGGCGCCAGGGCCCCCGCCTTCCTGACGGCCAGGGTCCCCCTGTACTCCCTGGAAAGCCTGAGAAGGGGCTTGGACTCGAACTGCTTGGCAGTGACCGTCATCATGTTGGCCACCACCCACTTGAAGCTCCAGAAGTCCTGGAACTTCTTGGCGACGACCTTTGTCTCGCCGCCGGGGTACTGGATCGTGTACAATATCGCTGAGGAGAAGAAGTCCCCCATGTTCTCCGTCTTGTACTGGTAGGGGGAGCCGATCCCCAGCTCGGCTATCGCCTCCCTGATCCAGTCGGAGGAGAAGACGAGCCTTCCGTGGGGGAGGCGGATGAGCCCCTTCGGATTCTCCAGCTCGGACGGAAGCCTCTCCACCCCCCGGCTCCTGCTGATCTTGGAGGTGAGCTCCTTGAAGGCGGTGTTCGCCCCCACCATCCCTGCGAAACCATGAGCGATGTACTGCCTGACCCCCCTTTCGGCGACCCGGAGCGGCTCAGAGAAGAGAGGGGCCTTGATGATCTTGGCCGAGTCCGCCGTCAGGACGCAGTAGCCCCCTTCCCTCTTCATCAGCCCCTCCTCCACCAGGTCCCCTATGACGATCTCGAAACCCTTCAGGGTGCTGACGAGGTTCTCCTCCTTCTGCGGGCCGCTGTAGGTCCTCGAGTAGGAGTAGATGACCGGCGGGTAGACGAAAGCCCGCTTCTTCAGCTTCTCGAAGAGGAAATACGAAGGGGGGACGAGCATCTGCTGAGCGAAGTCGTCGTACCTGTCCAGGAGCTCCTCCACAGCTTCGAGGACGACCCGCCTCTTGAGGGATAGCTCAGCCTTCTTCAGGAACTCGGAGCCGTGCAGAGGCTGGTAGGTGTTAAGGAGGCGCCCCGAGACGAATTCGCCGAGCGATGCCTTCGTGGCGTCCTTGACGAACGACCCTTCGTCCACCAGCAGCGCAGAGAACTGCCTTCCGTCGATGGAGCCGTAAATGTACTTGGCCCTTGGGCGCAACTTGTCCAGGACCACAATAAGGTCGAAGTCGCTGTCTGGCCTGGAGTAGCCCGCGACCTTGGAGCCGTAGGCGGCGATGGCCACCACCTTCCTCGCCTTCGCGACCGAGGCCGCGGCCTTCAGGACGACCTCGCTGTCCCCAGGTCCCAGCATCAGTCGGCCATCTCCTTGAGCTTGGCAAGGGCCATGGGGTCGAAATCGGCGTTCAGGACGACGTCGAGGGGTATCCTCGCGGAGTTGTCGTCGGGGTTCACCACCTTGACGGGCAGCTTTCGCTCGTACCAGTTCTTTATAGTCCTCTGGTTCAGCGCGTCGTCGGTGAACCCCTCCTCGAACTTGGCGTCTATGAGGCTCGAGAGGCTCTTGAAACGACCGAAGACCTTCTGGGGCGGTACCGCCTCCTCCATGTCCCTGTAGGTGGCCTCGAACATCGTGGAGGCGGCCGGGGAGGAGACGGGCTGCTCCGAGAATCGCCTGACCAGCTCAAGGTAATGGGTGAACTCGTGGGCCACCACCGCTAGGACCGTCCTCTTCGAGGCGTACAGGATAAGGGGCGCGGTGAACTCGACGAGCAGGTGTAGTCTGCCGTTGGCCGCGGCTGGCACGTTCCTGGCGTAGTAGATGCCGGTGACGCCGACCTCGGCCTCTGACCTGACCAGGATGAGGAGCGGCTCAACGTAGTACGGCGGGTACGTCAGGCCAGCCGCCTTCTCCACCTTGCCGATCGATTCGGCCAGGACCCCCATCCTGTCCTCGAGCTTGGCGTAGACATCGGGCGGCAGCCTCCCCACCTTCACAGCCTCTCTGGGCCTTGCGAGAGGATCCACCCGAAGCGGCATGTCAAAAAAGCCACGGCGCGGCGCGTTAAAGGCTTTGCTCTCGCTGTTCAGGGGCGGTTGCGATGCCTTGCCGGGTCCATCCGAATCCCTTCCTACCTAATGTTTATATCAAGTGTTCGGAGGCACAGCCTTGCTGGTCGTCCACGTGAGGTGCGGGGCCTGCGGAGCCGAGGAGCCATTTCCATTCAAGTGTGCCTACTGCGGCCTCTACTTCTGCGGAGAGCATCGGCTGCCGGAGAACCATGCCTGCACGAAGTACGCCTACGCCCTTCCCCCCAGGCAGTACACGACGACCGCCGACGGTAGCATGAGCTACTTTCCGGGCTCCAGAAGGCGGTCGCCGCTGGACAGTGAGGCCGTCTCGTTCGCCGTGGGTGCGGTCCTCGTGTGGCTGGTGGGCGTTTCGATGCTGGGCTTCGAACCCAGCAACTTCGGCCTGGTGGTCAACAGCGTCCTTTTCGTCGTTGCCTTCCTCGGTCACGAATACGCCCACAAGCTGGCGGCGCATCACTACGGCCTCTGGGCCGAGTTCAGGCTGAACCCGCTGGGAGCCCTGCTTACGGCCCTTTCGATAGTGCTGCCCATCAAGTTCATCGCCCCCGGGGCGGTCATGTTGGGCGGATACAGCGACGAAAGGACGCTAGGGATAGTCGCGGCAGCCGGCCCCCTGGTCAACATAGCCATGTCTGCAGTGCTTGGGCCCCTGGTCTTCCTTCCCTCGGGCGGGTACCTTTGGCCGGCGTTCTATGTAAGCTCGTTCATCTCGGTCTTCAACCTGATCCCGGTGGCCATCCTCGACGGCAAGAAGGTGTTCGACTGGAACAAGGCGGTCTGGGGCGCCATGTTCGCCATCTCCGCCGTCTTTCTCTACGTCGCCTGGGTCGCCTAGGGGACGCCTCAGGGTATCCCTATTTCCTCTACGACGAGCCGGCCGACCACGTCGGGCCTCTTCAAGAGACCGGGCTTCGCAGCGTGGAGGGTGACGGTGAGGTCGGCCCTGACGACGAGCCCATGGTCCTCGCCGGTGTCCGGGTCGAGACCTGAAGGTATGTCTACGGCGACCTTCAGGGCCTTCGAGGCGTTGATCATGGAGATGGCCGTGGCGTGAGGCTCACCCACCGCTCCCTTCACGCCGGTTCCGAAGACGGCATCCAGGATCACGTCGCTGGAGTCGAAGAGGGCTTTCAGGCCGGATAGATCCTGAGCCGCTGCGACTTCGTTGATTCGGATGTCGTCAAAGGTCGAAATCATGTCCCATTGGGCGACCGCATCTTCAGCCCTCACCTTAGCCCTGCCCCCCAGCAGGATCAACGAGACATGCGCCCTGCCCGAGAGGTGCCTTGCGGCCGCCGCGCCGTCGCCACCGTTGTTGCCCGTCCCTGCCACTACTAGCACCGAGGGCTTCAGGCTTGCATCGAAGAGCTCGCAGACGTTCTCGGCGAGCGCCCTCCCGGCGTTCTCCATCATGAGCAGGCGTGAAACGCCACGCGATACGGCTTGGTCCTCCGCCTTCCTCATGGATGCCGAGTCGAGTACCTTCACGGCGCGGCACCAAGGATGCCGACGGTCAGGGGCTGCACCCCCCTCTCCCTCAGGGCTGCGACCAGGGGGTTTATTCCGACCGAGTCGCCCGATTCGTGCCCGAGCAGCACGAGGTTCCTGCTGGTGGGGTCGTCCTTGAGCCTTCTCAGCTCGTCTGCGTCTATGTGCATGTAGACCAGCGTGTCGACGCCGTGGGTGAAGTACTCCTTCGCGATCCCGTACCCCCCGTTCGTCCCCGCCGCCACAGCGAGCTTCGTCTTACCTCTCGGTGAAGAAGGGTCACCGAGGACCACCTCGGGCTTGACCAAGGAGGCCCTGTACTCTGGCAGGGTGAGCAGGGAATCTACGATGTCCGACACTTTCGGGCCCGCCTTCGCCAAGGTCGCCGACATGACGTGCCTTCCTATCTCGTCGCACGGAAGGTGCACGTTCATGAGGGGCATCTTCATCTTCTCCGCCGCCTCGACCACCTGATTGTAGATAGCGGGATGCGCCTTCAGCCTCACCTTCCTCACGAGCTGGTCCACCGCGGCGCTGGCTTCGGACTTGGGCACCCCTTCCTCCATCATGAACTGGACATGGCGGGCCAGCACCTTGTAGAAGTTGACGCTGGTGCCACCGAGGGGGTGGTGGGAGATCACGCTGTCGCAGCCCAACTCCCTGGCCAGGACGAGCTCCGCGACCCCCACGTCGATGGAAAGCCACGGCCTTCTGATGTCCCCGCCGGGAACCTGGATCCCCGTGTCTGCGGGGACCTCTTTGAATCCTGCCAGCTTCAAGGCGGTTTCAATTATCTCGGTTTGGTTCATGAAGGATTACTTTCTCGTCGGATAAGGCGACCACAGTTTTTAAGCGTGGTGCCGGTTGTTGGACCCTGATGCCTCTCATCGCGCTGCTCAGCGACTATGGCCTTGGCGACCATTATGTGGGAGTCGTGAAGTCCGTGATACTGGGCATATGCCCCGAGGTCGTCTTCATCGACATCACCCATGAGCTCGCACCGTACGACGTAAAGGATGGCGCCTACGTTCTCCTCCAGGCCTCCAAGTACCTGCCTAGGGGCTGCGATGTCCTGGCGGTGGTTGACCCGGGGGTCAACACTGATCGCCGGGCTATCGCTGTGAAGACCAAGGAGAGACTGTACGTGGGTCCGGACAACGGATTGCTCTACCCTGCCGCGTCCCGGGAAGGGATCCTGGCGGTATACGACGTTGGCAGGGGCGCCCAGCTACTGTCTGAGAAGGGGACGTTCGCCGGCAGGGACGTCTTCGCCCCCACGATCGCCTGCGCGGCCAAGGGGATGCAGTTGGGGCGGCTGGGCAAGGAGGTCGATGGGATGGCCGTGCTGGAGTTTCCAGGGGCAAGGTATTCCCCAGACGCCATCACAGGGGAGGTCCTCCACCTCGACCGGTTTGGAAACGCCGTTACAAACATCGAAGGCGAGGGTTTTCACGCTTGGAGGAAGGGCGAGGCTGAGTTCGAGCTCCTGTCAGGCGAAAGGGCCGCCAGGGTTCGACTGGCGTCGTCATACCAGGAGATAGACGGGACGGGGATCATTGTGGGCAGCGGTGGGGCTCTCGAAGTCTCCCGCAGGGAGGGAGGGCCCGGCTTCGTCCTGAAACGGGGGGATGGTTTCTCGCTTGAGCTCGTCTCGAAGCCGCGCCGTTAGTGCAACGCGGTTGTCGCGTTTGTTAACACTTCTTGTCGGAAGCACCTATTTAAGCCACGGAAGGACGAACATGTCGCTGCCGGATCACTGATGACCACAAACAACCTCGTCACGGAGATAGTGTCGAAGACGCTCACCGACCTTTTCGGGCAGCAGACGACAGACATGGTATTCTCGTTCTGCGAACGGAACGGTCTCCCCGTGGCGCTCATACCCCAGCGGCTCGTCCCCTTCGGCAAGCTTCTCGAGGCCCTTCTGGGCGAAGTCACCGCGGCCTCGGTCAGCAACCTAATCGCCAAGAACATCCTCGCCGAGTTCAACATGACGATCGTTGGTGAGCAGCCGACACTCGAGGAAGCTTCGCGAGTCGTGTGGAACCAGAGGAAGCTCAAGGTCTAGGGCTACAGCTCAGACCTTCCCTCAACCTCTTTGAGCCACTTCCTTTTGGCCATGTAATCAGGGCACTCCCTTTCGACCAGGCTCCAGAAGCGCTTCGAATGGTTGGGCTCCCTGAGGTGCATCAGCTCATGGATGACCACGTAGTCGATCACCTCCTGCGGGGCCGTCGCTAGCTTCATGTTGAAGCTCAGGTTGCCCTTGCTGGAGCAGCTCCCCCACCTGGTCCTCTGGTTGCGGATCATGATGGTGTTGTATTCGAGCCCCAGCTTCCTGGCAAGACGCCAGACCGTCTGTTTGATTGCGACGGTTGCCTCCGATCTGTACCAGCCGTCCAGCGCCTTCCTGATTTCGCTGATGGTGGCCCGAGGCACCAGAACGACCGCCTCGTCGCCCTCGAGGCGGACCGTGGAGCGAGGGTTTCCATCGGCTACGACCTTGACGCGATACTCCTTGCCCCTGAAAAGGACGCTCTGAGCCACCAAGCGCCGACCTTCAGACGAGGCGGGCTGCAGGATTCATAACGCTTTTGGTCTTGGGCGAAGGCACGAAACCTGCGACGATGCCGCCTTTCGTTCTCTGGCTGCCGCTGGGCCAGACTATGAAAAGCGGTGGCTCACCCATCTTTGGGCTTCTGAATGCCGGCGGCCACGTCGGGAGCCTCGGTCACGACCTCCGTGCTCTCCTTGTGCTTGAGCGGGTGGGTCGGCTCGGGCTTGTCGAGAAGCTTGGTCAGACGCAGGTGCTGGCTGGTGCCACCCCGGCGCACCTTGATCACTTCGGCCATGATAGAGATTGCTATCTCCTCCGGGGTTTCGGCCCCGATGTCGATTCCGACGGGGGCGTAGATCTGGAAGAGCCTGTCCGCTGGGATCCCTTCCTTCAGGAGTTCCCTGTAGGCGGAGTTCACGCGGTTCTTGCTCCCAATCATCCCTACGTAGCGCGCCTTGGTGTCGAGGACCGTGCGAAGGGCCTCCGCGTCGTACCTGTGCTCCGTTATGACCAGGATGTTGTCATAGGCGTTGATCTTGACCTCCCTGATCTTCTGGAGCACGTCCTGGGTGTAGACCTCGGCGTTCGGGAACGCCTCGACCGAAGCGAACGGGTCCAGGACCATGACCCTGTACCCGAGCATCTCAGCCAGCTTGTAGCATGCCCGGGAGATGTTCCCTGACCCGAATATGATCAGTCTCTCGCTGGGCTCCACGAGCTCTAGCGCGACCTTGACGGTGCCGCCGCAGGCCATCCCCAACCCGCTCCAGCTTTCATCACCGAGGTTGAAGTCCTTAATCCGGGTCTGGCCGTCTTCGAAAACGAACCTGGCCTCACGCACGACGTACTTCTCGACGCAGCCCCCTCCGATGGTCCCAACGGTGGGCCCAGCCTCGGGGATGATCATCTTTGTGCTCACGCCCCTCGGGACTGAGCCGTCAGCCTCTACGACGGTGGCGATGACTAGCCTCATTCCGTCCGCCAACATGCGGGACGCGATGGTGTAGATGTCTTCCATTGCCTATGAACCCCCCTCAGTCCCACCTTTGCCCGCAAGGGCCGATGGCAGGCAGGGGCTTCTCGGCCATCTTCTCGGGGGATCTCTTGACGATCAGGTGGAAGTCAGCACCTTCCTCTCTGGAGTTCATGATCTCCTGGCCGTGGTTCCAGCAGTACCTCAGGACGTTGTCCTTCGAAGTGTGGTCGTTGACGACGATCTCAATGACGGTGCCCATCTCCGCCTTCTCGATAGCCCTCTTGGTCATCAGGATGGGCTTGGGGCAGGGTTCGTCCCTCGCGTCAACGAGGACTTGCGTCGTAAGCACGCACAATAGTAATCGCGCCTATTTACGTAGTAGCTGCTTTAAAACGTTATCCACGGCGACCTATAGGTGATAAGTACAATAATGATTCGGTCGCTGACGGGCGTTGCGGCTGGACGAAATGCGAGCCCCCCGATCACGCAGGAACTGGAACTCGCATTCATCTGCGCGGGGCGTCCTGGTACTTACCGTCTCGGCCTTCCACTTACAATATTAATATAGCGCGGAGGAGCTCATCCCGTTTCAGAACACCATGCTCAAGCGGGTCATGCCAAGCAAGTCCGCCGCGACGGACTTCTTCATCATACTCGCCACCGTCGTGGCACTGACCTTCTACATCTACTCCGCCTCCGGCATATTCGTCGGTGTGCTTCTTGCGGTGCTCTTCGGGGCGTTCACCTGGGCACTTCTGAAGTCCACCAAGCCGTACCGCGTAAGGTCCGTCTACGTTTTCGGCCTGACCGCCGCAACTTGGATCGCGTTCTACGCATTCATTTCCCAGCTGGGCCCATCCTACCTGGGGAAGTGGCTGGCCACACACCAGAGGGTACCGCTGACCCCCGACCCCATAACCAACAGCGGCTTCGTCTCCATCCTGTGCCCGTACCTGCTCCCGACCGCTTTGGGGAAGCCGGTGACGGTGCAGGTCCCCGTCTACATCAAGTTCTTCTCGTCTTTCCCCCCCAGCATAGGCACTTTCTCCGTAATCTTCCTGGCTTACCTCGGCACCGCCTTCGTCCTGGGCAAGGGCTGGTGCGGCTGGCTGTGCCCCTTCGGCGGTCTGGGCGAGACCGTCCGCCAGCTGCACAGGCCGTTCAAGTTCTACACGAAGTCGGTCAGCCGGATCAAGAAGGCCTCCGCGAAGAGGGGGGTCAACCTGGAGGGACAGGAGCAAAGCCAGATGCTCCGCGACGTGAAGTACGCCTTCCTCGTCGTCACCCTTCTTCTGGCGCTCGTCTACACGGTCCAGTGGTTCTGCGTGTTCTGCTGGGCCGGCGTTCTCGGATGGTTCGCGTCACCCTTGAACTTCGACATCTTCGTGGCCATCCTGGCCGTGATCTTCCTGGGCCTGCCCTTCATCAGCACCAAGAAGTGGTGCCACTCCATTTGCCCTATAGGGGCCGGACTGAGCATGATGGACGGGGGGACGCCGTTCCAGATAGAGATCGACGAGGAGGCGTGCAACGAGTGCTACGCCTGCCTGAACGTCTGTCCGACGTTCGGATTCGCCCGGAAGGCTGACGGGGCGATTTACGTAACGGACACCTGCGATAAGTGTCTGGTCTGCCTCTACAAGTGCCCCAGCAAGGCGATCGAGCTCCACTTCTACAACATCAAGACCGACGCTAAGAAGTTCCTCGTGCCGAGCGTCACCGTCCTTGGGGCGTTCTGGTTCTACTGGTTCATAGTCGTGGTCTACAACCTTCTAGTGCTGGGGGTGTTCCACTGATGCTGGACCTCCTCGCTGCGGGCCTGCTGCTCGGGCTGAGCAGCGGGATACAGTGCTCCGTCGCCTGCCTTCCTCTCCTGCTGACCCAGCTGACGGGAGGAAAGACCACGCCCGGGGAAGGCGTCCGCATAGCCCTGCTGTTCTCGGTGGGCAGGCTTCTGGTCTACTTCTTCGTCGCGTACGTCCTCTTCTATTCGCTGGGCTTCTTCGGGACGGCGCTGCGGAACCCTCTGTCTGAGTCGCTCTCCTCCCTGCTCCTCGGTGTCATAATGGTGTACTACTGCTATAGGGCCATGTTCAAGAGGGGGAAGGCCGCGTGCAACACGGGCATCCAGAAGAGGCTAATCAGGCTACCGTTCACCTCCGTGGCGCTGACTGCGAAGCCCGGCAGAAACGGGACCTCCCTTCTGCTGGGTGTCATCTCGAGCCTGAACGTGTGCCTGCCCCTGGTCGCGCTCATTTCACTGTCGGCGTTGACGAACCTGGGGGCAACGTTCGCCTCGGTCTCGATGTTCTGGCTCGGGTCATCCGTCTACTCGTTCGGGCTGGCCCTTATGATGGCGGGGGCGGCGCGGATCAGGATGGGGGCTGCGCTCCGAAGGCGGGTGGGCTTCGTAGGGAGCCTCTCCGGCATGATGTTCGGCGCCTTCCTGGTTCTGGCGGGGATCGCTTCTCTGGCGCCCCTCTAGAAGAGCCTCTGGAAGACGTTGATGTAGTTCAGCATCACGAACTGGAAGAAGAGGATGCCGACGTAGAAGCCGACGAGATAGACTATGGCCGCCCCGTTGCCTGTCGTGGCGTTCACGTGCTGCCTCAGCGGGCATCCCTCTGCCATCACGGAGAAGAAGGCGTAGCCGAGGCCCCCTATGGCTGCCAGGATTATCGTGGCGATCGAGCCTGCGCCTGGCTCGTTGTGAAGCATCAGCGGGAAGTCCGCCATGTGGGGGGCGAACCTGAAGAAGAGCAGGTAGCCGACCAGAGCCCCCAGCGCCATGCCGATGATGGTCCTCATGAAGAGGGTGTCCTTGAAGAGGTAGAGGTCTCTGTAGCCCGAGATGGAGCAGGACTTCGACCTCTGCCACAGGTAGCCGATCACGCCCCCGGCGGCCAGAGTTGCGAGGCCTATCTCAAGCGTCAAAACCTGACCCTCCACTTGAGGTAGTTGACGGAGATTACAACTCCAGTGAGCATCCCCGCCAGGCCGATGAGGGCGATCAGGCTGCCATACATCACGGCCATTATGATGTGCACCGAGCAGTAGCCCAGCGTCAGCCCGAACAGGGCCACGAAGAAGCCGTTGATGAAGTGGTCCACGGGGTGGCGAGGCATCCTGAAGTTCCACTCCTTGTTGCGAAAGGTGGAGATGCTGGCTCCTATCAGGACGCCCACGACCGTGAGGACAGGTATGTCGACGGAGGGGTCGTGCACATAGAGCGTCGTGCCGAACAGGTGGTTCACCGTCCAGTCGATCAGGTCGCTCGGGTGGCTGATGAAGCATATCCCGAAGGCGGACGGAGGGGCCACGTAGAACACGGCCTGGGCGATGGCCGCCCATAGGCCGGTCACGAATCCCGCTGTGAGCTTGTCAACCTTCAAGACCATAACACCTAGACAGTGTCCACCACCTTGCGGACGGCAGGCCCAAGGTTCTTGATGATCTGGAAGACCTGGGTCGACGGATCGGGGTTGGTCATCTGCCCGGCCAGGCGGTTCGCCCTTCCGGCGATGACGCAGGCCTTTACCGGCTCGTATCCGCCCGATATGAGAGCGGACACCATACCCGTGATGGTGTCGCCTGTGCCACCGATGGGCTCCAGGGCGGGGATGTTCGGCTCTGAGATGGTGCTCACGACCTTGCCGTTGTCGACTATGAAGTCCACCGGACCCTTGATCAGCATGTAGCGGGGCGCGTTGCCGGACGCGTAGGCCTGGTCTATCAGCTTGGGCACCTGCGTCGTGTCTATCTCGAAGAGCATCGACTTCACGTAGGCCGGGTGGCCGGCCTCCGGGTCAGCGAGGAAGCAGATCTCGCCGGCGTCGGGGGTGAAGAGGTCGAACTTCCTGCAGGAGCCCGTGGCCTTGGCGATGAGCATGGAGCCCGCGTCCGCGATCATGAAGGGCCTCTTGGGCCAGTAGTCGAGCATCTCGACGAACTCCATGAAGGGCTTCCGCAGCGGCAGGATGTAGTGCATGGTCAGGGCGGAGGCCCCCAGTGAAGCGGCCTTCTCAGTCAGGTAGGTGTACAAGGACGCGGACCCGGTCCCTTGGCCGAGGTCGCCAGCTATGGCCCCGACCGGAGGCTCCATGCCAAGGGACTGAGTGCAGGTGGCCGCCGCGGCCATCATGGCCATGGCGCCGATTGACCTGAGCTCCTTCGGGATCTTCGTTTCGCCCAGGGAGATGGTCTCGCCGTCATACCGTATGGTGCCGGCCAGCACCTCCTTCTCCTCTATCGGCATCGTGCCGGAAAGCAGGAGCATCTACTTCATCTTCCTCCAGGCTGCAAGGGCGGCTTCGTAGGCCTTCTGAAGCGTGTAGGCGCAGAGGGTGAAGCCCAGCTCGTTGGGAGACACGACCTTGTCCAACGGCTGGCCGATCATCTTCAGGGCAAGCAGGGGGATGTCAGGACAGCCTCCGCCCGAGATGTTGACTATCGTCCCCGTCTTCTTGTTGAAGGTCAGCTTCATGTTGCCTACCCTGATCATGAGCCACTCGCCGAAGTCAACCTTCTTGATGAGCTTGCTGACCTGCAGAGGAGGGAGGTCTCCTTCGGAAGCGAAGACGACGTCCAGTATCGGGATCCCGTCGGCCCTGAGGACCTTCTCCGCCGCGTTCACTTGGTTGCTGGGCACCGACATGGCGATGTCGCAACCGGTCCTGACTTCGGGGGGAGGGGCACCAGCCTTGGTATCGAAGCCGGCACGCTTGAGGACATGTTCGGCCCTCATGGCGTCCCTGAACAACTCGAACAAGAAGAGGGACCTGGAGAGGCCGTATTCGTCTGTCCGCTTGGACGGTGTGGACATCGGGTCGCTCGACAAGTCATCTACTGCGTATAATATAATCATTTGACTCCGCAGCCGGACAACGGAAACGCCAAGCCCGTCGAGGAGAGGAATGGAGGAGGGGGCTCATTCGAAGGCCTCCGCCTCCCCGTCCAGGCCCACGATGACATCCGCAAGGGCGGTGACCCCAGCCACCAGGGCGGGCGTGGGCCTCCCCTTCATCTTCCTCACCTGAACGCCCAGCAGCATTATCTTCGTGCCCTTGAGGTCCTGTGAAATGACTTGGGCGACAACCGCCAGCGGGAACTTGTGGACCAGGAAGGCCTTCGTTTCCTGTTTCAGGAGGTCCTCCAGCACCACCTCCCCCGGGCCGAGGCTGCGGTCCACCGCGTTAGCCATCAGGATCACATCGGGGTGCGCCTCGATGACCTCGGGAAGGAACTTCTCGGGCGTCGTCTCGCACAGGATCGGCCTTATGTTCGCCACTCTCTTCTTGATCTTCCTAAAAAGAAGGGGGCCAGCGACGTCGTCCCCCCAGTCGCTGCCCACGCACATGACGAGCGTCCGCCGGCCCTTGACGAGCCGGCGAATCTCTTCGGTATCCATTGGTGAGCTACAGTCAGGCGGTCTGGGCTTTCGGGGCTATTTGCTTTTCGTCCTCCAGCAGGGCGTTGTACATGGTGACGAAGTTGTACGAGAACGGGCAGACCCCCGCGCAGAGGTTGCACTGGGTGCATGTCGCCAGCTGTTCGGACAGGTACCGGAGCTCAATTGGGGTGAACTTCCTCGTCCTGCGTATCTGGTAGTACTTCCTCAGCTTGAGGACCGGAGCCTCCATGGGGTCCCTGTTGAATGCCTCGTAGGTCGGGCAGACCTCGACGCACCTTCCGCACTTGCCGCAGGCGGATGCGAAGGCAAGCATGTTGGTCCTGCTCTCGTTCTTGGTGAACCTCCAGTAGAGCGTGGCTATGCCGTGCCTGACGGCCCCTCCCGCGAAGAAGGAGACCACCAGCCAGGCATAGAGTATGGGGAGGTGCAGCGAGCCGAAGAAGGCCAGCGCAGGCGCACCGAAGCTCTGGAGGGTAATGATCCCCAGGACTTCAGACAGCTGTACGAGCCCGACGGCGGCGAACGCCAGCATGAAGACGAAGTCGAGCCAGAAGACCCTGCCGTAGGCGACCCTGAAGTATGGGTTCCTGAAGTACCTGATCGTCAGCCCTATTCCTCCTGCCAGGATGAGCAGGCCCGTTATGCCGTGTATCCAGGAGAGAACCCATCCGTTGCCCCCGAACACGTCTGCCGTGCCCGTGAGCATGTAGGGGACCTCCATGAGGATGCCCGTTATGATGTTGCCCCAGAGGCCGAGGTGGAAGACGAAGTCGCTGTAGCCCACCGTGAAGCTCCTGGAGAACAGGAGCTGGAGCAGCCCTGGCTTCTTGGCCTGCAGCGACGACAGCTTGTACTTTGCTTCCTTGCTCTTTGCCATGCTACTTCACCTTCTCCTCCTCTGGTTTGACGACCATGGGCTTCTCCTGCTTGCTGTCACGCCATCTGAGGGCGAAGAACGCCACACCCGCCAGCAGGGGTATCCAGGCGAGCCTCACCCACTCCTCGGCGGTCGACACCAGCCTGTTGGTGCTCGGGTAGGCGGACTTCACGACCGTCACGTCGGACGAGGCAGACATCGTCTTGAACTCGTCGCCGGTGAGGACGTAGAAGGTCGACGTGTCGTTTTGATACAGCATCGTGGCTCCATTGCCCAGTGCCGTGACAACCTTCTGTCCCATCGAGACCATGTCGGAGGTGGAGCCCCAGTTCTTCGCGAAGGTCGTCAGGCTCGCTGCCTTCAGCGTCTGCGCCGTCGGGCCGCCTCCAGGGCAGACCTGAACGCAGAACGGACTGGTCTGTCCGTCCTCCGTGAAGTTGACGCAATGGTCGCACCTCAGGATCTTCTTGTTGGCGTTGTCGGTGGTTATCGAGCCGAAGGGGCAGACCGAGGTGCAGAGGAAGCAGCCGATGCACCTGTCTTTGTCGTAGGTGACCGTCCCCGACGGAAGCTGGGTGAGGGCGTGCGACTGGCACACCGTTACACATGGTGCGTCGTTGCAGTGGAGGCAGTTCTGGGGAATGGGCAGGGTCTGGTTGGGGCCCGCTGTCGCCACCTTCGTGTAGGGGTTGAAGCTGGGGTACTGGCCCCTGAAGGCGCTCAGGTCGGGCTTGGCCTTTCCTTCATGGTACTGGGTGCAAGCCTCGACGCAGTGATCGCATCCGATGCAGTTACCGACCACTATCAGCATGGCCCTCGACGGGGTGTTCGCTCGCACTATCCTGGGGGCCGTGGCCGCCGTGACCACGACGAGCCCGCCGCCGGCCGCGGCGGTCTTCAGGAATGTCCTTCTATCCATCTTCATCTCAATTCCCTCCTATGACCTTGCGGACGCTTCCATCCTCGTTCACCAGCTCCACCTTCAGTGCCCTTTCGAGGTGCGTCGCGCAGGAGATGCAGGGATCGTATGCCCTGATGACCAGGCCCACTTCGTGCCACAGCAGGTCCTCGTTGACCTTCCCCGGGCTGACGTTCCGGTTGGCGGCGCTCCAGAGGGAGGCTTCGAAGCCATTGGCGTTGATCACCGTCGGGGTGATGATGTTGGCCTTCGTGATGAAGCCCTGGTCGTCCCACTTGTAGTTGTGGATGACCGTGCCCCTCGCGGCCTCGCACGAGCCGGCGCCTTCTCCGGCCTTCATCTTGAAGGGTGTCTTCAACTCTCCCTGGCATATGGTCGGATCGGACAGCAGCTGCTCCAGGCGCTCTGCGGCGAAGACGAGGTTCACGTACCTCGCGAGGTCGTACTGCAGGGTGCCGTGCACCGGGTTGCCGTACTTGCCCCTGAGCTCCTTCAGAAGCCTGTCGGCCACTTCCGTGCCCATCCCCTTGTTGACGTTGACGCGCGCGAGGGGGCCGGTCCGTATGAACGCCCTCTCCTTGGGCTGGCCCTTGACCGTGACGCTCTTTCCGTAAGAGTAGGAAAGCGGTTCCTCGACTATCTGGTTGAGGTAGTCAGGGGCGTTGAACTCGGAGATCTTGGCCCCGGTCTTGTCGACGATGTTGATCGTCCCCTGGTAGAAGTTGACGTTGCCTCCGTTGCTCATCCCGAAGTATCCCGACTCCACTTTGCCCAGCTCGATGTTGTCGTCCACGAACTTGTTGAAGATCGGGGCGATGGCGGCGTCGTACCAGCCTATGACGTTCTTCTTCGCCTCCTGGACGTATCCCAGGAGCTTCTTCCGCATGTCTTCGTCGAAGCCCCTGTTGATTCCGCCGGGGACTGCCGTCATGGGATGCACCGCCTGGACGCCGATGGTCTCGATCACCTTCTGGCCGACGGCCCTGGTGTAGACCACCTGCTTTGCCACCTCCGGGAACTTCCTGTAGACGCCGATGATGTCGCGCTGCGTGTAGGGAAGCTCGGGGAGGAGGAAGTCGGGTCCCGCGAGGATGAACGTATGAAGCGTATGGTCGCCGAGGATCTCTCCCATCAGCATGAGCTCCCTCAGCTTCTCGGCTCGCTCCGGTATCTCCAGGCCGAGTCCGTTGTCGATGGCCTTGGCGCTGGCCAGGTGGTGAGGTATCGGGCAGACGCCGCATATCCTGGTTACGATGATGGGAGCCCTGTGGACCAGCCTGCCTTCGAGGAACTTCTCGAACCCTCGGAATTCGGCGAAGTCCGCCATCGTGCGGGTGACCTTGCCCTTCTGGTCGAGCTGCACCTTAACGGTGAGGTGCCCTTCGATCCTTGTAACTGGGTCGATTTCGATCTGGCTCAAGCTATGTCAACCTCCGAGGATGTCGCTCAACAGCTCCCTGATGACCGGGCCCGGTGGGGGGCAGCCCGGTATCACGTAATCCACCTTTACGTGTTTGGAAAGTGGCTCGACCTTGTCCAGAAGCTCGGGAACGCCTTGGGTAGGGGGGTGGCCGTCGTACGCTCCCTCGAGCAGCTCCTCCTTGGTGAACAGGTTCCCCAGGCCCACGAGCCCGGCCGTGCTCGGGCAGGTCCCGAAGGACACCAGGATCTTGGATTTCCTCCTAGCCTCTTGCACTCTTTCCAGCTCGTGCTTAGTTCTGACGGTGCCAACAACGAAGGTGACGTCTGCTTCGTCGAAATCATGGGCGCTCGACAAGATGGGGGCGTAGACAAGGTCCACGGTCTTGTCAAACACCTTCAGCAAGGGAACGCCGAGATCAGCCAAAGCGATTTCACATCCGCCGCAGATGGCACAGTCTTCGATTGCGAGTCTTGCTTTAGCCGCCATAGCCAATAACTTACTTGTTGAGTCGTTGTTGCTCTAATAAGTCTAACTTACTGGTAATAATTACAGCCTCTTCATGCATTGAGAAACAGATATAGTAATTATAGCAAGAGTTTAGCGGTTTGTTTCTTGCACTTTCCGAGCCAGGAAAACCAATTCTGTCACACCCGCAAAGGATTAAAGCCGCGCGACGGCGAATCTGAGCTATGCGGTTGCCGTCCACCAAAACGATCGCCCTGTCGGTCGCAGGGGTCGTCCTGACGTACGTCCTTACGTACTATACGATGCCGTATCAGTTCGGCATAGTCATCGCGTTCCCCCAGGTGGGGGTCCTGCTTGCGGCCTGTGCGGGAGGCCCCCTCTGGGGGGTCCTCGCAGGCGCGGTAGGCGGGCTGGCGTTCTACTACTCCGGCGCAGGCACGATATGGCTCTACGAGTTGATCCCGCTAGGGCTTGGGGCCGGCCTGCTCGCCTACAGGTTCAGGGCGTTCGCCGCCTCGATGCTCTCCTGGGTCACCCTCGGCGTCATGTTCTCCTACTACGCCTATTCGCAGGAGTCGCAGACGAGCCAGGCACTGTACTCCTGGCTCATAACGGGCTCGTACGAAGTGGCGATTGCGGCGGTTGTGGTCGACGTCGTGCTCACGCTCCTCCACATTTCACGCGTGCGGCCGAAGAAAGCGGCCGCCGAGAAGGAGACGGCCCGGTCAGAAGCTCAGACAGAGATCGGCCTCTAGCATCTTCCTGCTGATATCGGCCCTCTTGGCCACGGCGAAGTCCGGAGCGAGGGTGGACTGGTCGATCCCCTGGTCCCGCAGGGACTCCTCCTCCACAAGGAACTTCTTCCCATTCTGCTCGGGGAAGAACTCCAGGAACTTGGTGGCATACATACGGTCGACTCCCTTGACGGCGCAGCGGGCCCCCTTTCCGATGAAAGCCACCGTAACCCTGTGGTCTTCATCGCCGCTCAGCATCCCTGCGGAGACCCGGAGCCCCTCGACGAAGTAGGCGCTGCTCACCGGAGACCTCATGAAGATCACCAGTATTTCCCTGGGCATTCCACCATCTCTCCTAGAGGAAGTTCACGACCTTCTCGGCCTCCATCATGGAAACCAGCCCGGCGAAGTCGATGGGGTGTGCCCCCTGAGGGAACGAGTCGCCGAGCCCCCGCGAAATGGCGTCCTCCCCGATGTAGTAGACCTCTCCCTTGAACAGGCTACGCTTGGCCAAATAGACACCGTCCTGCAGCAGCACGACCTTGGCTGAGGGGTCGTAGGCAGCGTAGGCGAAGGCCAGGTCAGCGTACGGCTCGTCGACGAGGTAGATCGCCAACCCAATCTCCCCCTATATGGTGACCAGCCTGTCGACCTTGCTAGCCAGGCCAGCCACGAAGGCCACGCTCACTATCTTCACTCCCTTGTAGTAATCCTTCCCTTCATCCAGGCCCCTGTTGTAGCTGCAGACCTCGCAGGCGTAGATTTCGGCGCCCTTGGCCAGGAGCGCCTTGAAGTAGTCCATGGGAAGCTTCTGCAGGACGGGAAAGACCTGCGTTCCCAGAGCGTTGTATATGCCATCCAAGAACAGGAAGAACGTGACCTTGTCGGACCTGTCCAGGGCGGCGTCGGCGATGCGGCACGCCGTCTGCCAACGCTGGCTCTGAAGCGGTCCGCCTGTCAGAATGATGCCGAACTCTGTCAAGTCGCGAGTTTCTACACAGGCCCTGACTTAAACTTTATCGCTTACATATCGCATCCAAGAGAGTCTCAGTGCAGCGGCCACTTCCCTGCGATAGAGCCAGGTGAGCGCCGCCACGGTCAACAGCGGGACCAGGGCATAAGGATAGAGGATGGAGGTGATGCCGGTGCTCATGACCATTCCCACATAGCCGAAGCCCGTCCCGTTGAAGAAGAGAGGAATGTTGGAGATCAGCAGGGTGAGAACGAAGGAGACGAAAGCCGCCCTGAGCTTCTCAAGGTTCCAGGTCAGGAAGAGGGGGATGGCGACAAGCCCGAACCGTGGGTCGAAGAACGAAAGGCCCACGAGGAGCCCGGAGGTCACAGGCCTGTTCTTGCGGCCAGCGTACAGAGAAAGGAGCAACAACGAGGTCTCCAGGACCTTGGGCTGGCCCTCGACATTCGCCGCCTGAGGGTAGGCGGCGACGAACGTCACAAGGTTGAGGAGGATCAGGATGGAGGACGCTACGAAAAACAGCGCCCTTCCGGCGATCACCTGCTCCACAGCTTCTTATGTCGTCCAAGGGGGAATCAAAAGCTTGCGCCGAACGCGAAGGAGCGGCCCTGTACGAAGTATTTGCTAGGTCTTTTGCTGTGGTGCGAGGCGCGAGCGCCAGGTCTCAAGCTCTGGTGCGATTGCTACGGATTCCGAAATGGGATTGCACAGCAATGCACCAGCGCTAACTTCGATTAACGGATATTTAATTCTGCCCTGATTCGGTTCTGTGAACTCTTCGGTTGACGGGCAGACCTAAACCCCTTGTGAATTATCGGTGATAGATACCAAGGAAGTGGACTAAAGATAGGTGCGCAAATCCTTGTGGTTCTCATCGGCCTTCTTGGTCAGGGCGAGTTGAGCGGCTTTGGATAGAGATTTCCATCGTTTCGCTTGCGCCTCCGTCACTTCGTAAAGAAGGTAGTCACCATCCTCCGCTGGTATGGATAGACCTTCCTGTGTAGCAGCCAGCTTCCCCAAGTCAGGTACTCTAATGTTGGGCATCACACAGCATGCCAACGCCTGTTATTCAAGTTTGGAGATTTGGACTTTGGTAACTTAACGGGAGTCGAAGATAAGTCAGGTTGGTGGTAACTGGCGGGAGATGACTATCACTTCGCGATATTCCGAAAGTCTTCATTACCATGTACAAGGGTTTCGTCGAGCTGGAAGACTGGTGCAAAGGCAAGATAGAACTCAGGATTCCTACGCTTTAGGCCCAGTGCATGTGCGCTGGGATTATGGATGCCTAACGCGGCTCGGTAGAACTCGTTCTTGTCCGCAGTAGTACCGACAGGAAAACCTCTGAGGACGCGCGCATGAAAAAAGTCGCATGTGTTGTCAGGATGTGATCGAAGTGTAGTACTCGTAGTCTGAGACAATGGTTTGATGAACATTGTCAAATGGATAGCCTGGGATCGGGTCGTAACCAGTGGAATCGGTCCAGAACCACCAGACGTTGGTGTTTGTCTTGTATTCCAAGTATTGCCAGTGGCTAACCTGCTTCCCGACGGTGTCTGGAACGTGTGTTGATTGGGACTCTAGCTGCGAGAGAACCAGAGCTGCGACGTTGAGACTCTGAAATGTGTATTCTTTGACCACGCTCCCGTCGACCGTCGCCCTCCAAGTATAGGGATTCTGATTGACCAGACTCTCGACCTGGTACCCGTGGTAACCGTTGTTCGGCGAACCCCAGAAGTTACTGGTTACAACCCCTTGATCTATTATGGTATAGTAGTACTGTTGGCTATATCCCAGCGGCCATTGCAGGTGTCGGTCTATACCGACTTCAAAGGAATTGCCTCCTGGGGATATTGCCACAACATGAGTCCAGATGTAGTCACTCCACCAGTTGTTCAGGTTCACGTTGTTGATCATCCCATAGCCATAGACTCCGTACTTGTAGGCCACGTTGCCGCATCTGTACTCTATGCCTGCGTTGCCAGTCATAGCGTTTGCTGCCTGAATCTGAAGCGGGCCAATGAGAGCTGCTGCTTCCACTTGGAAAATGAGTAAGACGAGCAAAATAACGAAAGTACTTCTCATGTATGATCACCTCATGGAAGTGACGAGCTTCATAGTATCATCCATCGACAGGACAGACCTGATTACGTAGGAGCCACCAGGGCTGTAGATGCCGATGTAGATGCCGCTGTATTCGAATCCGATAGTCTCGCCAATCGCGTTCTTGGTCGTGCCTTCCTTCTGTACCCGTATGTCGGCAGGAACCCCGAGGAGCTGTTCTCTCGATATCGTAACGAGGTTGGTGCCGTTGAAGGTCGTGTTGATCTTTGCTATCCAAGCATCGATCTTCTGATTGATAACCGCCTGAGCTTCGCTTGGCGCCGCCGAAGTCCACGCGCTATCAGGCGGAGTGACGGTCAAATCAAGTTGGTACGGTTCTCCCATCTTAGAACTTCCGAGGATTTCGATGAATTGGACTTTCCGACCGAGTATCTTCGACCAAGCGTTTTCGCTAGGGGAAGACACGGTATTGAGAGATGTGTAGGAGTAGACGTATGTGATTCCTCCGCTTGAATCATTGAGTGTGTTGCTGTCAAAAACTAGGACTGCTTGGAGCTTGAGCCCGTTGGGAACAAAAGTGGGCTGCATTACGCTGCGTCCGCCAGCCGCCAGGAGCTGCTGAGCTTCCTCGGACGTAACCAGCCATCCCTGGGTGTTGTAGGTCACGTGCAGCGCATCTGTGGAAGCGGGCGACCACAAAACGGCAAGTACGGGAATTGTCAATGCTACTACTACGAGGGCAATTATGACGAAGTCCTTGGCTCTAGGGTGAGATACGGTCTTTGGGTTCATAATCCTCACTTGGAATAATCCAAGAAATAGGATATTTACTGTTGCGCATCCTGGCTACGTATCTTATGTACTCACTCAGGATAAGTGTGAACACTTGCTCTCTTCATCTGTATCGTTCCTGTCGAACTGACGTATATCACGGTCATCGTGAGAGGCCTCCTAGCGCCCAATCGTCCCCGTAATCCTTATAGTAAGGACTGGGGCTTGAGACTATCAAGGAGAGCTGCCAGGCCATTGCGGGCTCGGCCTACGCCTGATGATGACAAACCAGACAGCCTATTCGAGTCCTCCACTAGGCTTGCCGATAGACTCACCAGACGAATAAGGTTCGAGCTGGGAGTGTACGCTCTTGCCTACGGGATGGCCGTGTGGGTGATCTTCTTCCTGCTTGCGAGTTCTTTGAGCCTTGGTTTGTCATACATTGGCTCTCCCGACTCGGCATCATCTCTCCTTCTTCGCAATCCAGTATCATTGGTCATTTTCGCTGCAGCGAGCATCGTTCTTGCGGGGACTGCGTACGCAATCGGAAAGCGGAAATGGAAAGAACTCTTCGGTCTAAAGAGCCAGTTGAATGCAGTATCCAGGGGCCACGGTGCCAAAGGAGGAGGAGCTGAACCAAGCGAGGAAGGAATGAGCGTCATGGAACCGTACTTCTTCCTAGCCGACAAGCTGCCAGGATGGATGGCGGAATCTTACAGGCTCAAGATCGGGCAGGCCGTGACGTTTGGTTTGGGCGCATTCTTGCTGGTTATGGTTGTCTCTTGGCCGAGCTTGGGCGGAATCACACTTGCTGCATTGACGGGGTTCCTCGTTTGGCTGTACTTCAGGTATGAAGGGAAGTCGGCATATGATCACGAACGCCGTAATGCTGCCGCGAGAATCGAGAAACTGAGACTGGAGCAAGAAGGGCTGGTCAGAAACCTGTATGAGTGAAGATGGCTGGAAGCCAGACCCATACGTTCTAGCCAGACTGGTTGACACGCTCTCTAGGAATGGCCCGATGAAGAGGACCAACCTTCAGATGAGCGCCAGACTGAATTACTCGGCTCTGACCAGATATGTCGATTGGATGTCTCAGCATAGCTTGGTTGGAATCAATGAGGATGAAGGTTCCCAGATGGTAGTTCTTACTCAGAAAGGGAAGGACGCACAAGAAGCATTCGTCAAGTGGCTCGCCAAGGTGTTCGACAGCTACACTTTCTGACATCGGCTTCCAGCTCGATAGAATGATTCAACGGAGATCGTCCTAGATTAGTCTCCTTAGGCCTGGAACACGGGAGCAAGACAGGTAGTTCTTGAAATGGGAAAATGATCGAATCGGGAAAACCACCTAGCGCCACTACGAAGTTCACGTGTCACAGATGCGTATCCGCAGTGCGCATCTAAGCTACCGAACCCCTAATTATCGCGACGAATCTCTCAAGCGCCACTCAGAGCAAATCTGAGGCCACAACTGAAGGCAGGAAGAAATGACGAAAGATAAAGAGTTTGAGAATAGGGTCACCAAGTGCTTCGATATCAGCCTGGACCGACTTGGAACGGGTGTCAGGGACGTCGTTTACAGGTACTTGAAACTCACCAGTGGGATAGAACGTACTGCTATTGTGGACAATCCAGACGAGTTCATGAGGGCTCTTACGGAGATTTTCGGAATGGGTGCGCACTACATAGAGAGAATGGCCACAGAAGCAATCGAAGAAGAGTTCGACCTCGGTCCTACCCCCAGAGATCTCGTGAATGCGGTGCCCAAGGCAAAAGCTGAGAGATAATCCTATCCAGCACTCACGAATCAACTAACCCAGATCGACCTTATGATTCCAAAATCCAGAGGGAAGAATGTATCGCAACCCAAGGGTTGAACTAGGTGGCGCTTCCGCCCCACCGCCAAACAGCATGGACAAGAAGCTGAAGGGGAATGAAACGCTAGGTGGTTCTGTTGCGTTGACGGTTGACGGGACAAGATCACGGCGCTGTAAGGTTTCTGTTGATGTATCCGAAGTATACACTCCGCTGACGGCTTCTTGGACAACAGACTGTTGACATACTCTTTGATATTTATTACACGATCTATGTTAAGCTACGCCTTCGACTGGCAAACTCGCTCTGTCCGAGCAATCAACCGAAACTTGGCATTACCCAGACTCTGCTCAATCAACCGACGATTGACCAGGACCTAGGAGAGCTTATCCGAGAGAAAGCTCGTCGCCCTCGGGATAACGCTGTTCGTATTGAAGCCCCTTGAGGTATTCGTTAAGCTTGTCCTTCGTGTCGTGTTCGACCTTCCGCACTACTTCTTTCTCGGCCAACGAGTCGACGTAGGGGGGAACCCGATACGCCTTCTTCGTCTTTGTGTTGACCAAGACGTAGGGCTTGTATGGGTACTCCTCTTCTTGACCGAGGTCCACATAATGAATCATAAGATGCGAGAAGCGGGAGATGTTCTCCGCAACCTTGACCATGTCATCTACGGACATGACCCTTTCCCTGTTCTCTAAGAGGTATTTGCCAAGGATGACAGCCAACAACTCAACCGCCCCAAAGGACACTACAGTCTGAAGCTGTAGCAAGTTCATCTGAATCAGAGAGCCTAACAGGTATAGTACTGCGAATCCCAGCGCGATCACCCAAGCGTATAGCCAGAGTACCCTTATGGCTTCCTTCGTTGTCGGTTTGAAATGCTTCCACCGATAATAGAAATATCCATAAACGACTTCTGCGACTGAAAGCCTCCTGTGCTCTACTTCTGGCAGCCTTTGTGACCCATTAGTGGGTTCGCGCATGGCTCTTAAGAATGTTGAAAAGAACGGCTCTAGGAAGTCTTCGGTTGACTGACCGAAAACCCTACACGTTATCAACCGACAACTTCCCAGAGCCCAGAGGCCAGTCGGTTATAAGCTCAGCAAAGCAGTAAGACGTGTACCGGAAGCAAGAAGATGTCAAGCCCGAGACAGTCGAAGTGCCGGTGAAAGTCTTGGAGGGGATCTTGGAAGAGCTGGACAAACTGAGGAAAGAGATCCGAGGTTCGTCCTAGCTCGCCGTTTCCCTCTTCCGGTCCCGTTTCGTTAGAAGCTCTGCTACCTGGGCTTGAAGGCCCTCGAGTCTTCTGTCCCATGCCTCCTCCTTCATTCTCGTCTTCTCCTCAAGCTCTTTCCTTTCGAGCTCCATCTTCTTGCGTTCGCTCGCGATCTGCTCTTCCATGCGCTGCTGAAGGGTCGGATTGGGATTCATCCCGAGTGGGGCCGAACATGTGCCGCAATATGCCATGGATGGCGGATTCTGAGAGTGACATCTAGGACAAAGTATCATCTGTGGCCTCGGCTTCTCGGCTTCCTGCCCCATGTAGAGCCGCTTGGTCATCGCCGTAAGGTCGTTCTGGGCCAGGTGTACGTAGGTGCTCGGCATCGTGGAGTTGTCGGACCAGCCGTACTTCTTCCTCAACCCCTCTTCGTTCATCCCCAGGCGCGCGTCCCGCGTCGCGGCGGAATGGCGGAAAAGATGATGGTACACGTCCCGCTTCCTGACGCCGGCTCTGTCGGCCAGCTTCTTCAGGTCCTTCCGGGACGCATAATATCCCCATGCCTCGCCATACCCGTTGTTGCTCTGGTTGACGAAGAGAGGAGCGTTAGGGTCCTCCTTCGCCGGATGAAATTCAAGCCAAGCGGCGACGTAGGCCGCTGAAGTGCAAAGGTATAGGTTTCTGGGGTCGGTCTTCGACTCCGGGATCATGCAGAACATGTCATTGTCGACGAAGCTGATGTCACCCACTCGCAGCTTGAGGAGCTCTCCGATGCGAGGCCCGATTTCGTAGCTGAGGGCGACGTAGGCTTTCATCATCGGTCTTGTTGCGGCCCTGATCATACGAGTTACCTCCTCGTCCGTGAATAGGTCCGTGGGCACGACCCTCTTGTTTCGCTTGATGGTCGTGGAGAGCATCTCCACTTCGGGTGGGAAGATGTGCCTCCTCTGCCATTTCGCGTATTCTTCACGGGGGGCCCTCAGCCATTGGAAGTAGGATTTCAGGACCTGGACATAGTCCCGTTTCGTGCTGTCCCTGCAATCCTCCAAGGTCTTGGAGTTCTTCATGGAGTAGATCCATGAGGCGAGCTCGACGATCGTGTCCGAGTCGGCAGCTTCGAACGACGTTCGACTGGAGTGGAGGTGAATGGCCATCTGCTCAAGGTGATAGCCGTACTTGGTGACGCGCCCGAGGTTGAGGTTTCGCGCGATCAGCAGGTTCAGGAAGGCCAGTATTTCGGTCCTGTCCCTCTGATCGATCGCTGCTCTGCCTATGTTCCTCCTGCACACCTCCAGTCGTCGTCCATAGCCGTGAATGTCGTGGGACATGGTCATGGCCGGGCAGGCCTCCTTTCGACCCTGACATGAATTCTCCCGGTCTCAGGCCAGCGGAAATCGCTTGAGAGGGTTGCCGACTCATCACTCCATGGTCGACGATCCCCCATTGCAGATCGGAGTACCGCCTTGTTCGGGCGCGCTGTTTCTCTCCGCAGAGGCAGAGCCGTCCGTTTGGCGTGCCGGTGGGAACTGGCCATTACAGGCCAGATATGCGGGAGCTTAAAAGACACCGGACGGTGGCGCACCAGACTTGGAGTTATGGTGCGAGGCGCGGGATTTGGACCCGCGTTGCCACCTTGGGAGGGTGACGTCCTAGACTAGGCTAGACCAGCCTCGCCCAACGGAGCTATCTGTACGGCGTATTTTACCTTTCGTCCGGGCTCGAGGAGTCGTCGCGCGGCTCGTCAGCCTTCGGCACCCCGGGTCTCCCCTTTCCCCCAGAGCCCATGCCGGACACCACCTGTTCGACGTACTCGAGCGTTATCACCCCGGAGTTGATCAAGTTCGTGAGGGCGTTCGCGGACGCTATCCCGGTGACCCTTCCCGACGTGCCCCTGATCTCCCTCCACCGCAGCTTGGTGTTGCCGCTCTTGGACTCGTATATGATGCCGAGGACGTCCCTGGCGTCGACGAAGCTTATCTCACGTATCTTCTTCAGGCTCGCCTTATCCGTGGCCTCTACGTATATGGCCCCCTGGCCGCTCTCCCGCTCGGGGAAGACGTCGGGGTCGTGGTAGTAGCTTTCAGGGATGTAGGAACGGCAGGTGCTGTAGATAAGGAACATCCTGAACCTTTCAAGTGTGGCTTCAATGTTAATCTCGACCATGGATGTGCCACTTACAGCGCTTAAGCTAGGGGAGTCAAGTAATTAATGGCTATGCCTTCGGGCCGGCCCCTCTCTTGGAGGCCCCGCGTCAGGAGCCTCCTGGTCCAGCCGAAAGACATCCAGCAGGGAGACCCCCGATTCGTCTATCTTCATGTTGATCTGCCAGCTCTCTACGCCCTTCTCTGCCGCCTCCTCGGCCGCGTCCGCTATCTTCGAGTTCGAGCTGTCCCTGGGAGGTCGCCTGAAGGGGGGCGCGTCGTAGAGGTAGCAGAGGGCTATCAGGGCCCTCCTCCCTCCTCCAACGTAGGCGGACAGCTCCGAGAAGTGGCGTATCAGCCTGTCGAAGGAGTCGAACTTCGAGTGGCCCACCGTCGGTCCCCCTCTGGAATCGAGCGTGATGAGAGGCGTCTTGATCTCCAGGAGGGAGTCGCCGACCTTGAAGTCTATCCTGGAGTGGCCAATTCTGACTTCTCTGCACACCTCCCCGGAGGCCATCGAAGAGAGCTGTCCATTTGCCAGGAAGTGGTGCACGTACCGGTTGGCGGCCGTCTGGTTGATGCCGATCCAGTCTCCGCCTCGGCCTGCGGAGGCACCGGGGGACACCGCCTCCACGGTGTACGCCGTCTTCCTCCCCTTTCCCGTCCCCCGCGAAAGGAGGCAGCGCAGGCCTTCCACCTTCAGGTCCCCGATGCGACCGGTGGTGGGGCAGTGGCACCTATACGTCCGGCCCCCCGTCCTGACCATCATCACGAACCTGTTCGGCCTTGAGACTACGACCCCTTCTCGGAGCCTGGGGTAGAACCTGAGCCTGGTGCCGTCATGACTTTCCGCCCGGGCCACCACGTCTTCCGGGACGGGCCGCCAGTATCTAAGGCTCTCCGGTCAAGCGGCGGGCGGCGGGATATCGTTAATAGGCGACGCGGCCGGTCTTGCAGACGGCGATGAAGACTCTAGCCCATGCGACTTCGGGATGAGCTGGATCTTGAGTTCTGAGCCGACCACGTCAGAG
>Ga0335070_10001153_pt1 | contig 30198 bp, 21 predicted proteins | sample Lox_Sample_13_FD_206722 | JGI IMG/M metagenome (GOLD analysis project Ga0335070, IMG submission 206722) | Soil microbial communities from Loxahatchee National Wildlife Refuge, Florida, United States - Lox_Sample_1.3 | ecosystem: Environmental > Terrestrial > Soil > Wetlands | place: USA...
GGATGTCGGCCGAGAGCCGGCCGCCGCGCGAATTGAGATCGAGACCCTCATTCGCAAAGTGGACTTCAAGGCCTTCGTCGATGCAATCGCCAAGATCAGCCCAGTCTTTGAGGTTGCGTGCCGAGCGGTCAATTTTGTGAATCACGACGCCCTGGGCCGTGCCTTTACGCAAGAGCTTCAGCATCTCGTTCCAGACGGGGCGGCCTTTCTTTGCCGCTGTCTCGCGTTCTTCGAACCAGCGGGAAATCTTGAGATTGTTTTTCTGCGCGTGCTGCTCAATCGCTTCTCGCTGTTCTGGAAGGGACACGCTGCGCTCGCCCTGGCGAGCCGTGGAGACTCTGATGTAGCCAAAATACTGGTTCAGATTTTTAGTGGTTGGTTTATGTGGGGAGAATCGACCTTTACTTGAATCCTAGAGCTGGCGTTCCCAACGGTCAATTGGGGATTGGTGAACGTTGTTGCGTCGGATGGATTATTACGCGTTCCAGCCGAATGTTCTTCCCAGATTTCCCACGCGAGGAGCAGGTAGGCATCCAGCGTTTCCTTCGCCGCAGCGAGTTCGCCCGGCGATAGCTTCGGAAACAGCTCTCCGAGTTCAGTGAATTCCTCGCTCATCGCCCCAGGGTATCGGAGACGTCATTTTTTACAAGGTGCGCTTTCTTGCGTCCCATGCACCATCGCGCACCTTGCCACATCCCGCTCGACTGTTACCGTTTCTAGCGCGAGGCCCTGAACAATGAATCCATGCGATCCAGAACGAACACCATCCTCCAAACACGGGACCGGCATCTCTTGCGCGAACTCTCCGTCATGCGCGTTATCGATCGCGCCCAGGCGAGAATCGTGGGCGGCTTCGGGTCGGATTCCCGCACAAATCGCCGTCTCGCCAAATTAACTCAGGCCGGCCTGCTCCGTCGGTTCTATCTCGGCCGCAACGGCGTGGGTGCCCAAGCCTTGCATTCCCTCACGCGCCTCGGAGCGCGGACCGTTGATGTTGACTACCGGAGTCCGCGCCGCATACGTGATGAGGTCCTTCTCGGAGATTTCTTCGTCCATCACCAGCTCGCGATCAATGCCGTGCATTTGCAGTTCAAATATCGTCCGCTGCCCGATGGTGTGACGTTCAAGCGATGGCTCGCGTTCCGGCAACCGCTTTCGCAAGCAATCGCGCTCATCCCGGACGGCTACGTCGAGCTTTTCACGTGCAAGGAACTCAAGGGCTGGTTTCTTGAGGTGGATCTCGGAAACGAGCGCCTGCGGATTTGGAACAAGAAAGCCGAACAGTACCTTCGCCTCGCGATCACGAAAGACTTCAATCGTTTGTTTCACCTGGAACGCTTCCGGGTACTCGTGATGGCGAATTCGGAGCGCCGGATGCTATCCCTCCGCACAGCCGTGGCCGAGGTTACCTCCAAGCTCTTCTGGTTTGCCACGACCCACGAGGTGGAACGGGACGGCATCTTTGGAGCCCGATGGCTCCGCCCAACCGGCGAGGACCGTGAGGTCCTCCTGTCGTGAGGACGACACGGCATTACGCAGTAATGTCCTGTTTGGGCGGTAACCCGAAGAGCACGGAATCATTGGACTTCTCTTCGGGATCCCTAGCACAGAAAGGTGCTAGGCATTGCCCTAGGCCTTTCTGCCTCCGGTTATCCCCAGAATATTGCTTCCCGTGCAACATCGCGCACCTTGCGATCTCCTGTGGAACCGGTAAGGTAATGGCGGTTCTTTTCACAATTCGAGAAGGAGGACCAACCGTATGACCCTCTACAAACGGGGGCGCATCTGGTGGTCCGACTTCATGCGCAACGGCATTCGGCACCAGACGTCCACGAGAACAACCGACCGACGTATCGCCGAACGGATCGAAATGAAGCTCAAGAACGATGCCGCTCTGCGTCTCTTCCAGATCATCGATTTCGATCCGGATATCACGTTTGAGATGATCGCAGCGCAATTCGCTCAAACGAAACCCGCACTGTATACCCTCGACCGCTTGAAGCACCTCTTGCCCTTCTTTGGACCGATGCGAATTCCGGAGATCACAAGAAACCGCGTGAACGACTACCGGGCGCTCCGCAAACGTCAAAAGCCGAATCTCAAAGACTCGACCCTGAACAAAGACGTCGGCGTCTTGCGTCACGTCTTGTATTGGGCCGAGGACGAGAAGCTCATTCCTTCGAATCCCATGGCCCGAATTCCCATGGCCCGAGTACGCCGTATGGCGCGGCCCGTGATGAGCGTAGATGACGAGGAGAAACTCCTTGCGGTAGCCCCGCCACATTTGCGCAGGGTAATCATCGCGGCGCTCGACACCGGGATGCGCCGCGGCGAGCTCTTTAGCCAACAATGGGAACACGTTGACCTCACCCGGGCGGTTCTGACCGTATCAAAATCAAAGACGCCAGAAGGCGAAGGAAGAGAGATCCCGCTCACGCAACGCCTCGCGGATATTCTTCTGGCGTTGCCGGAGAAGGAAGGCCTCGTCTTCACGTATCACGGTGCCGCGGTCCTTGATCTCAAAACATCATGGAATGCGACACAACGGAGAGCCGGCCTTGCCCGCCACTATCGTTTTCACGATTTACGCCACTGCTTTGCCTCGAGGCTCATGGAAGCCGGCGTCATTGCGGATGTCCGCAAAGCCGTGATGGGACACGAAACGCGGGGCGTCCACGAGGGATATATCCACGTGGAGCTTCCGGTGAAACGCCAGGCGATCGCAAAACTTGAAGCCTGGGTTGCTCGCGAGAAAGCCAATCTGCAATCAATGCCTTGAGCCTGATGTTCTATCAGGCTCGCTTTTTACTGTAGTGAATTTTGTAACGTGCGAAGGATCAGAGAGCCTCAAAGTTCCACACGCCTCACCAATGAGGCATGTAACGTATTCCATCAAAAGCACTTAAAATCTCCAAAAATCAATAACGTGCAACAAGCGCTCGGATGCGGCTACGAACCAGAAGGTCGGGAGTTCGAATCTCTCAGGGCGCGCCATCATTAGGCCGACAGCTTTCAGGCATTAGCTCTCAGCCTCCCTTTTCTCAAGCACCGGGGAACGTCCCGTCTGTCCCGAGGTTAGGTTCTAGGTTAGGTTGCCTTCAGGGCAAGGATTTCCGTTCTCTCAGGATTTCCTCAATCCGGCTTTTGGGGAACGGTAAATGGTCTTCATTGTCTTTCAACCATCGGTAGAAGTCCTGTTCGATGGCATCAGTCCAGCGCGTGTCAATCTGGCCGGCAGTGTATTTGCCTTCTTGCAGGCGTTGATGGCCGAAGAGATCACGCAAGTGGGTTTCTTCGGAGTATTTGACGACTTGCTCCGCCAATTGCGGCGGAATGAAGATGACCCCGCCGTTTCGGCCCAGCACTACGTCCCCCGGCATAACCATCACGTGGCCAATTCGAGTCGGTGCATTGATGCTCACCATAGTTGAGTTGAGAAGTTTGCCAGACTTGAGCGAGCCGTAGTGGTGCGACGGATCGTAGGCGCGGACGAAAGCCACGAAGTTCGGAAGTTCGTCAAGGCCGTTTATGTCTCGTACCGCGCCGTCATAGACGATGCCATTTCCTGACTTGGCGTAGATCGCATTGCCGACATTGTCACCGATGGACGGCCCGCTCTCCTTAAGTCCGAAGTGGTCGCAGGTATAGACGTCGCGTTTTTGCAACATGTCCACAGGCCAGGCGTTCATTCCCCCGATCCTGTGCATCTTCGCGCCTTCCTCCTCCAACAACTTTTGCACGTCAGGACGGCCGGGCATCCAGGTGGCAGTCAGAGCGCGGCCCACCAGGACCTTGTCGGGATGGATGGTCAACCAACCATCCTCGTACTGATGCATGAAGCCGTTTTGCTGCAGCACCGCCCATGCCTCCTCCAGCGTCACTCGCCTCATGCGATCCAGAATGTCGTCTGGTACTTTGGGGCGGCCATCTGGAAAACGCTCGCCGTGCCAATCTGGTGTGTACTTGACCACATCTTCGGGGGTAAAGAAGCCTTGCTGGGCGCGGGCACTCGATACAGATGCCGTGATCCCGGCCAGCAACAAAACCGTGAAAGAGATTCGCCGCAGTCTTCTAGTCATCATCTTCGTGCGCTCCGATGGCTTCTTACCCCTTGTTTGGTTCAAACCAAGTTGTTCCCGGGATTTGGGCTTTCCTTGCGACTTCTTCGTTCATCTCAACCCCAATGCCTGGCTTGTCACTCACGGTAACATAGCCCTTCTGAATGATGTCCCCTTCCTTGACCCAGTTTGTCCAAAGATCGGGGAAGTTGATCCAGTGCCATTCGCAGACCAGGAAATTCGGGACCGAGGCACAGACGTGGGCGGTGGACATCATGCCAACCGGTGACACGACACAATGCGGCGCCATGGGTACGTAATATGTCTGCGCCAAGTTGGCTATTCTCCGCCCCTCCGAGAGTCCCCCTGCCTTTTGCAAGTCCGGCTGGATGATATCGACGGCATTCTTGTCCAGAAGCTCACGATATCCCCAACGCATATACAAGTTTTCGCCACAGGCAATGGGTGTGCTGGTCGAGTGGCGGACGTCCGCCATGGCATCAACGTCCTCCGGCGGCACTGGTTCCTCCAGCCAGAGTAAGCGGAAGGGTTCGAGTTCTTTAGCCACGCGCTTCGCGGTGCCCGCGTCGTACCGCCCGTGCATATCGCAGGCGAGTTCCATCTCTTTGGGGATGGACTGCCGCACGTGCTTCACCCAACTGACCATGCGGTCGACCTCAGCGTTGTTCGCGGTCCAGTTCACCTTGTCAAAGCGGTGCGGATCAGCGGCCTCATCCAGGTCGATTTTCATAGCGGTGAAGCCCTGGGCCTGAATCCAAGGCAGTTTTCGGTCGCCTTCCGGTCCCAGCGGATCGTCCATGTCGGAGTCACAGTAAATTCGAATCTTGTCGCGGAACTTCCCACCCATTAACTGATAAATGGGTAGCCCTAGAGCCTTTCCGGCCAAATCCCATAGGGCGATCTCCACCCCGGTCAGTGCCGTAACGTATTGCCCGCCCTGGGCACCGGCGAATATCCCAGAAACGCGTACCCTCTCCCACAATGCATCCACATTCAGGGGATCCTGGCCTACCAGAAACCGGCGGAACTGCTGCACCAGCGCGGCCGTTCCCACGGCGGCATCCGTTGATTCGCCTTGTCCGTATAGTCCCTGGTCGGTGTACACGCGGACGTGTGTCTGCAGCCCATGCACGCGGACTTGTGCGGTGCGGACATCGGTGATCTTCAGCTTGGGACGCTGATACGGTGTGCTCGATTCCTGAATAGCTGCCGCAAGGGAGGGGAGCGCAAAGGCCCCCGCGATCGGCAATGCAGCGCTCCTGAACATCGCTCTGCGTGTAAGATTTGCCATCTTGGATTTTCTCCGTTCCTGCAGGATGTAACTACTACCTCTCAAACATCCGCCGTTCAGAGCCCGCGATATTGTACTCGTCTCGCGCAAGGCCAAACCGGGATTCCGTGTCTCAAGCCACTGCGCCTCTGGCTGATCTCTCGTACCTGCAACCCGCGGCCCCTAGGTGGGACGATTTATGCGGCTGAGCCGACGACACACCACGCCATTTTGGGCTATGGGAGCGGGTTTTGCTTGACGGCGATAGCTGAAGGTGGTAATTAGTTGCGACGCCGAACAAAGTGCCAGCGAGTATGCACCTCAGCGGCGCGCCCGAAACAATACGCTTTGGATGGCGCCCACCGTCCGCCAACGGCTATTCGCGGCCAGAGCGGCAAGTCCGGCGAGTCAAACTCGCAAAAGTTGATCCCAGGGAAGAGTCGGCCAACCTAACAATAATTCTAAGCCTGTGGAGGTGTGTGATGTTTCGCTGTCTCGGAGCAGTTCCCCGTCGAACCGTCCGTTGCGCATTTCATACCATTGCCATGTGTTTGCTTATCCTGGCCTATTCGTCGCTGAGCCGCACGTACGCGGCCGCGCAGACGATCGCTACCTACGATTTTGAAGACGGAACCGCCCAAGGCTGGACGTCTTTTAACGGCGCGAGCGCGCCGGCAAGCTCCACCGACGCGGCTTACACCGGAACCCATAGCCTGCTGACCAGCACAAACTCCGGCGGCGCGGGGGGCCCCAGCGTTAACCTCGCCGGAGTGCTGCTGCCGGGTGCGAAATACAGCATCACAGGCTGGCTCAGGCTTACTACGGGCGAAGCGGCTACAACCGCCAACTTCACCGTGAAGCGCAGCGATTCCTCCTGCTCTGGCGGAACCTGCTACGACACGGTCGGGACGTATCAGGTCCCGGTCACGGACTCCGGCTGGGCGCAGATTGGCGGCAGCTACACGGTCAGCCCCACAGCGACCGGCCTTACCTTGTATGCGCAGTTGGTGGGTCCGACCTCAACGCAGAGCTTCTACCTGGACAACGTCGTGATCACCCAAACTGCGCCCCCGCCTAGCGGAACGCCGGTTGCCACCTACACGTTCCAGGACGGCGGTCTTGATGGCTGGGCACCCTTTGGTTCCGTGACTCTGACGAACAACATTTCGCCGATCGCGGACCCGGTCGGCAACACGCACAGCCTTCTCACCTCAGGCCGGACGGCCACCTACATGGGGCCGAGCCTCAATCTGCTGAGCGTGAACGGCGTGGTCGCGGGCGCTACCTACCGAGTTACGGCGTACGTCTTGCTGGCAGCTCCGGACAGCAGCAATCCGACGGTGACCATTTCGACCAAACGCACGGATTGCTCGAATTCCTCCGGAATTTACAGCAACCTTGTGACCTCAGGAGCGCTATCCAGTACGGCTTGGACGCAGGTCCAAGGCACCTTTAGCTTCAACAACCTTCCCGGCCCGCCAACGGGCCTGACTCTGTACTTCCAGTCCAGTAGCGCGACAGATTCGTTCTACATCAGCAATGTGGTCATTGGCCAAATCGCACCGCCGCCGTTACCTCCCGACCAGCAGGACAACACAGGGATTACCTCCACCTTCGAAGATGGCGGTTTGGACGGCTGGAGCTCGCGCACTGGAAATTCCACGCTGACCAACACGACAGCGGAGGCACACGCGGGATCATCGAGCGTGCTGATCACCGGGCGCACCGCCAACTACGACGGGCCGCAGATCAATGTCGCCAACAAAATGTATCCGGGATCTCAGTACGCCATCAGTGTGTGGGTGAAGCTGCTGCCCACTGACGGCTCGGTCCACATCATCAATATGAGCTTGCAGACTACGCTCGCGGGCACGACCAGTTTCCCGGGCGTAAACGGCTACCCCGGCGCTTCCATACCCGCCGACGGCAACTGGCACCAGATCAGTGTGCCTCACTACAACATGGCGAGCGCCTATGATCCCGGGGCAGCATCGTTATACCTGCAAACGTTCCCCTCCTCGGGTACCGATCTGGTGTCGTTCTACATTGACGACTTCCAGCTCACCTATGTTCCGCCGCCAACCATACAGACGGATATTCCGTCGATCTTCGAAAGGCTGGGAGAGTTCTTCCCGGTGGGCGCGGAAGTGAACTCCACCGACCTGTCCGGACCGCACGCTCAACTCCTCACGAAACACTTTGACAGTATTGTTTCCGGGAACGACATGAAGTGGAGCTCAATCGAGAACACCAAGGGCAACTTCAACTACGGCCCCGCCGACGCCCAAGTTGGCTTGGCCGTGTGCAACAACCTGACGGTGCGCGGCCACAACCTGGTGTGGGCGAACGGATCGCAGACACCGACGTATGTCTACGGTGACGGAACGAACTCCCCTGCGAACCAGACCACGGTGACCGCCAATATTCAGGAGCACATCCAGAACGTGGTGACGCACTTTGGTGACAAGGTATACGCCTGGGATGTGGTGAACGAGCCGATCGATCCCAACCAACCCGATTGTCTCGTTCATGGACCTTTCTACAACGTATTGGGCAAGAGCTATATCGATATCGCCTTCGAAGCAGCCCGGCAGTATGCGCCAGCCGGCACCAAGCTGTTCCTCAACGAGTACAGCACTTCCGATGCCGGAAGGCTGGCTTGCCTGGTCAGCGTAGTCCAAGACCTGCAAAACCGGGGCATTCCCATTGACGGGGTTGGGCATGAGATGCACATCAACGTCAACTACCCGTCCGTCCCGGCCATGGAGAACGCGATCAAAACCTTGGCCAAACTTGGCGTTGACCAGCAGGTTACGGAACTGGATATGAGCGTCTACAACGCAGGCGACAACACCTCTGACTACGGAGCCAACGGCGGTACTGTACCCGCCTCGGTTCTCGCGCAGCAGGGTTACCTGTACTGGAAGTACTTCCTCCTCTTCCGGCGGCTGCATCGTCATCTCAGCGCAGTCACGTTCTGGGGTTTAGCTGACGACGATACCTGGCTGGACAGCTTCCCCATCAACCGTCTGAACATGCCACTTCCTTTTGACACCGGCTTGCAGGCGAAGCCCGCCTATTGGGGAATCATCAATCGCCCAAGCCATTTGCCCGGGTTCTTCCTGAACTTCCACATCACGTCAAAGACCGGTCCCAGAAATGCCCGCGTGTGGAGGATCACCGCGGACAATCCCGGCCCGGACACGGCGTACACGGTTCAGATCAACTCGTTCGCGCTGCAGCAGCTCCGCTTCCCAGACTGGCCGCGCGAGAAGAATGGTCCATGCACTCCCGTGGTTAAGTCGCCTTCCACGTTCCCAGTGGTTCTCGGCGACATAGCGGCTGGCGAATCAGCCAGTGCCACTATCACTTTGGACTTCAGCGGGTGCCGCAGTTTGGCTCCCTATGTCGTGCAGATGCCGTGGAGCCAGGCGAACGGCGCTGACACCCGTCAGCTCGTGGCTCTGCCTCAGCTGCCGTAGCGCTGTAGAACGAAACACGAACCAGTTGCCCCACATTGTTGGAGAGCCACCCTCCACGATGTGGGGCTTTTTTGCGGGACGCCAGTGTGTTGCTGGCTTCGCCAAACACTTAGCCGCCTGCCCGTCCCCTTTCCGATTTATCCGTTATGCAGGCATAATCGGTTCGCCAACCAAATCCATGCCGGAACTACCGGACATTACTGCCTACGTCGACGCGCTCGAATCACGCATCGTCGGCCAGCCTTTGCAGCGCGTGCGGCTGGCGAGTCCGTTTCTTCTGCGAACCGTACAACCGCCGCTCTCGAGTGCCGAAGGCAAGACTGTCCGCGAGCTGCGACGAATTGGAAAGCGCATTGCCATTGGCGTCGAGAACGACCTCTGGCTCGTGCTTCACTTGATGATTGCCGGCCGGCTGCATTGGCGCCCACCCGAGGCGAAGCTTGGCGGACGTCAGAACTTGGCCGCATTCGATTTTGCCAATGGCTCTCTCGTGCTCACCGAAGCGGGCGCGAAACGCCGCGCATCGCTGCACCTCTTCGAGCGCGAGGAGAGCCTGCGTGCGATTGATCCCGGAGGGATCGACGTATTCTCCAGCGATCTCGATTCCTTTCGCGCCGCGCTCAGCGCGGAAAACCACACGCTCAAGAGAGCGCTGACCGATCCCCGCCTGGTGAGCGGGATTGGCAATGCGTATTCGGATGAGATTTTGCATGCGGCGCAACTGTCTCCCCTCACGCAGACGCGAAAGCTGAGATCTGAGGAGTGGGAGAGGTTATTCATCGCGACGCGGCAGGTTTTGGAGCTGTGGATAAACCGACTGCGCAGAGAGGCGAAGGCCAAGTTTCCTGAGAAGGTAACAGCATTCCGTAAGGAGATGGCAGTCCACGGGAAGTATGGAGAGCCGTGCCCGAAGTGTGGCGACAAGGTTCTGCGGATACGCTATGCGGATGAGGAAACGAACTATTGTGCGCGGTGCCAGACGGGAGGGAGAGTCCTTGCCGACCGGAGTTTGTCTCGGCTGCTGGGATCGGACTGGCCACGTACGTTGGAGGAACTAGAAGCTCTGAAGCGGCGCTAAACGTTGTTCCGGACGGCGGGCCACCTTACCGCGCGCTTGCGCTACACTTAAATCCGAGCGGACCCGTAGCTCAAGTGGATAGAGCACTGCGCTTCGAACGCAGGGGTTGGGAGTTCAAGTCTCTCCGGGTCCGCCAAAGTTCACCCGCCTCGCTCATTCATCATCGCCCTCGCAGTTTCAAACAGCGCTGGAGTTCTCGACTGTACCTGCTCGACACATGGCGATTGCGGAGCGCTGAATGCGTGGGAAGAGAAACGCTGAGTTGAGGGAGGTAGTACTAGAAATAACTCGCCGCAAATAAGAAGCGCCCCGAATCCTTTCGGATTCCGGGACGCCCGAACAGCCCTCCCCCAGAACTGCTCGAGAAGCACAATACGGTTTTGGGGCAACGCTGTAAACCCCACTTTCGTGCTATACGGTGGCACGAAAAGGCCAGCCAGTCGCGGCTTTTCAGGCGTTTGGGGAAAATTATGCGAGCGAATATGCAGGGGCTTGCACATCGGCAAGGCTGAAGAAATTTGCCTTCGCTCGAACAAGTGTCCTGAAGTCACAGAGTAGTGCGATTGGCGATTTTGGCAGTCTGCTTGCCGCGCCGGATCAAGAATTTTCCACAGCATTATCAGGTTTCACCGGGCTGTAACGTTTTATTGCCCAAATTCTCTTATGAATCTCCCCCCGTGACACTTTTCGGTCGCTTCAGTCTGGCTGACTGTTCCCACGTCAAACCCACTTCACATCTTCACGTCGGAGCACGGCTCCGGATTCCACGCTTGGGTCCGGACGAGAGCGTTTAGGCGGCCGTGGACTGTTACCCCGGATGCCTCCCCAGCTTGACCTGTATCTTCAACGCTCTCAATCGCGTTACCGCCGTAACCGCGCAAGGGGGGATTACCGTTGACTGGTTCCCTTCCCCTTTTTAAAGTCGCCGCAGGGGGTTGTATGAAGGACATTCACGAGGTCCTGCGCCGTAAGCAGGCCAAGTACGCACAGCTGGGCAAACAGATCGAGCTGTTGCAGCAAGCTGCAGAGAAGCTGAGAGAAGTTGCGCCTCTGCTGGCGGAAAATGAAGAGGACGACAGCGCCATTCTCGCCGAAATGGATGAAGCGCTGCCGCAGGCCAGTGCCGCTAAGGCCGGCGCAGCGTCAGCGAGTCAGCCTGCCGCAGGGGCGAAACCGGCGCGTCCCGCCGCTCCCCGCTGGCCGTAATCGAAAACATCTGTCAGCTAAGCGCGTACACACGACTTTTCAGGTATGACCTTTCAGGCATTGCTGGTTTCGAAAGACGATGAGACGTCGGGCGTGCTGTCACCCGTCCTGGTGGCCTATGGGCTGAACGTGCAGTCCTGCGGTTACCCCGAAGCGCTTTGCCGGTTGACGGAGCAGAAGTACGACGCGGTTATCGTGGATTTCGACGACCCGCACAGCGCCGCGCTGGTTTTGCAGAACGCCGACCAGGCGAACTCGGGCGGTACGGTCACCGTCGCCCTGCTGAGCGACAAGACGAAAGTCCGGAATGTGTTCGGCGCAGGCGCCAACTTCGTCCTCTACAAACCCATTTCCACCGAACAGGCCAAAGCCAGTCTGCGCGCTGCGACTGCGTTGATCAAACGTGAGCGGCGGCGCTCTTTCCGCGTGCCCGTGCAGGTGCCGGTGCAACTCCGGTTGCAGAATGGTCCGGAGATGGAAGGCATTCTTCTCGATTTGAGCGAAGACGGCATGGATGTGCTGGCGGCGCAAGCTCTCTATCCCTCCGCCAGCGTGAATGCGAAATTCAGTCTTCCCGATATTCCGGAACCATTCGATATCCGCGGCGAAGTTGCCTGGGCGAATCCCAATGGGCAGTCGGGCATGCGCCTAATCGATCTCCCGGAAAAAGTCCGTTCCGGTCTGCGGACTTGGTTGCTTTCCCACGCTCCGGAAATTCCACCCGAGGATCCTGAGCCGGTCTCCAAGTGCAAACTGACCGACCTGAGCCTGGGGGGATGCTATGTGGAAACCGAATCGCCTTTCCCGGAGCGCTCGGGCATCGTGCTTTGCCTGAAAGCGGAGGACCTGGAGGTTCAGGCTGAGGGGATGGTTCGCGTCATGCACCCTGAGTCTGGAATGGGAATCGAATTTGCCGCGCGCACCGTGGAGCAGCGCGAGCAGGTCAGCAAGTTCATCGAGTTCCTTACAAGCCGTCCGGGAACCCAACCGGAACTATTGATCACTCCCCGGGCGCTGGCCGCGGGCAAAGCCTACGAGCCGGGAGCAGACGCACCGGGAGAAGAACTGGAAGACCCCCTTCTCGAACTCCTGCGTGGACACGAACTGCTGAGCCAGGAAGAATTTCTGCAAAAGTTACGCCAGCAACGCAGTTCGGAAGCGGTCTCCACGTCTTAGTCAGCGACGCTGATCCATTTGCACCTCAAACCAAAAGGCTCGTGCGCCGTCTCTCGCACGAGCCCTCTGCGCCCACAAGGGGCGTTTTCCACCTCGTTCTAATTAGAAGTCTAGAAGGTGAAGCTGACGGGTAGGTTTCAGCCAGGTTAATTTTCAGCACGCAATCGTGCGATTTTCCACACGGAACCGGGCAGGCTACATCTTCCATTTATTCAGGAACTGCAACAAATCCTCCGGCGCCAGAGCGCGCGCATTCTCAAACTCTCCATTCTTCTGACTGACCAGCAGCTTGCCGTCGCTAGCCAAAACCGCCAACGCGGGAATGCCTTTCTCCAGAGGAACCTGATACTGGCGGGCAAGGTCTTGGTTCTTTTCGCCTCTGCCGATGTCCACGTGAACGACGATATAGCTGCGCTCAAGCAAGGGCGCAAAGTCGGGCTGGTGAAAAGCCTTGTCCAATACGTGGCAATCGAAACACCAGTTAGCGCCGAACACGACCAGTACCCGCTTGTGATCATTCTTAGCCTCCTGTAGGGCTTCTGCGATCTCTGCATGGGCGTCCGCGTTAGGAGGATAGATCACCTTGTTCATGGAAGCGGGTTGCTGCAACCGCGCCAGATTGCTGCGTTGCACTTCTGCCAAACGCCAGCGCTCACCCTGCAGCTGCCACACCTGCATCTCGGAGACGTAGACGGTCCGCTCCTCCGATCCTGCGGCCGAGCGGATCTCCGCCTCCAGGGTGATTTGCCGTACCCCAGGCTGTACCTCGCTCGATTGCTGCACGTCGAGCTTGACGCGGCGTGCCTTGAGGCCCGTCCAGAACGCCACCTCTTCCGCCGCGTCGCGACGCCCCGCCTTGGTCATGACGTGTACGGGAGGGTCGTCGCTGTAGAGAGCACGGAGCGCGACGGTGCCGCCTTGAAGCACGGCATCGCGCCATTGCTCCAGAGGAGCAAAGTCGGCACGGGATGCTTCCTTGCCGGAAATCGCCGCCTGCCCTTGAGCAGAGGACAAAGATACGACCAGAACACCGAATATCCAAAAGATCGGAACGAACCAAAACCCCCTCAGCGCGGGTTTCCTCATCTCACTCCTCTTTCTGGCGTTGAACCGGCAAATCGCAGGGATCCGCTCAGTTGCAGCTGAGTTTGCGCTATTCTCATCTGCTGCACAGACCATATTATCCGCAGAAGCGGATTTCACGTTAGGAGGCCAATAACCCTGAAGTCGGCGCCGATCGAGAGCCCACCCGCCGTCATACACTCTGCACCTGAGCGCGGAACGGTTCCGCGTCTGCTGCCCTGGCCCTTTCTCATCCTCTTGGCAACAGCGTTCGCCGTGGTTCTGCCCTGGCTTCACTTCGGAATTCCCTCCGGGCACGATTTCGAGTTCCATATGAACTCCTGGATCGAAGTGCTCGGCCAGTGGAAGCAGGGGATCGCATATCCGCGCTGGGCTGCAATGTCTCACTACGCTTACGGTGAGGCGCGTTTCTTGTTCTATCCGCCGGCCTCATGGGTTCTGGGCGCCATACTCGGAGCCGTAATGCCGTGGAAAGCTGCGCCGGGCGCATACGTGTGCATCGCCCTAACGCTCGCAGGCTGCTCGATGTTTGTGCTGGCCAGACGATGGCTCGAGCGGCGCGACGCCATCTTTGCAGCGGCCTTCTACGCTGCGAATCCGTACCACATTCTGATCGTCTATTGGCGCAGCGCGTTCGCTGAGTTGCTGGCTGCGGCGCTGCTGCCATTGCTTCTTCTATTGGTTCTTCGCCTCGAGGAGAAAGGCGTGCGGCCGGTGATCTGGCTGGCCGCTGTTATGGGCGCGGTCTGGCTGACCAACGCGCCCTCTGCGGTCATGGCCACGTATTCGCTCGCGCTTTTGATCATCACCACCAGCATTCTTCGCCGCGCTCCGCGCGTGTTGTGGAGGGGTGCTGTCACGTTTGCTCTGGGGTTGGCGCTGGCTGCCTTCTATGTATTGCCCGCCGCCTACGAACAACGGTGGGTGAATATTACAGAAGTTACGTCGTCGGGCTTGCGGCCACGAGACAACTTTTTGTTCGCGATTGTCGCGGATTCCGAACACAACATCTTCAACCGGCTGGTTTCCATCGTCGCGATCTCCGAAGTCCTCGCCCTAGCAGCATGCATCTTGGGCTCATGGTTCTGGCGGAAAACCCGCCGTGACGCTTTCCATTTGCTTCTGGTTTGGGCTGTGGCATCTGCACTCTTGCCGTTTTCCATCACGGTCACTCTCTGGGATCACCTGCCACAGTTACGATTCGTGCAACTTCCCTGGCGCTGGTTGTTATGCATGAATGTTGCCGTCGCCATATTTGTCACGCTGGGATTAAGCAGATGGTGGCTGCGTTTCGTCCTCTGTCTTGCCATGCTGCTGGTTTTGGGCTACGGATGGCACTGTATTCAAGCTCCATGGTGGGAAATAGCCGGCGATATCACCGAGATGCGGAACGATCAGCAGAGCGGCAAGGGTTATGAGGGCGTGGATGAATATGTTCCAGCGGGAGCAGACCCGTATGAGATCGACCGCTCCGCGCCCCAGGTCGCATATGAAGGAGCGGGTCTGGCGAAGATCCAGGTACAAGAGTGGACCGCGGAATCTCGATCTTTCCGGGCGGATGTGAACCGGCCGGGGCGGCTCGTTCTTCGGTTGTTCAACTATCCGGCATGGCAGGTCACGTTGAACGGCAAGCCTGTCACAGCAGAAACCCGTGACGTTACCGGGCAAATGGCGATTCCGGTTCAGGCGGGGCTCAACGACGTGCAGGTGGTTTTCGGTCGTACTTGGGATAGGAGAGTCGGTGGAATCATTTCGCTGATCACATTGGCAGTCATAGCGGCAGGGCTAGCGCTGTCGCGGACGCGGGAACCGACCATTGCAGAAGTGCGCAGTTCCTCATGACGTGCCTTGCCCATGGCTGGAGCTAGGAGAAACATGAAGCGGGTGCTCATCGCCACCTCGAATCCGGGTAAGCTGCGCGACTTTGCCGGCGCGGCTGCGCCTCACGGAATCGAGATCGCGGCAGTTCCCAATTTTTCTTCTCTGCCGCCGGTGATCGAAGACGGGACAACCTTCGAAGCCAACGCGAGAAAGAAGGCCGAAGCCTATAGTCGCTTTGCGTCCGGCCAGATTGTTCTCGCCGACGACTCTGGGCTAGAAGTCGATGCGCTCGGCGGCGCCCCCGGTGTGCATTCGGCACGCTACGCTGCCGACGATCCCCAACAAGCGCAGAACAACACCGACGATGAGACCAACAACGCCAAAGTGATTCGCAAGCTTGCCGGCGTGCCTCCCGAGAAACGAACTGGTCGGTTTGTGTGCGTGATCGCAGCAGCGCGCGACGGCAAGACCCTGGGCATCTTTCGCGGCACTGCCGAAGGCATCATTTTAGACAGCCCGCGTGGCGCGAACGGATTCGGCTATGACCCGCTGTTTTTCGCTCCGCAAATACAGAAGACATTTGCGCAGCTGACTGCGGAGGAGAAGGCCGGACACAGCCATCGCGGCGCAGCCTTCCGGAAGTTTCTGGAGTGGTGCGATAGAGAGATTCCGATCCTTAATCGCCCCTCGGGGTAATCGCATTTCCTGCGCGAGCGTCGGCCGATCACCACAAAGTACGCGGCACCCTTTTCTTGACTTCCCTTCTCTTTCGACAAGATAATGAAAGGTTCTTCGGTCACTGCTGAAATCACAGGGAGCGTATTGTGGCGTCGACTGCCAGTTCTGCAGCTTCGATGCCGGTCAGGGGTGAGGTAGCTCCGTTGCGTGCCGGGCAGGGATACTCCTTCCTGCTTCGCCGCCTCCATTCCTTGAGCGGCATTGTTCCTGTCGGGCTATTTCTCATCGAGCATTTCATCTCCAACGCGTTCGCCACCAACGGACCGCCCGCCTACACCAAGCAGGTTGAGCTACTCTCCGGTTTCCCCTTCGTCGTGGCGTTGGAATTGTTCGGCATCTGGATACCGATTCTCTTTCATGCTTTTTACGGCTTCTACATCTGGTACCGCGGCGACGGCAACGTCGGCAGCTATCCCTGGATCGGCAACTGGAGGTACACCATTCAGCGCTGGACTGGGGGAATCGCATTTTTCTACATGGTGTGGCACACCTGGCACCTGCGTTTTAGCGGAGTGCATTTGTTAAGTCACCCGGCGGCGGCGTTTGGAAAGGTACAAATGGAATTGCAGCAGCCCTGGGCGGTGGCCTTTTATGCCGTCGGAATTCTGTGCGCCTCCTGGCACTTTGCTTATGGATTGTGGTTGTTCGCCGCGAAGTGGGGCATCACCAGCGGGGACAGAGCCCGCCGCATTTTTGGCTACGCTTGCTTCGGGATTGGCGTGCTTTTTGTGGTGGTGGGAGCGGCGACAATGAGCGCGTTTCTTCGTACACCGCTGCAACCGCTGGTACCGGCGGGTGCCGGAACGGAATCCATCGTAATGCGCTAGCCCCCGGTCAGCGCCGGGTTTGGACTGGAACACACACTACATGGCTTCAAAACCCAAGATCATCGTAATCGGCGGCGGCCTGGCAGGACTTTCCGCCGTCATTAAGGTCGCCGAGCTCGGCGGGCACGTGGATTTGTTTTCCATTGTGCCCGTGAAGCGCTCGCACTCGGTGTGCGCGCAAGGCGGCATCAACGCCGCCAAGAACCTAAAAGGCGAAGGAGATTCCACCTGGCAGCATTTCGACGACACCGTATACGGCGGCGACTTTCTCGCCAACCAGCCTCCCGTGAAAGCTATGTGCGAGGCGGCGCCCGGCATCATCGATCTGCTTGACCGGATGGGCGTGCCCTTCAACCGTACTCCCGAAGGGCTTCTAGATTTTCGCCGCTTTGGCGGAACGCTCTTCAACCGCACCGCGTTCGCCGGCGCCACCACGGGGCAGCAACTCCTTTACGCGCTCGACGAGCAAGTGCGGCGATTTGAGGCTGAAGGCAAAGTTCAGAAATACGAGCATTGGGAATTTCTCTCTGCCGTGCTCGATTCGCAGCATGTTTGCCGCGGTATTTGCGCCATGGATCTGCGCTCCATGGAGGTTCGCACTTTCCCGGCCGACGCAATTATTGTGGCCACGGGAGGCATCGGCGCCATCTTTGGCCGCTCGACGAACTCCGTGGTGTGCACCGGCTCCGCGCAATCTGCGCTCTACCAGCAAGGCTGTTTCTACGCCAATGGCGAGTTCATACAGGTGCATCCCACTTCCATTCCGGGGGAAGACAAGCTGCGTTTGATGTCCGAGTCCGCGCGCGGCGAGGGCGGACGCGTCTGGGTGCCGAAGACTCGGGGTGATAAACGGGACCCCAAGAGCATTCCGGAAGGCGAGCGCTGGTACTTCCTGGAAGAGTGGTATCCAAAGTACGGCAATCTGGTGCCGCGCGATGTTGCGACTCGCGCCATCTTCAAGGTCGTGTACGAGCACAACCTCGGCATCGATGGCAAGCCGATGGTCTACCTCGACCTGACGCACATCGACCGCAAGATTTTGGACAAGAAGCTCGAAGGGATTCTGGAAATCTACGAGAAGTTCGTTGGCGATGACCCGCGCGACACTCCCATGAAGATATTCCCCGGCATGCATTACACCATGGGCGGTCTGTGGGTAGACTTCGATCAGGCCACGAACATCCCGGGAATCTACGCCGCCGGCGAGTGCGAGTACCAGTACCACGGAGCGAACCGCCTGGGGGCGAATTCGCTGGTGTCCTGCATTTTCGGAGGTTTCATCGCTGGACCCAATGCGGTGAGGTATGCGCGCAATCTGTCGACTGCACCTTCCAACGGGCACTTCGAAGCCGAGCGCAAACGCCAGGAAGACACCAACGCTGCGCTCATGAAGTCGGATGGCCGGGAAAATCCGTTCAAGCTGTGGCGGGAGTTGGGTGATTTGATGACCAAGGATTGCACGGTCATCCGCTACAACAAGAACCTCACTGATACGGACGCCAAACTGGTGGAATTGCTGGAGCGTTTCCGCCACGTGAACCTCAGCGATCGCTCACAGTGGGCGAATACTTCTGTGGTCTTCACCCGCCAGCTCTACAACATGCTGCAACTCGCGCGGGTGATTGCCCAGGGCGCACGCATGCGGGATGAATCTCGCGGCGCCCACTATAAACCCGACTTCCCCGAGCGCGACGACAAAAACTGGCTGAAGACCACGAAGGCGACGTTCGCTCCCGACGCGGACGAGCCGAAATTCGAGTTTGAGCCGGTGGATGTTTCTTTGATTCCACCGCGTGCGCGGAAATATTGATGCAAGTGTAGCGCCGGCTCTTGCCGGCTGTGCGGAAGCTAGGAACGCTTCTGCAGCCGCCGGAACGGTGGCGCTACGATTCGGAAAGAAATAATGGACGATACCAAGATTGTCCTCTTCAAGATCAAGCGCCAGGAAAATCCCAAGGCAAAGCCGCATTGGGAAGAGTTTGAGCTTTCCTGGCATCCAGGCATGAACGTGATCTCTTCTCTTATGGAGATTGCCACCAATCCCGTCACCCGCGATGGTAAAGCCACCACGCCCATCACCTATGACTCGAATTGCCTGGAAGAAGTCTGTGGCTCGTGCGCCATGCTCATCAACGGTCATGCCCGCATGGCGTGCTCTGCCTTGGTGGACCGCTTGGCAAAGCCGATTCGCCTGGAGCCGCTCGCCAAATTCCCCCTCATTCGCGATCTAGCCGTCGATCGCAGTGTGCTTTTCGAAAACCTCCAAAGGGTGAAAGCTTGGATCCCGATTGACGGCACCTACGATTTGGGGTCCGGCCCGCGCATGACCGCGGCCGAGCAAGAAGCCGTGTATCCGCTATCACGCTGCATCTCGTGTTGTTGCTGCATGGAAGTCTGTCCCCAGTTCAACGAGAGCACGGGCTTCGTGGGTGCAGCCACCATTTCCCAGGTCCGGCTGTTCAACACGCACCCGACCGGTTCTTCCCTCAAACGGGAACGCTTGCTGGCGCTGATGGGGGACGGTGGCATTCAGGAATGCGGCTACGCGCAGAATTGCGTCGAGGTTTGCCCCAAGGACATCCCGCTTACGCGCTCGATCTCCGAGGTCAGCGGTTCGGTCATGGTTCAGGCCATCGGCGACCTTTTCAGGAAGTGAGCGACGATCCTGCACTGACTTTTTCCGTCAACTTTATTGTCCCAACTGGGCATCCCAGTTTCATGATTTTCTTGCTGTTTTTTGTTTAACTCATTAAAAACAAATAAGATACATTATTTTAAATGGACGGCAACCAGGTTGCTCTTAAATCCTCCTGGAACTGGGGGAAGAACTCGTTCCGCAGGTAACTTTTAGTAACGCTTGGGCTTATTACTTTTGGGCTTGACTGGTGGCTTACAATTAACCCCCTGTCGCGCCAGGTAGTCATGGAAGGCCACTTCGTGACGAGAAAGACGCATCGCGCTACGCTTCTGCTTTGCCTGCTAACGGTGTGCCTCTGCGGCTCGGCTTTCAGCGTACACAACAACGGGACTCGGTCGCTGCGTCAAGGCCATGTTCGGCGCGCGCGTTTCCGTCGCTTGCGCTGGATGCCCCTTTTCCGTCCGTCTCATGAGTCTCTCTTGCGGCAAAATGAAGAGATCGACCGCCTTGAGCTACCCCGAATTCAGAACGACGAAGAACTCGAAGAACTGAAGGCCAGCCTTGATTTGGTTCCGATCCAAGAGAGTGAAACCCTGCGCATCGACCCCCGGCTCGATCCAGACCGCCGTTATTGCCGGCCGTGGACACGGGATTTTCTGGACGATGCCAGCGAGGCCTATTTCAAGCAGTTCCACACTAAACTTCAGGTGAACTCCGCGGTGCGGACGGTGCAGGTGCAGAAGAAGCTGCGCCGTCACAATCGCAATGCCGCGCCGGAAAAGGGCGCGACTGCTTCTTCCCACCTCGCCGGTATCACGGTGGACATTCAGCGCCGGGGCATGACTCGCGAGCAGGTCAAGTGGATGGAGCGATATCTGCTCCCGCTAAAGAACATGGGTTTGATTGAGCCGGAGGAAGAACGCCGTCAGTGGGTATTTCACGTGATGGTCTCCGACCGCTACAGCGATTGGCGTGAAGCCCGCATGCTCGCTGGCGAGGAAGTGGTTGCCGACGGAACTGATGCGATCTTGCCTACTTTGGCCCCGGAGCAGCCTAGGACCCCAGAGCCTCCAATCGCGCTAGAACGTACCGTTATCCCGCAGTCTTTTCTGGTTCTGCCCCAGCTGCCGCAGAACTAAGCAAACTCTGATCTCCAGTTGTGAACCTTCGCGTCCCCCAACTATTTCCCCAGCTTCTCGAAAAACAAGCAGATCGATTCAATTCCACGATAGAAATTCGGGATGTGGAATTTCTCATTGGGGGCGTGGAGATTGTCGTCAGGAAGTCCGAAGCCCATCATCACGCTGGGAATCTTCAGCACGTCCTGGAAATCAGTCACGATGGGAATAGAGCCGCCGGAGCGAATGAACACGGTGTCCTTTTTGAACACATCGTGCATCGCTTCCGTGGAAGCCTTGACATACTTGTTGTCCGTCCCCACGACGCACGCTGGGCCCTTGCTCCAAACCTTGATCTTGATCTGAATTCCTTTTGGCGTGAGTTTCTTCACATAGTTGGTGTAGCGCTTGAGGATGTCATCAGGATTCTGGTTTGGCACCAGCCGCATAGAGACTTTGGCGGAAGCTTTCGCCGGGATCACCGTCTTCGCTCCCGGAGCGGTAAAGCCCCCAGGCATGCCATGCACTTCAAGCGTCGGCCTCGCCCACGTGCGATAGAGGACGGAATATCCCTTTTCGCCGGTCAGCACCGACGATCCGACTTCGGTCTTCCGGTAGCGCTCTTCATTGAACGGAAGTTTCTTCCAGGCCTTCAATTCGTCCTTGGTGGGCGCCTTTACTTTGGCATAAAAGCCGGGAATGAGCACCTTGCCGTTAGCATCTTTCAGCTTGCTGATGATTTCGATTAAGCCGAACAACGGATTGGGTGCCGCTCCGCCGTACATCCCGGAGTGCAGGTCGGTCTTGGCTCCGACGGCTTCGATCTCGGTGTACACCAATCCCCGCAGTCCAACGCACAGCGTCGGAAGATCGGGCGCGAACAGTTCGGTGTCGCAAACCAGGGCGAAGTCCGCTTTCAACTTGGCCTTCTCTTTGCGAACGTACTCCGCAATCGACTCCCCGCCGACTTCTTCCTCGCCTTCAATTAGGACTTTCACGTTGATGGGGAGCTTGCCACCGCCGGTCTGCATCAGCGATTCCAGAGCCTTCACTTCCATCCAGAGCTGCCCCTTGTCGTCCACCGCGCCGCGCGCATAGATGTTGTTGTTGCGCTCCGTAGGGTCAAATGGAGGAGAAATCCATTCATCGACCGGGTCGGGGGGCTGGACGTCGTAGTGTGCATACATAAGAACGGTCGGCTTACCGTGAGCGTGCAGCCACTCGGCATAAACCAGGGGATGGCCTTTGGTGGCAATAATCTCTACGTTCTCCATGCCGATTCGACGCAATTCATTGGCCACGAACTCGGCCGCTCTTCCCACGTCGGACTTGTGGTCCTCGAGAGTGCTGATACTGGGAATGCGGAGAAGATTCTTCAGTTCATTCAGGAACCGCTGCTGGTTACCACGGGCGTAATCCACTGCAGGGGAAGCCATAAGAGGGCCCTTTCTCGCGCTCGAGAGTGCGTGCGGACTCGTAATGAAACGTCTCAGTATATACCGGAGGGAACGGAAGAATCCTTGGCGGGGCGACTCACAGGCGGGCGGTGATGACGGTGTACGTGAGATCCCGAGAGAGGTAAGCGTCCAGTATGAGGTCGATACCAGCCACGAACTCTCGCGCCGCCTGTGGCAACAGTTTGATCACTGGCTTGGCCGCGTGCGCGCTCTGCCGGCAGACCTCCCAAGTATGGAGCACCTTTTCCGTCAGGTCCTCGCGGTGCTGCACTCGCATCCCGGTTGCTTCGATGGCGCTCCGATATTGCCCGGCCGTCCACAGTTCGGGGCACAGAAAAGCCTGCGCGACCTGACGCACCCGCGGAAGTTCCATCGATCCCGTCCACGCGGCAGTCAGCAACTTCCCTTCCGGCCGCAGGCTGTGCGCCGCGTTGCGGAAGAAGCGCGCCTTATCGGCGAAGTGCTCTGAAGATTCCATCGCCCACACCACATCGAAAGCTGCTGTCGGGAACGGGAAAGAATCGGCGTCATCGACAATGAAGTCCACGCGGCCAGCGAGTCCGGCTTTGGCTGCTTTTTCGCGGGCGAGGCGAGCTTGTTTGGAGCTGATGGTCAGTCCTGTGCCTTTGCAATCGAGCAAGCGCGTCAGGTGCAGTAACGTGCCGCCGTGCCCGCAGCCGACATCCAGAACTTCTTCTTCACCTTGCAGATTTAGCAACTGGGCGCAGTGATCAAGCATGGCCACCTGCGCATCTGCCGGTAATTCCTTGCCCGTTTCGAACAATCCGTGATGGATGTGATCGCCCCAAAACGTCCGGTAGATAAACGCAAGGGAATCGTAGTGATCGCGAATCTGGGCGGCGGTTGCCATCAGCTCAAAAAGCGGGCGGGTGAGAAGGTGGAAATATCATAGTCGGGTTTCTCGCCGTTGACCACCTGCGCCATGACGTGTGCTGTGACCGGCGCCAGCAGAATGCCATCACGGAAATGGCCTGCGGCCACGAAGTACCCCTCAGTCGATGTCTCGCCAAGAAGGGGCAATGCGTCGGGCGTTCCCGGCCGCAGTCCCGCCCAAGCCTCGAGCAACCGCGCCTGGGTAATACCGGGCAGTATTTGCACGGCGGCTTCCTGCATCCTGCGGATGACATCGGCATTCGTACGTTTGTCGAAGCCCGCCTCTTCCACGGAAGCACCAATAAGCAAACGTCCGTCGCTCCGCGGTACGAGGTACACGTCCGGCGCCCGCACCACGTGCCGCGCAGCCGGGGCACCTACCACAGCAAGCATCTGCCCCTTTACCGGACGCGTGGGAAAAGAATGCGGCGGAACCTGCCCCGCCCACGCGCCGGCGCAATTCACGACGCGCCGCGCACTGTAGCTGGTCCGGTCAGTTTTGACGCCAATGGCTTGCCCATCTGCCACGAGAAGCGACGTAACGGCCGTCCCAGAGGAAATGTCAACGCCGCGATGACGCGCAGCTTTCAATGCCGCCGCAGTCAAAGCTCGTGGATCGACACTTCGTTCTTCCAAATAGGTGGCCGGCAGGTTCGAACTCGCCAGCGCCGGCTCCAGCTCCGTTAGCGGTGCAGGAAGGGGGCTCCCTTGCGCAATGGAATGTGCAGATCCCTCCGCAGAGAATACGATCGTACCTTCTTTGCGCAGGTCGACCTTCACTCCAGATTCATCCTGTAGTTCGTGCACGAATTCCGGATACATATTCGCGCTGGCTGAGGCCAAGGTTCGGAGGGCCGGGTTTTCCACTGTAGAGTCAGCCAGCATACCCGCCGCGGCGCGGGAAGCTTCCTGGCAGGGCTCACCCCGCTCCACCACCAACACCTGCGCTCCGCGCTTGCGGAGTTCAATCGACAGCGACAGTCCGACAATTCCGCCGCCGATCACGATCACATCCCAGGTCTTCACCCTTCAAATTGTAGAAGACTCCCGCAGTAGGCGAGAGAGCCGGTGCTTGTCAATGCTGCAAAATCTGTGTTGCCCCACCTTCGCCGTTGCGCTAGGCTAGTTCCGCTCTCGCGATTCTCCCCTCCTTCTGACTTCTCTCACCTTTTTGCAGGCAGCTGTGACAATGTGTGTGCAAAATAAGGGGCTGCCGTCGAAGGCCACACAAGGTATAGTGTTTTCTTGCTTGACCCCGGCCGGATTTCGTCGTTACAGTAGCTGTGATTTGTGCTTTGCCCCGTCCAGCCTGGGGTGCTGGTGTGTTTGTGAGCGCAGGGAGGAACCACATTGGTAAACTCTGCGGTTAAGGTCTGTGCTCTAAGGGGTGAAGTGCTATGAAGCGCGCCACGACCTCACGCGTCTGCCACTCCCGAACGTCGCCACCGGCCGGTATTAGCCGGCATCGTCCAAGGAGTAGAAGTTGCTTAAACTAAAGAGACTCCAAATCCTCGGCTTCAAGTCTTTCTGCGACCGCACCGAACTGAAGTTCCACGGTGACGGCATCGCCGCCATTATCGGCCCGAACGGCTGCGGCAAGTCCAATATCGCCGACGCCATCTCGTGGGTGCTGGGCGAGCAATCGGCCAAGACCTTGCGCGGTTCCCGCATGGAGGACGTAATTTTTGCCGGCACCGGCGATCGCAAGCCCACCGGCATGGCCGAGGTGTCGCTCACCCTTATTGATCCCGAGGCCTACGACGGGGCGGATGCTAATGAGCCGACCGAAGTCGATATTCAAGACGATATGCCCTCCGACGACTGGGACGAGGCCCAGATTCGGGCGAACGCGGCTGAGGAAGTCGAGCGTCTGACCGAAGAAGCACAACCAGGAAAAACGGAAGAAGTAGACGTCCAGGCCATTCCAACTCCGGCTGCCCCGGCTAGTCCTGAGGAAATAGCCGCTTCGCAGGGTCACAACCACGGGCATCCCATGGACGCTGTGCCGACCATGGGACCGCACGTCGTACTCAAGATTCGCCGACGCAAGTTCGGTCAGCAGCAGTTTCATAAGGGAGAAATAGTAGTCACCCGGCGTCTTTTTCGTTCGGGAGACAGCGAATACCTCCTGAACGGTAAGCTTTGCCGCCTGCGCGACATCCAGGAGCTGTTTATGGGCACGGGGCTGGGCCCAGAGTCCTATGCGCTGATTGAGCAGGGGCGCATTGGACAAATTCTGAGCAGCCGCCCAACCGACCGCCGAGCTGTGATTGAGGAGGCGGCGGGAATCACAAAGTTCAAGACCAAGAAGCGCCTGGCTGAGGCCCGCCTGGAAGACGCCAAGCAAAACCTGGCGCGTGTGAACGACATCTTTGAAGAGGTCACGCGGCAGATGAACTCGCTCAAGCGGCAGGCGACGAAAGCAGAACGCTACGCCCGCTTGCGGGAGGAGATGCGCGCCAAGCTGCGTCTGGTGTTGACCAGTAAGTTTGCGCAATTGGACCGGGAGAGCTTCGAACTAGACGCCGAGATCAATACCGTCGCCGAGGAGATGCGCCAACAAACCGAGACTGTGCAGCAGTTTGAGGCGGAACAAGTCGAGCGTACGCAACGCGGCTATGCGATAGAAGGCGAAATTCGCGAGAACCGCGACCGGTTGAGCCAAATCAAGCTCGAAACGGATCGGGCCCACGGGCAACGCCGCCATAATGAGGAGCGTTGCGCCGAGATCGTGGTGCGGGTGGGGTCAGCGGAGGCAGAACTGGCACAGGCAAGGCACCGGCTGACCAGCCTTGAAGCCGAGCGAGACTCTAATCGTCAAGTGCTCGAGTCGCAGGCCGCCGATCTGGCAGGAGCGCGGCAAGAATTGGCGTTGGCTGAGCAGGCGGCAACCGAAGCTGCCAGCGCTTTGGCCGAAGCGGAGCATCAGCAGGAGCAGGCGCGCGGCGCCATCCTCGAGGCAGTAGCCCAGGCAGCCGAACTACGCAATCAGCTCACCCAGGCACAGGAACGTTTGGCTTCGGCCGAGCGCGAAGCCCAGCGCCTGCAAGCCGAGGCCGCAAATTCCAGCTTGCAAGTCAAAACCTTTGGCGGCCAGCGAGGCCAGCTGGCGCTGGAGTTTGAAACCGTATCGCAGCGCATCGCAACCCTAACGGACGAAATTTCTGCCGCTCGGCTTGCGCTCGAGGCCAAGCGCAACGAGGAAACGGAAGCCAAAAACCACCTCGACAGCATGCGCGCAGAGCATGCCTCCATGCTGGGCAAGAAGGGCTCGCTCGAATCGGTGATTGCCGAGCACGGCTACTCCACCGAATCGGTTCGCCGGTTGTTCCAATCGGGAGTGATGCAGGGCGGCTTGGCGCCTGCAGGCGTGCTGGCTGACTTTCTTGAGGTCGAACCTCGTTTTGAGGGTGTTGTCGAGGATTTCCTGCGCGACGAACTGAACTACATCGTCGTGAAGTCGTGGGACGCCGCCGACGAGGGTTTGCGGCTTCTGCGTTCGGATGTCGATGGCCGGGCCACATTCCTGGTTCATCCCGAGGATTCGCAGGCCAAGTTCTCGTTTGTGGTCGACGAGAGCTTGCATCACGCTCCGCCCAGCCAGTCGGTGGTGGCGCTAAAGCGCACGATTCGTGTGCTCAATGGTTTCGGTAAGTCGCTCGAAGTCATTCTTCCCAAGTTGCGTGACGGATACATTGTTCCTGATCCCGCTCATGCGCGTGAGCTTGCGCTGGGAAATCCCGACGCGTTCTTCCTCTCGGAATCCGGAGAATGCTTCCACAATGTCACCGTGACCGGAGGCAAACAACGCGCGGAAGGTCCGCTTTCCATGAAGCGGGAGTTGCGTGATGCGGTGCGTGCTCTCGCTGACCTGGAAGAAGCTCTGCGCTTTGGTGAGCTGCGGGCGCTGACTCTGGGGCGTGAAATCAAAGAGCTCACTTCCCTGCTCGACCGCCTGGAAAGCGAAAAACGCGATGCTGAAAAACAGGCCATGACGTCCGGCCACCTGCTGCAACAGCTCGATTCCGACATGGCCAGAGTCAGCGAACGGCTGGAGGTCTGCCGGACGGAACTGCAAAGACTTACCGCAGAGCGCGTGGAGCAAGCCTCCCTCATCGACGCCCGTCAAGCTGAACTCACCGCTTTCGAAGAATCGCGCGCCAATCTGGAGCAGATGACCACGGCTGCGCACGAGCAATTGGGCCTGCTTCGCGCGCGGCGCGAGGCAGCGGCACGGGATGTATCACAACATCTGGCTCGAGCGGCGACCCTCGAAGAACGGCATCGTTCTGCATCGGCTGTGCTGGAAAGGATCGAATCCCTTTGCGCCGAGATGGGACAACGGGTGGGCTCCATGCGCGCGCAGATCGAATCTGCGCAGGCCGAGAAGTCGCAGCGTGAAACCGACAATGACCGCATGGCCGTTCAATTGGCGGACCTGGAGACGGAGAGGAACGCTTGCGAGGTCCGGGATGGCTTACTGCAGTTCGAATCTGACCAGGTGCGCGCTCGCTTGGAGGAGATTGATGAAGCTATCCGCAGCGCCCGCCAGCTGCTGGACCAGGCGCGCGACCGCAAGGCCGAACTGTCGGCATCCGCGGCGAAGCTGCAATCCGATGCGGAATATATGGCCCAGACCTGTATGAACGAACTTGGCGTGCAGAGGGAACAGTTGTTGGCGGATACAACGATCCCGATTGCCTCCGGTGAACAATTGACGCTGGAGGACCAGGCCTACCGCGATATGCGGTCCCGGCTGGAAGCCATGGGCCCGGTAAACATGATGGCGCTGGAGGAGTATAAGGAGACCTCCGAGCGTCACGCCTTCCTCGAAACCCAAAAGAAAGACTTGATGGAATCAATTGAAAACACCCAAGCCACGATCAAGGAGATTGATACCTTCTCGCGCCAGAGATTTGAGGAAGCTTTCACTAAGATCAACGAGAATTTCCAGGCTACGTTCCGCAAGCTCTTCGGCGGCGGACATGCCTTCATGCGCCTGACCGACGAAGAAAACAGTGCGGAGAGCGGCATCGACGTGGTTGCCTCTCCTCCCGGGAAGAAACTGCAGAATGTTCTCTTGCTCTCTGGAGGCGAAAAGGCTCTCACGGCGCTGGCTTTGCTGGTCGGCATCTTCCAGTATCAACCAAGCCCCTTCTGCATCCTCGACGAGGTCGATGCGCCGCTGGACGAAGCCAATATCGGGCGTTTCACCGAACTGGTGAAAGAAATGAGCGTGCAAACCCAGTTTGTGCTGATCACTCACAGCAAGAAGACCATGAGCATCGCGCCCGTACTTTACGGAGTCACCATGCAGGAGCCGGGTGTGTCCAAGCTCGTCTCGGTACGCTTCGGAGCCACTGCGTAGCAGACAAAAGCGGCACCCGCGATGCAAAATATTGATCTTTGTAATTCACCGTTGTCCTCAGTTTTTTCCACAAACGGCGCCTGCCGAATGCCTTGTCTGACGGGCGATTCACCGCTACCATGCCATGTCAATAGCTCTCTCAGGAATATGCCTACCACTAACTCGCCATTGTGACGAAGGCCGTTGACAAATATTTATGAGCCGCTAGAATACGCGACGATTCCTGCCGGTTAGAATTGTGTGATGAGCCCCGAACTTCTAGATTCCGTCTTGCTGCAAACTGACTTCCCGGATCTTGAGCTTTACGCCAGCGGCAAGGTCCGTGACGTCTATCGCGTTGATGACAAGCACTTATTGTTTGTCGCCACCGACCGGATCTCCGCCTTCGACTACATTCTGGCCACCGGCATTCCTCACAAAGGGCGGGTGCTGACCCAGATCTCCCTGTTCTGGTTCGAGTTCCTCAAGGACATCGTACGCAATCACTTGATCACAGCCGACGTGGAGCGCTATCCGGTTACGGTGCAGAAGTATGCCGACCAGTTGAGGGGACGGTCCATGCTTGTCCGGCAGGCGGAGATGTTTCCAGTGGAGTGCGTGGTCCGCGGTTACATCTCCGGCTCAGCCTGGAAGGAATACAAGACCAGCGGCACCGTATGCGGCATCCGTTTGCCCGCAGGTCTCAAGGAATCGGATCAGCTTCCGGAGCCGATCTTTACGCCGGCTACGAAAGCAACGTCGGGCCACGACGAGAACATTCCGTTCGACGAGATGGCGCGCATCGTCGGACAGGAGTTGAGCACAAGACTACGCGACCTGAGTCTGGCGGTTTATCGCAAAGCGGCCGACTACGCCCGTCAAAGAGGCATTATTATCGCCGACACCAAGTTTGAATTTGGACACACTCCGGAAGGCATCACCCTGGCCGACGAAGTGCTCACGCCGGATTCCTCGCGCTTCTGGCCGGCGGATAAGTATCAACCTGGGCGGTCTCAGGAGTCATACGACAAGCAGTACGTGCGCGATTATCTTGAGCAGATCCACTGGAACAAGCAGCCACCTACCCCTGCTCTTCCCCCGGAGGTAGCGTGCCGAACCAGTGAGAAATACCTGGAGGCTTATCAGAGACTCACGGGACGTGGGCTGGATGTATAGGCAGGGCAGGACTTAAGGGGGAATCTAGTGGGCAGTGCGGACTGGATCATCCTCTTGGTGATTGTGCTGTCGGTGGTTGCGGCAGCCAGTGAAGGGTTTTTTCATGAAGTCTTTGCTATCGCCGGCCTGGTTGTCGGCTACCTTCTGGCAGCTTGGCAGTACCACTGGGTCGCGAGCTGGTTTGAACCTCATCTGAAGTCGCCGTGGCTGGGAGAGATCGCCGGCTTTCTGCTGATCTTTATCGGCGTGATTATTGTGGCCGGCATTGCTGGCAGAATTGCCCGCTGGGCGATAAAGGAAGCGGGCTTGAGTTTGTTCGACCGGCTGCTCGGCGGTTTGGTGGGAGTGCTGCGTGGCTGTCTGGTCGTGGCCATTGTGCTGGTCGGCATGGCGGCATTCACACCGACGTCGCGGTGGCTGCGCGGGTCGGAACTGGCACCGTATTTTCTAGTGTTTGGACGGGCAGCAGTCTGGTTAGCGCCGGCTGAACTGCGCGCCCGGTTCTACCAGGGGCTGGACCTGCTGCATCGCGAAGAACAACCGCCTGCAGCCCGGAATACCAGCGACCCGAAGACGTAAAAGCATGAACTATGAGTTTTGAAGCCTTTGCGCAGAAAGAGAGACGCCGTGAAGGACCAACTAGAAGCGCTCGTGATGCAGATGTACAGGAGCAACATCCTGTATTCCGAGGCTGTGCGTGAGTTCAAGAAGCGGTTCATCCTCGCTGTTCTTCAGGAAAACCGCGGGAACCAGTGCCGGGCCGCCCGCGCTCTTGGCATGCACCGCAATACGCTAAGCCGCACCATCT
>Ga0335070_10001155_pt1 | contig 30162 bp, 27 predicted proteins | sample Lox_Sample_13_FD_206722 | JGI IMG/M metagenome (GOLD analysis project Ga0335070, IMG submission 206722) | Soil microbial communities from Loxahatchee National Wildlife Refuge, Florida, United States - Lox_Sample_1.3 | ecosystem: Environmental > Terrestrial > Soil > Wetlands | place: USA...
CTACCGCGAAGCGGTTTCGTTCATCTGCTATCTATCCTCTGTTTCCAGAGAGCAAAAAATGTTTCGGTTAGATTTTCATTTATTGACTTGGAATGCGTGATTGCTACTCTTCAACCCTGAGAGCCACTTCACATTGAAGACTTGGAAGCGCTGGTCCGGATTTGACGAACTGAAGCCTGCCAAATCAGGTCTTTGTCTTTGCCGCTTGCTCTTCTTGTTCTCTTCTGGCTTCCTTAATATCTTCCAAATAGAATTTAATCAGGGGTGACATCTCGGGCGGCTGCCAATCTGTCCTTTTGGGTTCTTCTGGCCAGGTAAACGGGAGGTGCCAAACCTCTCCTGGTTGTTTGGCCTCTTCGAGCACTTCAAGAGTTTTCAAAAGAACGTTCCTTTGACCTTCTCGGTCTCCGGCCTGCCCCACGGGTCTCCCGTAAGGGTATTCAATGGCAGCGGACCGGGGGATGCCTATGGCCCGATGAAATTCATAGGTAGGTGTAAGGGCAACGGTTGAAAACCCAGCCTCTTCCAAGAATCTCGCAGCCAGTCCGACGGACTGACAGCAAAAGGGTCAGGCTGGCGTCATCAGGACTGCTTCGACTCCCTCAAGTTTCATTTTCTTGGAAATAGGTTCGATGGCTTCCCTTAAGAAATCCGTATTCTGCCATTGAAAACCGTAAAAGGAATAGGAGGTAGGGGCGAGACGGCCAATGATTCTTTCCTGCTCAAATTCCGCCATCCTGGCCAAAGGAAGGATGACATTGATATCTTGTTTGATGCAGTTCGTGTTGATATGGAGGTGATTGACTTCAACATCCTTTTCGGTCGTCCCTCTCGGGATCGCCCGATAAGACCGATCACCCCAAATCGCTTCCCTTTTCTCTCTTTCCATGTCAAAAGGGGGATCTGTTTTTAAACTGATACCCGCGCTGGTCACCAAAGCAAGAGTCGTCTGCCTCAGGGGCTTGGCCATGGGTGTCCAGGGAATGAATCCTTCGAACTCTTGGTCAGGAATAAATTTCCGAATCCACGCAGCCAACCCCGGCGGAAGAAACCGAAATCCATTGACTGTTTTTTCCACTTGCCCCATACGTCCTCCTTCATTCATTGAAATTGATTCCGCCGCCAATAAAATATCATTTATCTTATGTTTCTATGTGAATGTTGTCAATCAGACAAGTCGAAAGCCCTCACGCTGTCCCCCCTCTTGATTTTCGATTTCATTTTCATCCATCATAGGGTTATAATAGTCGCCATTAAAAGGGCTCAAAAAGGCATCTGCCTTTGGTGAAGCTCCCGGCCATCCCATCAGGACGGGACAGGCAGCGAGGCTTCCCGGGAGGAAAAACTGTCTTGATTGCGCCCCTTGACCCCGCCTACGAGGCAGGGCTTTCGGGGCATTGTCGGTCAAAGCGATTATTACTGTCAGAAAGGTGCTCACCAATGGAAATCACAAGAACAGACCACAGCAGAAGGGATCAAATCGATTTTGAAAATTTGGGGTTTGGAGAGGTCTTTTCAGATCACATGTTGATCATGGATTACAAAGACGGGGAATGGGGTCCACCCCAAATCATTCCCTATGGAACGATGGAGGTCTTCCCCGCGATGTGTTCGTTCCATTACGGACAGATGATCTTTGAGGGTCTTAAGGCATTTTACACCCGGATGGGGGCCATCAATGTTTTTCGGCCTCAGAAATACGTTGAACGGATGAACCGGTCTTGCCAGAGGCTCTGTATCCCTGAGGTAGGTTTTGATCTCTTCATGGATGGATTGAAAGAGCTGGTGAGACTGGATCAGGAATGGGTCCCCAGAAAAAGGGGATATTCCCTCTATATTCGCCCATTCATCTTTGCGACGGATAATTTTCTCGGCGTCAAGGTTTCCGAGACTTATCGTTTTATGATCATCACTTCTCCTGTGGGGGCCTATTACAAAGAAGGGATCAATCCCGTGAAGCTCATCACGCCAGGAGAATATATACGGGCTGCAAAGGGAGGATTAGGGGCAGCAAAAACCCCAGCCAATTACGCGGCAACCCTTTTGCCCGCTGAGGAAGCCAAGAAGAAAGGGTTCACTCAGGTTCTGTGGCTGGATGGAATAAAAAGAAAGTACGTCGAGGAGGTGGGGACGATGAACCTCTTCTTCTATATCGGCGATAAATTGATCACCCCCCCTTTGGAAGGCACGATTCTCCCCGGCGTCACGCGGGATTCGGTGATCCGACTCGCAAAGGAATGGAATATAAAAGTAGCTGAACGGAAAGTCTCGATTGACGAAATCTTCAAGACCTCAAAGGAGAGGAAACTCAAGGAGGCTTTTGGGAGTGGCACGGCGGCAGTCATCTCTCCGGTGGGTGAGATTCACCATAACAAAAAGCGCGTCATCATCAATCACGGAAAGATCGGGGCTCTTTCGCAGAGGCTCTATGATGAGATTACAGGAATCCAGTATGGAGAAAAAGCAGATCCATACGGGTGGAGCTACTTGATCTAGGGATTTCGGACGCAACGATCCTCTCCGGAGTCTGAAGATTCCCGTTTCGCCGCGTTACACACAAGGAAAGAGACAAAGAAAAGAGTCAGTATTTTGAAAAAGAGTTTTCCGGGTTTTTCTTGGCTTGGGCTCGGGAGCTTCAAAGGTTAGATTTAAAGAGTATTCTTGTTTGATCATTTTAATTAGAGTCTATGCCTAAAGTCTGTCAGTCCGTCATGCCGGACTTAATCCGGCATCCAGAGCCCCTCGAAAACACTGGATTCCGGCTGGAGTTTATCCCGATGAAAATCGGGGCCGGAATGACACTTCTTCATTAAACCTTAGTTCATGGACAGACTCTAATTCGTCTGGGGGACCTAAGAATTGTTTCTCTTTATTACTTTCGAAGGGGTCGAGGGAAGCGGCAAGACCACTCAGATTCAACGCCTGAAAAAGTACCTCACCCAAAAAGGAATCCGTTGTAAAGTAACCCGGGAACCGGGGGGGTGCTCGATCGGTGAGGAAATAAGGAAAATTCTTCTTAACCCCGATCATCGCGCGATGGTCTCAATGACGGAGCTTCTCCTCTACGAAGCAGCCAGGGCGCAACATGTCATGGAGACGATTAAGCCCTTCGTAGAAAAGGAAGGGGTCGTTCTTTGTGACCGGTTCAGTGATGCGACCCTCGCCTATCAAGGCTTTGGACGAGGGATCGATCTGAAATGGATTCAACGCCTCAATGACATTGCTTCACAGGGCATCCGGCCTGATGTTACCTTCCTACTCGATTGTCCCTCTGACGTTGGATTGAAGAGGGCGATTCAAAGGAATCGGACGCTGAAACAGGAAAGAGAAGAACGTTTTGAAAGAGAAGAGATTCAATTTCACCGACGGGTAAGAAAAGGATACCTGGCTATCGCCAGGAAGGAACCTCGCCGGGTAAAGGTGATTGATACCCGGCAAGGGGAAGAAAAAGTCTTTGAAAAGATTCAGAAAATCATTGATAATTTACTGATGGGGGTCTAGGGTTTAAGCGAAATCATTAAATTTTTCGACCGTCGCATGCTTTCCTTAGGTTTTGTAGTCAAACCCTTGGACACCGGAATCCTCGATCCCCTTTTGGCAACAAATCCATGGCATTCAAAGACGTCTTAGGACATTCCAGGGTCATTACGTTGTTGCAACGCGCGATCACGAACGAGAAGGTCGTCAACAGCTATCTCTTTTTGGGGAGTGAGGGAATCGGAAAGAAGTATGTCGCTCTTCAATTTGCCAAGGCCCTGAACTGTCTCGAAGGTGAGGGGAAGGAAGGAGAGGCGTGCGATCATTGTCTTTCGTGCAAAAAGATTGATCATGCTCTTCATCCCGACGTTTTGCTCATTGAACCGGAGGGACAATATATCAAGGTCGATCAGGTCAGGCAACTGCAGAAAGAATTGGCCTACAGACCCTACGAGGGGAAGCGACGTGTCTGTATCCTCACCGCTGCAGACCGGATGGCTCCTCATATTCCGAATACGCTTCTTAAAACGCTCGAAGAACCTCCACTCCACACGGTGATCGTCCTCCTGGCCAATAACGCCAGGTTCATCTTGCCCACGATCCTTTCACGATGCCAGCCGGTAAGATTCAATCCCCTGTCCATCCCCCTGGTCTCCAGATGGTTGATGGAAGGGAAGGGGTTCACTCAGGCAGAAGCCCATCTTCTGGCTTCTCTTTCTGAAGGAAGTCCCGGAAAAGCTTTGGAGATCCAAGAGGAGATCCGTCAGGTTCCCAGAGAATCTCTCTTGAAGGACTGGGTGGGAGTGAAATCTCTTTCATCGGAAAGGATCGGGAGTTGGGTTGAGTCATTACCCTCTCAACGCGAGAATCTCCTTTTGATCCTCGAGGTCACCCACACTCTGTTGAGAGATTTAGTGATGGTCAAAACTTTGAGAAAAGAGGCCAAACTGATCCATTCGGATCTCCTGCAACCCATGGAGTCCATGGCGACGAACTGGAGCCTCGCCCCTCTTTTGAAACGGATGGAAATTCTTCATCAGACCACCCTGGCCATTAGGGCCAATGCCAATAGGAGCTTAGCCCTTGAAGCGATGATGCTCTCCTGGGCTGAAGGATAGGAAAAAAAATGATTCGCTTGGTTTTCGTCAAATTACCCAACGGGAAAACAGAAGAGTTCGATGCGACACAACTTTCCCTCGAAGCGGGGGAAGACGTTATCGTTGAGACTGAAAAGGGGTTGGTCCTGGGGAAGGTTCTCTCTCCACCTCACGAGAAAGAAAAGCGCTTCTTCCTGAAATCTCCGAGAAAGGTGACTCGGAAGGCCACGGCTGAGGATCTCGAGCAATATAAGGGAAACCGGCAACTGGAGAAAGAGGCTTTTCAATTCTGTCTTCAAAAAATCAAGGAGAAGAATCTGAGTATGAAGCTGGTCAAAACAGAGATTCTCTTGGACCGATCGAAGGCCCTCTTTTATTTCACCTCTGAAAAACGGATTGATTTTCGTGAGCTGGTCAAGGATTTGGCCGCAGAATTCAGGATGCGGATCGAGATGCGGCAAATCGGAGTCAGGGATGAGGCCAAAATGGTGTGTGGCCTTGGGAGTTGCGGAAGGGAGCTTTGTTGCGCCAAATTCATGAATCGATTTGAACTGGTCTCCGTCAAAATGGCCAAGGAACAGAACCTGGCCCTCAACCCGACGAAGATTTCAGGCGTCTGCGGCCGCCTGATGTGTTGCCTGGCTTACGAATTTCCAACTTATGTCGATCTGAAAAAGGATCTCCCCAAAGTGGGTAAGTATGTCATGACTCGTTCCGGCAAGGGAAAAGTCATCCGTCAAAATGTCCTCAGCCAAACCGTGACCGTCGAGTTAGAGGAAGGAGGAGAGATTACCGTCCATGCCTCTCAACTCTGAGAAGTCGTTCTACATCACGACCCCCATCTACTATGTGAATGATGTCCCCCATATCGGCCATGCCTATACCACGGTGGCGGCCGACATATTGGCCCGGTATAAACGCTTGGAGGGGTATCGGGTTTTTTTCCTCACGGGCACGGACGAACATGGTCAGAAGGTGGAGAAAGCGGCTCAGGAGCGAGGGGTGGACCCAAAGACGCACTGTGATGAAATGGTTGTACGATTCCAATCCCTCTGGAAAAGACTGAATATTTCCAACAATGATTTCATCCGGACGACAGAGATACGCCATAAAAAAGTCGTCCAGAAGATTCTTCAGGATCTTTACGATCGTGGAGAAATTTACCAGGACAATTATGACGGATGGTACTGCGTCCCCTGCGAACGGTTCTGGACTGAAAAGGATTTGATCGAGGGAAAATGTCCGGATTGTCTCCGTCCGGTGATTGAAATCTCAGAGAAGAATTATTTTTTTCGGATGAGCCAGTATCAATCCTGGCTGGCCGAAACGATCGAAAAAAATGACCGGTTTATCTTCCCCCCGTCAAGAAGGAATGAGATCTTGGGATTTCTCCAAAGTCCCCTGGAAGACCTCTGCATTTCGAGACCGAAGAAGCGATTGAAATGGGGGATTGAGATCCCTTTTGATGCCGAATACGTGACGTATGTCTGGTTCGACGCCTTGATCAATTATATCAGTGGGATTGCTTATGGCTCTGAGGGAAACCTGTTCTCTCAATTTTGGCCGGAGGCGACGCATCTGATCGGCAAGGATATCCTCACCACCCACACCGTCTACTGGCCCACCATGCTGAAGGCAATCGGCTTGTCCCCTCCGAAAATGGTATTCGCCCATGGATGGTGGACCATCGAAGGGAAAAAGATGTCTAAATCTCTTCAGAACGTCGTAGAACCGAATCGTCTGATTGACACCTATGGGGTGGACGCAGTCCGGTATTTTCTCATGCGAGAAGTGTCGTTCGGTATGGATGGTGATTTCTCCCATGCCGCCGTGATTCATCGGATTAATAGCGATTTGGCGAATGACCTGGGTAACCTCTTCAGCCGAGCGCTGAGCATGGTCGACCGGTATTTTAACGGTCTCATTCCAAGTCCTTCCGCCCCGCAGGAATTGGATCGAGGACTTCAAGAAGTCTCTGAAAAGGTTCTTCCCCAGTTATCGCAACAAATGGATGACCTGGCCTTCAATAAGGCTCTCGTGACGATCTGGGAGATTGTGAATGCAGGCAATAAATATATCGATGAAACAGCCCCGTGGGCGTTGGCCAAGTCGGAGAAAGATCGGCCACGGCTTGGAACGGTGCTTTATAACACGCTGGAATCCATCCGGCTCAGTGCCCTGCTGCTTGCTGCCTTCATGCCGTCCACCTGTGAGAAGATGTGGTCCCAACTCAGCATGGAGGAAAACCTTTGGGAACAAAATATAAAGAAGAACGGAACGTGGGGAGGTCTGAAATGGGGAAGGAAGGTGGCCCGGCCCAGCCCCCTTTTTCCGAGAATCGATCCTGCCAAGATCTCGCAAGGCCCATAGCAGGTTGCAGAGAGCGAATAGCCCGAAGCTGAAAGCTCAAAGTTAAAATCCGAAATCCGCAATCTGAAATCTAAATTTTAATCTTTCATGAAGAAACCTCAATCCATCCATTCCATTCTTGAGAAAACCCTGAAGACTCTGGAGATCGACGTCCCATTAAAGACCTATTCCATCGTGGGAACGTGGAGTGAGATTGTAGGGGAGTCTGTGGCAGGGCATTCCCAACCCCGGTCCATTCGAAACCAGATCCTCTTCGTCGATGTCGCTCATCCCACCTGGATGCAACAACTCCAGTTTCTCAAACCCACCCTCCTCAACCAGGTGAACGCCTTTTTAGGAGAACCTCTGATTCAGGATATCCGATTTAAATTGGGGAAGATTTCCCCATCCCTCCCGGTTCCTCCAAGAACCCTTTCGATGGAAGACGAGACCCTGGACCAGGGAACCTTGGACCGAATTGAGAATCTTCTCCAAAAAATTGACGATGAAGAGGTGCAGAGGAGCCTGCGGGTGGTTTTGATCAAAGGAGCAAAATTGGAGCGTTTGAGATCCAAATCCCCCTAAATCATTCGTCCCTTTAGGAGATTGAGAATCGCGTCGTAATCGGGTACAGCCTTTTCGAAAAAAGAAAAACGGCGGGAAGGATCGTGCGCAAGCGCCAATTCTCAAGTACCAAATCCTAAACAAATTTCAATAGTCAAAATCTCAGACAATAACGTTTAGACCTTTTTAAATTGGGGCTTGGAGCTGACTTGGAAGTTTGGAATTTGAGATGTGTGATTTTAGATGGCTCGCTCAAGGGTGACCTTGGTCCCATCCTTCACCTTTAGAAAAGCCTTCGAATCGGAGGGGACTTTTCCAACGACATTGACTGCACTGGCGGCTCGAATCTCGTCTCCCCGGCTTACGGGGGTAGGTCCGAAGAAGATACAGAAGGCATGTCCGGTCGGCCAGTATCCCAATTCTCCTTCTGAGACAACTTCCCTTGACCCTTGTTCCAATCCGGTCTTTACCGGAATCGCGAAATAAATTTCTTCGCCCCAGAGATTGGCTCTTCCTTCAATGGGAAGCGCTTCCCAAATGAGTTGAGCTGTCTTCGATTCATTCAGTTCGGCCTCGACCTTTAGTTCACTCACGAGGATTCTGATTTTCTTTCTCATCTTCCGTTCCCTTTGTTTCAAGAGGATCGAACTCATTAAAAAGACCTTCTTGATCTTCTTGATTGTCGATGTTGTTCGGGAAGAAAAGGATCTCCCGATCCATCTTCACGACCTCCCCCTTCAGGGTCAAGAACGTCTGCGTCTGGTTTCTCAACAAATAGAAGCTTAGGACCACGAGAACATAGGTCGAGAGTTCTCTCGCGATGGTATAGAAAAAGTGAGTGTTCAAGCCGAAAAAGTAGGCGTCTTCTACAAAAAGCCTCGCCGTGTTGATCAAAAGGCCCAGGGTGATGAGCTGCAAGAAACGTTTCGTCCTCGTCGTATTCTTGGCCAAAGAAAGGAGACACTCATCGTAGGCCTTTTTGAAGTTCTTCCAGCTGCTCGAAATGTTTTTAAGGAGGTCCCGATAAACCTTTTCATCCCCACCGTAGATCTTCAGACGGACCTGTCTGTCTCCTCTAAAGAGAAGATAACGCTTGAGCAGCTCCTCTCTCTCGGAGAGAAGGGATTGGTTTATCCGGAGTCCTCGGTAAAGGAAAAATCCTATCCCGGCGAGGAGGATGAAAGGAATCGTTTCATTGACGATTCGAATCCACAAGACTTCGTTCATCTCGCAAACCTATACTCGATTGATCAAGCTGGCCAGATAGCCCGCTCCAAATCCGTTATCAATATTCACCACGGCCACACCCGAGGCGCATGAATTCAACATGGCCAGGAGTGCAGTGATTCCTCCGAAACTGGTCCCGTACCCGACGCTTGTGGGAACAGCAATGACGGGTCGGTCTACCAATCCACCTACGACGCTGGGCAAAGCTCCCTCCATCCCGGCGGCCACGATCAAGACACGTGCTGCCTCCAATCTCTGCCTCTCGGAAAGGAGCCGGTGAATTCCCGCGACGCCCACATCATAGAGGGTTTCCGTACGATTCCCCATGAATTGAGCTGTCACCGCCGCTTCTTCAGCGACAGGGATATCCGTCGTTCCCGCTGTAATGACCAGAATGGTTCCTTTCCCCTCAGACTCGACTGGATGGGTAAGGTAGGTCAGGACCTGGGATCTTGGGTAGTACTGGCTCTTTGGAAAAACCTTTCGTATGGTTTTAACTTTTTTCTCTTCCAACCGCGTGATCAGTATGTTCTGGCCTTTTTTCTTCAACTGCTTCATGATTGAGAGAATTTGTCCAGAGGTCTTCCCTTGCCCCCAGATCACCTCCGGAAAGCCCTTTCGAAGACTGCGATGATGATCAATCCTTGTAAATCCAAGGTCTTCAAAGGGAAGCGACTTCAATGCCGCCACGGCCTCGTCGAGCGTCGTCCTCCCCGATTTCACTTTTTTTAGGAGATCTTCAAGCTTGCGAACATTCATTTTTTTCTCTAAAAAGCATTCTATTCAGTCTCTGGATGAAAAGTCAAGAAAAACCGCCTTCTCTGTCACGAATTCCTCCTGGAATGAGATCGAAGGAGCAGAAGGGGATTGCGATTCATCACTCCGAATTCGCCGTGGAGAGTCAGGGGCCAGCGAATTTTAGATTTTTCTTAGCTCAAATGAGTTCATTCATCTCTCCCGATTCTGGCTGAAGTCCTTTGGACAATCGCGTCAACTCCAATTATAATCTGACCTGCTCCATAACATTCCTTTCACTTTACGGATCGTTCTTAAGATGCGGCGCTACCTCGTTTTCGTTTCTGCCAGTTTGGGCCTCCTGATGTACTCGATTGACAGTACTGTGGTGGCAGTCGCCTTCCCCAATTTTATAAAAGACTTCGACACAAACATCCTCTGGGCAGCATGGACGATTTCAATCTACTTGATTGCGGTGACGAGCGTCATGCCGTTGATGGGCAACCTGAGCGATGGCTTTGGCCGCAAGAAAGTCTTTCTGATTTCTCTCAGTCTTTTTACAGCCAGTTCCTTCGCCTGCGGCCTTGCGCCCAATATCTATAGCTTGGTCGCGTTCCGGTTCCTTCAAGGCGTCGGAGGAGCAAGCTTTCTCCCGACGGCAGCGGGAATCGTGAGTGACCAATTTCCCGAGAACCGAGAGAGGGCTATCGGCCTATTTACAAGCATCTTTCCCATCGGAGGAATTGTCGGCCCAAACTTAGGCGGCTGGATCGTCAGTCGATACTCCTGGCGGTATATCTTCTACATTAATTTACCCATTGGCATGGGTCTGGCTGTCCTGATATTGATTCTACTCAAGGACTCAAAGGTTCTTTCTCGGCCCCACATCGATTTTGTGGGAGCCTCTTTTTTCTTCGGAGCCATTCTCTTCCTGATGCTTGGCTTGAATCTCATTGCGGAGAGCTTCTCTCCCTCATCCCTTCTTCTGACAATCCTTTTTTTGATCGTCAGTCTCTCTTTCTTCTTTCTATTTTTCTACCAGGAGAAAAAGGATCCTAACCCCATCCTCGACATGGCTCTGTTGAAATCGAAGCCTTTTCTCGCAGCAAACCTCTATAATATGATGATCGGTGCGGGAGTCTTCGGGACCCTTGCGTTCATCCCGCTCTACGCCACCTCCGTGCATAGATTATCCACGCTGGTGAGCGGGGTGATCCTTACCCCCCGCTCTCTCGGAATCATTCCCGCCTCTGCCATCACCAGTTTTCTGCTCAAGCGATGGGGGTATCGATGGCCCATGCTCCTGGGTTTGAGTATCATCTCTTTTTCGACCATCCTTCTTGACAGCCCGGGACTTCAGCTACTGAGAATCATCGGTATTCACTCGGGAGTTGCTGAAATCTTGGCAATCTTGATCATGATGAGCGGAATCGGCATAGGAATAGCCCTGCCCGCTTCCAATAACGCATGTATTGAACTCATGCCCGAAAAGGTGGCGACGATTACCGGGCTCCGGGGAATGTTCAGGTCCGTCGGCGGAGCGTTTGGAATTTCACTCATCACGATTATCCTCCATTCAAGTTCTACCCCTACCCTTGGCTTTAGGGCTACCTTTCTCTCGTTTGGCCTAGGACTTCTACTTTGTATTCCTTTGGTCTTCCTCATGCCCACCGGAAAGAAAGGACGCGGGGCTTTTCCAGAAGAATCGCTGGGATAGGGTAGGCTGTGGATGACCGATTTCTCGTATCTCTCAGGACGGAAAAAAGGAGGGAGGGAGGATGAAGCAGCCGCTTTGATCGCCATAATCGCCATGAAAATGGGCTTGAGAAAATAAGTCAGATGATATAGACTTTAAAAACTTAAAACGGCAACCGCCGCCATTGCTCCAAAAGGGGGCAGGCATGAAACGTTTAATCCCGATGGTGATTCTGTCCGTGGCCAGTTTGGGCCTGACCCTGGGGGTTCCTCAGGCACAGGCGCAGCCCTATCCGAGTCGTTCCATTCAGATGATCATTCCGAATGTTCCGGGTTCGATCATGGACATTAATTCAAGGATCCTCTCCGAGGACCTTGAGAAAATTCTTGGCACGCAGATTATTCCCATCAACAAACCGGGCGCGGCAACGATGCTGGGCACCGATGCGTTGGCAAAGAGCAAAAAAGATGGCTATACCATCGGCTATGTCAGCAATTCGATTGTCTATGCCCGGATCCTCAACCCGGAAACAATGCACTTTGACCCAGAGCAGGACATAGAGCCCTTGGGCCTCCATCTCATCGTTCCGCTGGCCATTGCGGTGCGAGCCGACGCGCCCTGGAAAACCTTTCAAGACCTGCTCGACTATGCCAAAAAGGAGCCCGGGAAGCTTCGGGTCGATACGATCGGAATCGGGTCGCCCGCCCACTTCAATTTAGAGATCATCCAGTCTTTGACGGGTGCCCAATTCACCCACGTTCCTTTCAAGGGAGGAGAATCGGTGATCACCGCTCTTCTGGGGGGACATCTTGAGATGACTTACGATGCAGTCAACAAGATCTATCCTCATGTCGAATCCGGAAAGCTGAGGATTCTCCTATTGACGTATAAAATGGCCGACTTCCCCAATGTCCCCACGATGGCCGATCTGGGTTATAAGCAAGATCTCGTTTCCACCTGGTTTGCCATGTATGCCCCTTCGGCATTGCCGGAGGAGGTGAAGAGGGTATTGGTGCCGGCCGTCGAAAGGGCGATCAAAAACCCGGAATCGAAGGCCAAAATTGAGCAGATGAAATTCATTGTTGACTACAAGTCTCCTGCGGAGATGAAGAAGAGGGTGGCAGCGGAGTACGAAAGGGCGGTTCAAATAGCCGACAAAGTGGGTTTACGCAAAAAAGACTAAAATGGATTGGGTGTTGAAAATTTTGATGCCGTTCCAATTTTTACTCAAAGGAGGAAAAGAATGAAGCGATTCATTTTTCTTGTTGGTTTCTTGCTTATGGGGGTCGGATTCATTCTGGGAGCCGCCACCACGTTCGCCCAGTCGTACCCCAACCGTCAAATTCAGCTTGTCATTCCCGGTGCGGCAGGGTCCATCCTGGATATTGCCGGCAGACTCACGGGTGACGAACTGGAGAAAATCCTTGGGGCCCAAATCATTCCGGTAGTCAAACCTGGGGCAGGATTTACTTTGGGAACAGATTTTGTGGCCCGGAGCAAAAAGGATGGCTATACACTCACTTACACAAACTCTGCAGCCATCGTATTCACCCGAGTCTTGAATCCTGAAACCGTCCCCTATGATCCAGACAAAGATTTAGACCCCCTGGGACTTCACTTATTTTTCCCGAATGCAATCGCCGTGCAAGCAAGCGCCCCTTGGAAAGATTTCAAGGAACTAGTCGAGTACGCGAAAAAGAATCCGAACCAACTTCGGGTGAGTACAACCGGCATCGGGTCCACTTCCCACTTCAATTTGGAGATCATTCAATCCTTGACCGGTGCCCAATTCAATCACATCCCTTTCAAGGGAGGAGAATCCGTGATCACCGCCCTACTGGGAGGACACGTGGAGATGACCTTTGACGCAGTCAGTAAGATCAAACCTCATGTCGAGTCCGGGAAGATGAGGATCCTCCTTTCGACGAGCAAAGTCCCGGACCTGCCCAATATTCCGACGATCACCGAACTCGGTTACAAACAGGAGCTGTTCACGTCCTGGTTCGGAATGTACGGACCCGCCGGACTGCCTGAGGAAGTGAAGAAGATCTTAATCCCTGCCGTTGAGAAGGCTGTCAAGAACCCGGAGTTGAAGGCAAAAGTTGAGAAGATGGATTTTGTGGTCCAATACAAATCTCCCGCCGAGCAGAAGAAGCTTGCCGCGGATGAGTACGAGAAGGCGGTCGCAATCGCCATTAAAGTAGGACTTCGCAGCAAGTGACTTGGATGAGACCGCATCCGAAAGGGCATTGAACCGATTCAAGGAGAAGAAACATGAAGTGGTCAATTTGTCTGGTCGGCTTTCTGTTAATTATGTACGGATTAGCTCCCGGAGTTTCAACATCTTTTGGACAACCTTATCCCAGCCGTCCCATTCAGCTGATCATTCCCAACGTCCCGGGTTCGATCATGGACATCAATGCGAGGGTTCTCTCCGATGAGTTGGGAAAGCTCCTTGGCACCCAGATTGTTGTCGTAACGAAACCCGGAGGGGCATCGATCTTTGGTACCGATTTTGTCGCAAAAAGCAAAAAAGATGGTTATACCATCGGTTACCTTAGCGCTTCCGGTCTCATCTATACCCGGATCACCCATCCGGAGACCTTTCCATACGACCCGGACAAGGATCTGGAGCCTTTGGGGCTGCATCTGTTCGTGCCTTTGACTGCTGCGGTGCAGGCAAGTTCCCCTTGGAAAACATTCGACGAACTCATAGACTATGCCAGGAAGAATCCCGGAAAACTTCGCGTCAGCACCATCGGGGTGGGAGCGATCGACCATTTCAACCTTGAGGTGATGCAGGCAATGACGGGTGCCCAATTTACGATGATTCCCTTCAAAGGAGGGGAGTCCGTGATCACTGCCCTCCTGGGAGGACATGTCGAAGTCACTTTCGATGCTTTTGGCAAGGTCATCCCTCACGTCGATTCAGGACAGTTGAGAATCCTCTTGGTCAGCAAAAAGATGCCCGGATATCCCGATATTCCAACGGCGACCGAATTGGGATACAAACAAGGGCTTCTCTCTACGTGGTTTGCCTTTTATGGTCCATCCGGGTTGCCGGAGGATATAAAGAAAGCTTTGGTGACAGCCATCGAAAAGGCAGTCAAGAATCCGGAATTAAAAGCGAAGATTGACAAAATGGGATATTTGGTTGATTATAAGTCTCCGGCGGAATTGAACAGACTGAAAAAGGAAGAGTATGAGATCGCCAATGCCTTAGCCACAAGAATGGGATTACGGAAGTAGTTGAGCCAATTGAAGAAATACTAGATACTGAGGGAGGTCTTCTGATGGGTAAAGCGGATCGGATCAGCGCAATCTTCTGGTTGTGTTTCGCAGTCCTGGTGATCATTGAATCGTACCACCTGGGCCTGGGAACCTTGCATAAACCCGGACCGGGTTTCCTCTTCTTCTGGGTTAACATCGTCCTGGTAATCATGTCTCTGATCGTCCTTATCCGGGCATGGGTGGGCAAGAAGGAAGAGGAACCTCAACCCGCCATTTTCAGCGGTCAGAACGTTTCAAAGATCGTTTCTGTCCTGATCTCACTCTTCCTCTATGCCATTCTCATGGAACTGGTGGGGTTCATTTTGATCACCTTGTTGTTCTTCATTTTTATCCTGAGGATCATTGAAAAGAAAGGATGGTTTTATACCGCCTTTGTGAGTATCGTGGTGACGGTGATTTCTTATTTGATCTTTGAAACCTGGCTTCAGTCTCAGTTACCGAAAGGGCTGTTGGCTTTTTTGAGATTATAAGGAAGGGCGGGGGAAACGTATGGATGTGAATATCTTTCAGAATGTGCTCTACGGGTTTCAGGTGGCGCTGCAGCCCCTCAATTTGATTTACTGTTTCTTCGGAGTGCTCATCGGGACATTGGTGGGTGTCCTGCCGGGTCTTGGACCGGCTGCTGCCATTGCCCTGCTTCTTCCCTCAACATTCAAGGCGACCCCGGTTTCAGGGGTGATCATGCTGGCCGGGATTTATTACGGGGCCATGTATGGAGGGTCGACAACTTCTATCTTGGTCAATATTCCCGGTGAGGCAGCCTCCGTCGTGACCTGTATCGACGGTTATCAAATGGCATTAAAAGGAAGGGCAGGCCCCGCTCTGGGGATTGCAGCCTTCGGGTCATTTATTGCCGGGACGATAGCCGTCATCGCCCTCACGCTCGTAGGGCCTCTATTGGCTGGCATTGCGCTTCGTTTCGGACCGCCTGAATTCTTTGCTTTGATGATCGTGGGGATTATGGTCCTGACCTTCCTGAGCAGCGGTTCCATGCTCAAGGCCCTGATGATGGCCGCCGTGGGTTTGACCCTCGGCGGGATTGGAATGGACTCCATCAGTGGAAAATACCGGTTTACGTTCAATATCCAGGCTCTGTTGGACGGCGTAGGGCTCGTCCCCGTGGTCATGGGCCTCTTCGGTATCACGGAAGTGATCGAGAACCTTGAAACTGAAATCAAGCGAGAGATCCTTACGGCTAAGATCAAGAACCTTTTCCCCAACCTGAGAGATTGGGCTGATTCCATATGGGCCATCATCCGGGGCACGGTGCTCGGCTTCTTTCTCGGAATTATTCCCGGAGGTGGAGCCATCGTGGCTTCGTTCGCTTCCTATGCTATCGAGAAGAAGGTATCCAAGCATCCAGAGGAGTTCGGAAAGGGAGCCATTGCAGGAGTGGCAGGGCCCGAGTCAGCAAACAATGCTGCCGCCGGCTCTTCTTTCATCCCCCTCCTTACCCTCGGAATTCCGTCCAATGCGGTGATGGCCATTTTCTTAGGGGCCCTGATGATTCACGGGCTTCAGCCGGGACCTTTGTTGATGACCAGAGCTCCAGACCTCTTCTGGGGAACCATTGTAAGTATGTATATTGGCAATGGGATGCTTCTGGTTCTCAACCTCCCGCTCATCCCTCTGTGGGTGATGGTTCTGAGAGTCCCTTATTACCTCCTCTACCCCCTGATCATTCTATTCTGTATGATTGGGGCCTACAGTATTTCGAACACTACTGCGGATGTGATCATCATGCTGATTTTTGGGATCGTAGGCTACTTGATGAGGAAGTTTCGGTATGACGCCCCTCCCCTGGTCCTGGCATTGGTTCTCGGAGGCGAGCTGGAATCGTCTCTCCGGCAGTCACTGATGTTATCCCGTGGGGATTTTTCTATTTTCGTTACCCGGCCCATCACGCTGGGCTTCCTGATTGTTGCCGTACTCCTATTGGTCGTCCCCATCATCACTCAGCGAAAGAAACTTTCCACCCTGGAGGGAGAATAAAAAAACGCCCCGTCCTGTGGACGGGGCGTTCATACACCCTTAACAAGGATCGCGTCGGGATGCACAAGGAAGACTACTTAACCTTAAACGATTCTTCCATCCCGGCGTATTTTTTTCTTAGCTTTGGCTTTTCTATTTTTCCCGTGGGGTTTCGGGGAACCGCGTCAAAGAAAATCTTCTTCGGCCGTTTGTATTTGGCCAATTGCTCACAGTATTTCATGACCTCTTCCTCGGTCAGAGACTTCCCCGGCTTGACTTCTATGATGACGGCCACGGTCTCACCCAAACGTTCATCAGGACAACCGATGGCGGCAACATCTTTGATGCTCGGGTGGGCATGGAGGAAATCTTCTACCTCCACCGGGAAGACATTTTCCCCTCCACAGATGATCAGGTCCTTTTTCCGATCGACCAGAAAGATGAACCCATCTTCATCCTGCTTGGCCATATCCCCCGTGAAAAGCCACCCATTTCTTAATGCCTTTGCAGTGGCTTCAGGGTTCTTGTAATATTCCCTCATCACGCCGTCGCCGCGGACGATCAGTTCCCCTACGTTTCCTGCTTTGACTGGATTTCCTTCTTCGTCTACAACGGCGGTTTCCCAGTTGAACCCAGGGAGCCCGATGGCCCCTACCTTGTGCTCATTTTCTATTCCAAGATGAACACAACCCGGCCCGGTGGACTCGCTCAAGCCGTAGTTTGTGTCATAGGCCATCTTTGGAAAGCGCTCTTTCCAATGCCTCACCAAGGATGGAGGGACCGGTTGAGCACCGATGTGCATGAGCCGCCACTGTTTGATATCGTAATCCTTGAGTTTGATCTCGCCGCTATCGATTTTCAAAAGGATATCGTTTGCCCAGGGAACTAGGAGAAAGATGAGGGTCCCTTTCTCTTCGCTGATGGCTTCGAGAACCCATTCGGGTGTCACCCCCTTCAGAATGACAGCCCGTCCTCCCACGATGAAGCTTCCAAACCAGTGCATCTTCGCGCCGGTATGATAGAGCGGAGGGATGAGGATGAAATTGTCTTCCCTCGTCTGATGGTGATGGGCATTTTCCGTGATGCAAGCAGAGACCATGTTCCGGTGAGTCAACAGAATGGGTTTGGGTTGCCCAGTTGTTCCCGAGGTAAAATAGAGACCGCAGGCGTCATCGTAATTGATTTCAATGTTGGGAGAATGGACAGAGGCTTTTTCAAGCAATTTTTCAAAGGACTCTGCATACTTCGGGATTTCTCTCCCAACCGCAATGAAATCTTTTACAGTCGAAAGATCACCCCTGATTCCATCGACTCGATCGATAAATTCTTGGCTAAACACAAAGCATTTGGGTTCTGCAACACTGCTACAGTACTCGATTTCAGTGCCTGTGAAACGAAAGTTCAGAGGAACCGCCCATGCACCGGTACGGATAATTCCGAAATAGGCAATCAGCCAGTCGATGGAGTTCATCATGAGATGAACTACCTTGTCTCCCTTTTTTATCCCCTTATGAATTAGAACATTGGCAAAACGATTTGCCTGCTCATCAAACTGCTTCCAGGTGATCTCACTCCTCTTCTTCTCGCCGGGTATTCTCTCGACGAGAGCCACACTGTCAGGATACAACCGCGCGTTCCTCGCCAGTATTTCTCCGATGTATACATGCAGGCTCCTCATGATGAATCCTCCTTCCTGAAAGGATTTATAGCAAATTCGGATAGTTCGTGCAATATTTCTCTATCTTTTTAACCTCTAAGGACCTGTTTTAGTCGCTCCTGGACGGTGGAGAGAAAAACTGATTGGGAGATGGCTTTGCCTGCAAGGATAATCCCGTCGGATTTTGCAAACGATCATCAGAACGGCCAGTCTTCCTTCTGCTCACACAAATGTAAAAATTTCTTGACAAAAACTTTTTTTATGTATCTAATGGTCGGCAACATTATTCCTTCCAGACCCTTAAAAGACTCTATCGACTGAGTTTTTTTATTTTACAAATTGGCAGTTCAGGTTTTCACCTTTTCAGAGGAGGGGGAGGTGGAGATAATTGAAGAAGCCTGGCGTTCGTAGAATGGATGCCGGGCTTTTTTTCGAAAGGAGGGTGGAAGGTTCATATAATCAATTCTGCGCGGAAAAGTAAAAACAACAAATCATGAAAGGAGGTGTCTTATGCAACCGGATGTATCTGCTTATATGTATGCCTGGTACGTGTGGGGTGCGTTATTTATTTTCACATTTCTCATGACCTTCATCGGGACATGGATCATCATTAAGAAAAGGAGGTGGGAAGAATGAATCCACAATACATACCCGTACCGAAGCCAACGACCGAAATGATCCTCTGGGGGGTCGTCGCCCTTGTGCTCTTGCTGCTGCTCTCCGCCATTCTCGGCGTGCTGGGAAAGAAGAAATGGAAATCCTTTGATGAGTATCTCGTGGGTCACAGGGACATCGGCCCCCTCGTGACCGGTGCCGCCCTTTCCGCCTCTTACATCTCCGGGTGGGCTTTCTGCGGGAGTACCGGGATCGTCTATACCCTCGGTTTTTCAGGGATGTGGTTCGCTGGGATATGGAGCCTCGTCGGTATCATCCCGTGCATCTGGCTTGCTTCGGTCAAGACAAGAGAGTTCTCGGTAAAGTTGGGAGCGGCCACGGTTCCCGAAACGATCGGCAAGCGATTTGAGTCCAGAATGCTCCAGACCGTCATCGCCATTTCCATGCTTTTCTTCCTCTTCATGTATTCCGTTGGCCAACTGAAAGCTGGAGCGAGCGTTTGGTACGCGCTGACCGGACTCTCACCCCTCTGGTGCCTCTTGCTCTCCATCTTCATCGCCTGGCTCTATATGGCGATGGGCGGATATGTCGGAAACCAATATGCCATGGCCCTTCAGGGGCTTGTCTTTGCCGTTGTCGGTTCCCTGATCGGCATCGTGGCGATTGTCCAAAGCGGTGGGTTCTACGAACTCACTTCTAAATTGGTCGCCCAGGATCCGAAACTGTTGAGTCTGATCAGGCCGGACCTCCCAAAGCTTGGATCCACTCAGCTCATGTCAAGCCTGGTTGGCATTTTTGCAACGCCTGTTATCTTCTTCACCATGGCCACCGGATTTCCCCATAATGTGAGCCGATTTCTCGGCATGAGGAAGATGACCAAGAAGGATTATTTCTGGATGGTTGCGATCGTCTGGTTGTTTACGGGTATTCCTATCATGCTCGACTGCTCGAGCAACGGCCTAGTGGCCAGAATGCTCTATGGTCCTCAGCTTCTTAAGATAGAGCCCTGGAGGGGAGACCTTGCTGCACCGATGCTTGCTCATGCCTTAGGCGGATCGGGCATGCTGGCCTTGTACACGGCGGGCCTGTTTTCAGCAGCCCTTTCAACCCTGGCAGGAATGGTCTTCATCATGAGCGCCAATATCACTCGGGATGTCATTAAGCTTTGGGCGCCGAAGGTAAAGGACCAGAGCATGCTGATGCTGGGTTACTTCCTGATCGCTCTCTTCCTCTTCCTGCCTTTCTACTGGACGTTAGTGAGACCGCCCGAACTGCTCTCCATCTTCATGGGGATGGCAGCGATGGGACTCGGGGCCGTTTTCTTCTTCGTCACGGCAATTTCCTACTATTGGAAGCGGGCCACGAAATGGGGCGCCGTCTGTACGGTCATCTACGGAACCGTGATGACGCTTTACGGCGGATGGGCAGTTCTTTTCAAGAAGACGATTGGAATGGGAACGATGGAGTGGATTCTCGTCATAGGCTGCGGGGTAATCTATTTCGTCGTCAGTTTTATGACGAAACCGCCTTCAGAAAAAACGCTGAATCTCCTGTTCCCGGCCAAGAAATAGCAGACCGGGGAAGAAGAAGGGGAAAGGGGGCTTTTCATGAGCCCCCTTTTTTTGTCGAATCTCGGATCGAAATAAGCAATTCAAAAATAGCGCCTTTTGTGTTAATAAAAGTTGAGTCCATCCGTAGAAGCAGGACGATCAGATGCCCGAAGCCTTACCCTTAGAAAAATTGAAAGATTTCATCAAAACGGTCCCACCTTTTCATCTCCTTCCCAGGAGTGCCATGGATGAACTTGTGCGCACTCTCATCATCGAATACTTTCCCAAAGGAAACACGATCTTAAGTCCTAAGGGATCGCCGACTCAGTTTCTCTACATCATCCGTTCAGGGGGTGTGAGATTTCTGCTGTCAGAAAAGGACGGCAAGGAAGGGGACAGGATCTATGACTACCGGGATGAAGGAGATTTCTTTGGGCTGATTTCCCTTTTAAGCGGGGAGCCTTCTCCTTTCACGATCGTGGCGGAGGAAGATACCCTCTGCTACCTCGTGAAGAAGGAGGCCTTTAAGAAACTCATCGGTGAGTATCCCGATGTCTTCCTCTATTTTACATCCGGGCCGAGCAAAGGGTTTAAACAGTTCGATAGCAGGCCGCTGCCGTCGGATTCTTCTGTAAAAGGGGAGTCGGGAGCGGAGCAGGTTCTCTTCACCGGCCGGATCAAGGATGTAATGCATGTCAACGTATTGACCTGCCCTCCCGAAGAAACGGTTGTCGGCGTGGCCCGGCGGATGACAGAGCGAGGGGTTGGCTCCGTGATCGTGGTGGACGATATCGGGATTCCCATGGGAATCCTTACAGACGGCGATCTCAGGAGCAAGGTGCTGGCGTCAGGCAGGTTGGCGAATCTCCCGGTCATCGATGTGATGAATCGGCCGGTCCAGTCGGTGTCGCCCGATTCGTTCTGCTTCGAGGCGATCCTCTCGATGATGACCAACCGGATCAAGTATCTCCCGGTCATGGACGGGATGAAACTGGTGGGGATCATATCCGAGCATGACCTGATGGTCTCCCAAGGGAACAACCCCGTCGCTGTCATCAAGGGGTTTCAACAGGCCAAGAGCATCGACGAGATTGCCGCGATCCGAAAAAACATCGATCTGGCAATGAACGTCATTCTTGAACACGGTGGGATGGCCAAAGATATCTGTGAGCTGATCACGACGCTCAATGATCACCTGACACGAAAAATCATCGTTCTGGCCGAGGAGGCCATGGTGAGAGAGGGATACGGACGGCCGCCGGTCCCGTATGCCTGGCTGGCCCTCGGCAGTGAAGGCCGCCGCGAGCAGACGCTGAGGACCGACCAGGATAATGCGCTCGTTTTTGCCGACAACTCTCCCGAAGGCGAGGAGGAAGTTCGAAGTTATTTTCTGAACCTCAGCGAAAAGGTGATTTCAGGGTTGGAACGGTGCGGGTTCCCGCGCTGTAAGGGTGGGGTGATGGCCGTCAATCCCAAGTGGTGCCAGCCCCTTCACGTGTGGAAAGAGTACTTCAGGCACTGGATCGTCGACGTGGACTACTCCGCCGAGGAGGTCCTGGCCACCTTCGTCTTTTTCGATTGCCGTCCCATCTATGGTCAATATGAACTGGCGACTCAGACAGCGGGGCATATCTCGGAGCTCCTTAATGAGGGAAATAGCTTTGCGAGAGAAATGGCCAAGACCGCTATTCTTCACAAAACGCCGCTGGGCTTCTTTAAGAGGCTGGTAGTCGAAAAGTCTGGAGAGCACAAAAATAAGCTGAATCTGAAACTGAACGGCTTGACTCCTTTGGTCGATGCCATCCGGACCCTTGCCCTGGACCAAAAGGTGTTCGACACGAACACGCTCGACCGGATTTCTGCTCTCGTTGAAAAGGAGAGCCTCACCCCAGCGGAGGCCGACGACCTGAGAGACGCGTTCAATGTCATCATGCTCACCCGCGTCCGCCATCATGTCAACGTCCTCCGCCAGGGGGGAATTCCCGATAATTACGTCAACCCGGATGAGTTGAGCATCATCCAGAGGACCATGCTCAAGGAAGCCTTCAAGACCATCGACCGACTGCAAGGGCTCTTGGAGTTGCGTTATGATATAAAATCCTAACGTCCACTTGGCATTCGGACCTGAGTTGAACCGTTATGAAGATGATCTGGCGCCGTTTGAGAAATCAATATTACCAGCGTCACCTTCGGAGGAAGGATTTACCGGAGGTCGTACGAGATTATCTGCAGAGCTTTCATGGTTTCAACTTCAACCAGCCGATCACCGAGATAAAATTCGTAGTCTTTGATACGGAAACGACCGGCCTCCATGCGAAAAAGGGGGATCGCATCGTTTCCATCAGTGCCGTTCGCCTCAAAGAGGGTCGCATCGATCTTTCGGATGTATTCCACGAAATCATCGATCCAGACCGCGATATCCCCCGTGCATCTGCTGTGATCCATGAAATCTTGCCACGGATGGTAAATGGAAAACCGACCATTGAAAGGGTTCTGCCGGGTTTTATCAAATATATCGGTGCCTCCGTACTTGTGGCCCACCACGAATGGCTGGACATGAGCTTCCTCAATCGCGAGATGTGCCGCCTCTATGGCATTCCGATTCAGAACATTGCTGTGGATACAGCCGCCCTGGACCACGCCTTGCTTGCAAAGAAGACGCCGGCGTCGATGATAGCCACGATGAAAGCCGATAGCACGCTGGGTGCGGTTGCCGAACGCTATCATGTGACGATCGAGGACCTCCACTCCTCTTTTTGGGATGCCGTGGTCACAGCGCAGGTTTTTCAGCAGATGCTTAAGGAGATTCAACGGCTGGGTATCGTTTCGTTAAAAGACCTTGTTAAGCTAACCCACTCGTCGCCCGGTGGGGGGTTCTTTAGGCCTGCTTGAATCGGTTAAGGGAGGGATAATCATGAGGTACTGGGATGAAAAGATCGAGACCATGCCGATAGAGGAGATGAGGAAACTTCAGTTGGAGAACCTCAAAAAGACGGTAAAATGGGTGTATGAAAGGGTACCGTTTTACAGGAGCAAGCTTGATGACATAGGGTTCAAGCCCGAAGACCTCAAGGAATTGGAAGACTTGTCGAAATTGCCTTTTACCGCTCGGACCGATCTGAGAGACAATTATCCCTTTGGTCTTTGTGCAGTTCCGCTTGCAGAAGTCATCAGGATCCACGCCTCTTCAGGCACCACCGGGAAGCCTATCACCGGACCTTACACCCAAGGCGACTTGGATCAGTGGACTGAGTGCATGGCCCGGAATCTATATGCTGCGGGGGTTCGCTCGAGTGACGTCTGCCAGAATGCATATGGGATGGGGCTCTTCACAGGGGGTCTGGGTTTTCATCAGGGAGCGACTCGCGTCGGTTGCGCGGTGATCCCCATTTCTTCAGGCCAGACAGAAAGACAGATCCTCATCATGCAAGACTTTGGGGTCACTGTCCTTTTCTGTACCCCTACCTATGCGTTGACGATTGCCGAAAGGGCCGATGAGATGGGGGTGAACATCAAAGACCTGCCGCTTCGCATCGGCGTCTTCGGCGCTGAACCTTGGACCATTCCCATGCGCAAAGAGATTGAGGAGCGGATGGGAATCAAGGGCATGGAGGCCTACGGCCTGACAGAGTTTGGGGGTCCAGGGACTGCCTATGACTGCGTTGCACAAGACGGACTCCATGTCAATGAAGATCATTTCATTGCAGAAATTATCGACCCGGTGACGGGAGAGGTCCTGCCTTTAGGAACAAAGGGGGAACTGGTCTTCACAGCGATTCAACGTCAGGCGATGCCGTTACTTCGGTATCGCACCCGGGACATCACGACCCTTCGGAGAGAAGAATGCGAATGTGGAAGAACGCTCATCAAGATGGACAAGATCTATGGCCGTAGCGACGACATGCTCATCATCGGCGGGGTCAATGTCTTCCCGTCCCAGATTGAAAGCATCCTGCTCGATATAAGGGGAATTGAACCCCAGTATGTCATCATCGTCAAGAAGAAGGGTTATTTAGACCAACTCAATGTCGATGTGGAGGCGCGGCAGGAAACTCATGATGCAGGTCCCAAGAAGATTGCCGAGGTAGAGAAGATGGTCGAGAGCAAGATACGCGGGATGACCGGCATCGGTGTCAAGATCCGGCTGGTACCGCCTAAAACCATTACCCGAAGCGAGGGGAAGGCCAAGCGGGTGATCGATGAAAGGAGAATGTAACCTGGATTCTCCTTGGCAAAGCACGAATCTGCAAAAACGAAATGAATCGACGGAAAAAAAAGGGCGAAGCCGCAATCGTCGGGCCTCGCCCTTCCTGCCTCATCTGCTCCTTCTCACCTCTCAGGCTTAATGAATCTCCCCTCGACCCGTAGCGAACGCTTTTCTGTTCAGGTCGTGAACTTTCGGAGGAAGGTATTTCAGAATGGTGTTTAACCAGAGTTCCTCCTTGATATCGAACAATCTGGACATGGCCCCGAGGAGCACGACGTTGGCGGCGCGCGCGTCCCCCATCTGGAGTGCGATCTCCGTCCCTTTGACCAGATAGAAATCTTTGAATTTAGAACCGATAATCTGGGGAATGCCCTGAGGATAATCCATCTCGCCGAGGTTGACAACGGGAGGATTCACCTTGTGGTCATTCATAATGATTTTTGCTTTGGGTCGTAGAAAGTTCAGCCACCGCAGACCCTCCAGTTGTTCAAAGGCAAAGAGGATATCCGCCTCCCCCTCCTTGATCAACGGGGAATGAACCTTCTTGCCAAATCGGAAGTGAGAGCTGACGATACCTCCCCTCATGGCCATTCCGTGTATCTCGCTTTTCTTGACATCATAACCGGCTTCCATGAAGACTTCGGACATGATATCGCTGGCCAGGATAACCCCCTGTCCTCCAACCCCTACCACCAGCACATTCGTTGTGTGATTGTCCATAGATCCTTCTCCTCTTCTTAAGAATCGACTACATCGTTTCAAAACCAAATACGGGCTTCTCCTCCTGACTCTGAATCGCTCCAAATTTGCACACTTGGTAGCAGAGATGGCACCCCGGACAGAGAGAGGGATCGATATAGGAGATACCCTTCCGTTTCTTCCCATCCTTGGTCAGCGCCATCTCGCCTTCCACCTTCTGGTAAGATATCGCCGGGCAGCCCAGGTTGATACAGGTTTTACAACCGATGCATTTGGTGGAATCCACCATCAGGGGTTTGTTATATTTTTTGAATTCTCTCCGAAGAAGGACACACGCACCTTCAGTGACGATCAGGGAAGGCGAGTCTTTTTCAACTTCTTCTTTGATGACCTTCTCCGTCTCCTCCAAGTTCCAGGGGTTCACCTTTCTGATATTTTCCACCCCCAAAACTTCACCCAGCCGGACGAAATCGATCTTATGCGTCTTTTCGCCCCGTATCGTGTATCCGGTCCCCGGGTGTTCCTGTGAGCCGGTCATGCCAGTGGTTCGATTGTCAAGAAGGATAACCGTTGCATAACTCTTATTGTAGGCCATGTTCATTAAAGGGGTGATTCCGCCATGAAGGAACGTTGAGTCTCCGATCACGCCCACGAATTTTCCCTTTCCGGCCTCCCCCAGCGCTTTCGCCATCCCGTGGGCTTGGCCAATGCTTGCCCCCATGCAGATACAGGTGTCCAGCGAGTTCAACGGCGGATAGGCGGCCAGCGTATAACATCCGATATCGCCTGCGGCAACGAGTTTCAACTTTCTTATCGCAGCGAATACCCCCCGGTGGGGGCATCCCGGACAAAGATTGGGCGGCCTGGGCGGAAGGGGTTCCTTAAATACAGGCTCGGGTTTCTTGAACTTTTTCCCCAATATCCCCTTTTCCACGATGAGGGGGTTGAACTCCCCGCATATAGAGAATAGATTCTTCCCGCCCTTCGGCTTGAACCCCATGGCCCTGATATTATCTTCCAGGAAGGGATCCAACTCCTCCACCACAATGACCTTCTTTACTTTCTTGAAAAACTCGGCGATCAGATCTTTGGGTAGAGGCCACACCATTCCAAGCTTGAGATAGGAATAATGAGGGAAGACTTCCTTTGCGTATTCATATGAAATACCTGCAGAAATGATCCCAATCGCCGGATCATTGATCTCCATGCGATTCCCCGGAAATTTCTCGGCAAACTCCTGTAATTTTGCAAACCGTTCCTCAACAACCCCGTGTTTTACCCGGGCGAAGGAAGGCAACATCGTATATTTCGCCGTCTGCTTCCGGACCTCGACAGAGACTGGAGGAACGATAGGTTCCTGTAATTCGACAATTCCCTTCGAGTGAGAGATCCGCGTGACACCCCGAAGCATGACCGGGGTATCGAAGGTTTCGCTGACTTCGAACCCCAGTTTTAGAAAGTCCTTCGCCTCTTGGCTATCACTCGGTTCAAACATGGGGATCTTCCCAAACCTTGCATAGTGGCGATTGTCCTGCTCATTTTGCGAACTATAAAGCTCCGGGTCATCACAAGTCACAAGGACCAAGCCACCGTTAACCCCGACATAGGACAGGGTCATCAAAGGATCTGCCGCCACGTTCACCCCAACATGTTTCATCGAAGCCATTGCCCGCGCACCGGCCAATGAGGCTCCAATGGCAACTTCCAATGCAACTTTTTCATTGGGAGACCACTCCGCATAAATATTTTTATACTCTTTTGCGACGGTCTCGAGGATTTCTGTACTTGGAGTCCCTGGATACGCGGCCGCTACTTTTACACCAGCCTCGAACGCGCCTCTTGCAATGGCTTGATTTCCGGTCATTACTTTTTTCATAAACCGCTCCTTTAAGTTTTATTCTGTCCCAGGGAAAAGCCCAAAAATTAATCGAAATGGCTTTATGTGAAAAATTTCCCTTTTATTCACATCAAAAGATTTCTTTTCCTATTTTAATACGGCCGAGCTTAGTATAGCAAATAGAGAATTCGTGTCAAGCCCCCGCCAAATTAATTCACGGATGCCGGCTTCCTAAGGTAGAAAGAGAAAAACATCCCCGCTAGAGAGACCCCGGTTGCCAAAAGGAAAGGCACAAAAAAAGAACGCGTGATATCCGCTAAATAACCCCCTACAGCAGGTCCTAACGCCTGCCCAACCCCGAAGAAAAGGGTGATAAAGCCGAGTCCTGCAGGAGCCAGTTTCGATCCCAAATAATCCCCAGTCGCGGCAGCCATAATGGTGGGTATGCTCCATGCCGTGAGGCCAAAGATCACCGCAGAGAGGTAGAAACCGATTGGATTCCTCACCAGGGCAAAGATGGCATAGGCCGCGGCCAGGGTGATATAGGCTAAGGCTGAACCATATTTTCGACCCAGGAGGTCAGAGATTCCACCCCAGATCACACCACAAAAAATGCTTAATCCTCCGACCATGGCCCAAATAGCACCCGCTTCCGTCTGGCTCAGCCCCATCTCCTTGGTGAGATAGGCTGCAAAAAAAGTCATATAAATGATGTATGAGAAACCATACATGAAATAAACGAACCCGAGATACCATATCTCCTTGACTCGGTAGACAAGGCCCCATTGGATGGACTTCACTTTTTTTTCCTCTAGCGGAGGTTTTAGGGAGTCTTTTGTTTCGTCGAACCCAATGGGAGGGAGACCCTTCTCCTCCGGTTGGCTGCGGATGAAGGCATAAACTAGGCATGAAATGAAAAGGACCCCTCCACCCAGACAGTACCAAGAAAACCTCCAGCCCTCTGTTCCATAGGCTTTCAAAAGAGGAGGAACGATCAGACCGGCAATCAAGGTACCTCCACCGATTCCGGCTGAAACAATGCCAGTGGCAAATCCTCTTCGTCTCAAGGCGAACCAGGCCGAGCCGAGCGCCATGGCCGGCACATAGGCAGCTCCGTTCCCAAACCCTGTTAACAGTCGCATGAAAAAGGCGAAGGAAAAACTCTGAGCCAAGCCTGTAAGAATCATGGTCAAGCCCATCAGAATCAGGCCAAAAGTGATGACGACTCTCGACCCGTATCGAGAAGCCAAAAACCCTCCGATAATGGCCAGGCTGAGGTAACCGATGAAGTTCCCCGTTCCTAAAAGCCCCAGCTCCGCGTAACTCAAATGAAGACCGTCTTTCATGCTCGGCAGGATGAGCGTATAGGCCATCCGACCGAACCCGTGGGCTCCAATGGTTGTCAACGTTCCCATGGCAATGACAACCCATCCATAATGGATTCTTGACGCCTTTTTAGGACTTTCCTTCATCGCTTTCCTCCCTTAAGAGAAAATCGTTCAAATGATGCTATCAGAAAGCAACTGTTTATTCAACCTTTACCTTTTCATGTGTCAAGCCAAAGTAGAAATGTCCTATTCTTACCAAGATAGAAATGTCCTGTTTTTCAGATCTGAGAGTGTAAGGATCTTTTTCTGTCATCATCATAGTGGTTCTTGATCTTGAACCTCCTCCAGGGGTGATCAACTGGAGGAATGTAAGTCTTTCTCCTTCTCGTAACAATGGGCTGCTGGTTCTCCTTGAGCGGCCTTTCTGTGATCTCTCTAAATCGCAAAGCTCGACCTTGATAGGTGACCCTCATCGAACCATCCATACGATCTTGGACGATGACCTTCGAGGCCTTGGTGGCCTCCTCGATCTGGTAAAGCTTATGGTTGTGAGCCACCGTAAAGTCATTTTTCAGAGTTCGCTCTGTCTTAATACACAAGATCCCATTGAGATCTATCCCTCTAGGTAAGGGTCGGTGAACATTGTCCTTCTCCCGGGGGCACACGGAGAACCTTTGGTTATAAAGGGGAAGATACTGCTCCAAGAACTGGTTGCCTTCCTCTATGGTCTTGATCCCTCTTAAGCGCATCTCCTTGATCACTCTGTCCTGAAACGTCCTAAAGAGCCGCTCAATCCGTCCCTTGGCCTGGGGGGAATGGGCATGATTGACTTCTACCCCAAGCTCTCTTAAGGCCCTCTCAAACTCACTTAACGGCTCCACCCCCTCTAACTGCTCCTCGATCGTTGCCTTGGCCGTCGATTTATAGGTTGAGTGCTTATCCAAATAGACCTTCAGCGGTAAACCACGCCTCCTGATATAGCGCTTGAAACTGTCCATCGCCGGCATCGTTCCCTCATGATCATAGAACCTCCCAAAGGTGTCCCCCGTGGCATCATCAATATAGCCCATGAGTACACAGGGATCCCCTCGATCTTCAAACCAGCGGTGATGGGACCCATCCATCTGCACCATCTCCCCACGGTACCCTTTACGCTCCCTCCACTGACGATGCTTCTTTCCCTTCCGTACCCGCTTCCAATCCCCCGTCTCCAGGAGCCAACCCCGTAACGTCTCATCACTGAGGCTCACCCCATCTCGCTCCAAAAGCTTCTCGGAAGCCAGGGTCGGCCCAAAACCCTTATAGATCGTCCTGTAGAGCCTGATTACTTTATCCTTAAGCTGATCCGGTATCTTCCGGTTCGACGGCCGACCTCTCAATCGGTGAACGATCCCTCGCTCACCCTCTCCCCGAACTCGCTTCACCACCCTCCGTATATGTCTGGAACTCAGGGAGAGCATCTCTACTGCCTCCACCTGCTTCAATCCCCCCTCCAGAACCTTCTGAATCACGTGTAACCGCCTAAGCTCTTCCGGACTCGCCATAATGATGTCCTCTCCTGCCATGATGCCTCCCTCTAAGAAAATGGCATCTTAGCACTTTAAAAGAGGACATTTCTATCTTGGCTAAACAGGACATTATCATTTTGGGATTACACCTTTACCTTTTCATGTTTCCATCCGTGATCCGACAAAGTTCTTGCATAGGACCTCTGGTTCTCTTTGTTCACTCTGCCAGCCGAACCCCAGGGTTCCAGGAGCGGAACAAATTCCTGCCGATGAAGTAGGCGCCGACACCGCCGTGGGCTGTACCTTCAGACCAAATCTTTGGCCCGGCACTGCGAATATGTCTAAATAAATGGA
>Ga0335070_10001156_pt1 | contig 30116 bp, 28 predicted proteins | sample Lox_Sample_13_FD_206722 | JGI IMG/M metagenome (GOLD analysis project Ga0335070, IMG submission 206722) | Soil microbial communities from Loxahatchee National Wildlife Refuge, Florida, United States - Lox_Sample_1.3 | ecosystem: Environmental > Terrestrial > Soil > Wetlands | place: USA...
GGGGATTGCCGGATGCCTCGGCAGCGCCGCAGATGAGGAGCCCCGCCAGAAAGAGCGTCGCCATGACGCCGAAGAGCGTCCAGCCATGCCGGGGACGGCCGGTCATCTTCCCGAAGGTGTGGGTCAGCGCCGCGGGTAGCACCGCGATGGCCAGCATCTCCACGAAGTTGGTGAGCGCGCTGGGGTTCTCGAAGGGGTGGGCGCCATTGGCGTTGAAGAAGCCGCCGCCATTCGTTCCCAGATTCTTGATGAACTCCAGGGCGGCGACCGGTCCCCGAGGGATCACCTGGCGACTTCCCTCGAGCGTGGTCACGACGGCATACGGGGCGAAGCTCATCGGGACGCCCCGCCACACGAGAAACAGACCTCCGAGAAGCGACAGCGGCAGAAGCACCCAGAGCAGAGCCCGGGTCAGGTCGACCCAGAAGTTCCCGAGGCCGGCGGCGTGCTCGCGAGAGAGACCCCGGATGAAGGCGATCCCCACCGCCAAGCCGGAGGCCCCTGCCAGGAAGTTCCGGCCGGCCAGCCCGATCAGCTGCGTCCAGTACTTCATGGTGGTCTCGCCGCCGTAGGCCTGCCAGGTGGTGGTGGTCGAGAAGCTGATCGCCGTGTTCATCGCCAGGTCGGGGGTCATCGGCGTCGTCAGGAATGCGCCTTCCGGGCCACCGGGCAGGAAGTGCTGCAACCTGAGGACCAGGTAGAGGAGCAGGGTGCCGACGAGACCGAAGGCGATGAAGGAGGTCGCGTAGCGGGACCAGGTCATCTCCTCCTCGGGCTGGACGCCCATGAGTCGGAAGAGCACCCGCTCGACCGGACCGAGCAGACGGTAGAGCGGCGGCTTCTCGCCGAAGACGCGGACCAGATAGCTTCCCGCCGGCTTTACCAGTGCGGTGACGATGGAGAGGAAGAGAAGGTACTGCAGCAGGCTCGACGCACTGATCACCAAACCCTCCGAGCCTGCACCCCGACCACCGGGTCGGGACGACGGCCCCCTCTCGGATGCTCGGCCATCACCGCTCAGCGACCTCCGATGGGCCAGGTGCCGTGCGGCAGGCACCGGGCGAGCGGTAGAGCAGCGGAATCGAACCACCCGGACGACGCTCGCGCGCCGTCCCACTGGTTTTGAAGACCAGGCCGGCCACCAGGCTCGGAGGCTCTACCAGGAGCAGCCATCCAGAGAGGATGGTGGCCGGGCACCGGTACGTTGTCCACCTGGATGTGGCGTCCGGGGCCAGGGCATTGCTCGAGCTGAAGGCCTTCCAGGCCGACCCCGGGGCGATACCTCGACCTGCACCGGAAGAGGTTCGCGCCGCTCCCCCTCGGGATGGGCTCGGACCGGAGCTCCCACTCGCTTCGGTCCCGGGGCGTGGCGGTGCTCCGGCGTCAGGCTTAGCGCCGGGATTCGCGAGCAGCCGAGATGAGGGAGGTGAGAGCCGAATCGAGCTCCGTCGAGCGCCAGCTCGGGAAGGGGATGCTCCGCAACTCCCGTCCACCCCGCAGGACGAGACGGATCTGAGACGACCTCGACGGATCGAAGGGGAGGGCTGCGCCCACGATGCCGGCCCCGGCGATGTCCTCGACGGGTACCGTCAGCGCGCGCTGCGGGAGGAGATAGGTGACCTGGACCGATCGGGCGGCAGGCACCGGAGTCAGCTCGAAGAAGGGGTGTGCGAAGAGCGCTCCGTAGAGGAGCGCCGTGTAGATGGTCGAGAGCCCGGCCACGATGGCAGTGCGCATGCCCATTCCGAGCCGGAGATCGGGCGTCGGGCCCGAGGGCCGGCGCCGGGCGAGGACCGCGAACACTGCGATGAAGGGCAGCGTGGCCCACAGCACGTGACCGAACTGGACCAGGATGGCCAGCTGCATCGCGGCGAGAACGACGAGCACCCAGCGTGCGACCCGTCCATCCTGAGTGGTGACCCCGAGCGTCACCGTTCGTCTCCGGCCCCGGAAGGCGTAGAAGACCAGGAAGGCCAGCAGCGGCAAGAGGAAGTACAGAAGCGCGACCAGCGAACCGCGAGCGTCGAGACGGATGGACACCCCTGAAGCATGGCGTGTTCTGGGGCCTCGCTGGAAGGTTGCCGTCCGGACACGGAGAGTCTCGAGTGCAACGTACGAGTCCTGAATCCGCATTCAAGATTGCTCAAGAAGCCATGGAGCGGAGCGACTGGGAGGCTTTCTTCGAGTGTCTTGACCGGAGCGATCTGACGCGTCTGGCGAAGATGGGCGTCGCGATCAGCGGAGAACACGGTCCCGCATTCGCTGGCCTGTGTCTCGAGCACGGTGTCCCCGTCGAGGCGCTGAAAACGGTGAAGGGCCTCATGCAGGCCCTCTCTGAAAGCGCGCAGACGTTCAGGACGGATCCCGGTGCGACGACGAGCGAGATGCATGAGCGCTCCCTGCGAAACCGGGACCTGGTCAAGGCCCTCGACAAGGCCATCGAGGCATGCCTGCGATCGGTCACCAACCTCGCCGCATTCACCGCCAAGGTGGAAAGGCTGAAGCGGGCAAAGTTTGGAGGCGGCTCGGTCAGCTCGACCCTTTTCGTCGGCGAGCGCCTGCATGACCTCACCGTGGAGGGAACGAGAGCAAGCGCCATCCGCCGGTTCAAAGGGGGATACGAGGAGAGCATCACCTTCATCAGGCGAGGAGACACCTGGTACATCAAGCTCCTGCCGAAGCCCGGCGCACGCCCCCGGTGAGGAGCACCTCGGTCGCCGCCGGGCCCTGACCAGTTGGATGCGGCGCTGGAGGGAGCAGTGCCTGGCCGCTTCATCACTGGCTCGGGTGGGAGCGGCTGCGTGCGCCGGGCGTCCTCCGTCTGCGCCGCCCGGCAACCCGGGCGAGCTGCTCGTTCACCGCGGCCAGCGCGACGCGGTTGCCGTCCTGGGTGTAGCCGGCGAGCGCCCCCTCGTACTCCGGCACCCGCGCGACAAAGCGCTCGAGGACCTCGTCTTCGAGGCGGCGGGCGTAGGCGCCGTAGCCGAGCTCCTGGAGGTAGAGCGCGTTCAGCACCTGCTCGAACTGCCTCTCCACCGGCATCGAGAGCACCGGCTTGCGGAGGTACACCGCCTCGCTGAGGAGGGTGAAGCCTCCCCCGGCGACGACGGCACGCGCGGTGCGGAGGTCGTCGATGAACCCCGCCTCGCTGAAGGGCCGGTAGGTGACGTTTCCGTCGACCAGGTCTTCCCGGAGGTCGCGGCGGAGCCCGTACACCCGCGCCGGGACACCGAGCCGCCTCAGCGCCTCGGGCAGCGCGAGGTTGGTGATCGCGGTCTGATACACGAGGAGGTGCTCACCGCGCTCGCTCCTCGCCGCGAGCACCTCGGGGCGGAGCACCGGGGGGACCAGCGTCGTCCGCTTCGACCTCACCGGCGGGTAGAAGAACGTGGGGATGAGGTAGTGGAAGCACCGGGGCAACTTGGCCGCGACCACGCTCCGGATGAGCCTGAAGTCGCGCTCGTGGCCGCGGAGCAGCTGGGGCGAGTGCCGGCACTTGCTGATGATGTGGATGTTGTCCAGGTCGATGACCGGGACCCGGTGCGCCTTGCCGAGGTAGTAGCTGAAGCTCTCGAAATCGCTGATCACCACGTCCGGCCGGAAGGAGACGAGGAGCTTGAAGTACTCGCCCACGTTCTTCGGCCAGCCGCCCACCGCCCCGCGCAGGTTCCGGAGCACCGTGGGGATGCGGCGGATGGCATTCCCCTCGTAGTGGATGCTGAGACCCCAGATGCGGTGCACGTTCGGGAAGCGCTCGGCGAGGTAGGCATGGGCCCGACCCGAGGCGACCACCTGCACCTCGTGCTCCTTGACCAGCTCCTCGAGGACGACCCGCGAGCGGGTGGCGTGCCCCATCCCTTCTCCGACCACCCCGTAGAGGATGCGCACCCCTGCAAGCCTCGCACTTCACGTTGACAACGCCACAGGGACCTTTAGGTTGGCGCTCGCAGCCGGGGAGTGCCAATCCCGGCGTATCTCAAAAACGCAGGTTTTCCGGAGGTTTGCAGATGGCAGCCAAGGAAATCTACTTCCACCAGGGGGCGCGCGACGCCATCCTGCGCGGCGTTCGCGTCCTGTCCGACGCGGTCGCCGTGACCCTCGGCCCCAAGGGCCGCAACGTGGTCATCGAGAAGTCGTTCGGGTCCCCCACGGTCACCAAGGACGGCGTCACCGTCGCCAAGGAGATCGACCTGGAGAACAAGTTCGAGAACATGGGCGCCCAGATGGTGAAGGAGGTCGCGAGCAAGACCTCCGACACCGCCGGCGACGGCACCACCACCGCCACCGTCCTCGCCCGGGCCATCTACGAGGAGGGCCTGAAGCTGGTGGCCGCCGGGCACAGCCCGATGGAGCTCAAGCGGGGCATCGACCGGGCGGTGGAGACCGTGGTCGCGGAGCTGAAGAAGCTCAGCAAGCCCACCAAGGACAAGAAGGAGATTGCCCAGGTCGGCTCCATCTCCGCCAACGGCGACGAGACCATCGGCAACATCATCGCCGACGCCATGGAGAAGGTGGGCAAGGAGGGCGTCATCACCGTCGAGGAGGGCAAGGCGCTGGAGACCACCCTCGACGTGGTGGAGGGCATGCAGTTCGACCGCGGCTACGTGAGCCCGTACTTCGTCACCAACCGCGAGCGGATGGAGGTCGAGCTGGACGATCCCTACATCCTGATCAGCGAGAAGAAGGTCAGCTCGATGCAGGACCTCATCCCGCTCCTGGAGCAGGTGGCCCGCTCGGGCAAGCCGCTCCTGATCATCGCCGAGGACGTGGAGGGCGAGGCCCTGGCCACCCTGGTGGTGAACAAGCTCCGCGGGGTGCTCAACGTGGCGGCGGTGAAGGCCCCGGGCTTCGGTGACCGCCGCAAGGAGATGCTCAAGGACATCGCCACCCTCACCGGCGGCAACGTGGTCAGCGAGGAGCTGGGGATCAAGTTCGAGAACCTCACCCTCAACGAGCTCGGCCGCGCCAAGCGGGTGAAGATCGACAAGGACAACACCACCATCATCGATGGTGCGGGCAAGAAGGCGGACATCGAGGGTCGCATCAAGCTCATCCGCGCGCAGATCGGCGAGACCACCAGCGACTACGACAAGGAGAAGCTCCAGGAGCGCCTGGCCAAGCTGGTCGGCGGGGTGGCGGTGGTGAAGGTCGGCGCAGCCACCGAGACCGAGATGAAGGAGCGCAAGGCCCGCGTCGAGGACGCACTGCACGCCACCCGAGCCGCGGTGGAGGAGGGCATCGTCCCCGGCGGCGGCGTGGCCTACCTACGCTGCCTCCCCGCTCTGGAGAGCCTCAAGCTCCAGGGCGAGCAGACGTTCGGCGTGGACATCGTCAAGCGCGCGCTCACCGAGCCGCTCCGGAGGATCGCCTCCAACGCGGGCCTGGAGGGCCCGGTGGTGGTGGACAAGGTCCGGGCGGGGAAGGGCGCCTTCGGGCTCAACGCCCGCACCGAGATCTACGAGGATCTGGAGAAGGCCGGCGTCATCGACCCGACCAAGGTCTCGCGCACCGCGCTCCAGAACGCGGCGTCGGTCGCCTCGCTGCTCCTGACCACCGAGGCGATGGTCGCCGAGAAGCCCAAGAAGAAGGGCAAGGGCGGCGGCGCCGGTGCCGGTGGGCCGGACTACGGCGGCGAGGACATGGACTACTGACCGCAGGCTAGCCGGTCCGAGCAGAGCGCAGTCTCCCGGCCCGCGGGAGGTGGACGGTGAAGGCCGTTCCCTCCCCGCGGGCCGTCGTCGTCTCGATGCGCCCGCCGTGGGCCTCGACGATCTCCCGGCTGATGTAGAGGCCCAGGCCCAGCCCCGGCGCGGCGCCGGGAGCGCGGGCAAACGGCTCGAACAGCCTGACCCGCATTGCCTCGGGGATGCCCGGGCCCGAGTCCCTGACTCGAAGACAGGTCTCGCCGGGCGTGGTCCAGAGCCTGACCTCGATCTCCGCTCCCCGGGCGTGCCGGGCGGCGTTCCCCAGGAGATTCACCAGCACCTGGTCCAGCCGCGAGGGGTCCACCTCGCACAGCACGTCGGGCTCGAGCGCCAGCGTGAGCCGGTTCTGCCCGGCGTCGAGCAGCGGCGCGCAGCGGGCACAGACCTCCTGGACCAGCGCGTCCAGCCGGACCGGCTCCCGGTGCAGGTCGAGCCGCCCCCGCTGGATGCGGGTCACGTCGAGGAGCTCTCCCACCAGCTGCGTCAGCCGCCGGGCCTGGCGTCCGAGCGCGTCGGCGTTCGCCCGCAGCGTCTCCCGATCCGCACCCTGCTCGATCCGCCGCTGGATGAGCGAGAGCTGGAGGGAGAGGGAGGTGAGCGGAGTCCGGAGCTCGTGCGCGGCGATGGAGAGGAAGCGCTCCCGCACCGCCAGCGACTCCTGGAGCTCGGCGTTGGTGGAGACCAGCCGGTCGGTGGTCTCGGCCAGCACCCGCGAGAGCGCGCCGAGCTCATCGCGCCTGCCGGGGAGCACCGGCACCGTGCTCCCATCGCCCACCGTCTGGCTCGCGGCGGTGAGGCGGACCAGCGGGGCGATCACCCCGCGGAACACGTACAGCGTCATCCCCAGCACGGTGAGCGCGCAGAGCAGGGTCAAGGTGAGCAGCAGCACGTCGGAGCGGCGGCGCGTGGTGCCGACCTGAGCGAGGATCCGGTCCGCTCCCTTGAGGTTGTCGGCCGACAGGTCGGCGAGCGCCGCATTGGCGCGCTGGTCGAGGAACCACCAGCGGACGAACGCCGAGCGGCTCTCGCCACCGGCGCGCGATCGGAGCAGGGCGCGCTGGGCCTCCACCAGCGGCCCCCGGAGGCGCCGGAGGTCCTGGAGGAGGGTGCCCCCCGGCGGGCGCCAGTCGGCAAGTGCGAGCTCCTCGAGCAACCGGTCGATCTCCTGGTCACTGGCGTTGATGCGACGGGTGAGGACGTCCTCGCGGGTGAAGACCTCCGAGAGGAGATCGCGCTCGGTGTCGGAGAAGAGCTGCGCGAGCCGCTGGATCCGCAGGCCGGTCTGCTGGAGCCGCTGAGTCGTCTCCTCGAGCTGGCGCCGCTCGGACCGCGCGACGAGGAGCTGCGTCGCCGCCAGCCCGGCGATGAGCCCGAGGAGCAAGACCTGAGGTCCGACCAGCTTGCGTCCGAGGCTCACCGGAGGGGCCGCTCCGGCGGGCTGAGGAGGGTCACCGACTCCGGGGCGAGCTCCTCGAGCATCGCCGGGGCGACCACGTCCCGGAACTGGAGCCGCTCGGCGCGGGGCTCTCCCCGCTGTTCCAGCCAGGCGCCCTCCTGGCGGAGCGTGCTGAGCAGGAGGTTGGAGAGCCCCAGCTCGAAGCGCGAGTGCGAGACCACGGTCAGCAGCTGCTGGTCGTCGAGCTGCGGGAACCGGGGGCGCAAGGTGGACTCGACCAGCTGAGGACGGCGGTGGATCATCGCCTGGGCCTTCAGCAGCGCACGGAGAAAGCGGCGGGTCTCGATCCGGCGGGCCTCGATCCGCGGGCGTGTGCCGGCGAGCATGCTCATCTCGGCGTACACCTCGGAGGCGAGCAGGCGCGCCTGATCCGGCCCGGTGCCGGTGGCCAGGAGCAGGTTGGGCACCCAGAGCGAGGCGGCGTCGAGCTCGCCGGTCGCCAGCGCCGCCATCAGCTCCTTCGGCTGGCCGGCCACGGCCTCGATCTCCCGCGGCTCGAGGCCTCCCTCGGCGAGCACCACGTCGAGCGCCAGCTGGGAGCTGGTGCCCGGGGTGACGCCGATCCGGTGCCCGCGCAGGTCGGCGGCGCCGTGGATGCCCGCCCGGGGATGGACCGCGAGCCCGGTCAGGCCGTCGGAGCGGTGTAGGGTGGTCAGGACCACCAGGTCCTCTCCGTGCATCGCCGCCACCACCAGGGGCGTCGAGTAGACCACCGCCGCGTCGAGGTCACCGGCGATCGCTGCAGCCAGCGCCTCCCGCCCGGTGGGGAAGACCTTGGCTTCCACCTGGAGGTGCTCGGCGGCGAAGAGCCGCGCGTCCTGGGCCACGTAGAGGAGGAGCGTGCTCGGCAGGTCCGGATAGCCCACCCGGAGCTTCAGCTCGGGGACGGGGGGCTGCTCGCATCCGGCGAGTCCCACCGCCACCAGAAGCAGCAAGCCGGGAATCTGGACCCGGCGTCGTGGACGGAGCATCCCCACGGGGAGGACGGCTTAGAGCGCTTCCGCCTTCCGCCACAAGCCGGGGGGTGGTCCTACGCCGCCCCGCTGCGCTTCACGACCTCCTCGGCCCCGGGCGCGGCGACGTATACCACGTTCCGCGAGGTGCGCTTCCCGCGGTACATCGCCCGGTCGGCGAGGTCGAGCAGGGTGCGGCGGTCGATGCCGTGCTCGGGATGGCTCGCCACGCCGATGCACACCGTCACCCCGAGGCCGTAACCCTCCCGGGCCAGGAAGGAGTGCGCTTCCACCGTGCGGCGGATGCGCTCGGCCACCTTGAGCGCGCCGCCGCTGTCGGTCTCACGCAGGAGCACCACGTACTCGTCGCCGCCCCAGCGCGCGACGACGTCCTGGTCGCGGGTGCAGGACTTCACCACCCGGGCCGCCTCCACCAGGAGCTTGCTCCCCACCAGGTGGCCATGGGTGTCGTTGACGCTCTTGAAGTGGTCGAGATCGAGGAAGAGCAGGCTGAAGGGGCCCTTGCCGTGCAGCTCCCGCTCGAGCGCCTCGTCCAGGTAGCGGGCGTTGTAGAGCCGGGTGAGGTCGTCGAGGTAGGCGAGGTCCTCCACCCGGGCGAAGCGCTCGACGTGATCCCAGGCCAGGGCCAGGTGCCGCGCGAGGTACTCGGCAGCCTCGCGGAGCGTCTCGCTGGCCGGCGCGCGGGTGAGCAGCATCGCCCAGCCCCGGTGCCGGCCCGACTCGCCCACCGGGAAGCCGAGCACCCTCCCCTGGCTCTCGGCCCACCCTGCCTCGAACGGGCGCGCCGGGAGGTCCGGCAGCTCGGCGTCGAAGCGGACCACCAGGTGCCGGAGCGCCTCGGCCGAGACGCCCTCGGAGGCCTCGAGCCGAACGGTGTCGCCGCTCCGCGACCAGAGCAGCACGCCGTCCGAGGCCGACAGCTGGAGGAACGCCGAGGTTGCAGCCTGGGCCAGCCGCGCACGGTCGAGCATGGTGAGGAGCCGCTGGCCCGCCTCCACCAGCGAGAGGTGGCGCTTGAGCGCCGCGTTCTCGGCCATGAGCGCGCGGGTCATGAGGGCCCGGTTCACCGCGTGGTTCAGCGCCTCGGGCTTGACCGGCTTCACCAGGTACTCGGCTGCGCCGTTCTTGATCGCCCGCACCGCCGGGTCCACCTTGTCCAGCGCGGTGATGACCACCACCTCCACCCCCGGGTAGCGCTCACGGGTGTGCTGGAGCACGTCCATCCCGTCGCCCGCGGGGAGGATGAGGTCGGTGACGACCAGGTCGACCGGGTGCAGGGCCAGGGTGGCGCGTGCTTCCGCCACCGACCCGACGCAGGTCACGGCGTGCCCGGCCTCGGCCAGGTAGTCGCCGTACACCGTACGAGCGACCTTCTCGTCGTCCACCAGCAGAATGGTCGCCATCTCGTCCTTCGCGCCCTCACCGAGCATGACAGGATCCCGCCGGCTCGCGATAGCCTTCGGGAGCCCCCCATGGCTGCGCACACGCATGACGGAGGTCGGAGGCTCGCCCTACTGTTCGAGGCCGGGCCGGCGAGGTACGCCCTCGAGGCCACCCGGGTGCTCGAGGTGATCCCGCCCGACCCGGACGGGGAGCACGCCACCGTGCGCGGCGTCTTTCCACTGGAGGACCTGTCCACGCTCATGGGCGGCGGGCCCGAGCGGCGGCCGGGGCTCGCGGTCCTTCTCGACACCAGTCCCACGCTGGCGGTGCGCGTGCGCGAAGGTGCGGAGGTGGCGGACGTCGCGGGCGCACCCCACTTCCAGCTCACCCGGGACCTCGCCCAGCGGATCGGCACGGTGGTCCGGGGCGCGCTCCAGCACCAGGGGCGGCTGTACCTCGAGCTGCGCGCCGAGTCGCTGGGCCAGACCTGCATGGTCCCGCCGCCTCCGCCGCGCATCGTCACCTGGCTGGAGGCTCCGCAGGGTCCCGCGCTCCTCTTCGAATCGGGAAGCACGCTGTTCGGCGTGCCGCTCGCCCACGTGCTGCAGATCTCCCCGGTGCTGGCCGCCTTCTGCCCCTTCCCGGTGCCGGGAGGGGTCATCGCTGGGCTGCTCGCCCACGCCAGCGCGCTGTGGCCGGTGTACGCGCTGCCGGCGTTCCTCGGCGGGGAGCTGGCGGTGGAATCGCAGGTGGTGCTCCTGGAGCTCGCCGGCATCCAGGTCGCGCTGTGCGCGTCGCGAGTGCTGGGCATCGAGCACGGGCTCGTCGCCGGCGAGGAGGCGGGGCGGTGGCGGGCGCCGGATGGGCGCGTCGTGCTCGCGCCGGACGTCACGCGGCTCCTGGGAGCCTCGAACTTGACAGGGCCGAGGCGCGGCCCCTCAGATGCCCTGGCCTGACATGCCGAAGACCCTGCTCGTCGCCGATGACTCGCTCACCATCCGCAAGGTCATCGGGATGGTGCTCGCGCTCGAGGATTTCCAGATCACCGCGGTGGACAACGGCATCGACGCCATTGCCCGCGCCCGCGAGATGCGCCCCGACCTGGTCATCGCCGACGTGCTGATGCCCGGCCGGAGCGGTTACGAGGTCTGCGAGACGCTCAAGTCCGATCCGTCCACCGCGTCCACGCCGGTGCTCCTGCTGGCCGGCAACTTCGAGCCGTTCGACGAGGGGCGCGCCCGTGCCGCCCGCGCCGACGCCCACATCACCAAGCCCTTCGAGAGCCAGGCGTTCCTGGACCGGGTCCGCATGCTGCTCGGGCTGCCCGCGGGTCAGCCGATGATGCCGCCCCGCCCGGCCGCCGCGGCTGCTCCGACGACGTCCCAGCCCTCGGTCCCGCGTCCGAGCCAGCCCATGGCCTCGGCCGCGCAGCGGCCCGCAGCGACGGGGGCCTTCGCCCCGGTCGCCGGGCGCTCCGCGCCCACGGCCGGCGTCCCCCAGCCGATGCCCGGACCCGCCGGCATTCCCCGGCCCGCCGGTCCCGCGCCGACTCCGATGGCAGGCGTGCCCCGGCCTGCGCCGCAGCCCATCGGCCGTCCCATCACCCAGCCGGGCTCGCCCATGGCCCGTCCCACCGGCGCCGTACCGGCCGGCCTCCCGCGGCCACCCCAGCCCATGACCGGCGGGACGGTGCCGGGGATGGCTCGCCCCGGGATGCCACTGGGGACCCAGTCCGGATTCGCCCGGCCCGCCGCCCCGATGACTCCGGGTGGGTTCCCGCGGGCGCCCGGCGCGGCGCCGCTGCCCCCCGTGCCCGCCGCGCCACCGGCTCCGCCCGCCGGCGCCCGCGGCCGTGACCCCTTCGGGCTCTCCGCCCCGGCCAACACCCCGATCCGCGGGTACCAGGTGGAGCAGCAGATCGCCCCGCCGGCCGCCGTGGAGGAGATGTCGCTCGACCTCGGGACCGAGGCGCCGGCCGCCGCCGACGGGGGCGAGGCCCAGCTCCGGGAGGCGCTGGGGAAAGCCTCGCGCGAGGTCATCGAGAAGATCGCCTGGGAAGTAGTCCCCCAGCTCGCGGAGACGATCGTGCGCGAAATCGCCGAGCGGACGATGCGCGAGCGGGACGGAAAAGGCTAAACCCCCTCCACACGGGTATGTCGGACGAGACTCAGGAGGGTCTTCCGAAGGCCTACGAGCCCTCGGAGGTGGAGGCGCGCTGGTACCGGCGCTGGGAAGAGGCAGGTTGCTTCCGGGCGGAGGCCACGTCACGGAAGCCGCCGTACTGCATCATCCTGCCGCCGCCCAACGTCACCGGGTCGCTGCACATCGGTCACGCCCTCACCGCGACCCTGGAGGACATCCTCATCCGCTGGCACCGGATGCGCGGGTTCAACACGCTCTGGCAGCCGGGGGTGGACCACGCCGGAATCGCCACCCAGATGGTGGTCGAGCGCGAGCTGAAGAGGACGGAGGGGGAGTCCCGCCACGACCTCGGGCGCGCGGAGTTCGTCCGCCGGATCTGGGAATGGAAGGAGCGCTACGGGGCCCGCATCCAGGAGCAGCACGAGCACCTGGGGGCGAGCCTCGACTGGAGCCGGGCGCGCTTCACCATGGACGAGGGCAGCTCGCGCGCGGTGCTCGAGGTGTTCGTCCGTCTGTACGAGGAGGGGCTGCTCTACCGCGCCAACCGGCTCATCAACTGGTGCCCGGACTGCCGGACCGCGCTGAGCGACCTCGAGGTGGAGCACGAGGAGCGGCAGGGCTCCATCTGGGAGATCCGCTACCCGGTGAAGGGGCAGGAGAGGTTCCTGACGGTGGCCACCACCCGGCCGGAGACGATGCTCGGCGACACCGCGGTGGCGGTGCACCCGGAGGACCCGCGCTACCAGGACCTCATCGGCAAGACGGCCATCCTCCCGCTGCTCGACCGGGAGATCCCGGTCATCGCCGACGCCGCCCTGGTGGACCCGGAGTTCGGCACCGGGGTGGTGAAGGTAACCCCGGCGCACGACTTCAACGACTACCAGACCGGGCTGCGCCACAAGCTGCAGATGATCTCCATCCTTGACGAGGCGGCGCGGACCAACGAAGCCGCGGGGCCCTACGCCGCGCTCGATCGGTTCGAGGCGCGGCGGCGGGTGCTGGAAGACCTCGAGGCCCGGGGGCTGCTCGTCTCCGAGAAGCCGCACACGCTGAGCATCGGCCTCTGCCAGCGGAGTGGGACCATCGTCGAGCCGCGGCTGTCACCGCAGTGGTTCGTGCGCATCGAGCCGCTGGCGAGGCCGGCCATCGAGGCGGTGGAGCAGGGGAGAACCACCATCCTCCCCGAGAGCTGGAACGCCACCTACTTCCACTGGATGCGCAACATCCAGGACTGGTGCGTGAGCCGGCAGCTCTGGTGGGGCCACCAGATCCCCGCCTGGTACTGCGAGGCGTGCATCCCGCGCACGGCCTCCGGCGCGCTCGACCTCGAGAAAGCAACGCCCATCGTGGCGCGGACCCGGCCCGCGTCCTGTCCCTCGTGCGGCGGCTCGGTGCTGACCCAGGATCCGGACGTGCTCGACACCTGGTTCAGCTCGGCGCTGTGGCCCTTCAGCACGCTGGGGTGGCCGGAGCGGACGCCGGAGCTGAAGACGTTCTACCCGACCTCGGTTCTCGAGACGGGGCACGACATCCTGTTCTTCTGGGTGGCCCGGATGATGATGATGGGCCTCCACGTCATGGGCGATGTGCCCTTCCGCACCGTGTACCTGCACGCGATGGTGCGCGACGAGAAGGGCGAGAAGATGTCGAAGGTGAAGGGGAACGTCGTCGACCCGCTCGACGTCATCCACGGCCAGAAGGCCGAGCTCCTCCCCCCGAGCCTGCGCAACAAGTTCCCCCAGGGGATGCCTGCGTTCGGGGCTGACGCGTTGCGTTACACGCTCGCGGCGCTGGCGGCGCAGGGCCGGGACATCAAGCTCTCGCTCGACCGGGTCAACGGCTACAAGGCCTTCACCAACAAGCTGTGGAACGCCTCGCGCTTCCTCCTGCTCTACCTCGGTGACTTCCACCCGGGAAAGCAGCCGCTCCACCAGCGGACGCTGACGCTCGCCGACCGGTGGATCCTCTCGCGGACCGAGCGGGTGACCCGCGAGGTGAACGACGCGCTGGGCCGCTTCGAGTTCGCCGAGGCGGCGTCGGCGCTCTACCAGTTCACCTGGCACGGGTTCTGCGACTGGTACATCGAGCTCGCCAAGCCCGCGCTTCAGGGCGCCGATGCCGAGCGGGGGGACACCACCCGGGCGGTGCTGATCCACGTGCTGGACCGGGTGCTGCGCCTCCTGCACCCGTTCATCCCCTTCATCACCGAGGAGATCTGGCACCGGCTCCCGGGCGTGCCCGAAGACGCATTCCTGATGCTCGCAGGCTATCCGGAGCCCGGCGCCGAGGACCCCGCGGCCGAGGCGGAGATGGCGCCGGTCATCGCGGTCATCGAGGGCATTCGCAACATCCGGGGCGAGAGCAACCTCCCGCCACTCCAGAGGATTCGGGCGGTGGTGCAGACCGACGACGCGGCGCTCCGGGCGGCCCTGGAGCGCTGGCGAGGCTACGTCGAGCCACTGGCCGGCCTGTCGGAGCTGGTACTGCAGCCGGTGGGGGCGCCGCCGCCGTCGTCGGCGTCATGGGTGGGACAGGGGGTCTTGGTCTACGTCCCGCTGGCGGGGTTGCTGGATCTCGGCGAAGAACGCGCGCGCCTGCGGAAAGAGATCGCCCGCGTCGAGTCGGATCTGGCAGCCTTGAGGCGAAAGCTGGACAATCCGAGCTTCGTCGCGCGGGCTCCGGCCGACGTGGTGGAGAAGGATCGGGCCCGGGTGACCGAGCTCGAGGCCCGGAGGGCCAAGCTGCTGGACAACCTCAGTCGGATCTGACCTGGAGGAACGATGTCCGAGAGAACCCCAGAAGAGATGGAGTCGAACGGGATGGGCGGGATGGGCGGAGGCATGGGTGGCGACATGCCGGCGCCCGCGCCCGCGCCCTCGAGCGGGATGGGGGTGGGCATGGGCAGCGAGTCGCCTGCTCCGGCCGCGCCCGTGGCCGCGGCCCGACCGCGCCGCGCCGCGCCGGCGAAGAAGGCTCCGGCGAAGAAGGCCCCGAAGCGCAAGGCGGCCCGCAAGGCCCCGAAGCGCAGGGCGGCGAAGAAGGCACCAGCGCGCAGGAAGAAGGCCCCGACTCGGAAGAGCGCGCGCAGGGGCGCTCTCCGGAAGGGCGTGGCGAAGCGGCGCGGCGCGCGGAAGGCCCGGCGCACCGCCCGGAAGTCTCGGCGCTAGTCGTCACCCCCGTCGGCCGCACCTCCGGCGCATGGACTTCGTCGACCGTCTGATCGACCTGGCGCTGGAGGAGGACCTCGGTGCGGCGGGTGATGTCACCACCCAGGCGCTCGTCCCCGAGGAGGCACGGGGACGGGCGGAGGTCTGGGCGAAGGAGCCGCTGGTCCTCGCCGGGACGCGCGCCTTCGCCCGGGTGTTCACCCGGCTCGAGCCCGGGGCCGAGGTGCGCTTCTCCGAAGCCGAGGGTGCGCGGATCGCCGGCCGTGCGGTCATCGGTAGCGCTTCGGCCGGGCTGCGCACGCTGCTCGTGGGTGAGCGCACAGCGCTCAACATCCTGCAGCGGACCTGCGGTATCGCCACGCTCGCGGCGCAGGCGGCGGAAGCGGTGCGCGGCTCGAAGCTCCGCGTGCTCGACACGCGGAAGACCAGCCCCGGGATGCGCGGGCTGGCGAAGGAGGCGGTCCGGGCGGGCGGGGCGTCGAACCACCGCTTCGGGCTCTTCGACGGCGTCCTCATCAAGGACAACCACCTGGCCGCGGTGGGCGGCGACGTGCGCGAGGCGCTCCGGCGGGCGCGGGCGCACGCGCCTCAGCTGGTGAAGATCGAGATCGAGGTCACCCGGCTCGACCAGCTGCCCGACGCCATCGCCGGCAGGGCGGACATCGTCTTGCTCGACAACATGGACGATGCGACCGTGGCCGAGGCGGTTCGCATCGCCAGCGGGAAGGTGCAGCTCGAGGTGTCGGGGAACGTCACGCTCGAGCGGCTGCCGCGCCTCGCGCAGCTGGGCGTCGACTTCGTGTCGATGGGGGCGCTCACGCACTCGGCCCGGGCAATGGACCTGTCGCTGGAGATCGTCGAGCGCTGACTGCGGCCGCCGGGCGGTTGACTGCATCCGGCGGCCCGCGACGGAAATCGGTCGCAGCCTCGACCGTCCCCGGAGTTCTGCCTGGCCCCGGGAGAACCATGCGCATCCTCGTCGTCGGTCTGCTCCTGCTCATGTCCACTGGCTGCGCCTCGATGCACGTCTGCGGCGCCGGGGCGGGCCCGGGCAGCTGCTACGAGCCGTCGACCGGCAAGTCGACCGCGCCTCCCACCACGACCGGGAACCAGGAGAACGACGACGTCCGGCGGCAGACGTCGGGGAAGCCGTGAGGTAGTTTCCTCGGAGGATGGACTACCCGGATGACGCGGACGGGGCGGCGCTCAGGCTCGCGGCGTCCCATGGCTCTGACATGACCCGGCCCATGGACGTCGACTTCCACGTTGCGGCCCCGGACAAAGTCTCCGCGGACGCGATCGCCCGTGCCGCGGCGACCGTCGGGTATCGAGCCGATGTGAGCAAGGACCACAAGGGCTCCAGATGGACGATCACCTGCTCACGCGACATGGTCGCGAGCGACGAGGCGCTGATTCTCGTGCAGGCCGAGCTGGACGCGCTCAGCCGGCCTCTGGGCGGATACAGCGACGGGTGGGCACGTACGGAAACGGGCCACCCCCACCGCCGAAGCAGGAGGTTTGAGGCCCCGGGGCAGGCGCAGCACCGCTGCTCAGCGCCCCTGCACGAGGGACTCGACCCGCGGCTCGCCCTCGGCCGAGGCAGGCGCGCCCATCTCCATCAGCATCGCCGCCGTGGGCGCGATGTCGCTGGCGTGCACCTGCATCCGGTAGAGGCCCGGCCTGACGCCCTTGCCGTAGAGGACCAGCGGGACCTGGTTGTCGTAGGCGTATGGCTCACCGTGGGTGGTCCCCGCGTCCTGCTCGGTGAGGACGGTGTACGGCTTCATCAGGAACGTCACCTCCCCGCTGCGACCCGGGTAGTGGCTTCTCCGCAGCGCCGGGAGAAAGCCGCTCAGCTCCTGCCCTGACTCGAGGTCCTCCTCCGTGACGGCGAGGGCGACCCCGGGCTGGCGGGCGAGCCAGTCGGCGGCGGCCCGGCGCACCACTGCCGGGTCGAGCTTCTTCTCCGCCAGCACCTTGACGTTGAGGAACACGTCGCGGTCCACGAGTCCGAGCAGCACCGGAGCCGCGAATCGGGTCTGCAGCTCCTGGGCAAGCCCCTGCCGGAGCACCGAGGGCTTCACCCGGGTGGCGTTGATGCCGGCGGCGATCCACTCCTCGGGGAGCGCCGCGCCGCCATGGTCGGCGGAGAGCACCACCAGGAGGTTCTGGCGGCCGCCCGCCGCCTTCTCCGCCACTGCGAGCAGCTCGCCGATCTGCCGGTCCAGCCGCACCAGCGCGTCCTGCATCTCCCAGGAGTACGGCCCGTACTGGTGGTAGAGGAGGTCGGTCGCGCTGAAGCTGATGGAGAGGAGGTCCGGAATGTCGTCCTTCCCCAGGCCCTCGGCGGCGATGACCGCCTTCGCCGCCTGCACCAGCAGATCGTTGGCGAACGGAGAGGAGGCGAAGGCCGCGTACGACGGCGCGCCCGGCGCGGGGGCTCCGCCCTTGAGCGGGTGGGGGAAGGTCCGGCCCATGCCGAAGCTCGGTGACTCGAAGGGCCGATCGTCCTCGCCGAGGTAGTCCTTGGTCGGGAGGGCGAGGCCCCACTCGGTCCCGAAGGCCGTGTCCGGGATGCGCCGGTCGTTGACCGTCCGGAGCCACCCGGGCAGCTCCTTCATGTACGCCGTCCCGGTCACGAAGCGTCCCACCTGCTCGTTGAACCAGTACGCCTGGCCCAGCCGTCCGCCGAGCGCGATGGCCGCCCGTGCCTTCCCGGAGAGGGTGATCGCCTTGCCGCGCCCGCCGGTGAAGAGCCGCAGGTGGTCGGAGAGCGTCTCGGCGAGCAGCGCCTCCGGCGAGACGTCCTCCACACCGGTCGGCGCCTCGAGCACCGGATGGGTGGGGTCCCAGAAGACGGGCTCCTCCTTGCCGGTGCCGCGGTTCATGACCCGGTTACCGACCACGCCGGTCCGCCACGGGTATGCGCCGGTGGAGAGCACGCTGTGCCCCGGCGCGGTCGCCACCTGTGCCTGCTGGAAGCGCACGTCCGGATAGAACGCCCCCTTGTCGATGAGCTGCTGGAGGCCCGCCCGGAGCTGGGAGCGGGAGCGGAGGAGCAGGTCCGTCCCGAGCGCATCCACGGCGATGAAGAGCGTGAGCCGGGGAGGCTTGCCGAGCGCGGGCGTGGCGAGCAGGAGGAGGGCGAGGGCGAGGGCGCGGGTCATCGGGAGCGGGGAAGTGTATCCCCGGCGGCGTCGACCTTCGTGCCGCTTGTCCGGCCTGTGGTCCGGCGCCTACCGTCACCGACAGGAGGGGCGATGTTCCAGGCGCGGGTGCGGGTCATCTACGGCGACACCGACCAGATGGGGGTCGTCTACTACGCGAACTACCTCCGCTACTTCGAGTTCGCCCGGAGCGAGTTCCTCCGCGCCCACGGTCGCAGCTACCGCGAGATGGAGGCGGAGGGATTCAGCCTCCCGGTGGTGGAGACGACCTGCCGCTACGTGGCGCCGGCACGCTACGAGGACCTGCTGCTGGTGGGCATCGAGGTCCCGGCGGTGACCCGGGTGACCCTCAGCTTCCGCTACCAGGTCACCCGCGAGGGAGAGTCGGCCGTGCTCTGCACCGGCAGCACGGTCCACGCCTGCCTGGGAAAGGGCGGCCGTCCGGCTCGCCTGCCGGACTGGGTGGCCGCGCTGGCCACGCCGTCCACCGGCTGACGCGCCGCGGGGCGGCGCAGGAGCCGGCACCTCGGAACCGTCGCCCCGGCCCCACCCGCCAGAGTACGGTCCGGCTCACCCCGCGGAGGAGGAGGGCTGTCCATGGACCGCAACCTGGCGCTGGAGGTGGTGCGCGTCACCGAGCTGGCGGCGATCGCCGCGGCACGGCTGATGGGGCGAGGGGAGAAGAACCTGTCGGATCAGGCCGCGGTCGACGCCATGCGCCGTGCCTTCGACACCTTGCAGATCCAGGGCACCGTGGTCATCGGGGAGGGTGAGCGCGACGAGGCCCCCATGCTCTACATCGGCGAGAAGGTCGGGCGCTGGGGGCAGGACGATCCGGGCATCGACATCGCGCTTGATCCGCTCGAGGGCACCAACCTCTGCGCCTACGGGCGGCCGGGGGCGATCGCCGTGGTGGCGCTCGCCGAGCGGGGCAAGCTCCTCAACGCGCCAGACACCTACATGGAGAAGCTGGCGGTCGGCCCCCAGGCGCGGGGAGCGATCGATCTGCGCAAGAGCCCGACCGAGAACCTCCGCTCGATCGCCGCGGCGCTGGGGCGCGAGCTCGGGGACCTCACGGTGGTGATCCTCGACCGCCCGCGCCACGAGGAGCTCATCCGCGAGGTCCGGTCCGCGGGGGCCCGCATCCGGCTGATCGAGGACGGCGACGTCGCGGCCGGCGTGGCCACCTGCTTCCCGGAGACCGGCGTGGACGTGCTGATGGGCACCGGCGGCGCGCCCGAGGGTGTCATCACCGCGGCGGCGGTGAAGTCCGTCGGCGGCGACATGCAGGGCCGGCTGAAGCCGCGCAACGACGGGGAGATCGCTCGGGCGCGGAAGATGGGCGTCACCGACATGAACCGGGCGTACACCGCCGAGGAGCTGGCCCAGGGGGAGGTGATGTTCGCCGCGACCGGAGTGACCACCAGCGACTTCCTCCGCGGGGTTCGCTTCTTCGGCGGCGGCGCGGAGACCTGGTCGGTGGTGATGCGGAGCAAGACCGGGACGATCCGCTACGTCCAGGCGCAGCACCGGTTCGAGAAGAAGCCCGAGTACTTCTCGCGTCAGGCGGGAGGAGGCTGAGCATGGCCGGAGCCACGCGGAGCATCGTCATCGACGCGCCCCCCGACCGGGTGTTCGACGTCATCATCGACTACGACCGCTACGCCGAGTTCGTCTCCGAGGTGAAGGAGGCGAAGAGCGCCAACCGGCGCGGCAACGAGGTCGACGTGCACTACGGCATCGATCTCATCAAGCGCATCCACTACACGCTGCACCACGTGGAGGAACGGCCGCGCTCGGTGCGCTGGACGTTCTTGAAGGGCGAGCTGATGCGCGACAACCACGGCAGCTGGACGCTCGAGCCGACGCCCGCGGGAGGGACCCGCGCCACGTACACCATCGAGGTGGGAGTGGGTCCTCTGGTACCGCGGTCCGTGGTGAACGCGCTGGTCGATCAGTCGCTCCCCAAGCTGCTGGAAGCATTCAAGAAACGAGCGGAGAGCCGCTAGACCAGGGATGACCGAGCGCGGCGCTTGCGGGGGGGGCCTCAGGCACTACAATGATAAAAGAAGGCCGGTGCTTCGCCGTGCCTCGTGGAGACGCCGAATGCTCGACAGCTTCGTCATCGACCAGGTCAGCCGCCGGGATCGGCGGGATCGCGATGAGCGCGAGCGACCGGCGGTGGAGCTGCCCCTCCCGGCTCCCGACGAGCGCGAGCGACCCGTGCGCCGCAGTGACGAGGACGGCCGCGAGGAGAAGCCCAAGCGCGGCGTGGTGGTCATCGACCTCCGCCGGCTGCACTGAGGCGCCTGCTCGCGGTCCTTGCCCGCGCTCCCCGAGGGTGCGTACAAGGCGCGGGCCATGACGGAGATCATCGACATCGTCGCCCGGGAAATCCTCGACTCCCGCGGCAACCCCACCGTGGAGGTCGAGGTCACGCTCGACGGCGGTGACGCCGGCCGGGCGGCGGTCCCCTCCGGCGCCTCCACCGGCGCGCACGAGGCGATCGAGCTGCGCGACGGCGAGCCCACGCGCTACGGCGGGAAGGGCGTCCGAAAGGCCGTGGCCAACGTCCGCGACGTCATCGCTCCGGCGGTGGTGGGGATGGACGCGCTCGACCAGACCGCGCTCGACGGGCGGATGCTCGAGCTCGACGGCACCCCGAACAAGGGCAAGCTCGGCGCCAACGCCATCCTCGGCGTGTCGCTGGCGACGGCGCACGCCGCCGCCCACGCCACCGGACTGCCGCTCTGGCGCTACGTCGGGGGTGTCCAGGCCCGGACGCTTCCCGTGCCGCTGATGAACATCCTCAACGGCGGCGCGCACGCCGACACCCGGGTGGACTTCCAGGAGTTCATGATCGTACCCGTGGGTGCGCCGACCTTCGCCGAGGCCCTGCGGATGGGCGCCGAGGTGTTCCACGCGCTCAAGAAGGGCCTCAAGTCGCGCAAGCTCGCCACCGGGGTGGGGGACGAGGGCGGCTACGCGCCGGACCTCCCCACCAACGAGGAGGCGCTGATCCTGGTGAGCGAGGCCATCTCCGCCGCCGGGTATGCGCCGGGCAAGGACGTGGCGCTGGCGCTCGACGTCGCGGCGAGCGAGTTCTTCGACGGCAAGAGCCAGCGGTACACGCTCAAGGGCGAGGGGAAGGCGTACGACGCGGCGGGCCTGATCGGGTTCTACGAGCAGCTCTGCCGCAAGTACCCCATCGTCTCGATCGAGGACGGGATGGCGGAGGACGACTGGGAGGGCTGGGCGGCGTTGACCCGGGCGCTCGGTGGCGCGGTGCAGCTCGTCGGCGACGACGTCTTCGTGACCAACGTCGAGCGGCTCGCCCGCGGCATCGACGCCGGGGTGGCCAATGCCATCCTGATCAAGGTGAACCAGATCGGGACGCTCACCGAGACCATCGCCGCGGTGCGCATGGCCCACCGCGCCGGTTTCCGCTCGGTGATGAGCCACCGGTCGGGCGAGACCGAGGACGTCACCATCGCCGACCTGGCGGTGGCGCTCGACTGCGGGCAGATCAAGACCGGGTCCCTCTCCCGGAGCGACCGGGTCGCCAAGTACAACCAGCTGCTGCGCATCGAGGAGGCCCTCGGCGCCGGCGCGCGCTACCCCGGCCGGGACACATTTGGCCGCGGGCGGAGCTGAGCCATCCGGATCCTGGTCTCGAACGACGACGGCATCGGGTCCGCCGGCCTTGCCGCCCTGGTCGAGGCGGTGGAACCGCTCGGCGAGGTGTGGGTGGTGGCGCCGGAGCACGAGCAGAGCGCGGCCTCACATGCCATCACCCTCACCCGGCCTCTGCGCATCCGGAGGCTCCGGGAGAGGTGGTTCTCGGTGGACGGCACGCCCACCGACTGCGCGTACCTGGCCATCCACCACCTGTTGAAGGAGGCGCCGCCCACGCTCGCCGTGTCCGGGATCAACCACGGCCCGAACCTGGCGGACGACGTCATCTACTCGGGGACGGTGGCCGCGGCGATGGAGGCGACCCTGCTCGGCGTGCCGGCCATCGCCTTCAGCCTGGTGGGCCGTGGGCGGGTGCTCGACTTCACCCATGCCGCCCGGTTCGCCCGCTCGCTCACCCGGGCCGCGCTCTCGCAGACGCTCCCGCCTCGGCTGCTCCTGAACGTCAACGTGCCCGGGAGCGAGCCCCGGGGCTGGGCGGTCACCCGGCTGGGTAGGCACAGCTACGGGAACCAGGTGGTGGAGAACACCGACCCGAGGGGCCGCCGGTACTACTGGATCGGCGGGACCGAGTACTCGCACGAGGACCTACCCGGGAGCGACTGCAACGCGGTGCTCGACGAGCAGCTCATCTCGGTGACCCCGGTGCTGCTCGACCTGACCGACCTGCAGCGCACGGAGGAACTGGCGCGCTGGGCGGTGGATGGCTTCGAGCGAAGCGGGTCGGCGAAAATCTGATGCGCCCCGGGTTCCGGGGTAGACCTGTCCATTGGAGGCGTGTTCCCTGGTGCATCGGGTTCCCACCCGGCCCCTGGCGTTCGTGGCCGCGCGGCGGCGCGCCATCGGTGCGCTCTGCACGGTCGGGCTCCTGGCGGGGCTCGCTCCGGGCTGCGGCACGCCGGTCAGCGGCGAGCGCCCCGACCGGCGGACCTCGCTCAGGACCGAGGACCTTTCGGCGCCGCGCCGGATGACGCCCGACGGCCCGCGGGTCGTTCTCGCGCCGGCCCATGCAGAGCCTGATCTGGTGGACGAGCGCCCCGCAGCCATGGCTGAGCCGGCTCCCGCGCCCGGGACGCACCGGGTCGTCGAGGGCGAGACGCTGTACCGGATTGCCCGGGGGCTGGGCATCACTCCGGCAGCGCTCGCGGAGATGAACGGCATCTCGGTCTCGACCCCACTCGCGGTCGGCCAGGTGCTGATCGTGCCTGCGCCGGCGGGCAAGGGCGTGCCGCCGCCGCGCCCCTCGACCGAGGGCGAGGGCGAGGGCTCACCCGGGCTCCCGCCCGCGCTGGCCGCCGCCTTCGATGCCGCCCGGACGCCGGCCCGGGCGCTGGCTCCCTCGGGTTCCGGCGCGACCACCGCCTCGAGCGCGGCGGGTCCGGCCACTCCCCGAGCCGACCCGGACCCGGACCGGACGGCTGCCGCGGGCAGGAGGGATCCGCATGGCCCGGGCCGCATCGAGTCGAGCGTGCTCGGGGCACTTCCGCCGACGGCCCAGGTGGGGAAGGCGCCGCTGGGGAGCCTCCGGCGCAGCGCGGCGCCGCTCCAGTGGCCGCTCCGGGGCGTGCTCTACGCCCGCTTCGGGCGGAAGGGAAAGTCACCACACGACGGCATCGATCTCGCGGCGCCCGCGGGCACGCCGGTCCGCACCGCCGCCGAGGGCTCGGTCCTCTTCGCCGGTCCGCAGCAGGGCTATGGGCTCCTGGTGATCATCGAGCACCTGCACGGCCTGGTGACGGTCTATGCGCACAACCGGGACCTCCGGGTGCGGACGGGCCAGCCGGTGCGCGACGGGCAAGTCATCGCCACGGTGGGAGAGTCCGGGAAGACGAGCGGTCCGCACCTCCACTTCGAGGTGCGTCAGGACGGCGCCCCCGTCGACCCGCTCGACCTCCTCGGCCCGCCGCCGGCGCCCTGAGCGCTCCGGCGAGCGTCGAGGACCCCGGGCATGGAACCGCACTGCCTCTGAGGCCTCAGTGCACCTTGCGGTACACGCCCACCACCTGCCCGAGGATCATCGTCGAGCGGAACTGGGTCTTGTGGACGTAGATGGGGGCCATCGTTTTGTTCGCCGGCTGGAACCGGATGCGGTCGCCCTCGGGGTAGTAGCGCTTGCAGGTCGCCTCGTCCTCGATGAGCGCCACCACGATCTCGCCCTCCTTCGCGGTCGGCGTCTTGCGCACGAAGAGGTAGTCCCCGTCGTGGATGCCGTCGTCGACCATCGAGTCGCCCTTCACCCGGAGCGCGAACACCTCCTTGCCGCTACCGCCGAGCAGGAAGCTGTCGATCCGGACCGAATCCTCGACATTCTCCACCGCGAGCAGGGGCGCACCTGCCGCCACCTTGCCCAGGAGCGGCACCTCGATCATCCCCGAGTCCCGCCGGGGGGCGCCCATGCCGAGCACCAGGCGTGCCCGCTTGGTGGGAACCAGCGCCCGGGACTGTTGCTCGCCGCGGAGGAGGTATCCCTTGCGCTCTAGGGCCTTGAGATGGTCGTTCACCCCGTTGGTGGACCGGATGTCCATCTCCTCACCGATCTCACGAATGGTGGGAGGAAAGCCGCGCTCCTCGGTCTGCCGGACGATGAAGTGCAGGATCTCGCGCTGTCTGCCCGTCAGCTCTTCCATCGTTCCCTCCGCTGGATGCTCTCCAAGCGAGTTTCACCCTGCCTGAACGGGCGTGCAGAGTCAACACTTCGGCCCGACCTCGAAAGGACTGCAACTCGGCGGCACGGCTGTGGGAAGGTCTCGATCCACCCGTGCCCCTCCGTCCCGTGGCTGCAGTGCTGCTCGGCGCCCTCGTCCTGGCGGCCTGCTCGGGAGTGAACGTCCAGCAGGGACAGGTCAGCAAGGAGCGGACCCGTTACCGTTTTGGAGACCCCGGTGCGGACTGGCGCCGGGTGTCGTTGAGCGACGTGGACGTGGCCTGGGTGCGAGACTCCAGCGGTCACACCCTGTCGGTCAACTCGATGTGCCAGGACTACCAGGACGTCCCCCTCACGGCACTGCGGCGGCAGCAGCTGGTGGGCTTCACCCAGACCGAACGGGTCGAGGAGCGGGAGGAGATGGTCGACGGACGCGCGGCCCTGTACTCGCGCTGGCGGGCGAAGCTCGACGGCGTCCCGGTGGAGCTGGGGCTGTGGACCCTGAAGAAGGACGGCTGCATCTACGACTTCACCTACATCAGCCCGCGCGGCGCGTATGACGACCAGGTCCAAGCGCTCACCCGGCTGGTGCAGGGCTTCGCCACGGAGCGGGTGAAGTGACCGCCCCCGACGGAGACTACGGCTCCGAGGACTCCGACCGTGAATCGCTCGGGGCCCTCGTCGGCCAGGAGCTCGAGAGCCTCATCCCCTTCAGTGCCAAGCTCCGAGCGGCGATGGAGGAGATGGGCGGGATGTTCGTTCTCGGCGGCCGGGCGCTGGCCCGCGGCCTCCGCCCCCCCTCGAGCCTCGGGGCCGTGGTCTACCAGGTGGAGTCGCTCGGGGCCCGCTCGGTCGGCATCGGCACGCTGACCGCCGCCTTCGCCGGAGCGGTCATCGCAGTCCAGTTCGGGTTCTTCCTCGCCCGCTTCGGCGTGCAGCACACCGTGGGGAAGGTGGTCGTCCTCACGCTCTTCCGGGAGCTCGCGCCGGTGCTCACCGCCCTCACCGTGGGGGCGCGCATCGGCAGTGGCATCGCCGCCGAGCTGGGCTCGATGACCGTCACCGAACAGGTGGACGCGGTGCGCGCGCTGGGGGCCGATCCGATCAAGAAGCTGGTCGTCCCCCGGGTCTATGCCTGCCTGGTCGTGATGCCGATGCTCACCGTGCTCGCCGACGTGACCGGGTTCCTCGCCGGCGCCGCGGTGACCAAGTTCGAGTACGACATCTCCTTCGCCCAGTTCTTCACTTCGGCGCTGGACACAGTGGACGAAAGCGACTTCCTCTCCGGCGTGGGCAAGTCCGTGGTCTTCGGGCTGATCATCTCGGTGGTGGGCTGCTACAAGGGCTTCCACGTCGAGGGTGGGACCGAAGGGGTAGGGCGGGCCACCACCCAGACCGTGGCGGTCTCCTCGGTCGCCGTCTTGCTCGCCGATTTCTTCCTGACCAAGCTCCTCCTCACCATCACGTGACCGCCCCCGCCGCCACGCCGGCCCTCTCCGAGGCGCTGATCCGCTTCGAGGGCCTCCACAAGGCCTTCGGCCCCAAGGTCGTGTTCGACGACCTGTCGCTCGACGTGCGAAGGGGCGAGACCCTCGCCGTCATCGGCGGCTCGGGCGCCGGCAAGAGCGTGCTCCTCAAGTGCCTCATCGGCCTGATGGACCCCGACGGTGGCCGGATCATCTTCGACGGGCAGGACCTCTCGGGCTACGGGGAGAGGGAGTTCCTCCCCATCCGCCGGCGGGTGGCGATGGTGTTCCAGGGCTCGGCCCTGTTCGACAGCATCTCGGTGGGCGAGAACATCGAGTACCCACTGAAGGAGCACTTCCCGGACATGCCCGCCGAGCAGCGGACCGCCCGCGTCGCCCGGGTGCTCAACCTGGTCAACCTCCCGGGGATCGAGACGATGCGACCCTCGGACCTCTCGGGCGGCATGCGGCGCCGTGTGGGCCTGGCGCGGGCCATCGCCACCGAGCCCGAGGTCATTCTCTGGGACGAGCCCACCACCGGGCTGGACCCGATCAGCACCCGCACCATCGACGAACTCATCCGGAGCATGCGCGCCAAGCTCCAGTGCACCTCCATCGTGGTGACGCACGACATGCAGAGCGCCTTCACCGTGTCGGACCGCATCGCGATGCTGGCCAACCGGCACATCGTGCAGGTGGGGACCGTGGCCGAGATGAGGACGAGCACCGTCAAGGAGGTCCGGTCGTTCCTCGATGCACGCAAGGGCGAGGCCCGGCTGGACTGACCCATGGTGACCCCCACCGAGACCGCCACCCAGCGTGAGCGCCGGCTGATCGTTCGGGCCGGGCTCTTCGTGGGCCTGGCGCTGATCCTCTTCGGGTTCGTGGTGCTCCTCATCGGCAAGGAGAACCGCCTGTTCGACCGGCAGGTTCGCTACCATGCGTTCTTCGAGAACGTGGAGGGTCTGAAGCGCGACTCGCCGGTGTGGCTCGGTGGCCTGGAGGTCGGCCGGGTGGTGTCCATCTCCTTCTCACCGGACCTCGGCGACAAGAAGATCGACGTGGTCATTGAGATGTCCAAGACCTTCGCCCCCCGCGTCCGCACCGACTGCGTGGCCCGGGTGGGCGGGCGCGGCGTGCTCGGCGACAAGGCGATCGACATCTCGCTCGGGACCTCCGAGGGTGACCCGATCCCGGTCAACGGCGCCATCCCCAGCGGCTCGTCCGGTGACCTGACCTCGCTCCTCAAGTCGGGCGGGGCGTTGATGGACAACCTGCTGGCCGCCAGCGAGAACGTGCGCAAGCTCACCGACGCCTTCGCCGATCCCGAGGTGGCCAAGAATCTCACCTCGGTCATCTCCAGCACCCGCAGCATCCTCCAGGGCATCGAGCGGGGGAACGGCGCGCTGCACGCGCTCATCTACGATCCGAAGGGCGCCGCGGAGACCCACCAGCTCCTGGTCAAGGTGGCGGAGGCCTCGACGCAGGCGGAGAAGGCGCTGGAGCAGGTCACCCTGGTGCTCGAGGGCGCGCGCAAGGGCGACGGCGCGCTCCACGCGCTGCTCTACGACCCCAAGGCGGGGAAGGCGGTGGGCCAGCTCGGCGACGCCGCCGGGGAGATCGCCACCTTGCTCCACGACGCCCGCACCACCGACAACGGGGCGATCCACCAGCTGGTGTACGGCGATGCCCGGAACCTCTTCCAGAACCTGGGGGCGATGTCCGAGGACCTGCGGGTCATCACCGGGAAGATCCGCGCCGGAGAAGGGACGCTGGGCGCGCTGGTGGTGGACCCGAGCGTGTACGACGACCTGCGGGCCGTGCTGGGCAACGTGAAGCGCAACAAGGTGCTCCAGGAACTGGTGCGCATCACGGTGAGCAACAAGGGCGGGCTCGAGCAGGCGGGACGTCCGAGCGACGGCAAGCCCCTGAGCACGGTTTCGCCGCCGCCCGCTCCCCCTCCGCCCGGCACGGACGCGGCGGCACGATGAGCCCGGGGACCGCCGCCACGCCCCCGCCCGCGCCGGCGGGGTGGTTACTCCGGCTCGGGGCGCGCGCCGCGGTCTCGGCCCTCGCCCCGCTCCTGGCGCTCGCCGGTGTGCTGGCGGTCACCCGGGTGGTCCAGCGGATGCTGTGGCCGGCGCTCTTCCTGTCGGACCCCGCGCTCCAGCTCGAGCAGACGCTCTTGGTCGGAGGCACAGGCCTCCTCCTCGCCGCGGCGCTCGGACGGGCGGTGGTCCTCGCCATCGGTGTCCGGGCCGGGGCGGCCCGTCTCCGGACAGCACCGGAGCTGGGCGGCGTCCCCCCTGCCACCGCCGGCCTCCGCGGCATCGCCTGGGCGGCGGCGGCGGCCGTGGTAGACACGCTGCTGAGCGCCTGGTTCTGGAGCGTGCTCGTCTCCAGCGCAGTGGCGCTCCTGCTTGGTGGCCCGGTGGTGTCGCTGCTCGGGGCAGTGGGCCTCGCCCTGGCCCTGAGCCTGGGGGCGTTCCTCGGGGCGGCCGCGGCGCTTTGGCTCGAGCTTGGCCTGGTGGTCTCGGTGGTCCGCCCGATGAGCATGGGCGCGGCCGCCGCGGAAGCCTTGCGGATCTTGCTCGCCCGGCCGGGGTTCCTGGTCCTCGCCTGGCTGGTCACCGCCCTCCCCGCGGGACTCCTCGCCGGCGGTGCCCAGGTGTTGGCCGCCGCAGCGCCCGGACCGAGCGTCGGCGCGGCCGGTGCGGTGGGCATCGCCGTGCTGCTGGTGGCGCTGATCGAGGCCCTCGCCACGCTGATCCGCCTCGACGCCATGGCGGCGCTGGTGCTCGACCGCGAGGGTGCGCTGCCGCTGCCGCCGGTCCCCGTTCCCCGCGCCACGCTGGTCGGCCCGGGAGCGGTGGACGCGCGCCCGGTGGGACCGATGTCGCCCTGGAACCCGGGAGCGCCGCGATGACGACCCACGGCTTCCACCACCTCGCCATCCAGGTGAGGGCCCTGGAGGACGTGGCCGGATTCTACCGGGAGGTGCTCGGGCTCGCCGAGATCGAGCGGCACCACGCCGCCGACGGGCGACTCCGGAGCATCTGGCTCGACGCGGGCGGGGGAGGGTTCCTCGCCCTCGAGCGGGTGGAGGCCGCGCCGTCGCCCGACCCGAGCTTCCGCGACGGCCGGCCGGGCCTCTTCCTCGTCGCGCTCCGGATCGCCCGGGCCGATCGGGAGAGCATCCGCGCCGAGCTCGAGCACCGCGGCGTCCCGCTGGTGCACGAGACGCGCTGGACATTCTACGTCCGCGATCCGGAGGGGAACCGGGTGGCGCTCAGCCATCATCCGGACGGGTAGAGCGTGAAGGGCGTTGCACTGCCGCGCGCGTGGCCTGCACAGCCCGAGCGGTCCGCGGCACGCACCGCCCTGCAAATCCCACGGTTCCGCCTCCTGGCACATCGGGTGCTCAGGGTGGCGACGTGCATCGGCCCAACCGCGACGGCAACGGATGGCGGCGGTTCGACCCCGAGTCGGTGGCGAACACCGACGGCGGCATCCACCACCGAGCATCCATGGTCGAGAACCTCCGGGCGATCGCCGAGGACGTCCTGCACCTGCTGCCGGACCGGGTGGTGCTGCTCCCGGTGCTGGCGCGTGGTGAAGGGCTGGCGACGGCGATGGTCGCGCTCCTGGTGGGGGCACTGCAGGACGCGCTGGAGCTGCTCGCCTTCCCGTTCATGGTGCTCAAGAATCTGATCGACGTCGTCGCCCACGCGCTGTGCGCCGCGCGCAACGCGCTCCGTGGCGAGTCCGACGGACACCCGCTCCCGGTCGCCCCCTTCGACCTCTCGGACCCGGACTCGTCTCTCCGGCTCCTCCTGGGGCTGGACCGCACGTACCGTCACACCTCCGAGCCGCTCGAGCCGCTCCTCGGTCTCGACGACGCACAGGCGCGCTGGCGTGCCTCGGACCGAGGCACGCGGCCCACCCCAGGCGGGCGGCTCGAGAGCTTCAACGGCGACGTGCGCTGGTGCCCGCGCCTCGGAGTCCGCCCTGGTCCCGGGCGCGACGAGCTCTGCGCGCTCCTCCGCTGGGTCCGGGAGACCCTGCCTCCCGGAACCCGCCTCAAGGCCGGGGGTGGCCGCCACTCGTACGGGGCGGGCCGCACCGAGGGGGTCTACCTGCATCCGGGAGGGCTCCGGTTTCTCGACGCCATGCCCTCTCCGGGCAGCGCCGGGGACACCCTCCGGCCGGCGGTGCAGGGACGCGGGGCCCTGTTCCGGGTCGGCTCGGGCGTCCTGCTCCGGGAGCTGAACGCGCACCTCTGGCGGGCGGGCTGGGCGCTCCCGGTCGTGGGCGGCTAT
>Ga0335070_10001157_pt1 | contig 30115 bp, 27 predicted proteins | sample Lox_Sample_13_FD_206722 | JGI IMG/M metagenome (GOLD analysis project Ga0335070, IMG submission 206722) | Soil microbial communities from Loxahatchee National Wildlife Refuge, Florida, United States - Lox_Sample_1.3 | ecosystem: Environmental > Terrestrial > Soil > Wetlands | place: USA...
TGCAGCCGCCCGCGGCCATGGGCGTGCTCGCCGCGCGCGCCACCAAGGTCGGCGCCGTGCCGTTCCGCCGCGGCACCGAATGGGACATCGACGTCCGCGACGATGGGTTCGTCTTTCACGGCCGGCGCACGGTCGAGCTGCCGCGGCCGTCCCTGCCCGGCCGTCATCAGATCGACAACGCCGCCCTCGCCGTCGCCACGCTCGACCGGCTCGACGACTTCCGGCTGACCGAGACGCAGCTCCGCGGCGGGCTTGCGCGCATCGAATGGCCGGCGCGCCTGCAGCGGCTCACGCGCGGGCCGCTGGCGGCCTTGCTGCCGGCGGGCGGCGAGCTGTTCCTTGACGGCGGCCACAACGAGGCGGCGGGCGAGATCCTTGCCGACTGGGCAAAGGCGAACCGCGACAAGCCGCTCGACCTCATCTTCGGCATGATTTCAACCAAGGCGCCGGAGACGTTCATCGCGCATCTTGCCCCGCATGCGCGGCGCGTGCGGGCGATCTCAATTCCAGGCGAGCCGCTCTCGCTGCCGGCCGAAGCAGTCGCAGAGGCCGCGAAGAAAGCCGGCATCGCGGACGTTGCGGCGTCGGCATCGGCGCGCGACGCCGTGACCGAACTCGCCGACGGCGGGCCGTCCCGCATCCTCATTTGTGGCTCGCTCTATCTCGCCGGCACGGTCCTGGCGGAAAACGGCTAGCCGGCACCGTCGATGACGATGAAGTCGGCGTCGGCGATGGCGTTGCGGATTTTCCGCGCCGACTGGTACTCCGGGCTGCGGTAGCAAGCGATCGCGGCGGCGTAGTCCGTGAACTCGACGACGACGTTGCGCTCGCGCGCCTGGCCCTCCATCGATTCGAAGGTGCCGCCGCGCACCAGGAATTTGGCGCCGAATTTCTCGAATGCCGGCCGTGCCGCTGCCAGGTACTCTGGGTAGCGTTCGCCCTCGCGCACGGAGACGCGCACGATCCAATAGCCTTTCGTCATGTCTTCCTCGCCTGCCCGATCAGAAGCGGCGTGTTGGCGCGCGGCGACGCACGGCGCGCCGGCAAACGCGCGGCGAGCCACTGCAGCCATTGCGTCAGCCAACGACCCTGAGCGGCAACGGCGCGTCGACGCTCGGCCTCTGTCCTGGCCTCCACGACCATCCGGTACGTCAGCCATTCCGCATTGCTCATCAGGCGGGGATCCGGAAACCGGTCGCGTGCGTCCTCGCGAGCCCCGTCCGCGTCATAGACGACATGCAACCAGCTCCCCGGACGCAGTGCCGGATCGCCAATGGCCATCTGAAAATCTCCCGTGCTGTGATCGTGCGATTTACAAACATCCGTCCGTTCTCGTAAAATGAATAATTAAGATCGTTATGTTCTTGAAATATGATCATTGTGGATACGATTCATGGACCTCGCCGACCTGACGATCTTCCGTGCCGTCGCGCGTGAAGGCGGCGTGACCAAGGCGGCCCGGCGGCTGCATCGCGTGCAGTCCAACGTGACGACCCGCGTGCGCCAGCTCGAGGACGACCTCGGCGTCGCCCTCTTCATCCGCGAGGGCAAACGCCTGCATCTGTCGCCGGCGGGACAGATCCTGCTCCACTATGCCGACAGCCTGATCGCGATGGCCGGCGAAGCGCGCGACGCCGTGCAGGACACGCGGCCGCGCGGCACCTTCCGCCTCGGCTCCATGGAAAGCACGGCCGCCGTGCGCCTGCCCCAGGTGCTCAGCGCCTATTCCCGGCGCTATCCCGAGGTGACTTTGGAATTGCGCACCGGAAATCCGCAGCAGCTAGGTGCTGCGATTCTCGCCGGTGAGCTCGATGCAGCGTTGGCGGCGGAGCCGATCCCCGACGGCCCCTTCGACAAGTTTCCCGCCTACGAGGAGGAAATGGTGATCGTCGCCGCCGCAGGTCATCCGCCGATCGGCGGCCGGCATCCGAATCCGACCGCGATCATCGCGTTCGAGCACGGCTGTCCGCACCGCAAGCGTCTCGAAGACTGGTTCGCGCTGCGCGGGGCCGCCCCCGAGCGTATCGTCGAGATGACGTCATATCACGCGATCCTCGGCTGCTGCGCCGCCGGCATGGGCATCGCCCTGATGCCGCGCAGTATTCTCGACACGTTCCCCGGCCGCAAATGTCTGAGCGTCCACGCCCTACCGCGCGGCCAAGACCGCGCGCTGACCGTGCTCTTCTGGCGCAAGGGTGCCCGCTCGCCGAAGGTCAACGCGCTGATCGATCTTCTCGAACCGGCACGGAAGCGACCACGCGTCGACTAAGACGAGTCGCTCTATCGATCCTGGTGGAGAACGGTAACGCCGACAATTAATGCGGTCGCAAATTTGACCTCAAAGTATCGCCAGAGTCGGCTCACCTAGCGGCATCCGATTTCGCTAATTTACACCCAGCCCCAGGCTCTCCCGGAACCGGTTCTTCACATACACACCGTCGCGGGCGGGGAGCACGCGCGGCGGATTGACCGGCGCCACCTTGACGACCGCGAAGCTCGGGCCGGCCTTGGCGTGCAGCCGGTCCACAAGCTCGCCGAGCTGCGTCTCGGCACGGATCTCACGCGTCCAGCCGAAGCCGCAGGCCTTGGCGACGCCGGCGAGGTCGGCGCCGTAGGCGGTATGGCTGCGCTGCAGGCCGGTCTCGCCGAAGCGCTCGTTGTCGATGACCACGACCGAGAGATTGGCCGGACGTTGCGCGCCAATGGTGGCGAGCCCGCCCATGCCCATCAGCTGCTCACCGTCGCCGGTGACGACCAGCACCGGCTTCGCCGGCTGCGCCAGCGCGAGGCCTAGGCCGATCATGGCGGCACCGCCCATCGCACCCCAAAGATAGAAATTCGCCGGATGGTCGCCGGCGGCGAACAGGTCATAAGCCGTCGAGCCCAGGCCAGCGACCACCAGCAGGTCGCGCCGGTTCGCGACCAGCCGCTTCACCACCGCGCGGCGTTCCAACAAGTCACTCATGCGGCTTCGTCCATTCCTTGCGGCCGATCAGGCGCTGGCCGAGCAGTACTGCCACCGCCTGGTCGCTGCGGAACGCGGTGTCGAGCGCCGCCGCGACCGTCTCGGTGACGTCCTCGGCGCGGTCGGCGCGATAGACGGTGACGCCCATCAGCTCCAGGCTCGGCTGCGTCGCCCGGCTCATCGGCTCCTGCCACTGGTTGAACTCGCCCCATTCGCCGCGCATCGTGATCAACGCCAACAATGGGAAGCGGCAGTTCTCGACCAGGCTCAACATGTTGATGCAGTTGCCGACGCCGCTGCTCTGCATCAGCAGCACCGCACGCTCGCCGCCGAGCCACGCGCCGCAACAGAGGGCAACACCCTCCTCCTCGGTCGTCAGCACCACCGCCTTCATGTCGTTGTCGGCGTGCACGCGCTCGATCAGGCGCGCATGCCCGGCATCCGGCACGTAGGCCACCTGCTTCACACCCGCTTGCTTCAGCAGGTCGTAGATCTCGTCGGGCCAGTCAGCGGCGGCCATCGATCCTCGCTTTCGCCTCTGTGATCATCGTCAGGTCGATATATTTCGGCTCGACCTCGATCCGCACCGGCAGCACCTTCGCCTCAAAGGCCTCATCGATGTCCTTCTGCACCGACGGCACGTTCGGCAGCAAGTCCGGCGAATGGTAGAGGTCGCCTGAGGTGAACGCATAGGCCAGCGCCTCGCGCGACTGCTTGGTCACCGCCTGGGCGATGCCCAGCGCCTCTTCACGGTGTGTCGCGTCCGTGAGCCAGCGCACCGCGCGCATGTAGTCGGCGAAGAAATCGACCAGCGCCGGACGGTGGGCGGCGATGAAATCCGCCCGCATCGACCACATGCCGACCTGGGTGGTGCCGCTGATGTCGCGATGGACGAACAGCGGGCGATAGCGCCCCGTCGCCTCGAAGTCATGGCTGAACTGCGGCATCACCGGCACGAGATCGACCTTGTCGTTCTCCATCACGGCGAGCATGTTCGAGAACGCGGTCTCGATCACGGTGTAGCTGTTGTCGGCAACCCCGTGCGCGCGCAATACCTGGCGCATCACGATGTCGGTGGTGGCGCCGAAGGCGTTGAGTGCGGCGCGCCGGCCTTTCATGTCCTCGAAGCTCTTCACCGGGCCGTCCTTGCGCACCGCCCACCATGTCGAATAGTGGCCGGGGGCGCCGTCCTGCATCACGTCGGCGACGATGCGGAGATCGAGGCGGGCATTGTGCACCGCGAGCGCGAAAGTGGACGGTCCGAGCGAGGCGATCTCGAGCTCGCCGCCGGCGAGCGCCTGGATCTGCGGCGTGCTGCCGCGGAAGAAGACCGGCTCGAACGCATACGTCCGGCCCGATTGGCGGAAGATTTCGGGATGGCGCTCGGCCAGCAGGGCGGCGAGCGGCGTGAGCTGCGTCGGCGCCTGCGCCCAGCCGATACGCAGCTTGAGCGGGTCGGCGTGTGCCGGAAGCGCCTGCAGCCCTGCGACCAGCAGCGCCGCGCCGAGGATGCGCGCCCCGTTCACAGCTTCAAGAGCCGCTTGGCGTTCTCGGAGAACACCTTGCGCTCGTCCGTCGGCGACAGGCCGATCTTCTTGATCACCTGGACGGCCTGCGGCTTCAACGACTTCAACGGCGGCGCGTCGCTGCCGAACACGAAGTGGTCGGCGCCCACGGTCTCGAACGCGCAGCGCGCCGCCGGCGGGTGATAGCAGGTCGATTCGAGGTACATCATCTTGAGATAGTGGCTCGGCGGGTGCTTGATCATCATCGGCTCGTAGGAGCCGAGGAAGAACGCCTCGTCCTGCAGGTTGTAGGCGTAGTCCATGCGGCCGATCATCTCGCAGATGCCGCCGCCGAGATGCGTGCCGACCAGCTTCAGGGTCGGGAATTTCTCGAAGATGCCGCGCACGATCAGCCGCGCGATCGCCAGCGCGTTGTCCATCGGCCGGCCGATACTCGAGGCCAGGCGGTAATCCTTCATCCGCTCCTCGCCGAAGCCGATGGCGGGCGGATGGATGACCACCGGCAGGTCGAGCTCGGTCATCAGCTGGAAGAACGGCAGACACTCGTCGTCGTCCGGGTAATGGCCCTGCAGGCTCGACATGATCCAGGCCCCCTTGAGCCCGTCCTCGCGGATCGAGCGCTCGAGATCGCGCAGGAACTCGTCATCGCCGTGCGGCACCGCCGAGGCGATGCAGCGGATCGAGTCATGATGCTGGTTCTGCAGCTCCGCGAAATAGGCGTTCTGCCGGCGCAAGGACTTGAGCTGCTGGCCGCGGTCCATGTTGCGGAACTCGTGCAGCGCGCGGCTGAGGATGGTCATGTCGATGCCGGCGGCCTTCTGTGCCTCGAGCGCGTTCTCGATGGTCATCGGGCAGCGGCCGCGCCAGAACGGGCCGGTCTGGTCCTCCGGTGCGTGCACATGCGTGTGGAAATCGATGATCATCGGCGGCCCTCCCGAAGACACGCGCTCTTGTTGCTGGCTAGAATAGCGTCAGCCGGCCCGCCTCAAAAGCGCCCACCCCAAAAAGCGAAAGCCCCGCTACGTGGCGGGGCTTTCTTTTTTTGTCCGGGTCCAACTTGGACCTGAGATCTCACAGAACCGACTGCACCCATTCGTAGAGTTTCTGTTTCGGCAGCATGCCAATCTTTGTGGCCGCCACCTGCCCGCCCTTGAACACCATCAAGGTCGGGATGCCACGCACGCCATACTTGCTCGGCGTGTTGGGATTCTCATCGACGTTCACCTTGGCGATCTTGATCTTGCCGGCGAGGTCGCGGGCGAGCTCGTCGAGGGTCGGCGCGATCTGCTTGCAGGGCCCGCACCACTCGGCCCAGAAATCCACGAGCACCGGCCCCGCGGACTTGAGAACGTCGGCTTCAAAGCTGTCGTCGGTGACTTTGGTCGTTTGCATGGAACCTCGTGCGCGGGAGATGGCTGGACGTCGCGCTGCCCAGGAATATGGGGATGCGCCGCAGAAGTTAAAAGTTTACGGGTCCGGTCGCGCGGCGGTCAAGCCAGGGCTGTCGCATTTTGTGTATAACTGCGCGCCATACCGTAAATAGCCGTTTCGGATCAGCGCCTAAGGCGCATGCGCGTCGAGGAGTTCGGGCGGTAGTTCCATCAGGTTGGGGCCGACCGTCCACAGCAGCGCACACCGCAGCCGCCGGCCGGGATAAAGCCCGGTCAACGCCGCGCGATAGGCCGCCATCTGCTTCACGTAGACCGGCGACACGTCCGCGATCTTCACCGGCGGCGGGCGGTTGGTCTTGTAGTCGAGAATGAACACGGAGTCCGCGGTGACGGCGAGACGGTCGATCTGGCCGGACATCGTGCGCGTCCCGACGCGGCCGACCACCGATACCTCGGCGATGCTGCGCTCTCCGAACAGCGGCGCCCACTGGGGGTGCCGCAGCACCGCGAGAGTCTCGCGGGCGATCGCGTCTTGTTCCTCCGGCGACAGCAGATGTGCCGGCCGGGCCAGGAAGCGCCGCGCCGCGGCGTCGCGCTGCGCTGCGGGGAGATCGGGCAAGGTCTGCAGCAGGCGATGGACCAGCCGGCCGCGGCGGAAGCGCCGCGTCGCCAGGTCCTCGTCGAACGGTCCCGCGACCGGCGGCTCGTCGCCATCGGGTTGCGAGGGAACCAGCGGCCGCGGCGGATCCGCCTCCGGCGGCGGCGCGCGCCGCCACCATTCGGGTGCGGCGAACGGCGCGCGCGCCGGATGCTCGGGTTCTGCTTTCGGAGTCCGCCGCTGCGGCGTGGTGAGCCTGAGGCGCGGCGGCTCGCCCTCGGGTGCGGCGGGTACCGGCTCGGCGATCCCGGCGAGCCCGCTCTCGACGAGCTTGTACCAGCAGCCATCCGGCGGCTTCGTCCGGTCCTGATAGCCGCAGACGTAGAGGCGGTCCTGCGCGCGCGTCAGCGCCACGTACAGCAGCCGCCGGTATTCGGCCTGCTGCGCCGCCGCCTGCGCATCGCGGGCATCTTTCGACAGGCGATCGTCGCGACTGGAATCGGGCGACCACAGGAAGAAATCGGTCGCGTCGCGCTTGCCGCGCGTCCACAACAGCTTCGGGCTGTGCAGGCCGGGCCGCGGCACCTGGAAAGTGTCGGGCAGAAACACGATCGGCGCCTGCAGGCCCTTGGCGCCATGCACGGTCATGATCCGCACCTCGTCGCGGGCATGGCTTTCAAGATCGCGCTTTACCTCCTCGCGGCCGGCCTCGATCCAGTGCAGGAACGTCTCGAGTGCCGGCGGGTGGCCGCGTTCGAAGGTCAGCGCCGCCGCCAGGAACTCATCGAGCGGATCGTTCGCCTCCGGCCCGAGCCGCGCCAGGATGCGCCGACGCCCCTCGCGTGGACCCATGATCTCAGCGAACAACTCGTGCGGGCGCACGAAGTCGACGCGAGCGAGCAGTTCGGTAAGTTCGCGGGCCGCGATCGCGAAATCGTCGTTCTCGTGGGCCCGGGCGCGCAACACATCCCAGAGGCGTTGCTTGTCGCGGTTCCAGGCGAGTTCGAACAGCCGTTCCTCGGAGAAGCCGAACAGCGGCCCTTTGAGGACCGTCGCCAAGGTCAGATCGTCCTCGGGCAGCAGCAGGAAGCGGCCGAGCGCGATCAAGTCCATGATCGCGAGCTGATCGGCCAGCACCATGCGGTCGACGCCGGCCACGTCGACGCCGGCCTTCTTGAGCTCGCGTACCAGAAGATCGACGAGCGCGTTGCGCCGCCGCACCAGGATCATCACGTCGTCGGCGCGGATCGGGCGGCCGCGCGATTCCAGCATCTCCTTGCCGATCCAGCCGGCGACCGTCTGGGCGATTGACCGCGCGAGGCGCGCCGGCGGCGAGTCCTCCTCGACGCGCTCCACCGGCGGCGCCCACGGCTCGATCGGCTGGCGCTCGCGCGGCACGACCGGCGGCCACAGCTCGACCAGGCCCCCGTCGCCCACGCGGTCGGTCTCATGATGGATCGGGGCGTCGTCGAGCGCCACGCCTTTACTTGCCGCCTCGTTGCCGAAGACCGCGTCCACCGCCGCGAGCACGGCGGCGGTCGAGCGGAACGATACCGTCAGCTCTTCAGTCGTCCACTTGCGGTTGGCCGTGCGGGCGCGCACCGCGAATTGCTTGCGCAGCTTGACGAAGGCCTCGGGCTCCGCGCGCTGGAACGAATAGATCGACTGCTTGACGTCGCCGACCGCGAACACCGTGCGCTCGGCGCGTTCGCGGCCCTCGCCGGCGAAGAACTCGCCGGTCAGCGCCTCGATCACCGCCCACTGCTCGGGATTGGTGTCCTGCGCTTCGTCGATCAAGATGTGGTCGATGCCGCCGTCGAGCTTGTAGAGCACCCACGGCGCGATGCCCGGCCTCTCCAGCAGCAGGTCGCGCACCGCGAGAATCAGATCGTCGTAGTCGAGGACGGCGCGATCGGATTTCGCGCGGGCGTAGCGCGCCTCGAGCTCGGCACCGAGCGTGATCAGCGCCGCCGTGCCCAGGGCGGTGCAGGCGGCGTTGCGGCGGGCGATCACCGGCTCCAGCCGCTCGTGCTCGCGCGTCAACACGCCGTCGATGCCGGGAGCCTCTTTGAGCGCCGCCTGGGTCGCGAGCCGCGCGCGGCGCGTGCCTTCGTCGGTGAAGTACACTCCCAGATATTCATCGAAGGTGGCGACGCGCTGGTCCGGGTTGGCGAGCCACGCCGCGAGCGTGTCGCCCCGCTTCCTGTCGCTGACGCCGCCGCTGGCGAGGCCGCGTGCCGCGCGCCGCAGTTCCTCCAGTTCGAAGCTCGCGTCGGCGCAGGCGGCGCGCAGGATGTCGTCTTCGTGCTCGTCGGCCTTGAGGCCGAGGCTCGCATAGACGCGGCGGATTGCGCGCTGCACGGCCTGCGACGAGCGGCCGCGCTCGCCGAGCAGGCGCTTCAGGCGCGCGCGTTCGCGCATGAGCTCGGCGAAAATGTCGCCGAACGACTGCTCGGTGGTGCGGGCGGTGACGGTCGCGAGCGCCTTGGCCAGTTCTCCGGCCGGATCGCGCCGCGCCGACTCGAGCAGGGCGTCCCGGCAATCCCGCATCAGCTCGGCCGCGCTGCGATCGTCCAGGACCTGGAAGTTCGGCGGCACGTTGGCCTCGAGCGGAAATCGCCGCAGCAGCGACTGACAGAATGCATGGATGGTGTCGATGCGCAGGCCGCCCGGCGTGTCGAGCACGTCGGCGAACAAGCGCCGCGCGCGCTGGCGGCGTTGCTCGTCGGCGGGCGTGCCGACCAGCTCGAACAGCTCGGTATGCAGCTTGTCGTCCGCCATCGTCGCCCAGTCGCGGAGGATTCCGGTCAGACGCAGCGCCATCTCCTGCGCCGCCGCCTTGGTGAAGGTGAGGCAGAGCAGCCGCTGCGGCTTCGAGCCGGCCAGCAGCAGGTTCAGCACGCGATCGACCAGCACCTTGGTCTTGCCGGTGCCGGCCGACGCCGCGACCCACGCCGAATGATCGGGCGCGGCAGCGCGGCGCTGCGCCCGCGCGGAGACGGCGCGCGGCGGCGCGGCGGTGTCGCGCGCGGCATCGTCCTCGAAGAGATTGCCCTGTCTCATCGCTCGCCCCCGCTCATCTCTCGTCATCCGTCGCGGACCATTCCTTGATCCGCGCGAGATGGGCATAGTCGTTGAAGCGCAGCGCGTGCTCCGGCCACGGCCGCGCGTGATACGGCGTCGCGGGATCGTCGAAACGCTCGACCAGCCGCTGCAGGCCCGCACGCGCTTCCGCCGCGAGCTGCGCCGGCGGCGGCAGGTTCGTGCGCCTGCCATCCTCGGCCTGGTCGAGCTCCTTCTCCTCGCCCGCCGGATCGCCGCCGGAAAGCCGCCAGTAGCGCAGCTGCGTGACCGCCTGCGGCTGCACATCGCGGAACCCGCCGGCGATGGCTATGGTCGCCTCCAGCGGCAACTGCGGCGAAAACCCGTCGAGGACGTCGCGCGGCCGCGGCGGATGGCCGGTCTTGTAGTCGATGATGGCGAGCGTGCCGTCGGCGAGCCGGTCGATGCGATCCGCGCGCGCGATCAGCTTGAAATCGCCCGCGGGCCCGGGCAGCACCAGCGCGCCCTGCGCCTCGGCGGCGATCGGCTTGGCGGTGCGCCGCCGCGCGCGGTCATGGTCGACGAACCAGCGCGCGATCGATTCGAAGCGCGGCCACCAGAACGCCCACACGCCCGGGCGGTCCAGGAGGCTGCCGAAATGCCTGCGGCCGATCTCCAGCAGGCGGTCGAGAGCATCCGCCGGCACCTCGTCGGGATAGCGGCGGACAAATTCGGCCAGCGCCTCGTGGACGATGGTGCCGCGCTCGGCCGCGCCCGGATCGGCGTCGAGCGGGTCGAGCAGCTTCAGCTTCAGCACGTGGCGGGCGTAGATGGCGTAGGGATCGCGGCGCCAGGTCTCGACCTGGGTCACCGAGAGCTGCCGCGGACGCGCCTTGACCGGCGGCCGCGGCTCCGGCGGCGTCGCCGGCTGCGCCTCGCCGCGCGGCTTGTCGAGCTCCGTCTGCCACGCCAGGACTTCCGGCCGGCGGCTCAGCGCGTCCGTCAGACCGGCGGCTTGCAGCACCGCCTCGAGCCGCTGCAGCCATCGCGACGGCACGGTCGGCGTGCCTTCGACGCGCAGCGCCCGGGTCAGAACCACGCGCGCTGCGCCGCAGGCCTGGACGAAGTCGTGCGCCGCCAAGCCGACGCGGCGCTCGGGCGGCGGCAGGCCGAAATCCTTCCGCATCGGCCGCGACATCCACGGATCGGCGTCCGCTTCCGGCGGCCAGGTGCCTTCGTTCATGCCGCCGAGGACGGCGCGGTCGACGCCGATCAAGCGGGCTTCGAGCGGCCCCAGGATGTGCAGGCGCGGATGGCCACCCCAGCGCGGCCGCACCACCCGGCCGGCAAGACAGGTATCGAGAAACGCCGGATATGCCGCGCCGCGGATCGGCGCGAAGTCGCGCGCCGCATCGGCGAGCTCGGCAATGAACTCCGCCGCCGCCTCACCGGTATCCCCGGCCCACAGCCGTGCGCCGCCGTTCTCCGCGTTCGTGGCCGCCCAGCGCTCGGCGAGGGCAGCGTGCGCGCGCAGCAGCTCCGCCAGCGGCCTCTCGCCGGCCGCCAGGCTCGCGAACTCGCGCGCCTGCTCGGCGAGTTGGCCGAGCCACGGTACGAGGTCTTCGTCGCGGGTCCCGCGCAACGCGTCGATCAGCGCCGGAAAACCGACACCGAGGCGGGGACCGCGCAGTACCGCCATCTCCAGCCGCCGCGCACGCGTGCGGAAGTCCACGGGCACGAGTCCTCCGGCGGCGAGCGGATGCTTGAAGGCGGCGAGCAGCGGCGCAGGTCCCACGCCGTCGCAGATCACCTCCGCGATCAGCCGCAGATAGGTAAGCGGGGGGGTCGCAGCGAGCGGCCGGCCGGCCGAGTCATCCACGGCGATGCCGAAACGCCCGAGCTCGGCGGCGACGCGCCGCGCGAGATCGCGGTCGGGCGTGACCAGCGCCGCCGTCTCGCCGCTTTTCTCCAGCGTCTCGCGCAGCAGCAGCGCGACCACCTGCGCTTCTTGTTGCGGATGTGCGCAGTCGATGCGTGCCAGGCCGGCGACCGAATCGGCCGTGATGCCGGTGAGGTTGCGCCACACGCCGGTGGTCGCGGCCGGCCGCAGCGCCGCCGCCAGCAGCGCGCGGCGTGCCTTCGCCGCCGGCGACGGAGTGCCGTGCGGCCAGGGTTCCACGTCGGCGCGCTCGATCTCGAGCCGCTCCAGGAGCTGGCGCAGCCCGAATTGCGGATGGGTATCGTCGAGGGCCTTCCAGCTCTCGTCGTCGAGATCGCGGTCGAGGCCCGGCAGGATAACGGCACCTTTCGGCAACCGCGCGATGACGCCGAGAAGGTTGGCCGTCGCCGGGATGCTGCCGGTGGACCCCGCCCCGTAGACTCGATCGGCGGGCGGATGGCTCTGCCATTGCGCCGACAGCGCGGCGAGCGCCTGGTTGCGGCGATCGGCGGGATCGATGGCCCCCTCGGTCTCGAGGATCTTCGGCCAGTTGTCGGTCAGGATCTCGAGGAACTTGACCGTGCGCCGCCAATGCTCGGCATATTCCTCCGGCGCCAGCTTCGCCAGCCGGCCGAAATCAAGCCGCTCGGTCTGCACCTGATCCAGGAGATGCGCGAGCTCGCCCGCGAGCTCGATGGCCTGTGGCGCCGTGACGTCGCCCTGCTCTGCCGCGAGCTTGAGGATGGCCCGCGCCAGCATCAGCCGGCGGCGAAGCGGGGCGATCGCCGGCGGCAGGTCGAGGCCACCGTCGTCGGACGCAAGCACCAGCTCGTCGTCGTCGACGTCGCCGATCGGCCGCAGCCGCGGCAACAACGTCGGGCGGCCGGCGCTCAGCCGCAGGAACGCGTCCCGCAGATCGCGGCAGGCGCGCCGCGTCGGCAGCAGCACGGTCGCGCGCGACAGCGCGAGGCTGTCGTCGCCGGCGTCGGCCACGATGCCGCGGGCGAGCGCGTCGAGGAAGGAGACGCCCGGGTCGATGCTGAAGACCCGTGGCGGATGCCGAGCGGGTGCTCCGCCGGCGGTCATCGCGGAGCAACCGGCCGGGGTGGGCCGATCACGGCCTCGGTCTCGGCCAATCCCTCCGGCGTGCCGACGTGGAACCACAACCCGTCGTGACGCAGCCCCCACAGACGGCCCGCTTTCTCGGCGCGATCGTAGAGCACGTTCAAGGAAAAGCGCCCGTCGGGCGAGCCGGCGAAGAGGCGCGGGTGCAGGAGCTGCACGCCGGCGAAGATGAACGGCGCAATCTCGCTGCCGCGCCGGCGCCTCAGCCGGCCGAGCGTATCGACGAAATAGTCGCCGGCGCCGTCGTAGCCGATCGCCGTGACGGCCGGGTGGAGCAACAGAAGCGCGTCCATGGTTTCGTCGTTCCACGCGCGGGCGAGCCGCTTCAACGCGGGGATCTTGCCGTCGAGCCACAGCACGTCGGCATTGGCGACGTAGAACGGCGCCGGACCGAGCCTGGGCAGCGCGCGCTTCACGCCACCGCCGGTCTCGAGCAGATCGACCTCGGGCGACAGCTCGATCGGCGGCGCCTCTTGCCGCATGCTCCGGCCGGCGAGATGCTTCTCCATCGTCTCGCGGAAGTAATGCAGGTTGACCACGGCGCGGCTGATCTGCGCGTCGGCGAAACGGTCCAGCACGCGGTCGAGCAAGGTGCGACCGGCGACGGGCAGCAGCGGCTTCGGCATGTTCTCGGTCAACGGGCGCATGCGCTTGCCGAGGCCGGCGGCCAGCACCATCGCCACCTGCGGTCCTCTGCCGGAAGCGCTCATGGTTCGTTTTGCGCCTCCGGCACGCGGCGCAGCGCCTGCGGCACATGGCGTTCGAACCAGTCGCGGATCTCGCTCAGCGCCGGATGCCGCAGATCGCCTTCGAGCAGCCGCCACACCCGCGGGATGTGTGCGAGATAGTGCGGCTTCTTGTCGCGCACCATCAGGCGCGTGAAGATGCCGATGATCTTCGCATTGCGCTGCGCGCCCAGCACGGCGTACGAGGCGGAAAAGCGCGCGTGGTCGAGATCCGGAAAAGCCGCAGCGTAGCGCTCCAGCATCGCCGCCACGATCCCGGGACTGACGTCGCGGCGCGCATCTTCGAGCAGCGACACGAGATCATAGGCCGGCGGACCGAGCACCGCGTCCTGGAAATCGAGCAGACCGCAGGCGGCGACACCGCTGCGGCCGGCCAGGCGCATCAGGTTATCGACGTGATAGTCGCGCAGCACCAACGTCGGCGCGGTGCCGGCGAAGACCTGGAACGCCGCACGCCAGCGGGCGAGGTAGTCTTCGCGCGCTGGCGGCGCGACCGCAGCGCCGATCGCCGGCAGATACCAGTCGATGAGCAGGGCCACCTCGGCGAACAGCCGCGCCTCGTCATAAGCCGGCACGTCGATGGCCGCGGCGCGCGGATGCTTGTGCAGGTCGACGAGCAGATCGACGGCGAGCGCGTAGAGAGAACCTTCATCAGTCCCGGCGGCAAGGAGACGCGCGAAGGTCGCGTCGCCGAAATCCTCGATCAGGAGAAAGCCGGCGTCGCGGTCCTCGGCGACGATGCGCGGGGCGCTGTAGCCGAGAGCCTGCAAATGGCGTGCGATGGCGAGGAACGGCCCGACGTTCTCCATCGGCGGCGGCGCGTCCATCAATACGGCCGGGCCTTGTGGACCGGTCAACCGGTAATATTTGCGGAACGACGCGTCGCCGGCGAGGAGCCGCCGTTCGGCGGTGCCCCAGCCGGCGCGTCCGAGGAACTCGGCGATCGCGGCGGCGCGGTCGCTCACGCGTGAGTTCCTGAGGCGACGCCCGGGGCGAGCGGCATGCCGGCGGCCAAGGCGTCGACCCGCGCCGCCCAGTCGCCGTGGCCGGTGACCCTGGCGCGGCGCGAGTCCGCGGCCGGCCCGGCGGTCAGCTCGATGTCGAGCCGCGACGCGGGCAGCAGACCGCCGAGCCGGTCCGGCCATTCGATGAGCGAGATGGCGTCGCTGAACGCCTCCTCGATGCCGAGCTCCCACGCATCCTCGGCACGGCTCAACCGATAGAGGTCGAAATGCCAGATCGGCGGCTGCAGGTCATAGACCTGGACCAAGGTGAAGGTCGGGCTTGGGACCTCGGTCATCGCCGCGCCGCCCGGCCGCGAGCGGATGAAAGCGCGCGCAAACTCGGTCTTACCCATGCCGAGGCCGCCCCAAAGGGCGACGACGTCGCGCACGACCGCGCGCGCCGCCGCCCAGCCGGCCAAGGCGGCCGTCGCGGCGAGGTCGGCCAGCAACAAGGATGCGGCCGCGGCCGGAAGCGGCGCGCCGGGAGCTTGCGAATCGGTCATGAGGCCTCATCCTAGCTCAGAAAACCGGGCGGGGTTGATTACCGGAGCCCGTCCGGGTTACATGCACTATAGTTCATATGGAGCCCCGCATGCCTGCCGACCCGTCGATCCGCCGCAGCGACGTCGCCATCATCGGCGCGGGGCCGGTCGGGCTCTTCGCCGTGTTCGAATGCGGCATGCTGAAAATGAGCTGCCAGGTCGTCGACGCGCTCGACGCGCCGGGCGGCCAGTGCGTGGCGCTCTATCCCGAGAAGCCGATCTACGACATCCCCGGCTATCCGAGGATCGGCGCCACCGAGCTGATCGAGCGGCTGACCGAACAGGCGGCCCCCTTCAACCCGGTCTACCATCTCGGCCGGCGGGTGGATTCGCTCACCCGCGCCGGCGATGACTGGGAACTCGGCCTGTCGAACGGCGACAAGCTGCGGGCGCGCGCGGTGGTCATCGCCGCCGGCGTCGGCGCCTTTGGGCCGAACCGTCCGCCGCTCAAGCGGCTGGAGGAATTCGAAGGCAAGAGCGTCCATTACCTCGTGAAGCGGCGGGAGCATTTCCGCGGCAAGCGCGTGGTGATCGCCGGCGGCGGCGATTCCGCCGTCGACTGGACCTTGTCGCTCGCGGACGTCGCGGCGCGGGTGATGGTCGTGCACCGGCGCGACAAGTTCCGCGCCGCCCCCGAAAGCGTTCGCCAGATGCACGAGCTGGTGAAGGCCGGCAGGGTCGAGCTGGTGGTGCCGTATCAACTCGACGGACTCGAAGGTTCGGGCGGCCAGATCTCGGCGGTCATCCTGAAGGATCTCGACAACAACGCCAAGCGCCTCGAAGCGGACGCGCTGCTCGCCTTCTTCGGCTTGGCCATGAACCTCGGCCCGATCGCGCAATGGGGGCTCAACCTCGACCACAACCACATCACGGTCGATCCGGCAAGCTTCGCAACGTCGGCGCCCGGCATCTACGCCGTCGGCGACATCGCGATATATCCCGGCAAGCTCAAGCTGATCCTCACCGGCTTCGCCGAAGCCGCGGCGGCCGCGCATGCGATGTACGGCCTCGTCCACCCCGGCGAAGCGCTGCATTTCGAGTACTCGACGACCAAGGGCGTGCCGGGGTCGTAGGAGGAGCAAGTGGGCGACGATCCGTCACTGGCTACACAGGACGACGTCGTCGCGATCGAGCGTCTCGTCACCGACGCCTACAGCAAATACATCCCGCTCATCGGCAAGCCGCCGAGCCCGATGCTGGCGGACTACCGGGCTCTCGTGAGTGCCGACGCCGTATGGGTCGCCAAGGACGGCGGCGCGGTCGCCGGCGTGCTCGTGCTCCTGCCTAGGCCTGACCATCTGCTGCTCGACAATGTCGCCGTGGCGCCCGAGCGCCAGCGCACCGGCTTGGGGCGCCATCTCATCGCTTTCGCCGAGCGCCAATCCGCGGCCTGGGGATATGCGGATATCCGCCTCTATACCCACGCGCTGATGGACGAGAACACCGCTCTCTACGCCCGGCTTGGCTTTGAGGAGACCGGCCGCGCCCACCAGGACGGCTACGACCGCGTGTTCATGCGCAAACGGCTCGCACCCGTCCACCTACACGCGCCTATTGTCATTCGCCCGTACGTGTCGGCCGATCACGAGGCGCTGGCCCGCCTATGGTTCGACAGCTGGCGCTCTGCGGGCATCGAGCTGGCGCAACGCGCGAGCTTTGCCGAAATGCGGGGCCGCATTCCGCAAGCGCTGTCCGACGGTTGGTCCGTGCATCTCGCGTGGTCAGGGAACGAGTTGGCCGGCTTCCTGGCACTGAAGCTGAAAGACAGCCAGCTCGATCAGATCTTCGTCGCACCGGCTCACCAGCGGCGAGGCGTCGGGAAGCGGCTTCTCGAATTGGCAAAGGCCGAGATGTCGGCCGGCTTCCGGCTGCGCACGGCGGCCGACAATCACGGTGCCTGCCGGTTCTACGAGCGCGAGGGGTTGATCCGCGAAGGCGTGGCGCCGCATCCCCGTTATGGATACCCGACCGCAATCTATCGCTGGGACGGAGCGGCGGCTCTGTAGGGTCAGGCCCGCGCGATCTGGGCGGGGGGTACCGGCGGCGCGGGCGGGGCCAGTGCGGCGACATGCGCCGGGACCGTGCAGACGACGGTCGTGCCGCGCCCGGGAGCGGACTCGATCCACACGCGGCCGCCGTGCAGCTCGAAGATGTGCTTCACCAGCGACAGCCCGAGCCCGGGGCCCGACTGGCGGTTGCGGCCGCCGCCGTAGGTGCGCACGCGGGTAAACGCCTCGAAGACGCGCGCCTGCTCCTCGGGCGGGATGCCCACGCCCGTGTCGCTGACCGAGAAGCGGGTCATCTCACCGTCGGTCTGGGCCGAGACCTTGATGGTGCCGCCGGCCGGCGTGAACTTGATCGAGTTCGACACGAGATTGCACAGCGCCTGCTTGAGGCGGCGGCCGTCGGCGTCGATCATGGGCATCTCGACCGGGAACTCGGCGCTGAGGCGCAGGTCCTGCGAGCGCGCCATGTCCTGCATGACCGCGGCGACGTCGTCGACCAACGCCCGCGGATCCACCGGCCCGAGATCGAGCGACATCTTGCCGGCCTCGATCGAGGCGAGGTCGAGCATGTCGTCGATGATCGACAGCAGGCGCTCCGATGACACCAGGATGCCGCGGCAGTATTCGAGCTGGCGCGGGTTGAGCGAGCCGAAATAGAGGTTCGCGAGGATCTCGGCGAAGCCGATGATGGTGTTGAGCGGCGTGCGCAGCTCGTACGAGACCGAGGAGATGAACTCCGACTTGAGGCGGTCGGCCGCCTCGAGCGCCTCGGCGCGCTCGCGCAGCGCGATCTCGACCCGCGCGGTGTCGGTGACGTCGAGATACGACAGCAGGACCGCGCCGTCGGGGAGCGGCACGGTCGCATAATCGAGGACCGAGCCGTCGGTGCGTTCGAGCCGGCCGGCACGCGTCTCGCGCGAAGTCATGCGCTGAATGATGCGGTCCTTGTAGGTCGCCCAATCGCCCTTGTGGTCGAAGAAGCCCTTGCTCTGCTCGATGACGTTGGCGATGTGCGGCTCGTCGGCGAGATCCTCCGGCCCGAGCTGCCACATCCGCGCATAGGCGGGATTGGTGAGCTTGAGCCGGCCGTCGCTGCCGATCACCGCGACACCCTCGTACAGGTGGTCCAGCGTTTCACGCTGGACGGCGATGAGGGTGTTGTAGGAGCGCTCGAGCGACAGGCGGTCGGTCACATCGTCGAAGGTGAACAAGAGGCCGCCCATCGGGTGCGGCGCCACGCGGCTGTGCAGCGTCGTGCCGTCCGGGATGTAGATCAGTTCTTCGAGCGGATCGAGCAGCGAGGTGAACAGTTTCAGGCGCTGGCGTTTGAATGCCGGAAAGTCGGCATATTCGGGCAGGCGCCGCTTCTCGCGCAGGGCCTCAAGCACCTCGCCGTAGCCCGGCTCGCCGCGCAGCCAGTTCTCGTCCAGCTTCCACAGCTGGGCGAAGGCGGTGTTGAAGAACTTGAGCCGCTGGTCGGCGCCGTAGATGGCGATCGCGGTGGCGAGGTTCTCGAGGACCTCGCCGTGCGCCGACACGTGGCGGGCGAACTCGCGCTGAACCTCCTCGCGCTCGGTGACGTCGAGCGCAATGCCGACGGTGCCGCCGCCCGGCAGCGGCGTCTCGATGAACTCCAGGAGCCGCCGCGAGCCGGCGATCACGGCGTGGCCCTCCTCGCTCTGCGGCGTCTGGGCGGCGCGGGCGAGCTCGGCCAGCGCGCGGGCGCGGCCGGCCATGGCATGGCCGCCGAGAATCAGGCCTTCGCGGCGCACCCGCTCGCGGTCGGCTTCCACCGCCTGCGCGTAGGCGGCATTGCAGTCGATGATCTCGAGCTCGTCGTTGCGGCGCCAGACCGGGAGCGGCAGGCGATCGAGCGCCTGACCCAGCCGGTCGCGGGCGGCGATCAGGCGGGCGATTTCGGCTTCGAGTTCGGCCTGGCGTGTCGCCGTCGCGGCGCTTTCCGCCGCCAGCCGGCTCGTCGCCTCGTGCGCGATGCGGCGCGCCTCTTTCAGCTCGGCGCCGAGCATCGCCTGACGGCGGAACTGCCACAGCAGCACCACCGCCGCGATCACGACGACCGCTATGACCAACGGAGCGGAGCCGAGGCCCCAGAGCCCCTCGCTAAGGCCCGACAATCCTATAACCCCTTACCTGCGCATGCCCCGTGGGCAGTGTAGCAGGTAAGTGAGGCCATTCAACGACCTAAGCCCGGCCGATCCGAGGCCCGATCAGTACCGGTAATGGTCGGACTTGAACGGCCCCGCCGCGCCGATGCCAAGGTACTCGGACTGCTTTGGCGTCAGCTTGGTGAGGTCGGCCCCAACCTTCTTCAGGTGCAGCGCCGCCACCTTCTCATCAAGATGCTTGGGCAGCGTGTAGACCTTCTTCTGGTACTTGCCCTGATTGGTCCACAGCTCGATCTGCGCCAGGGTCTGGTTGGTGAAGGACGCGCTCATCACGAAGCTCGGATGGCCGGTGGCGCAGCCGAGGTTCACGAGCCGGCCTTCGGCCAGGAGCAGGATGCGCTTGCCGTCCGGGAACTCGATCTCGTCGACCTGCGGCTTGACGTTGTGCCACTTGAGGTTCTTGAGGCCCGCGACCTGGATCTCGTTGTCGAAGTGACCGATGTTGCAGACGATGGCGCGGTCCTTCATCCGCCGCATGTGGTCGACGGTGATGACGTCGACGTTACCGGTGGCGGTGACGAAGATATCGGCCATGGGCGCCGCGGTCTCCATCGTGACGACCTGGTAGCCTTCCATCGCCGCCTGGAGCGCGCAGATCGGGTCGATCTCAGTGACCATCACGCGCGCACCAGCGTTGCGCAGGCTGGCGGCGGAGCCCTTGCCGACGTCGCCGAAGCCGGCGACGAGTGCCACCTTGCCGGCCATCATCACGTCGGTCGCGCGGCGGATGCCGTCGACCAGGCTTTCGCGGCAGCCGTAGAGGTTGTCGAATTTCGACTTGGTGACGGAGTCGTTGACGTTGATCGCCGGGAAGAGCAGCCGCCCCTCCTTTTCCATCTGGTAGAGGCGATGGACGCCGGTGGTGGTCTCCTCCGAGACGCCGCGGATCGCGGTGCCGAGCTTGGCGTACCACCCGGGCTTCGACTTGAGGCGCTTCTTGATCGCGGCGAACAGGTATTCCTCTTCCTCGCTGCCGGGTTTGGCGAGAACCGAGGCGTCGTTCTCGGCCTTGATGCCGAGGTGGACGAGCAGGGTCGCGTCGCCGCCGTCGTCGAGGATCATGTTCGGCGTGCCGCCGTCGGCCCATTCGAAGATGTGGTGGGTGTACTCCCAGTATTCCTCGAGCGACTCGCCCTTATAGGCGAAGACCGGCGTGCCGGCGGCCGCGATGGCGGCGGCGGCGTGGTCCTGGGTCGAGTAGATGTTGCACGACGCCCAGCGCACGTCGGCGCCGAGATGCTTCAGGGTCTCGATCAGCACCCCGGTCTGGATGGTCATGTGCAGGGAGCCGGCGATGCGCGCACCCTTGAGCGGCTGGCTCTTGCCGTACTCCTCGCGCGTGGCCATAAGGCCGGGCATCTCGGTTTCGGCGATGTTCAGCTCGCGCCGCCCCCAATCGGCGAGCTTGATGTCCGCGACGCGATAGTCGTGTGCCGATTTGGATGTCATCGAAAACTCCTGCGGAAGGCCGGAATATGGGGATTTCGAGCCGGGCGTATATCAGCCAGCCGCCCCCCCTTCAATGGCTTTGTCGGTGGGACGAATCGTGGTCGTGGGCCGGTCCGGAAAACGTGGGTTGTGAAGGATATGGCACGGCTTAGGGATGGGAGCCGCCACCAAGCGGTGACCGCACCTCCGGGCCGGGAACCCGGGCGCCTGGCGGCGACCGGCCTAGCGGTTGGTGATGCTCCAGTCGTTGCCCTGCGGGAAATGGCGGGCGACGAACTGATAGGTGACCCGGATAAGGCGGTCGAGTTGCGCGGTGCGCTCGAGGGTGACGCCGCTCCACTGTTCCAGGAGATCGTCCCAGAGCATGAAGCGTTCGTGCAGCGTGTCGCGGGTCTGGCGGATGTAGCGCAGCTGCGCGGCGAACTTCTTCATCGTGTTCAGTATCTCGCAGGTGTTCGCGTCGAACTCGTCGAACAGAGCGGCGATACGGTCGACCGGCATCTTCATCAGCGCGCGGACGCGGGTGAGCTCTTCCATGACCGAGCGCTCGCGCTTGTAGAGGCCGGCGAGCTGGTTGATGTTCGCGAAGAGCAGCTGGATCTTCGAGAAGCGCTCGCGCAGCGCCTCGATATACGCCATCTCGCGCGCGAGGTCCTCGAAACGGCTGACGACGTCCTTGCGGGCATCGCCGGCAAGGCCGAGCTTCTCGGCCATCACGTCGAGCGCCTCATTGACCTTCTTCTTGATCTCGGGATTCCTCGCCATGGTTTCGAGCTCGGCCGCGTCGGTCCGATCGACCTGCTTGCCCGCCATCCACGACACGAGCTGCAGGCTGATACGGGCGCGGGCAATCTCGCGGTGGTGCGGCTCGACCTTCCATGAGGCGGTACCGTCGAGGATCTCGCTCGGGATCGAATCTCCCGGGCGGATCTCTTTCACGAACTTGAGGCTCTTCTTGATGATGTCGAGCAGCTGCCCGTCGGTCGAGTTCTTGACGATGCCGAATGAGGCCATCAGCGTATCGAGCGCCAGCGAGGCGCGGACGTCGCCGAGCGGCACGTTGTAGACGGGCTCGCCGGTCGCCGGCGAGACGACAAACGACGCCTCCTTCACCGTGAACACGGCGTGGTCGAATGCGAAATGAGTCGGCATCTGCGCGGTGCGCGGGGGTCGGAGCGTGTCGGAACCTTCGGCCGGAAGGTTCTGCGCGGTCGCGGTGTTCGCCATTGCTGACAGCCTACCCCAGGAACGAAGACCGAACGCCGGAAGCCCGTGCCTCCGGCGATATGATTAATACCGTGCGGAATCCTAACGAATGGTTTGCAGCCGGCGAGGCTCAGGACCGGGATTCGACGCCGCCGAATTGCAATGACCAATCAGTACCTTGGGGGAAATGCCGGACGACCAGCCGGTAGGTCGCGCGGATCAGCGCCTCGGCGTTGCCGCCGAGTTCGACGACTTGGTCCTGCCACTTCGGCACCAGCTCGTCCCAGATCATGAACCGCTTGTGCAGGTCGTCGCGGGTCTCGCGGACGGCAGGAATCAAGGCGTCGTAGCCGCGCATGATGTTGAGGATCCCCGAGGTCTTGGCGTCGATCCCGCGGAACAGCGCCTCGTACTCGCCGAGCGGCTTGCGCATCAGCTGGATCACGCGCGCGATCTCCTGGGCAAAGCCGCGCTCCGGTCCGTAGGCGCTGCCGAACTGGACCAGCTTCATGCCGACCATCTTGATCGAGGCGAAGCGGTCGCGCAGTGCCTCGATATAGCTGAGCTCCCGCGCCAGCCGGTCGATACGCTCGAGCACTTCGGCCTTGCGGGCGCGGCCGATGCCGATCTTCTCCGCAAGTTCCGCGGCGGCGTCCTGGATACGGTCGCGGATCACGGGATCGTTCGCGATCTTCAGGAGCTCCGCGAGGTCGCGGACCTCGGTTTCCTTGCCGGCGAGCCACGAGGCGAGCTGCACCTTAAGCTTGCTCTCGGCGATCATCCGGTGCTTGTCGTCGACCGACCACGACGCGCTGCCGTCGAGCAGCTCGCTCGGGATCGAATCGCCGGGCTGGATGCGCTTCACGAAGCGCAGCCCCCGTTCCACGACCTTGAGCAGCGACGCGTCCGACGAATCCGGCTTGATGTCGAAGCCGGAGACGAGCTGCGGCATGCTGAGCACGCCTTGCACGTCGCCGAGCGGCACGAAGAACGTCGGCGCCTGCGCATCGTCCGCCATCGCAAAGTACGATCCCGCGACGCTGAAGACCTTATGCTGGAAGGTGAAATGCGTGGCCGGGACCGGCGCACGCGGCGCGGCACCGCCCGCCTCCGGAGCCGAAGGCACCGGTTGCCCGGGGGATGAGTCGGATGCGGCCATGCCGCCGCCCGTCACCGGAGCGCGTTGAAGTCGTCGAGCAGGGTCGCGATCCGCCCTTGGTCGGACTGATCCATGATCGCGCGCGCCCGGGTCGCGGCGGCGGCGAACTCGATCGCGCGCACCCGTTGCTTCACCCGCGGCAGCTTGATCGGCGACATCGACAATTCGCGAATCCCCAGCCCCAACAGCAGCGCAGTATAGCGCGGATCGCCGGCGATTTCGCCGCACAGACTGACCGGCAGCCGGTTGCGCAACGCCGCTTCGGTCGTGAACTGGATCAGGCGCAGGACCGCCGGATGCAGCGGATTATACAGGTGCGCGACCTGTTCGTCGCCGCGGTCGATCGCCAGCGTGTACATGGTGAGGTCGTTGGTACCGATGGCGAAGAAGTCGCACACCTGCGCCAACGCGTCGGCGGCGAGCGCCGCCCCCGGAACCTCGATCATGCTGCCGACCGGCGGCAGCGGATCGGGGATCCGCGTGCCGCGACGCACCAGGCGGCGCGCAACGCGGGCGAGGATCGCGCGGACTTCGCGCACCTCCGACACGGTGCAGATCATCGGCAACAGGATGCGCACGGGCCCGTGCGCCGCGGCGCGCAGGATGGCCGCAAGCTGCGTCTCGAGCAGTTCGGGTCGCGACAGCCCGAGGCGGATGGCGCGCAGGCCGAGCGCCGGGTTGGCGCTCGGCGCCGCGTCGCTGCCGAGCGCCGAGGCGAGCTTCTCGCCGCCGACGTCGAGCGTGCGGATGGTGACCGGACGCCCGCCCATGCCGGTGACGATCTCCGACAGCTGCCGCGTCTGCTCGTCCTCGTCGGGAACGTCGTCGCGGTTCATGAACATGAACTCGGTGCGCAGCAACCCGACACCGGCGGCCTCGACGGTGCGCGCCATCTCGATCTCGCGCGGCAACTCGATATTCACCTCGAGCGTGACCTCGACGCCGTCGCGCGTCACGGCGGGAAGCTTGGCGAGCCGTGCCAGTTGCCGCTGCTCGCGGACGAAACTGAGGCGCCGCCGCTCGTAGCCGTCGAGCGTGTGCGAGTTCGGCCGCACAACGACCTTGCCATGCGACCCGTCGACGATCACGACATCTCCCGCCCGCACCTGCCCGACCAGCCCGGTGACGCCGAGCACGGCCGGCAGGCCCATGGCGCGGGCCATGATGGCGGTATGGCCCTCGGCACCCCCGAGGGCCGTGCAGAACCCCGCAAGGCGCTCGGGATCCATGAGGGCGGTGTCCGCCGGCGTGATCTCTTCGGCGACGACGACCGTACCTTCGGGAAGGGATTTGAAGGCCTGGTACGGGGTCTGCGTGAGATTGCGGATGAGCCGCGTGCCGACCTCGCGCACATCCTGCACGCGGGCCGCGAGATAGGCGTCGTCCATGGCCGTGAAGCTCTGCGTGATCGCGGCGATTTCGGCCTGGACGGCCGCTTCGGCGTTCATGCGCTCTTCGACGATACGCCGTTCAACCCCCCGCACGAGGCGCGATTGCGACAGCATCTGGACATGCGCCTCGAGCAGGAAGCCGATCTCCTCGCTGACGCTGGCCGGCAGGGCGTCGGCTTTGGCGCCGAGCTTGCCCAGCTGGCGCAGCGACTTCTCGACGGCGGCGCGAAAGCGCTGGCGCTCCTCCTCGACATCGCCCGCATTGATCGTGTGCTCGGGGACGGCGACGTTGCCGGCCTCGTGGACATGCGCAGGCCCGATGGCGATGCCGGGCGATACGCCGAGGCCTTCGAACACCCGTTCGCCTTCGCCGGCCGCGCGACGGGCACCCCGGCGGGGCGGCTTGGGACGGGCGCGCGGTGAGTCAGCTCTCATCGAATCCGGCGGCGACGAGTGCCGCCAGGGCGTCGGCCGCGCGTACGGCCTCGCGTCCCGTGGCGCGGATCTCGATCTCGCAGCCGGGAGAAGCGGCCAGCATCATCAATCCCATGATCGACACGCCGGATACGGTACTGTCCTTCTTGGTCACTGTCACGGCCGCATCGAACGTTCCCGCCAGCTTCACGAAGCGGGCGGCGGCGCGCGCGTGCAGGCCCTTTTGATTCACGATCGTGACGGTCCGCGCGACGGGCGTGTCCGGGGCCCCCGGCTCGGGCGGCGGCAGCGGCGAGTCGGGCGTGGCGCTCATGCGGGTCTACTTGACCTCGCCGGCGAGCAGCTGCGAGGCGACATTGATGTATTTGCGGCCGGCCTCGCGCGCGGAAGCCACGGCGTCGGCCAGCTTCTCCGTGTTGCGGACGCTCGCAAGCTTGATGAGCATCGGCAGATTCATGCCGGCGATGACTTCGATCTTGGCGCGGTCGATGATGGAGATCGCGAGGTTGGACGGCGTGCCGCCGAACATATCCGTCAGCACGACGACGCCGGAGCCGTCATCGACGCGCCCGACCTGGTCGATGATCTCGCGGCGTCGCTGTTCCATGTCGTCGTCGGGTCCGATGCACACGGCCGAAACGTTGCGTTGCGGTCCGACCACGTGCTCCAGCGCCGCGATGAACTCCGCGGCGAGCCGGCCGTGCGTGACCAATACCATGCCGATCATCAGGTGGTCCTTTTGTTAGGATATCCGAAGGGCCGGCGCGTCGGCGCCGGCTGCGGCGGCGGCGGGACCGAAGTCCTCCTGCCGCCGGTCATGCAAGAGATCGCGGTGCAACAGGCCACAGCGGCGGCCGCGCGAGCGCAGCCAGGCGACCAGGCGCTCGGCCACGTAGACAGAGCGGTGCCGGCCGCCGGTGCAGCCGATCGCGATCGTGAGATAGCTTTTCCCCTCGCGCTCATAACGCGGCAAAAGTGCGGCCAGCATCGTCGTCAGGCCGTCGAGAAAGCCGGCGCAGCCGGAATCGCGCTCGATGAACTGAGCCACGAGGGCGTCGCGTCCGGTGAGCGGCCGCATGTTCGGCTGATAGTGGGGGTTGGCGAGAAAGCGGACGTCGAACACGAGGTCGGCGTCGCGCGGCAGGCCGTTGCGATAGGCAAACGACACGACGTGCACGGCGAGACCGGGGGACGTGTCGAGCGGCAAGCTCTCCTGGAGGCGCTGCTTGAGCTCGGCTTGCGACAGATTGGAGGTGTCGATCACGAGATCGGCACGGTCGCGCAGGTCGCGCAACATGGCGCGCTCGGCGCGAATGCCGTCGGCCAGCGGCCGGTCGGTCGCGAGCGGATGGCGGCGCCGGGTCTCGGTGAAGCGGCGGCGCAGAGATTCATCGTCACAGTCGATGAACACGAGCCGCACGTCGAGACTGCGATCGGAGCGCACGCGATCGATCGTCGCGAGGAGCGGCGCGGTGGCAAAGCCGCGGGTGCGCGTGTCGACGCCGACGGCAAGCGCCCGCGCCTGCGACTCTTCGGGACGGATCAACGAGGGGAGCAGCGACAGCGGCAGGTTGTCGACGGCTTCGTAGCCCGCGTCTTCGAGCGCCCGCAAAGCAGAACTGCGGCCGGCCCCGGACATGCCCGTCACCAACGCCACGCGTCGCCGCGTGGTTTGCTCCGGTTCCGCGGTATCCGACGATGCGTGCTCGGAGGTGGTCGCAGGGCCGGTGCTCATGGGCATAAATATGGGTATGCGATCAGGCGGCGGCGAGTCGGCCGCAGGCCGCCTCGCGGGCCGCAATCCGCAGCTTGGCTGCAGCCGAGCACTCGAACGGCGCCAGCGCGATCAGCGGCAGCTCGATGCCGAGATAGGTGCAGTGGCGCGCCACCGGCAAGCGTTCGACATCCGCTGCTGCCGCCAGGTCGACGGCGAGCCCGACGCGGCAGCGATGGACGTTCGGCAGCGACACCAGACCGACGCCGCGCACCTCGATGCGGCCGGCGATGGTCCGCGGCGACGACGCGACGAGCAGGCCGTTCTCGGCCGCGAGGTCGATACGGTCGTCCGCCACCAACCGGGCGCCGCCGTCGATCAGCCGCAGGGCAAGATCCGACTTGCCGCTGCCCGACGGGCCGCGGAGCAGGACTCCGATGCCGGCAAGCTCGACGCAAGTGGCGTGGATTTGAGTAGTTAACGGGTGGGCCATTAACGGGCGGGCCACATTAATAGGTGGACCTTGGGGATCGGTCGATCACCGGCCGGGAGGTTGCGCCGGTCCCGGCGTCGTTGTCAACGACCGTATGCTGCGCTGCACCTATGGTGTTTGCGCCCGCGAACAACCCCGCGGGCTGTGACCATATGTGGTTAATCCACCGGAAGTCGCACGATGAACCGGGCGCCGATCACCTTTCCGTCCGCGTCCCGCCGGTTCTCGGCGCGAATCGTCCCGCCATGCGCGGTGACCACCTGGCGCGAGATCGACAAGCCGAGACCCGAGTGGGTTCCGAACTTCTCGCCTTCGGGCCGGTCGCTGTAGAAGCGCTCGAAAATCTTCTCGAGCTTGTCGTCTGAGATGCCGGGCCCCTCGTCTTCGACGATCACGTCCACGATGTCGCCCTGGCGCGAGGCCAGCAGCCGGATCATGCCGCCTGGCGGACTGAACGAGACCGCGTTCGCAATCAGGTTGCGGAAGACCTGCCCCAGCCGGCGTTCCAGTCCGGGCACGACAAGACGCCCGCTGCCGCCCCGCTCGAACACCAGACGCGGTCCATCGGCGGCTGCGCTGTGCAGATCGACCAGCGTCTTGAGCAGCCGCTCGATGTCGACCGGCTCGGTCTCCTCGCGCGACAGCTCCGCATCGAGCCGCGAAGCGTCGGAAATGTCGCCGATCAGGCGGTCGAGGCGGCTGACGTCGTCGAGCACGATCGACAGCAGCTTGCGTTGCTGCTCGGGGTCCTGAACCCGCGTTGCGGTCTCGACCGCGCTCTTGAGGGAGGTGAGCGGGTTCTTGATCTCATGCGATACATCCGCGGCGAAGCGCTCGATTGCGTCGAGCCGGCGCCACAGCGCGTCGGTCATGTCGGCCAGCGCCACCGACAAGTCGCCGATCTCATCACCGCGGCTGCTCAAGTCCGGGATCGCCGGGCGACCGCCGGCGGTGGCGCCGTGGGCGCGGATGCCGGCGCCCACCACCTGTCCGCCGCGGCGCACGCGTTCGGCGGCGATCGCGAGCCTGCGGATCGGTCGCGTGATCGTCCGTCCGAGATAGATCGAGATCAGCACGGTGACGGCGAGCACGCCGCCGAACACTTTGAGGATGTTTAGCCGCACCGAGCGCAGGTTGGTTTCGACGTCGGCGCTGTCGGCAGACAGGAGCAGCACGCCCAGCACCTGCTTGAAGCGCTGGACGGGCACGGCCACCGTCAACGTCATCTTCGGCCGCAGGGCTCCGGGCGGCGCCGGTGTTGTGTCTTGACGGGTGCGCAACGCCTGCCCGATCTCGCCGCGCAGCGCCGCGTCGGCCTCGGGGAAATCGGCGAGCGTGGCGTTCGGCCGGTCGCGATCGAGCGGCAGCGATTCGCGCGCCGGCAGCCAATTCAGGATGAAATCGTAGATCGCGTTCGAAATCGCGGTCACCGCATCGGGCGGCGGACCCGGCGGCGGCAGCGGTGCCGTCTCGACGGCAATCCCGGCGGCGCCGAGCACCTGGCTGTCGGCGAGGAGTTCGCCGTCCGCCGAGTAGAGCCGGGCCCGGGCGCGCGTCGATTCGACGAGGCGGCGCAGGATCTGCTGCGCCACCGGCCGCGACAGGTGTTCGTCGGGCTCGCCCGCCGTGCCGGGCGGCGCATCGGGATTGGGCAGTCCTTCTGTGGCGGCGGCCCCGAGAGCGGCGGCAAAGATCTCGCCTTGCGTGGTGAGGTCGGAGAATTCGCCGGCGATGAGACTGCGGCGATAGTCGTCGAGATAGAGAAGCCCGGCCAGCAGCAGCACCGGCGCCAGCAGGTTGAGGAAAAGGATGCGCCGCGTGAGAAGCGAGAACCGGCGCCGGCGCAGGCGCGGCGGCGCCGCTGTCTCGCTCCTCGTCCGCTCCGCCATCAGCGCCCTGCCCCCACTCGGTTCTTACGTCTTAGGCCCCGTTTCCGGAGACTAGCCGTTTTATTTGTCGCGATAGCGGTAGCCAAGCCCGTATAGCGTCTCGATATGCGCGAAGTCGGCGTCGAGCGCCTTGAACTTCTTGCGCAGGCGCTTCACGTGGCTGTCGATCGTGCGGTCGTCGACGTAGACGTGCTCGCCGTAGGCGGCATCCATCAGGTTGTCGCGGCTCTTCACCATGCCCGGCCGCAGCGCCAGGGCCTTGAGCAGCAGGAACTCGGTGACCGTGAGGTTCACCTCCTTGCCTTTCCAGGTGCAGACATGCCGCGCCGGGTCGAGCACGAGATCGCCCCGCGTCACCGGCGCCTCGCCGCCGCTACCGCCGCCGGCCGCGGGCGTCTGGCTCAGCTCCTTGCGCCGCAGCAGAGCCCGGATGCGCTCGATCAGAAGGCGCTGCGAAAAGGGCTTGGTGATGTAGTCGTCGGCTCCCATGCGCAGGCCGAGCACCTCATCGACTTCGTCGTCTTTGGAGGTGAGGAAGATCACCGGCATCTGGCTCTGCTTGCGCAGCCGCGTCAGCAGCTCCATGCCGTCCATGCGCGGCATCTTGATGTCGAGGATCGCGAGATCGGGCGGCTGGCCGGTCAGACCGCGCAGCGCCTCGGCGCCGTCGGTATAGGTGCGCACCGTGAAGCCTTCGGCCTCGAGCGCCATCGTCACCGAAGTGAGGATGTTCCGGTCGTCATCAACGAGAGCAATGGTCTGGGGCACGCGGCTCCTCCGCGACAGCTATCGGGGGCACGAACCAGCCGGTTATTCGCCTCAACTATGGCTGGAGTTGGGCGGCCGGGTGGCGATTGATTGACGCACCCCCAAGCCCGCATTATAGAGGACTCGCGCCTGATGGATACGGGGCGCGGGTGAGATGCGGGAGAGTAACGATGAGCCTCATGTCGCTGTCGACATCGTCCGCCGACCGGATGGCCGGAGAGGCTGCCGCCTCGCGTACCCTGGGTGCGGCGGTTGCCGCCGGGCTGCTGGGCGTCTTCATCCTGTTCGGCGTCGGCTTTGCCGGCCCGTCCTCCATCCACAACGCGGCCCACGACAGCCGCCACTCCTTCGCCTTTCCCTGCCACTGAGCGCCGCTTCGGGCCGATGTTCCGCCGAATCCTGGTCGCGGCGCTGATCGCCGGCGCCGCCGCCGGCGTCGTCGCCACCGCGATCCAGGTCGCGAAACTCCTGCCGCTCATCCAGATCACCGAGACCTTCGAGAGCGCGGCCGCCGCCGGCGAGCCTGAGGGCCACGATCACG
>Ga0335070_10001158_pt1 | contig 30111 bp, 31 predicted proteins | sample Lox_Sample_13_FD_206722 | JGI IMG/M metagenome (GOLD analysis project Ga0335070, IMG submission 206722) | Soil microbial communities from Loxahatchee National Wildlife Refuge, Florida, United States - Lox_Sample_1.3 | ecosystem: Environmental > Terrestrial > Soil > Wetlands | place: USA...
GGCGCCGGCGCGCCCGGTGCCCGCGCTCGCCCTGATGCGGCGCTTCCCGGCGCTGGCCGCCCTGCCCCGCGTCCCCTTCGTCGAAACCCCGACCGCCGTCGAGCCGCTGGCGCTCGCGGGCGTGCCGGAAGGCGCGCTCTGGGTGAAGCGCGACGATCGGAGCTGCCCGCTCTACGGCGGCAACAAGCCGCGCAAGCTCGAGTTCGTGCTCGGCGCGGCGGCGGCACGCGGCAGCCGCCGGCTCGTGACCACGGGCGGCTTCGGCACGCACCACGGCCTCGCCACGACGTTGCTCGGCCGCTCGCTCGGGATGGCGACGACGATCGTGGTGGTGCCGCAGCCGGTGACCGAGCACGTGCGCGAGCAGCTGCGCGCGATGCTCGCCTTCGGAGCGGAGCTGCGGCCGGCAGGCGGCGTCGCTTCGGCGGCGCTGCAGGTGGCGCGCGCGCTCGCGCGGGCGGCGCTCCGCGGCGAGCGGCCGAGCTACCTGCCGACCGGGGGCTCGTCGCCGCTCGGTGACGTCGGCCTGGTGTCGGCCGCCTGCGAGCTGGCGGACCAGGTCGCCGCGGGCGCATTGCCGGAGCCGCGCGAAGTCTACGTGGCGGTGGGCAGCGGTGGGACGCTCTCGGGCCTCGTGCTGGGCGCGAAGCTCGCCGGCCTGCGGACGCGTTTCGTCGGCGTGCTGGTGACCGACATCCTGCCGCCGTCGCCCGCGCGTCTCGCGCGGCTGGCTGCCGCAACGCTGCGCCTGCTGCGACGGCTCGCGCCCGATCTGCCCGCCGTGCGCGTCGGCGCCGAGGACTTCGCGCTGACGCGCGCGCAGCTGGGGCCCGGCTACGGCGCCGCCACGCCCGCGGCGCTCGCGGCCGCCGAGACGGCGCGCGCGGCGGGGCTGCGCCTCGAGACGGTCTACACTTCGAAGTGTCTTGCGGAGCTGCTGGAGCGGCTGCGCGCGGGGCGGGCCGAGCCCCCCGTGCTGCTCTGGAACACCTACAACTCGGTCGACTTCTGGCGGGACGCGCCTGCCGCGCCGCCCCGCGCGGCGGTGCCGCGCGCGCTGCGGCGGCTGCTCGACCCGGAGCCGGCGCGATGAGCGCCATCCCGCGCCGCAGCTTCCTGCGCCTGGCGGGCGGCACCGCGGCGTTCGCCGCGCTCGCGAACCTCCGCTCGTTGCCGGCGGCGGCGGCGGCTGGCTCCGAGGCGGCCTTCTTCGCCCCCGCCGAGGCCGAGATCCTGACGCAGGTGGTGGAGCGCATGGTCGAGACCGGAGAGCCGGCGGCGCCCGCGGTGCGCGCGACGCGCGCGATCGCGACCATCGACGCGCTGTGCGCCTCGCTCGATCCGGGCGCCACGGCGCCGCTGCCGGCCCTGCTGCGGCTGGTGGAGTGGGGCCCGCCGCTCTTCGACGGACGCTTAACCCGCTTCACGGCGCTCGACGCGGCCGGAAAGGACGTTGCGCTCGCCGGCTGGATGGACAGCCGCTTCGCGTGGCGCCGCATGGCGTTCCTGGCGCTCCGCAACCTCGCCCTGCTCGGCTACTGGAGCCAGGACGAGACCTGGCCGCTGATCGGCTATCGGGGACCGTTGATCGCAAGCCCGCGAAGCCCCTTGCCCGACCCGCCGCGAAGCCCGCTGGCCGGCCCGCGAAGCCCGCTGGCCGGCCCAGGCTCGCGAGGCAGCGCATGATCCGCTCGCTCCTCGACGAGCGCGGCGACCTCGAGCTGCGCGCCGACGTATGCGTGATCGGCTCGGGCGCAGGAGGCGCGGTGGCTGCGGCGGAGCTCGCGGGCGCGGGGCTGTCGGTGGTCGTGCTCGAGCAGGGCCCGCACTGGACGCGCCAGGACTTCACGCAGCGCGAGGACCAGATGCTGCCGCGCCTCTTCGAGCAGGCGGGCATGCGCCAGACACAGGACGGCGGCATCGTCGTGCTGCAGGGCCGCTGCGTCGGCGGCTCGACCGTACACAACCTCTGCTACGCCTTCCGCACGCCGCAGCCGATCGTCGCGATGTGGCGCGCCGAGCACGGACTCCCGGAGCTCACGGAGCAGGCGCTGCTCCCCTCGTTCGAGCGGGTGGAGCGCAACCTCAAGGTGAAGCCGATCCGCGAGGACGAGGTGAACGCGCTGAATCGCCTGATCCGCCGCGGTACCGAGGCGCTCGGCTGGTCCGGCTTCGTGACGCGGCACAATCGCGAGGGCTGCGTCCAGTCGGGCTATTGCATCCTCGGCTGCAGCTACGACGCGAAGCAGTCGATGCTCGTCACCTACGTCCCGCTCGCCGACCGCGCCGGCGCCCGCATCTACGCCGACGCGCAGGTCGAGCGCATCGAGGTCGAGAACGGGCGGGCGCGGCGCGTCCACGGGCGCGCGGTGGACGCGGCGGGCCGGCCGCGCGGGCGCGTGCAGGTGGACGCGCGCGCGGTCGTCCTCTCGGCGGGGGCGATCGCGTCGCCCGACCTGCTGCTGCGCAGCCGCATCGCCAACCGCAGCGGTCTCGTCGGGCGCAACCTGCATCTGCACCCGTCGGTGATCGCGGCCGGAATCTTCGACGAGGAGGTCCACGCCTACCGCGGCATCCCGCAGAGTTACTACGTCGACCAGTTCATCGACCTCGAGCGCGACCCGCACACCGGCTACGTGCTGATGCCGATCGCGGGCTTCCCGGTGCTGACTGCCACCAACCTGCCGGGCTTCGGGCGCGGACACTTTCGCTTCATGCGCGACTACGCGCGCACCGCAAGCATGCTGGTGCTGCTGCACGATCGCAGCGCCGGCCGCGTCGAGCCGGGGCCGTCGCTGGGACGGCCGCGCATCGACTACGCGCTCGATGCGCACGATCGGCGGCTGCTCGCCGAAGGGCTCGTGCATTGCTGCGAGGTGCTGTTCGCGGCCGGCGCGCGCCAGGTCGTCGTGCCCTACCTCGACGCGCCCCTGGTGCTCGGCCGCGGAGACGACCTCGGCGCGATCACGCGCCGCGGCGTGCGGCAAGGCGAGATTCCGATCGCGTCGACGCACCCGCAGTCGACGCTGCGCATGGGCGGCGACCCGCGCGACTCGGTGGTCGGACCCTACGGCGAATCCCACGAGGTGCGCGGGCTCTTCGTGGCGGACATGAGCGTGTTCCCGACATCGCTCGGCGCGCCCCCGCAGATCACCACCGCGGCGTTGGCCGACCGCACGGCGCATCACCTGCTGGAAAATTGGGCGCAGTGGTCGGCCTAGGCCGCGGACCTGCCGGGTGATTCAGCCCGGGCCGGCCGCACCGGCGACCCAGCACAGCACGTCGGTTTCGGTCACCAGGCCGACCAGCTCGCCGGCTTCGACGACCGGCAGGCAGCCGATCTTGTGGTCCGCCATCAGCCGCGCCGCCAGCTGGACGGTCGCCTCCGGCCCGATCGTGATGGGCGGCGCGGACATGACGCGGTCGATCTCGATGGCGTGCAGGAAGGCGCGGCGCGCCTCGTTCCCGAACGAGCCGAGCTCCGAGAGCGAGGCCCGCAGCAGATCGCGCTGGGAAAGAACGCCGACCAGCCGGCCGCCGTGCACCACCGGAATGTGGCGCACGCGTCCGAGGGTCATGATATCCTCGACGGTCGACAGTCGCTCCGTCACGCTGATCGTGACGATCTTCGTCTGCATGATGTCGCGGACGCGATCTTCGACCGGTTTGTCCGTCGCTTTACCGGTTCTGTTGCTGGTCGTGGTGCCGGTCATTCCCCACCCGTCATGTCGGAGAGTCTACTCCATGAGCGCGCCGCGAGGGAAAAGAACCGAGAGACGCGAGCCGCCGGGGGAGGCGTTGGAGCGCGAGGAGGGGCGCGACGCCGAGCGGTCCGGCACCCGGGCCGACGCGGGTCTGGTGCCCGACCTGCTGCGGCGCCTGCTCGGGCTCGGCTTCGCGGGCCTCTTCACGACCGAGGAGGTGTTGCGCAAGGCCCTCGGCGACAGCGTGCCGAGAGAGTGGCTCGAGTTCGCGGCGCAGCAGAGCGAGCGCACGCGGCGCGAGCTGGCCGAGCGGGTCGCCGCCGAGGTGGGTCGCAGCCTCGACGGGATCGACCTCGAGCGGCTCGCCGAGCGCCTGCTGCGCGGACACACCTTCGAGGTGAGCGCGCGCGTGCGCTTCGTGCCGCGCGGCGAGGAAGAGTCGTGACGCCGCGCGCGGCGCCTGCGAGCCCCCTGCGCCGAGCGCTGCCCGGCGTGCTGCTCGGGCTCGCGCTCGCCTGGACCGCGCTCGTCCACTACGGGCTCGGCCCGCGCCCCGAGCTCGGACTCCACTGGTGGTCGCCGCGCGGCTTCTTGACGCGCGCGCTGGTCGGGTCGTCGTGGGAGACGCTGATCGCGGATCGCAGCGCCGGCTTCGCGGCGTTCTGGACGCCGGTCCTCGCGCTGGCCGGCGCGGTCTGGCTGACGACGCGCTCGGCGCTGCTGCGCGCCGCCGCGATCAGCACCGCGCTCGCCGCCGCGATGTTCCTGTTCTATGCGCTCGGCTCGGGCATCACGCAGGTCGCCTGGAACCTGTTCCACTGGCGCGCATCGGGCACGATGCTCGCCGTCGCGGGCCTGGTCGGCGCGATCGTGGTCTCGCCGTGGCTCGCGGCGCGCTGGCTGGATCTGCCGTGGCCCGCGCGTCTGTTCTGGTTCCTGCCGGTCGCCTTCCTGGTGCTCGCGATCGAGCGCAACGTGACCGGCACGAACCCGCGGCTGCCCTTCGCGATCTCGCCCTGGCCGGTGGTGCAGGTGTTCGCGCTCGAGACCGTCGGCACGACGGTGGCGGCCGGGCTCGCGGGGATCGGGCTCGGCCTCTTCGGCCTCGCGCGCTGGCGAGCGGGGCGCGGGATCGGGCTCGCGGCGCTCGCGATCGCTGCCTGCGCCGCGCTCCCGATCGGCTGGCTGTGGCTCGGCTCGCGCGGCCTGCTGCCCTTCCACGTCGGGCGCGCGCAGTTGCTCGCCGCCGGCAGCCTCACGCTCGCGGGCGTCGCGGCGGCCGGCGCGATCGGCTGGCGGCAGGGCAGCGAGGCGCTGCAGCGGCGCGCGCTCGCGGCCGGCACCGGCGCGCTCCTGCTCGGCCTGCCGCTGCTGCTGGGCGAGGTGTGGGCGCGCATCGACTACAGCCGCACGCGCGACGTGTACGCCCGACGCGTCATCGACGCCCTGCAACAGTACTACGCACGCGAGTCGATCTATCCCGATTCGCTCGATGCGCTCGTGCAGTCGGGCGACCTCGACGCCGTGCCGCGGCCTGCGATCGGCTTCGGCTTCCTCGACGACTCGAGCTTCACCTACCAGGCCTTCGGCACGAGCTTCCTGCTCGAGTTCGCGGCGCCGCGCTGGGTGCAGTGCGCCTACAATCCGCCCTACAGCGATGAGGCCGACGCGGCCGGCGGCGACGAGCAGAACGGCGCCCCCGCGGAGTCGACTCCCCACGTCGCGGCGGCCGGACCCGATGCCGCCGGCGACGTGCGCGGCGGCGCCTGGTCCTGCCCGTCCTCGCCCCCCGAGCTCTGGTAGCTTCCCGCGCATGGCCCTCGCGCCGCTCTCGGCCGCCCGCCGCCTCGAACGCGGGCGCCGGCTCGGTCTCGCGGTGGGCCGCGTATACCTCGGCATCAAGGCCAACCAGGTGTTGGCCCGCGGCCTCGGGCGCGACCGCATGCGGGCGCGCTGGAGCCGCTTCCACCGCGACAGCGCCGAGGCGATCTACCACACCGCCGTCGACCTCCAGGGACTCATCCTGAAGGGCTGCCAGTACGTCGGCGCGCGCGCCGACCTGATGCCGCGCGAGTGGGTCGAGGTGCTGTCGCGGCTGCAGGACCGCGTGCCGCCGCGCGAGCTGCCGGTGGTGCGCCAGGTGGTCGAGGCAGAGCTCGGGCGCCCGCTCGAGGCGCTGTTCCGGCACTTCGCGCCGCGTCCGGTCGCTGCGGCGTCGCTCGCCCAGGTACACGAGGCGGTGTTGGTCGACGGACGCCGCGTCGCCGTCAAGGTGCAGTACCCCGAGGTCGCGGCGCTCGTCCGCAGCGACCTCGCCAACCTGCGCGCGCTGTTCCGGGCGATCGACTGGCTCGAGCCCGACTTCGACCTGGTGCCGCTGGTGGACGAGTTCGGGCGCCACGTGCCGCGCGAACTCGACTTCCTCGCCGAGGCGCGCAACGCCGAGCGCGTGGCGGCGATGTTCGCCGGGCGCGCCGACGTGCGCGTGCCGCGCGTGTACCGCGCGCTCTCCACGCGGCGCGTGCTGGTGATGGAGTTCGTCGACGGCGTGAAGATCACCGAGCGCACCGCGCTCGAGGCCGCTGGCGTGGACCTCGACCGCGTGCTGCGCTCGCTGATCGAGGCCTGGTGCGAGCAGGTGCTGGTGCACGGCTTCTTCCAGGCCGACCCGCACCCCGGCAACCTGCTGGTCGAGCCCGCCTCCCATCGCCTGGTGCTGCTCGACTTCGGGCTCGCCAAGGAGCTGCCTGCCCGGTTTCGCGCGGACACGCTGCAGCTGCTGCTCGCCCTACTGCGCCGCGACCCCGAGCAGATGGCGGACGCGCTCGTCACGCTCGGCTTCGCGACACGCGACGGCTCGCGCGACTCGCTGTTGGCGTTCGCGCGGGTCGGCCTCGCCGTGATGCGCGAGCTCGCCGAGGCGGGCTCGCTCGGCCCGCGACGCCTCGAGCAGATCGGCGAGGAGCTCGCCGAGCAGGTGCGCCGCAACCCGCTGGTGCGCATCCCGAGCCACGTGGTGCTGCTCGCGCGTGCGCTCGGACTGCTCTCGGGCATCGCCCGCTCGCTGCAGACGCGCGTCGACCCGCTTTCGGTCGTGTTTCCCTACGTCGTTGGATCCGCGCTGCCTCCGGACGGCGCGCGCGGCTGATCGTGTCGGGACGGCGCCCGCTCGCCGTCGGCCTGGCGCTCGCGGGCGCGTCCGACGGCCGCTCTTGGGCGAGCGCGCTCGAGCTCGCGGCGTGGGCCGACGCGGCCGGATTCGACTCGCTCTGGCTTCCCGAAGCGCACCTGCGCGCCGGCGCGACCGCGGCGCCGCTGCTCGGCCTCGCCGCCTTCGCCACACGCACGCGCCGCATCCGGCTCGGCACGACGTCGCTGCTGATCTCGATCCACGAGCCGCGGCGCGTGGCGGCGGAGGTCGCGACGCTCGACTGGATCTCGGGCGGCCGCGTCGTGCTCGGCGTGGGACGCGGCTTCGACCCCGCCGTGTTCCGCGCCTTCGGCGTCGACCCGCGCGCCAAGCGCGATCGCTTCGACGAGGCGCTCGACGCCATCCTGGCGAGCTGGGCGGGCGGCGCGTGCGAGGCGCTGCGCCCGCTCCAGCGACCGCATCCTCCCCTCTACGTCGCCGCCTTCGGCGCGAAGGGGCTCGCGCAGGCCGCTCGCCGCGGCCTGCCCTATCTCGCCTCGCCGCTCGAGAGCCTCGACGCGCTCGCGCGCAACTTCGCGCTGCATGCCGAGCAGCTCCCGGGCGACGTCGAGCGCGACTCGCTGCCGGTCGCCGTGATGCGCACCGTGCACGTCGCGGCGGACGGCCCGGAGGCGCGCCGCGTGCGCGAGGCCGCGGCGTCCGAGTTCGCGGCGCTCTCGGCGCGCGCCGGCGCCGCGCTCGCGAGCCGCGCCGCCGACTCGGCGATGCTGGTGGGTGAGGCCTCCGAGGTCGTCGAGGCGCTGGCGCGCTACCGCGAGCGCCTGGGTCTCGACCTGCTCGTGGCGCGCCCCGCGCCGCGCACCGACGCCGCCGAGCGCCGCGCGTCGCTGGCGCGGCTCGTCGAGGACGTGGCGACCCGACTCCCGGTCACGGCGCCGGATCGTCCTCCCGCGTGAACGTGACGAAGGCCATGCTCGGCCGCTTCGAGGACTCGCGCATCGCGAAGTGGAAGCCCTCGAAGCGCCAGCCCTGCGCCACCCACTCGTTCAGGAGCCGCTCGAGATCCTCGTCGGTCGGGCTGCTCACCTCGACGACCTTGTAGCGCAGCGCCACGGTCCCTCCGCGCGGCGCCTCAGGGCTCGAGGCGCGCCGCGATCTCCTTCGCCGCGTAGCTCAGGATGAAGTCGGCGCCCGCGCGGCGGATCGCCACGAGGGTCTCGAGCATCGCGCGCGAGCCGTCGATCCAGCCGCGCTCGGCCGCGGCCATCAGCATCGCGTACTCGCCCGACACGTGGTAGGCGGCCAGCGGCACCTCGAAGCGGCGGCGCGCCTCGGCGAGCACGTCCAGGTATGGCAGCGCGGGCTTCACCATCAGCGCATCGGCGCCCTCTTCGAGGTCGAGCTGCATCTCGCGCATCGCCTCGCGCCGGTTCGGTGGATCCATCTGGTAGCCGCGCCGGTCGCCGAACGCCGGCGCGCTCTCGGCCGCTTCGCGGAACGGGCCGTAGAAGGCGCTGGCGTACTTCGCCGCGTAGGCCAGGATCGCGACCTCCGCGAAGCCGTTCGCGTCGAGCGCGCGGCGGATCGCGCCGACGCGCCCGTCCATCATGTCGGAGGGTGCCACCACGTCGGCCCCGGCCCGGGCGTGGGAGAGCGCCGCGGCGGCGAGCCGCTCGAGGCTCGGGTCGTTGGCGACCTCGCCGGCCTCGACCATGCCGCAGTGGCCGTGGTCGGTGTACTCGCATAGACACACGTCGGTGATGACGCAGAGGTCGGGCGCGGCGCGCTTGGCGGCCTCGACGGCGCGTTGCGCGATGCCGTGGGGCAGGTCGGCGCCGGAGCCCCGTGCATCCTTCGCGGCCGGCACGCCGAACAGGATCACGGCCGGGATGCCGAGATCGGCGACGCGCTTCGCCTCCTCGGCGATCTCGTCGGGCGAGAGCCGGAACACGCCGGGCATCGACGCCACCGGCTCGCGCACGCGCGCACCCTCGACGGCGAACAGCGGCAGCACCAGGTCGTCGCGCGAGAGGCGCGTCTCGCGGGTCAGGCGGCGCAGCGCCTCGCTGCGCCGCAGGCGGCGCATGCGCACCAGCGGAAAGCTCATCGCCCTCTTCCTCCCGGGCCCTCGAAATGCACCGCGAGCGCCGCGGCGAGCTCTCGCGCCCCAGCGCGTTCCGCCACCACGTCGGGGGCCAGATCCAGCTCGCGCAGCGCTGCCGCGGTCGCCGCGCCGATCGCCGCCACGACCGTCTGCCGCGCGGCGCGCCGCGACGCCTCGTCGAGGCAGGCGGCGAAGCCGCGTGCCGCGGACGGGCTGGTGAAGGTAAGCGCCGCGAGCTCGCCGCGCACCAGCGCGGCCCGGAGCGCCGGGGCGTCGACCTCGGCGGGCAGCGTGCGGTACACGACCGCCTCGTCGACCCGCGCGCCGGCCTCGCGAAGCCCGCGCGGCAGCGCGTCGCGCGCCGCCTCGCCCCGCACGAACAGGATGCGGCGCCCGGCGGGCGGGAAGGCATCCCGCAGCGCCTCGAGCAGACCCTCGGCGTCGGAGCGGGACGGAAGTGGCTCCGGCTCCGGAAAGCCATGCGAGCGCGCGGCCTGGGCCGTTGCAGCTCCGACGCAGAAGACGCGGCCCGGCAGCGATCCCGGCTCCGCTCGTGCCAGCGCGAGCCGTTCGGCGAAGAAACGGACCGCGTTCTGGCTGGTGAAGAGCACCGCGTCGTACTCGACCAGATCGGCGAGCGCAGCGAGCAGCTGCGGGCAGTCGGGCACGCGCACGACGCGGATCATCGGGACGCACACCGGCTCGGCGCCGGCCGCGCGCAGCGCCGCGGCGAGGGTGCCGGCCTGCTCCGCGGGCCGCGTCACCAGGATGCGTCGGCCGAAGAGCGGGCCGCCGTCGTACCAGGCCAGCTCGCGGCGCAGCTGCACCACGTCGCCGACCACCACCACCGCGGGCGCGCCGAGGCCCGCCTCGCGCGCGCGGGCCGCCAGCTCGCCGAGCGGTGCCTCGACCACGCGCTGGCGCGGCGTCGCGCCGTCCATCACGACGGCGGCCGGCGTATCGGCGGAACGGCCTTCAGCGATCAGCGTCGCGGCGATCTTCTCGAGGTTGCGCATCCCCATCAGGATCACCAGCGTGTCGGCGCCGGTCGCCACGCGATCCCAGCGGATCGACGTCCAGGGCCGCGTGGCGTCGCGATGTCCGGTCACCACCGCGAACGAAGCGGCATGACGGCGGTCGGTGACGGGGATCCCTGCGAAGGCCGGCACGGCGAGCGCCGCCGTCACGCCCGGGACCACCTCGAAGGGGATTCCCGCGCAGCGGCACGCGCTCGCCTCCTCGCCGCCGCGCCCGTACACGAAGGGGTCGCCGCCCTTGAGGCGCACCACCGTCTTGCCCTCGCGGGCGCGCGCGACGAGCAGGGCCTGGATCTCCTGCTGCGCGCGCGTCGGATCGCCGTGTCCGCGCTTGCCGACATCGATGCGCTCCGCCGCGGGCGGCGCCAGCTCGAGCAGCTCGCGCGGTACGAGCGCGTCGTGGACCACGACGTCGGCACTGCGCAGCGCCTCGGCGCCGCGCAGCGTGATCAGGTCGGGATCGCCCGGGCCGGCGCCGACCAGGATCACGCGACCCGGCCGTCCGCTCACGGCGCGGCCCCCGCGCGCAGCGCCGCGAGGATCTCGCGGGCACCCTGCGCGAGCAGCTTCTCGGCGACCTCGTCGCCGAGCGCGGCGGGGTCGGCACCCTCGGCTTCGCCCCGCACGACGCGCCGCCCGTCCGGCCTCGCCACCAGCCCGCGCAGCCGCAGGCGGGCGGGCCCGACCGCCTCCGCGAACGCCGCCAGCGGCACGTTGCAGTCACCCTGCAGCCGGGCAAGGAAGGCGCGTTCGGCGGCGATCGCGCGCGCCGTGTCGGCGTGCGTGAGGGCCGCGAGGTCCTCGGCGAGCGGCTCGCCGGCGCGCGCTTCGATCGCGAGCACGCCCTGCCCCACTGCCGGCAGCAGGACGCCGGCATCGACGCGCTCGTCGATCCGCTCCGCGAGCCCGAGCCGATCGAGGCCGGCGCAGGCGAGGATCACGGCCTGCAGGGCGCCGTCACCGGCGCGACCGGCATCGAGCCGATCGAGCCGCGTCGTCACGTTGCCGCGCAGCGCCGCGACCTGGAGGTCGGGGCGCTGCGCGCGCAGCAGCGCCGCGCGCCGCGCGCTGCCGGTGCCGACGCGCGCACCGCGTGGCAAGGCGGCGAGCGCGCGGACGCGCCCGCCGCTCACCAGCGCGTCGCGCGGATCGGCGCGCTCGGGGAAGGCCGCGAGCACGAGGCCGTCGGGCAGCCGGGCGGGCAGGTCCTTCGCGCTGTGGACGGCCAGCTCGGCGCGCCCCGCCAGCAGCGCGTCCTCGAGCTCCTTGACGAACAGCCCCTTGCCGCCGACCTCGGCGAGCGACACGTCCTGGAGCCGGTCTCCGCTGGTTCGCACCGCGACGAGCTCGGTCGCGACGCCGAGCGCGGCCTCGATGCGCACGGCCACCCAGCGCGACTGCGCCAGGGCGAGCCGGCTGCCGCGCGTGGCGATGCGCAGCAGGGTCACGCGCCGCCCCCGCTCGCGCCGTCGTCCTCCCCGCCGCCCGGCGCCGCGTCCGCAGCGCTCGCCGCACCGCCGTCCAGGTCGGCTTCGGCGCCGGGCGCGGTGGGGTCGTCGAGCGCGAACAGCACGCGCGCCGCCTCCAGATAGGCGAGGCCCTCCTCGCGCTCCGCCTGCTCGCGCAGCCGCGACATCGGCGCATGGAGGAGCTTGTTGACGATCGCGCGCGTCAGCGCCTCGACGCCCTGGCGCGCGTCCTCGCTCAGACCGAGCCGCGCCGCGGCCCTCTCGAGCTCGGCGCTCCGGATCGCCTCGGCGCGCGCGCGCAGCCGGCGGATGGTGGGCACCGCCTGCAGCGCGGAGAGCCAGCCGTCGAAGCGTTCGGCCTCCTCCTGGACCAAGGCCTCGGCGCGCACGCTCTCGCGCCGCCGCTCCTCGGCGTTGGCTTCGGCCACGCCGCCGAGGTCGTCGAGGTCGTAGAGATAGACGCCGTCGAGGCGGTTCACCTCGGGGTCGACGTTGCGCGGCACGCCGATGTCGATGGCGAAGATCGGGCGTCGGCGCCGCGCGCGCAGCGCCTCCTCGAAGAGCGGAACGTCGAGCAGCGGGCGTTCGGCCGCGATGCAGGTCAGCACGATGTCGGCCGCGGAGAGCAGCTGCGGCAGCTCGGCGAGGCCGTGCGCCGTCGCGCCGAAGCGGCGCGCGAGCTCGCCCGCGTGCGCGGGCGTGCGGTTCGCCACGCTCGCGCCCGACAGGCCGGCGCCGCGCAGCGCGTCGAGCGCCATCTCGATCATCTCGCCCGCCCCGACCAGCAGCGCGCGCTTGTCCTCGAGCGTCTCGAAGATCTGCCGCGCCAGGTCGACGGCGACGCGCGCCACCGAGACCGGTCGCTCCGCCAGGCGCGTCTCGCTGCGCACGCGCTTGGCCGCGGCGAACGCGCTCGAGAACAGCCGCGACAGCACCGGTCCGCTCGCGCCGCAGCCCGACGCCGCCCGATATGCCTCCTTCACCTGCCCGAGGATCTGGGGCTCGCCGACCACCATCGAATCGATCGAGGAAGCCACCCGGAACAGGTGGCGGACGGCGTCGGTGTCGACGTGCTCGTAGAGCACGGCGTGCGGCGAGTGGTGCTCGGGGAGCGCCTCGCCGCGCCCGAGCTCGCGCGTGAAGAAGGCGCGCAGCCGGTGGCGCGCCGCGTCCAAACGGCGCGTCGTCACCACCACCTCGACGCGGTTGCAGGTCGAGAGCAGCACCGCCTCCTCGATCTCGTCGCCGGCGACGAGCTTCACGAGCCAGGGCTCCGGGTCGTCGACGGCGAAGCGCTCGCGCACTTCGAGCGGCGCCGTGCGGTGATTCATGCCGGCGAGCAGGATCCTCACGCGACGACCCCGATGCCGATCACGGCGAAGAGCAGGAAGGCGAAGCCGGCCGCGGCGCTGGCGGCAGCCTCGCGGCCGCGCCAGCCGGCCGCGAAGCGCGCCGCGGCGAGCGCGCCGTAGATCGCCCAGGCGATCGCCGACCAGGTCGCGTGCGCGTCGCTCGGCCACCAGTGCCCCGTCACGCCCTCTGTCCACAGCATGCCCGTGATCACGCCGAGCGTGAGCAGCGGGAAGCCGATCGCCAGCGAGAGCAGGTTGACGCGGTCGAGCGCCTCGAGCGACGGCAGGCGCCGGCCCCAGCCGGCACGCCGCTTGGCCTTGAGGGCGCGGTCTTCGGCAAGGAACAGGATTCCGGCGAGGCCGGCGACGCCGAGCAGGGAGAGGCCCGCGCTGGCGAGCACCACGTGGAGATGCGGCCAGCCGCCTGCCTGGCTCGCCGCTCCCGCGGCGGCGCCGCCGAGCGAGAGGCTCGCGTAGAACACGCCGAGGAATGCGAATGGCGCCACCAGCCCGGCCAAGCTCTCGAGCCGGCCGCGCCGCACCAGCGCCAGCGCGAACAGCACCGCGAGCCAGGCCATCAGCGACACGGCCAGCGGCAGGTCGGTGAGCGGCGGCGGCGGCACCAGCGTGTGCAGGCGCGCGAAGCCCAGCCCGTGGAGCAGCGCGCCTCCCGCCAGGAGCCAGGTCGCGAGGCGGCCGAACGACGAGCCCGGCAGGGCGAGGCCCGCGAAGGTCGCGAGGCTCGCCAGCAGATACAGGGCGGCGGTCAGCTGGTGCAGCTCGATCACCAAGCGGCGTCTCCTGGCGCGGCGCTGGAAGGGTAGCCCGCAGCCGACCGGCTCCTAGAGCGCGCCGGGACGCCCTAGCTCCAGCGCGCGGCCTGCTCGGCGATGCGCGCGGCGTCGTTCACCGCCTCGAAGACGCGCAGCGCCGGCTCGCCGCGCACGACGAAGCGGATCTCCTCGATGCAGGTGTCGCCGGCCAGATGACCGCGCGCCTCCTCCAGCAGGATCTCGGCGCAGCGCTGGAGCGGCAGCCGGCCGCCGGCGCCGAGCGCCGGCACGGCGACGCTGCGGCAGCCGCGCGCGCGCGCCCGCTCGAGGCCGTCGCGCAACGCCGCGCGGATCGACGCCTCGCCCGCGGCGAGATCGCAGCGCTCGGCGCCGACGACGGCGTCCGCATCGTCGCCTGCGATCTCGCCCTCGCGGATCCGGATCCGGCCGCTCATCGCCGCTTCGGCGCCTCCACCCGCTCGATCAACCCCGCCGCGAGCAGCGGCACCAGGATCTCGTGCTGGCCGATCAGCGAGATGCCGCGGCCGCCGAGCCGCGTCGGCCGGTCCACCACGTTGACGCTCGGCCGGTAGTGGCGCGTGAAGTCGAGGTTCACGGTGGTGAAGCGGCGCGCCCGGAAGCCGAGGTTGCGTGCCAGCGCGAGCGCCTTCAGGAAGACCTCCGGCAGGATCACCGCCGAGCCCACGTTGAAGTAGACGCCACCCTCGAGCCCCGCGACGAGGCTGGCGAAGGTCTCGAAGTCGCGGTGGCTGGTCGCGCCCAGCGCCGCCCCGTCTGCGCTCGGGTGCATGTGGTGGACGTCGGTGCCGATCGCGCTGTGCACCGTCACCGGGACGCCGAGCCGGACCGCAGTCGCCAGGATCGAGCGCGCCTTGTGCGGATAGCGACCGCGCCGGATCTCGCGGCCCACCGCAGCGCCCATGCCGAGCCCCTGCGCGGCGCCTTCGGAGATGGCGCGGTTCAGGCGCTCCGCGGTCTCGCGCGCCATGCCGAAGCTGCCGTCGTCGAGGGCCGGGCCCACGTCCTCGCTGGTCGCGCCGATCATCGCGAGCTCGAGGTCGTGGACGCAGCCCGCGCCGTTCATCGCGATGCCCGAAACCAGGCCGCGCTCGAGCAGATCGACCACGATCGGCGCGAGACCCACCTTGATCACGTGCGCGCCGAGGCCCCAGAGCAGCGGGCGACTGCGCGCCCGCGCCCGCGCCGCCGCCTCCACCGCGTCGCGCAGGTCGGCGCCGCCGAGCAGGCGCGGCAGGTGCTCCCAGAACTCCGCGAAGCGCGCGCCGGGTCGGTGCGGCTTGCCCTCGTCGCGGCGGCTCACCTTGCTCGGCCGGCGGCGCACCGACACCGTCCGGAGTCGGCTGCGATCGATGCGCGGCGGCTTGCGGGGGCTCATGCAGGCGGGAAGAGCGCCGCGTCGACGAGCTCGGCGAGCACGTGACCGATCGCGAGGTGCGCCTCCTGGATGCGCTGCGTATCGTCGGAGGGCACCACCAGCGCCACCTCGACGCGCTCGGCCAGCCGCGTCCCCCCGCGCCCGGTGAGGGCGATGGTGCGCAGGCCGCGCGCGCGCGCCTCCTCGACAGCGGCCAGTACGTTCGGGGAGCGCCCGGAGGTCGAGATCGCGATCGCCACGTCGCCGGCATGGCCGTGTGCCTCGACAAGGCGCGCGAAGACGCGCTCGAAGCCGTAGTCGTTGGCGAGGGCGGTGAGCTCGGCGGGGTTGACGCCGAGCGCCAGCGCGGGGAGCGCGGGGCGCTCGCGCGAGAGTCGCCCCGACCACTCGGCGGCGATGTGCTGGGCGTCGGCGGCGGAGCCGCCGTTGCCGAAGAGCAGCGCCTTGCGGCCCTCCCCGAAGGCCTCCGCCAGGAGCGACGCCGCGCGCGCGATCGGCTCGGCCGCCGACGCCGCCAGCGCGCGTTGCACCCGGGCGCTCTCCTCGAGCAGCTCGCGGACGCGCGCCGCCGAGGGCGGCGAAGCCGCATCGCGGCGGCGGACGGGCTTGGGCTCGCGCGAGGTCGGCATCGGCCCGAAGAGCATCGGGAATCCGGTCGCAGACTGCTATGCTGCCGCGCCATGGCGACCGCTCGCGCCCAATCGCCCGCCGCCCGACCCCCTGCGCTCGGATGGATGGTCGTCGGGCTGGCGGTCGCGGCCGCCGGAGCCGGCGGCTGCCTGCGCGAACGGGGAGTCCGAACCTTCGACGAGATCGCCGCGGCGCAGGCGCTGCAGCAGCTCGGCGACGCTTCGGGGCTCCTGGTGCAGGTGCGGCAGGCGGACTCGCAGGTCCCGCGGGTGGCGGGCGCATCGCTCGTCGACCTCGAAGGGGAGCTGTCCGGGGCGCTGCTCGGAGAGCAGCGCCTCGTCGTCCTGTTGGCCCCCGAGGAAGCCACCGCCCGGCGTTTCGCCGCGCGGCTGGTGCGCGCTGGGGTGCCCCGCGTCGCGGTGGTCCGCGGCGGCATCCAAGCGTGGATGGCAACAACGCCCGCCGGCCGGCCGCCGAGTTCGGCGGAGCGGGGCGGCGATCGGAATTCCTGAATCGAGCGCGGAGAGCGGCCCTCGACGGGCCGGACGCCGCAGGGAGATGGTGGATGGCGGTGAACGAGGTCTCGGATCAGAACTTCGACGCAGAGATCCTGCATTCGGACGTGCCGGCGATCGTCGACTTCTGGGCGGAGTGGTGCGCTCCGTGCCGGGCGATCGCGCCCATCATCTCGGAGCTGGCCGGGAGCTACGCGGGCCGGATCAAGGTCGTGAAGATGAACGTCGACGAGAACCCCTCGACGCCGGCGCGCTACGGCGTGCGTGCCATCCCGACCATCCTCGCCATCCGCGGCGGCCAGGTCGTGGAGCAGATCACCGGCGCGCGTCCCAAGTCGGCCTTCGAGGAGATGGCCCAGAAGCTGGTAGGCCCGGCGGACCCCGGGCGCATCAAGAAGGCGCTCTAGTCGAGCCCTCGCGTGCCTCGCCCGCTCGCGGGGGCTCGAAGAAGTCGACCGGCCAGCCGCGCCGGCGCGCGGCGCGGTACAGGAACGGATCCGGATTCACGGCGACCGGATGTCCGACCAGGTCGAGCAGCGGCACGTCGGTGATCGAGTCGGTGTAGAACCAGCTCTTCGCGAGATCGATCGCCTTCTCGTCGATGAACTGCTGCAGCCAGTAGATCTTGCCTTCCTCGAAGCAGATCGGGTCGATGACGCGACCGGTGAAGCGGCCGCGCTCGACCTCCAGGCGCGTGTAGAGGTAGTGCCGGATGCCGAGGTGCTCGGCGAGCGGGCGCACGACGAACTTGGTGGCGCCCGACACGATCGCCACGAGGTGGCCCTGCTCGCGGTGCCAGCGCACCCGCTCCACCGCCGCGGGATAGATCGTCGGCACCACCAGCCTCTCGACGAAGTCGCGCGCCTCGCGGAGCAGGCGCCGCTCGCTCTGGCCGCGGAACTCGACCATCGCCTGCTGCGTGAAGGCGCGGATGTCGAGGATGCCGGCCTTGTAGCGCAGGTAGGCGAACAGCCCCTTGGCGAGGTCCCAGCCGTCGACCTCGCCCCGCTCGTAGCGGTACTTCATGTAGAGCGAGCCCGAGTTCTCCGCGATCAGGGTCTTGTCCATGTCGAAGAAGGCGCCGACCCGGGGCATGTGGCGTTTGCGCGGGGGAGGAGACATCGCTTCGACTCCGATCGGCAACCGGTCAGAACATGTAGCGCCGCAGCGAGACGTTGAGCAGCAGGCCGAGGCCGGCCAGCGAGGCGATCATGGCGGAGCCCCCGTAGGAGAACAACGGGAGCGGCACCCCGATGACCGGCGCCAGACCCACGACCATCGCGATGTTGACCACCGCGGACCAGAAGAGCATGCCGACGACGCCCACCGCGAGCATCGAGCCGAGGCGATCCTTCGAGCCGCGCGCGATCACGAGACCCCAGATCAGCACGGTGAGGTAGAGCGCCAGCACGGTTCCCGCGCCGACCAGGCCCCACTCCTCCGCGAGCACGGAGAAGATGAAGTCGGTGTGCTGGGTCGGGAGAAAGCGGAGCTGCGTCTGCGTTCCCTCGAGGTAGCCCTTGCCGAAGAGCCCGCCGGAGCCGATCGCGATGCGCGACTGGTTGGCCTGGTAGCCCGACGCGAGCGGATCGCGGCCCGGGTCGGCGACGTCGAGGATGCGGCTCTTCTGGTAGGGGGCGAGCACGAACAGCCAGACCGCCGCGAGCACCGCGACGGCGGTGCCGGCGACCGCGAGCCAGGATTTCACCGGGATGCGTACCAGCGGCAGATAGGTGGCGGCGATCAGCAGCGTGAGCAGCGCGACGCCCATGTCGCGAGCCAGGATGATGAGGGCGACCGGCGCGGCGACGATCAGGCCCGGCAGCAGCAGGTCCCGCAGCCGCTCGATCTCGCCCGGCGGATGGCGCTGGAACCAGCGCGCCAGGGCCACGATCAGCCCGAGCTTCGCGAACTCCGAGGGCTGCATCCGCACCGGCCCGAACGTGAGCCAGCTCTGGTTGCCGTGCGTCACGCGGCCGATCAGCAGGGTGAGCGCGAGCAGCCCCAGGCAGCCGGCGAAGACCAGCGGGGCCCAGCGCTCGAGCCGCCGGTAGTCGATCAGCATCGCGGCGGCGAGTGCCGCCGCGCCGAGCGCGACCGACACCAGCTGGCGTTGAACCGTCGGGGACAGCCAGCTACCGGCTTCGGCGTAGGTAGCCGAGACGAGGTTCGCGATCCCCAGGACGCACAGCAGCCCGATCAGCGCGAGCAGCCACCACTCGCCGTGCTGCGCGATGCGGCGCTCAATCCTCGTCATGCGCGTCTCCGGGCGCGGCTGCCTCGTCGGGCGCCGCGGCGATCGCAGCGGCGGAGGGGGCCGCGGCGGTCGGACCGGCGTCGACGGAGGGCTCCGCGGCGACCCGCTGATCGGGTGGGGGAGCGGCGTGCTTCTCGAACCAGCGCGCGAGCACCTGCTGCGCGACCGGCGCGGCGGCCGAGCCGCCGTGGCCACCGTGCTCGACGAGCACGGCCACCACGATCTGCGGATCGTCGACCGGCGCGAACGACACGAACCAGGCGTGGTCGCGGTACTTCCAGGGGATGGCCTTGCCCTTGAGCCCCTCGGTGTGCTCGAGCTTCACGACCTGCGCGGTCCCGGTCTTGCCCGCCACCGCGAGCCCGCGCACCTGCGCATGGTGGCCGGTGCCGCTGGGTGCTTCGACCACCGCCCGCAGTCCATCGCGCACGCGCGCGAGGTGCTCGGGATCGACCGGCGCGTGCGACGCGACCTCCGTCTGCTGCGGGATCTTCGCTCCGCTCGGGTCCTCGACCTCGAGTACGACCCGCGGGCGGACCACGTCGCCGCCGTTGGCGATCGCCGCGTAGGCGACCGCGAGCTGGAGCGGCGTCACGAGGTCGTAGCCCTGCCCGATCGACGCCGAGACGGTCTCGCCCGCCATCCAGGGCTCGCCGAAGCGGCGCAGCTTCCAGTCGCTGCTCGGTACGACGCCGCTCTTCTCGCCGTCGAGCGCGATGCCGGTGCGCTGGCCCAGGCCGAAGCCGCTCGCGTAGTGCGCCAGGCGATCGATGCCGAGCTCCAGCCCGGTGCGGTAGAAGTACACGTCGCACGACTGCATGATCGCGCGGTGCAGATCGACGGTGCCGTGGCCTTCCTTGCGCCAGCAGCGGTAGCTGCGGTTGCCGAATGCGAACGAGCCCGGGCAGAACACCGTGGTCGACGGCGTGCGGACGTGCTCCTGCAGCGCCGCGGCCGCGACGATCGGCTTCCAGGTCGATCCGGGCGGGTACTGCCCGGCGAGCGCGCGGTTCTGCAGCGGCCGCTCGGGATCGTGCGTCAGCGCGTGCCACGTCACCGGGTCGACCGTGCCGGAGAACGCGTTGGGATCGAACGCGGGCATCGAGACCATCGCGAGCAGGTCGCCGTTGCGCGGGTCGAGCGCCACCACGGCGCCCGCGACCGGGTCGCCGGGTTGGGCGGTGGCGAGCAGCCCCTGCTCGGCGGCGCGCTGCAGGTCGAGGTCGAGCGCGAGCGTCACCCGCCCCCCGGCGCTCGGCTCGATGCGGTCGAGCACCTCGACCTCGCGCCCCGCGACGTCGACGAGCACGTTGCGCCCGCCGGCATGGCCGCGCAGCTGCGACTCGAGCGACGCCTCGACGCCCGACTGGCCGATGACGTCGCCGGCGCGGTAGCTGGCGAAGGGGCCGGCCTCGTTCTCGAGCTGCTCGGGGCGCACCTCGCCGAGCATCCCGATCAGGTGGGCGGCGAGCGGGCCGTTCGGGTAGGTGCGCTGCGGGCGCACCTCGGTCAGCACGCCGGGCAGCGCGTAGCGATGCGACTCGACCCGCGCGAGCGGCTCCCAGCCGAGGTCGTCGGCCAGCCGCACCGGCTGGAAGCGCGCGCGCCCGCGCGGCTCGCCGAGCGCGCTGCGCAGCCGCGCGGGCGGCGATTCGAGCAGCGCCGACAGCACCGTCAGCGTGCGGCCGCTGTCGCGCAGCTCGCTGGGCACGACGTCGAGGTCGAACGCCGGCCGCGTACCAGCGATCAGACGCCCCTCGCGGTCGACGATCTCGCCGCGCGGCGCCGCGAGCCGCAGCGTGCGGATCGAGTTGCGCAGGGAGTTCTGCAGGTGCTGCTCGCCCTCCACGACCTGCAGCTGGAACAGCCGCACCACGAAGAGCGCGAACACCAGGGCGATGCCGATGCCGAGCGCGCGCAGGCGCTGCTCGAGGAACGGATCCGAGGCGCCGCCGGGGCTCAGGCTGCTCACCGGACGCCGGGCCCCGCGTCGAGGCGCAGCGAGCCGCGCGCCGGCTCGCCCCCGCCGCCGGCGCGCTCGATCAGCTCGTCGAACACCGCGCGCGCGACGATCGCGCCGAGCGCGTTCGCGAGCGCATGGGGCAGGCCGACCGCGACGGTCTCCGTCCCGAGCGCGGGCGCGGAGCCGAACGCGGCGAGCGCGAGCGTCTCGCCCACGCACAGCCAGAACACGAAGAGCGCGAAGACCAGCGAGCGCTCGAGGTTGACGCGCCGCGCGGCGAGCCGCGTGATACCCCAGGCGAGCAGCTGCAGCAGCGCGTACTGGCCGACCGGGCCGCCGCACAGCAGGTCGGCCGTCCAGCCGATCGCCCAGGCGCCCACCAGACCCGCCGCGCCCCCGACGCGCAGGCCGAGCGCCACCGCGGCGAGCAGCGCGGGGTCGGGCAGCCAGCCCCGCGGCACCCAGGCCGCGGCGGCGCCCGTGAGCCAGAGGCCACCCAGGGCGAGCGTCCAGGCGATCGCGACGCGCCTCACGGCCGCGCGGCCCGCCGGGTCGAGACGGGCTGGCCCGGTCTGGTCACGGCCCCGGCTTCCGTTCGGCAGCGGCCCGCGTGCGCTCGGGCGCGTCGCCCTCGCCCTCGTAGAGCAAGTCGAGGGTGGGACCGCGCCAGAGCATCACGAAGACCTGCTCGAGCCGCCCGAAGTCGACCGCCGGTCTCAACACTGCTTGGTGTAGAAGGCGATTCGCTTCGGCGTGCACCTCGACCACCTCGCCGAGGCGCAGCCCCTTCGGATAGACGCCGCCGAAGCCCGAGGTGATCACCACGTCGCCGACCTGCACGTCGTCGCCGCGCACGAAGTATTCGAGGACCAGCCGATCGGTGCCCTGCCCACGCACGATGCCGCGCGCGCGACTGCGCTGCACGATGCCGTCCACCGCGCTCTGCGCGTCGAGGATCAGCAGCGTGCGACCCGCGTGCTGCGCGGCAGCCGTGACGAGCCCGACGACGCCGCGATCGGTCACCACGGGCATCCCCGAGCGCACGCCTTCGGAGCGCCCGCGATCGATCAGGACCGAATGGAACCAGGGCGAGACGTCCTGGCCGACGACCTGCGCCGGGCGCATCGGCGTGTCGAAGCCTTCGCGCATCTCGGCGATGCGGCGCAGCCGGCCGCTCTCCACGAGCGCCTCGCGAAACTGGAGGTTCTCGTCCTCGAGCGCGGCGACCCGCGCGCGCAGCGCGTCGTTCTCGTCGCGGACCGAGAGCAGCGCGACGTAGCGCTCCCAGCCGCCTCGCGCGAGCTCGACCGGGAGCGCGAGCGCCTTCTGGATCGGCGCCGCGATCTCGATCGCGAGGCCGCCGAGCCAGCCGTGGTCGCGGATGCCGCGCGCGAGCGCGCGGCGGTCCGACGCGATGGCGACCAGCGACAAGGTGGCGAGCAGCAGCACCAGCAGCGGAACGCGCAGTCGCTCGATCAGCTCGCGCATCGCGCCTCAGGAGGTGCTCCGCACCCCGGCCTCAGGATCAGGAGCGAACCGCGACTTCGCGCAGCAGCTCGAGCTCGTCGAGACAGCGGCCCGTGCCCAGCACCACCGCCGTGAGGGGATCCTCGGCCAGCATCACCGGCAGACCGGTGGCCTCCCGGAGCAGCAGGTCCAGGTTGGCGAGCAGCGCGCCGCCGCCGGTCATCACGATGCCCTTGTCGACGATGTCGGCGGCCAGCTCGGGCGGCGTCGATTCGAGCGCGATCTTGACGCTCTCGACCACCGTGTTGACGGGCTCGGCGAGCGCTTCGCAGATCTCGTCGGACTTGAGCTCGAGCGTCTTCGGCACGCCGGCGACGAGGTCCCGGCCCTTGACCTCCATGGTCTGGATCTCGTCGGTCGGATACGCGGTGCCGATGTTGATCTTGACGAGCTCGGCGGTGCGTTCGCCGATCAGCAGGTTGTACTTGCGCTTGACGTAGTTGATGATGGCCTCGTCCATCTTGTCGCCGCCGACGCGCGTCGAGTTCGAGTAGACGATGCCGGAGAGCGAGAGCACGGCGACCTCGGTGGTGCCGCCGCCGATGTCGACGATCATGTTGCCCGACGGCTCCGTCACCGGCAGACCCGAGCCGATCGCCGCCGCCATCGGCTCCTCGAGCAGGTAGACCTCGCGCGCGCCTGCCGACATCGCCGACTCGCGCACCGCGCGCTTCTCGACCTCGGTGATGCCCGAAGGCACCGCGACGACGATGCGCGGGCGCACCAGGGTCGAACGGTTGTGCACGCGCATGATGAAGTAGCGGAGCATCGCCTCGGTGATCTCGAAGTCGGCGATCACGCCTTCCTTCATCGGCCGGATGGCGACGATGTTGCCGGGCGTGCGGCCCAGCATCTCCTTCGCCTCGCGGCCCACGGCGCGCACCTTGTCGGGACCGCGACCGTCCTTGGTGACGGCCACGACGCTCGGCTCGGAGACGACGATGCCCTTGCCCTTGGCGTACACCAGGGTGTTGGCGGTCCCGAGGTCGATGGCGAGATCGTTCGAGAACCAGCCGAGAATGCGGTTCAGCAAGCCTTGGTCACTCCCTGCGGGACGCGGCGGAGGCGCCGGCGCGCAGACCCTGCAAGTGCCGGATCTTTCGGGTCCTCTGAGCGGAGGGGGCTGCCGACATCGTAACAGCCGGGCCCCCACCCCATCAACGGCCGGCCCAGCCAAAACCTGAGCCGGGGCCGGGTGATTCGCCATCGCGACGGCCGGCGCGGGCCCGCTTGCCCGCGCGGACGCGTACCCGTAGCCTTCGCGCTCCCACGCTCCGGGAGGAACGGCCCGCATGCTCGACGTGCTCCGCCGCCAACAGCGCTGGCTGATGGGGGCAGTGATCTCCCTGGTCGGCGGCGTCTTCATCCTCTATCTGGGGATCGGCGGTCCGATCCGCCGCTTCGCCGCCGGCGGCCGCATGGGCGGAGGCGGCTACCTGGTCCAGCTCGACGGGCGCCGCTACGGCCTCGAGGACGTCCAGCGGGTTCGCGAGGACCAGGAGCGCCAGCTCAAGGCGACGCTCGGCGACGCCTTCAATCCGGCCTCGGCCGGTCCCTATCTCGACCAGATGGCCGCCGACCAGATCATCCAGCGGGCGGTGCTCGCAGCGGAGGCCGAGCGCCTCGGACTGCACGCCAGCGACGACGAGGTCCGCCAGCTCGTGCGCAGCGTGTTCCGCGGGCCGGAGGGCAGCTTCGACGCCGCGGCGGTGCGCGAATACGCGCAGCGGCGCTACGGCAGCGAGGGGCGCTTCGTGGATGAGGTGAAGGACGACCTGCTCGCCCAGAAGCTGCTCGAGCTCGTCGACTCGACCGCCGAGGTCTCGGACGCCGAGCTGCGCGATGCGATCCGCTACCGCCGCGAGCAGGTGCGCCTGGCGATCGTGGCGCTCGACTCGGAGAAGCTCCCGCAGGGCTTCGACGTGTCCGAGCCGGAGATCGACAAGGTCCTCCACGAGCAGGCCGACCGGGTGCGGCGCTTCTATGACGAGCACCCCGACCGCTACCACGTCCCCGAGCGCGTGCACGCCCGCCACATCCTGGTCCGGCTCCCGAAGGACGCCCCGGACGACAAGGTCGCGGAGGCGCGCAGGCGCGCCGAGGACGCGCTGAAGCGGGTCCGGGCGGGGGAGGACTTCGCGAGCGTCGCGAGCGCGGTGAGTGAGGATCCGGGCTCGAAGGCGAAGGGCGGCGACCTGGGCTCGTTCCCGCGCGGCCAGATGGCGAAGCCCTTCGAGGACGTCGCCTTCGCGCTCGAGCCGGGCAAGACCAGCGATCTCGTGCGCACCGACTTCGGCTTCCACGTGATCCGCGTCGAGGCGCACGAGCCCGCCAAGGATCAGGGCTTCGACGACGTGGCGCGCCCGATCGCCGAGGAGCTGGCGCGCGCCGACCGCGCCCAGACGCTGGCCAAGGAGGTCTCCGAGCACCTCGCCGAAGCGGTGCGCGGCGGCAAGTCGCTGGTCGACGCGGCGCGCGAGGCGGGGGTCGCGATCGAGCGCCCCGACTGGCTTGCGCGCCGGCCCGACGGCCAGGTGCCCGGCCTCGGCCAGGCGCCCGAGGTGCTCACCCTCGCCTTCGCGCTGAGCCCCGAGAAGCCGAGCTCGGATCGGATCTTCGAGGTCGGCCCGAAGCGGGTGCTGATCGAGCTGCTCGAGCGCCGCGGCCCGACCCCGGACGAGATGGCCAAGGACCTCGGACCGGAGCGCGACCGCCTGCTCGAGGCACGGCGCTCCGACGCGCGCATGCGCTGGCTCCAGGCCGCGCGCGAGCGACTCGTCGCCGAGGGCAGGCTGGCGGTCGACCTCGCGCCGCTGCAGGAACAGGCCAAGCAGCGGGCGAAGCAGGCGTCCTAGGTCAAGCCGCCTCGTCCGGGCGCACGAAGGCGCGCAGCCGCTCGCCGTGGTTCGAGGCGCGCAGCTTCGACAGCGCGCGGGCCTCGAGCTGGCGCACGCGCTCGCGCGACAGGCCGAGCTTGGCGCCGATCTCCTCGAGCGTGTGCTCCTTCTCGCCGCTCATGCCGAAGCGCCAGCGCAGGATGTTCTGCTCGCGCGCGGAGAGCAGCGCGATCCCTTCCTGCGTCTCGCGCTCGAGGCGCACGTGGTCGAGCCCGTCGACCGGTGACACGGCGTCGGGATCCTTCACGTAGTCCTTGACCTGCTTGGTGTCGGTGCCGCGCACGTCGGCTTCCAGGCTCACCGGCTCGCGCGTCATGCGCTGGAGCTGCTCGACCTGGTCGGCCGACATCTTCAGCAGCTTGGCGAGGTCGCTCGGCGCCGGGTCGCGGCCGAGCCGCGTCTCGAGCTCCGCGTAGGCGCGGTGGTACTTGAGCAGCGTATCGTGCACGTGGCTCGGGATGCGGATCGTCCGCGAGTGGTTCTGGATCGCCCGGATGAAGGCCTGCCGGATCCACCACACCGCGTAGGTCGAGAACTTGTGGCCGCGGTGGTAGTCGAACTTCTCGACGGCGCGGATCAGCCCGAGGTTTCCCTCCTGGATCAGGTCCTGGAAGGTGATCCCCATGTTGCGAAAGTCCTTGGCGATCGCGACGACGAGCTTCAGGTTGTGCTGGACGAAAGTGTTCTTCACCTCCATCAGCCGGTGCCAAGCGTCCTCGATCTGGTCCATGCGACGCACGAACGTGTCGAGGTCGAGGCCGATCTGACACTCGAGCTTCGCCGCCCGCGGGCGGACCGCTGCGCTGCGCGCGCGGACCAGCTCGCGCCGCAGCCGCGCCGCCTCCTTGCGCGTCTCGAGCAGCCGCAGCCGGATGCGGCCGAGGATCTGCATCGACAGGTCGGCTTCCTTCAGCGCGGAGCCGATCCTGCGGTCGAGGCGCTCGAGCGCCTTCTCGCCGTCCTTCACGCGGCGCGATCCCGAGGCCAGCGCCTCGCGCTGGCGCAGCAGCGCGTCCACCTTCGAGAGCGCATCGTCGACGCGGGCCGTCAGGTCCTCGCCGTCGGGCGAGCCGCTGCCGAACGACTCGGACATCTTCCCGGTCACGCGCTCCTCGGACTTGAGCTCGCGCCAGATCGCAATCACCTCGCTCGCGGTCATCGGGATGCCGCGCATGCCCTCGCGGAACGCGAGCGTCGAGGCCTCGATCTCCTTGGCGAGCAGGACCTCGTGCTCCTTGGTGAGCCTCGGGATCGCGGCGATGTCGCGGAAATACGACACGAGCGCGCTGCGCTCGCGCTCGCGCAGCGCGTCGTCACCCATGCGCGCGCTCTGCAGGCGCGCCGCGTTGGCGACCAACGCATCGACGCTGGCGAGCGCGGCGAAGTCGGTGCCGACGCCCAGCTCGTCGCGCGAGCGTCCCTCGCGCCGCTGCTTGATCGCCCCGCCGAGTCCCTTGCGGGCGGGCTGTCCACCCATCGGTCCGTCCTCCACGATACCCCGGGCGCCGCGGGCCGTCGCCCCGCGCGCCCTGCGGTCCCGCCCTCGCCTCGCGTCGTCCGGGCCTCTCCCGGAGACGGTTCGAAGTGCAGGCCACCGATGCTTCCCGGATCGGATCACTGCAAATCGGGCTGCCGCGGGCCGCCGCTCGGATCCCGCGCTGAGCGACGCGTCGCGGCAATCTGATTTTCCTAACGACAGTCGGTACTTAGGTGGGCCGTTGCGGTCCGACCGCTACCGTGCTGTGCCTGCCCACCCCGGGTTTCGGCGCGCAATCTAGCCTCTTTTCGCCCGAAGTCAAAGAAAATTTACACCCTGCGTCAAAATTGGATTCGCCTGGGAAATCGCCGGGTTGGAGTCCCCCTCGGGGGCCTCGCGCAGGGGCAGAAGGAGCGAGGTCGCGGAGCGCTGCAGCACGACCGGCCGGTCTTGAAGCAGCGCGTCAGACTCGCTCAGGCGAAAGCCTGCTTGTTGTGGCGGATCAGCTCCATGAACTCGGCGCGCGTCTTCGAGTCCTCGGAGAAGACGCCGCGCAGCGAGCTCGTGATCGCGAAGGCGTTCTGCTGCTCCACGCCTCGCATCATCATGCACAGGTGGATCGCCTCGATGACGACGGCGACGCCGCGCGGTCTCAGCACCGTGTCGATGGCGCCCGCGACGTCGGTGGTGAGCCGCTCCTGCACCTGCAGGCGGCGCGCGAACAGCTCCACCATGCGCGGCAGCTTCGAGAGGCCGACGATGCGGCCGTCGGGAATGTAGGCGACGTGGACGCGTCCGAAGAACGGCAGCAGGTGGTGCTCGCAGAGGCTGTAGAAGTCGATGTCCTTCACCAGCACCATCTCGTCGTAGCTCTCTTCGAACACCGCGTTGTTGAGCGTCGCGAGCGGGTCCTGCCCGTAGCCCTGCGTGAGGAAGCGCAGCGAGCGAGCCACGCGCTCGGGCGTGCGCGCGAGTCCCTCGCGGCCCGGATGCTCGCCGAGCTGCTCGAGCAGCGCGGTGACGAGGACTGCGATCGGATCCTGCCGCTCCATCAGAGCGCCTCCCCGCACTCGAAGCTGTTGCGCCGCGTCTCGAGCAGCCGGACCCGCACCACGTGCGCGGACGACTCGGCTTCGACCGCGCGGGCGAGCTCGCGCCACGCGGCGAGCGCGATGTTCTCGGCGGTGGGCACGGCGGCGGCGAACCACGGATCGTCGTTGAGCAGCCGGTGGCCGAGCCGTTCGACGACGCGCTCGCGCACCAGGGCGTCGAGGCGCTCGAGGGGGATGATCGCCCCGCTGCGCTCCTCCACCGGTCCGCTGACCGTCACCTCGAGGCCGTAGTCGTGGCCGTGCCCGGCGGGATTGGCGCACTTGCCGTAGGCGCGCTCGTTCTCCGCGTCGGAGAGCGCCGGGCTGCGCAGCACGTGGGCCGCCGGAAAGCGGTAGCGCCGGGTGAGGGCGATCACGGGCGGCCCGCGTCGGCGATGACGTCGACCCAGAGATCCTCGTCCTGGCGCAGCCGCACCCCGTGCAGCAGATCGCCGAGCGCGGCGCGCAGCAGGTCGAAGATCACGCGCGAGAAGTTCTCGGGCGTCGGCGGCGACTTCTCGAAGTACGGGGTGTCGCGGTTCAGGTCGCGATGATCGAAGCGCGCGGCGATCTCGCGCTCGATCACGGCCTTGAGGTCCTTGAGATCGATCACCATGCCGGTCACCGGATCGGGTTCGCCGCGCACGGTGACCTCGAGGCGGTAGTTGTGACCGTGTTGCGCGGCGGCGCGGCCGAACAGCGCCCGGTTCTCGGCTTCGGACAGATCGGGCTGCCGATAGCGGAGCGAAGCGGAGAAGTCGACCGCGCGGGTGAGTCGGACCACGGGAATCCTCGCTGGGAACCTCGAAGCTGCGATCGATCCGGAGCAGGCTAGCCTCGACGCGAGGCCGCGCCAGCGCCTAGTAGCGGCGCAGCAGACCGCGCACGACGCCGCGGATCTCGACGTCGCGAGCCGGCACCTCGATCGGCTTCATGCGCACGTTCGCCGGCAACAGCCGCACCGCAGCGCCGCGGCGCTGAAACTTCTTCAGTGTCGCCTCTTCGCCGCGCAACACCGCGACCACGGTGTCGCCGTCGCGCGCCTCGGCGCGCCGCTCGACGACCACGAAGTCGCCGTCGCGGATCTGCTCTTCGATCATCGAGTCGCCGCGCACGCGCAACACGAAGCTCGCCTCGGGGCGCCGCACCAGCTCGGTCGGCACCGCGATGCTCTCCTCCACCTCGACGGACTCGATCGGCTCGCCGGCGGCGACCACGCCGAGCAGCGGCAGCGACAGCTCGCCCCCGGCTTCGCGCGACTCGACGGGCTCGAGCGAGCGCGAGCGGTTCCACGCCTTGCGCAGCCAGCCCTTGGCGACCAGCTGGGTGACGTGCTTGTGGACGGTGGCGACCGACGCCAGCCCGAATCGCGCCCCGATCTCCTCCAGGCTGGGCGAGTAGCCGTGCTCCGCGATGAAGCCGCAGACGAAGTCGTAGATCTCGCGCTGGCGCCGCGTCAGGGCCATGACCGACCGCTCCCGCATCGACGAAAACCAGGCGAAAATAGCGGAGCCCCGCGCCGTCTGCCCGACCCCGCCGGCGCGGCGACCTTGCGGGGGTCGGCGGGCACCCATAAATTGCGGGCGCTCTGGCACTCCGAGCGCTCGAGTGCCAATTCCAGCGGACAGCACCGCGACGACGGCGCCGGACCGGCCCCAGCGAGCGGGCACCAGGCCGGCGGGAGGAAAGGAGGCCATGAAGATCCAACCGCTCCACGACCGCATCCTCGTGAAGCGCATCGACGAGGAAGAGAAGACCAAGGGCGGGATCATCATCCCCGACACCGCCAAGGAGAAGCCCCAGGAGGGCAAGGTGGTGGCGGTGGGCAAGGGCCGCGTGCTCGACGACGGCAAGGTCCACGAGCTCGCGGTGCGCAAGGGCGACAAGATCCTGTTCAGCAAGTACGCCGGAACCGAGGTCAAGCTCGAAGGCGAAGAGCACATCATCATCCGCGAGGACGACGTCCTCGCCATCCTCGAGTAGGGGGAGGCCAGACCCATGGCGAAGGAGATCCGCTACGAGCAGGACGCGCGGGCCAAGATGCTGGCCGGCGTCAACGGGCTCGCGAACGCGGTGCGCGTCACGCTCGGCCCGAAGGGCCGCAACGTCATCATCGAGAAGAGCTTCGGCTCTCCCACGGTCACCAAGGACGGCGTCACGGTGGCCAAGGAGATCGAGTTCGAGGACAAGTTCGAGAACATGGGCGCGCAGATGGTGAAGGAGGTCGCCAGCAAGACCTCCGACGTCGCCGGCGACGGCACCACCACCGCCACCGTGCTCGCCCAGGCGATCTTCCGCGAGGGCTCGAAGCTCGTGGTCGCCGGCATGAACCCGATGGAGCTCAAGCGCGGCATCGACCGCAGCGTGGAGGCCATCACCGGCGAGCTCTCGAAGATGTCGAAGCCCACGCGCGACCAGACCGAGATCGCGCAGGTCGGCACCATCTCCGCCAACGGCGACGAGACGATCGGCAAGATGATCGCCGAGGCGATGGAGAAGGTCGGCAAGGAGGGCGTCATCACCGTCGAGGAGGCCAAGTCGATGGACTCGGTGCTCGAGGTGGTGGAGGGCATGCAGTTCGACCGCGGCTACCTCTCGCCGTACTTCGTGACCGACCCGGAGCGCATGGAGGCGGTGCTCGAGGAGCCGGTGATCCTGCTCCACGAGAAGAAGATCTCGAACATGAAGGACCTGCTGCCGCTGCTCGAGCAGGTGGCGCGCCAGGGCAAGCCGCTGCTGATCGTGGC